>Ga0308309_10000236_pt1 | contig 39599 bp, 35 predicted proteins | sample HubBroMetageWFT5_FD_192491 | JGI IMG/M metagenome (GOLD analysis project Ga0308309, IMG submission 192491) | Warmed and freeze-thawed soil microbial communities from the Hubbard Brook experimental Forest, New Hampshire - Hubbard Brook CCASE Soil... | ecosystem: Environmental > Terrestrial >...
CGCTCGACCAGCGGATGCGACTTCGCCGGCACGTGGTTGGCGAACAGTGGCGAGCCGTAGGTGGTGCGGACGCCGGCGACATCGGCGAGGTCCTTGATCGACACCGGCAGTCCCGCGAGCCAGCCTGCTTCGCCGGAGGCTTCGCAGGCTGCGCCGGACATGATGCGCTTGGCGTGATCGCGGGCGCGGTCGAGACAAAGCGTGGGCAGGGCGTTCACCGCCGGCTCGACCTCGGCGATGCGCCTGGCCGAGGCTTCGACCAGGTCGAGCGGCGAGATCTCGCGCTTCTTCAGGAGCGCCACCGCCTCGAGGGCCGTCAGCTTCCACAGATCGTTGTTCATGGTCACCTCTGAAAGGTGACTATCGGCCGGCACGGCCGCTTAGGCAAAGGCGCGACGGCGCCGTGCGAAAAGCAGCGTGCCGAGCAGCAGGAGATTTAACAGGTTGAAGGCCAGCGCCGCCTGGAACGCCGTGCGGTAGGACAGCGTGGCGTCGAAGATGGCGCCGCCCAGCCAGCCGCCGACCGCCATGCCGGCCATGGCGAACAGCATGACCACGCCCAGCCGCCAGCCGGCGATGGCGGGTCCGTAAAGGTAGCGCAGGATGAGGGCGTAGCCCTGCACGATGGCGATGTAGGGAATGCCGTGGATCACCGACAGGGTGTAGATGCCTGAAAGACTTTCCACGAACACGAAACCCAGCAACGAGGCGATCTGGATCAGGGCGCAGAGCAGGCTGACCTTGATCGGCCCGATATAGTCGGCCAGCCGTCCCATGGCGAAGGTCGAAGCCACGGCAGTCAGCAGGATCAGCGATATCGCCTCGGAGCCGCGGGCGGCGGCAAAGCCCAGGTCGCCGCAGAAGGCGACCATGTGCACGAACGGGATGGCCATGGCGACGCAGCAGCAGAAACCGGCGGCCGACAGAAGTCCCATGAGCGCGAGCGACGGCATGGGCAGGACCGACAGGTCCTCCGCCGCGCGCTTGCCGGCGCGGCGCACGACCGGCGAAGGCCGCACGTAGAAGGCGCAGAGGAAGAGGAGCGTGCCAGCCACCACGCCGTAGATCACCAGGGTCTCGCGCCAGCCGACGTCGGGCAGCAGCCAGCGATAGACCTGCGGCCACACGAAGCCGGAGACCGCGGGACCGACCGAGATGATGGAAACGGCGGTGCTGCGGCGGCGATTGAACCAGCCCTGGATGTTGTTCATGGCCGGCGTGAAGGTCGCGGCATTGCCGAGAAAGCCGAGCGGTATCGCATAGCCGGCATAGAGGGCGAGCTCGCCGCCACTGGCGGCCAGCCAGCCGCCGGCGAGGATAGACACGCCGGCGATCATCAGCGGCACCCGGGGGCTCGTACGGTCGGCCAGCCAGCCCATCAGGACGCCGCCGATTCCCATGAAGAAGAAGCCCAGCATGTAGGCCATCGACGGCACGGCGCGCCGGTCACCGAATTCGGCGGCGATCTCCTTCAGCCCGATGACCGGCAGATAGAGCGCGCCGCCGCCCAGGCCGATGCAGAACATCGACACGAACGCCAGCCGCCAGGCATAGGGGCTGTCGATCCCCGGGCGGTCCCGGACAGCGGTCATTCGCGCGCCAGAGCCGCGGCCGCCGCCGACTTGGCATCGAGTGCCTGATCGTCGTCCAGGGTCACGGTGACCTTGCGCAGCTTTCCGGTGAAGGCGAACGGCGCCTCGTAGTGCGATACCGGGCTGCCGCGATCACGTCCGATGTCGAGGCCGGACCAGGAGATGAAGCTTGTAAAGCCGATCTGGGTCTCGAAGCCGCCGACCGGCTCGCCGTCGATCAGCAAGGTGGCGACGTTCATGTCCTTGTTGCGCCGCATGCGCAGGCCGAGCCGCCGGTTGCCGGCCGGCACCGGCCGATCCGAGACGACCAGGTGATGCACGCCGCCCACATTCATGTCGTAGGCCAGCCGGTTGTCCTTGATGTAAAGCGAGTAGCCGCAGGTCATGTCGCCGTGCGCGATCAGCACGCCTTCGGTCAGGGGGCCGTCGATTCGCGCGTCGGCCTCGATCGTATAGGTGCGGCTCCGGACATCGGGCGCCACGTCGGTCGGCACATGGCCCATGCCGGCATGGAACACGAATTTGTTGCGCGGCGCGTGGAAGCGCTTGGCGTTGTCGGCGAAGCGCGGCGCGAAGCGGTCGTCGAGCGGCAGCACCTTATGGGCCTCGGCCTGGCGCCACCATTCGTCGATCATCGCCTTCAGCCGCTCCGGCTCGCGCTCGGCGAGATCGTCGGTTTCGTTGAAGTCGCGATCGAGGTGGAAGAGCTCCCATTTGTCCTGGGCGAAGTCAGCGCCCGGCGGATGGAAGCACACGGCCTTCCAACCGTCCTGCCACAGGCCGCGATGACCGAACATCTCGAAATATTGCGGCTTGGCCTTGGATGGCGCCGTGGCGTCCAAAAGGCTTTTGGCGAAGCCCGTGCCCTCGATCGGCATTTGTGCCACGCCGTTGATCGTGCCGGGCGGCGCGACGCCCACGATCTGCAGCAGGGTCGGCGCGAGGTCGCTGGCATGGCAGAACTGGTGGCGCAGCTCGCCCCGGGCGACGATGCCCTGGGTCCAGGCCATCACCAGCGGATCACGGATGCCGCCGCCATGCGTGTTCTGCTTGTAGCGGCGCAGAGGCGTGTTGGCGGCCATCGCCCAGCCCAGCGGGAAGTTGGAATGGGTGTCCGGCCCACCGATATCGTCGATGCGCGCGATCTTCTCCTCGATCGGCTCGCGGCGCAGGTTGTAAGGGCCCATGGCATTGACCATGCCGAACGGCCCGCCCTCCTGGCTGGCGCCGTTGTCCGACATGACCACGATCAGGGTATTGTCGAGCTGGCCCGCCGTCTCGAGAAACGCGATCAACCGCGCGATGTGCCGGTCGGCATGATCGAGCATGGCGGCATAGGCCGCCTGCAGGCGCGTAAAAAGCCGCCTCTCGCCGTCGGGCAGGTCGACCCACGGCTTAACCAGATCGTTGCGTGGCGGCAGGCGCGTGCCCGCAGGCACGATACCCAATTCGATCTGGCGGGCGAGCCGGCGATCGCGTTCGGCGTCCCAGCCTGCTGCAAACACCGCGTCGTACTTCCGGATCAGGTCGAAGGGCGCCTGATGCGGCGCATGGCAGGCACCGAAGCCCAGCCACATCAGCCAGGGCGCCTCTTCATTGTCGCCGACATGGTCGGCGATGTTGCGGATGCCCTGATCGACCAGATCCGACGTCAGGTGATAGCCCGTGGCGAAGCTGCCCGGCGGATCGACCGGCGTGTTGTCGCGCACCAGCTCCGGCGCATACTGGTCGGTCTCGGCATCCATGAAGCCGTAGAAGCGATCGAAGCCGCGGCCGAGCGGCCAGCCGTCGAACGGCCCGGTGGCGCCCGATTCCGTGAGCGACGTGACGTGCCACTTGCCCAGCATGTAGTTGCGATAGCCGTGCGGGCGCAGCATCTCGGCCAGGGTGCCGGCCTCGCGGGAGATCTTGCCGCGATAACCGGGATAGCCCGAATCGAAGTTGGCGAGGCAGCCCACGCCCACCGAATGGTGGTTGCGGCCGGTCAGCAGCGCCGCCCGCGTGGTCGAGCACATCGCCGTGGTGTGGAAACCGGTGTAGCGCAGGCCCCGTCCGGCGATGGCGTCGATGGCGGGCGTCGCGATCGGCGAGCCGTAGCAGCCGAAATCGGAGAAGCCGACATCGTCGAACAGCACGACCAGGATATTCGGTGCGCCTTTAGGCCGCTTCGGCGCGGCCGGCCAATAGGGCTGGGACTCGCCCACTGTCTTGCCGATCTTGGCCGCCATGCGTTTCCTCTTTGTTTCGCCCGTTGTCCGACACCCTGGCACCGCAAGCAACTTGTGACGCTTCATGGCTCGGGCTAGGGAAAGTTATGGCTCAGTTCACGTCCGATGGCTTGGCGCTCGCCTACGACGAATTCGGTCCCGCCGATGCCCGGAAGGCGATCGTGTTGGTGCACGGTTTCTCGTCGAATCGCTACGAAAACTGGAAGCGCATGGGCTGGTACGACGCCATCGCCGGCAAGGGCCTGCGCGGCTTCGCCCTGGACTGCCGCGGCCATGGCGAGAGCGCCAAGCCGCACGATCCCGCCCGCTATGGTCGCGCGGCGATGGCCAAGGACGTGTTCACCCTGCTTGATCATGCCGGCGTCGAGCGCGCGCATCTTCTGGGCTTCTCGATGGGCGCGCATATCGTTCTGACCGCGGCGATGAGCGACGGCGGACGCATCGATCACCTGGTGGTCGCGGGAGTGGGCGGCAAGATCTTCGAGCCGGGGCGCGAGCCCGACGCCATGGCCAAGGCGATGGAGGCCCCGTCGCCCGACGACATCAGCGATCCGATGCTGAAAAGCTTCCGCCACTTCGCCGATGAGCAGAAGGAGGACCGTCTGGCGCTGGCCGCCTGCTCGCGCGGGCCGCGCTCGACCCTCACCCGCGACGGGCTTTTAGCGATCCGCCGGCCGACCCTGGTGATCGCCGGCGCCCGCGATCAGCTGGCCGGCCCGCCGCAGGGCTTGGCCGACGCCATCCCCGGCGCCAAGGCCGTGACCATCCCCGGCTGCGACCACTTCTCGATGATCGCGCACGGCCTGTTCAAGGCGAGCGTGTTCGACTTCTTCGACGGCTGGCTGGAGTAGACGCCCGATGGCGAAAAGCGTGGTCAAGGTCCCCTTCAAGCGCATCCGCGAGCGCGCCGCCAAGCGCAAGGGCGGCGAGAAGGTTTTGGCGGGCCTCTTGCCCAAGAAGCCCAACAACAAGGCGCTGGCCAAGCTTTCGGACGACCGCGTGCTGTCGGAGATGGCGGCCCGCGTCTTCTCGGCGGGCTTCGTGTGGAGCGTCATCGACAACAAGTGGCCGGGCTTCGAGGAGGCGTTTCTCGAGTTCAATCCCAAGCGGCTGTTGTTCCAGCCCGCCGAGTTCTGGGAGAAGCTTGCGTCCGACAAACGCATCGTGCGCAATCCGCAGAAGATCAGGTCGGTGCGCGACAACGCCCGGTTCGTCGTCGACGTCGCGGCCGAGCACGGCAGCTTCGGCAAGTTTTTGGCCAACTGGCCGGCCGACGACCAGGTCGGTCTCTTGGAAATGTTTGCCAGGCGCGGCTCGCGGCTGGGCGGCTTCAGCGGCCAGTATCTGCTGCGCTTCCTCGGCTGGGACGCCTTCGTGCTGTCAGGCCACGTGCTGCTTTGCCTGCGCGATGCCGGCGTGCCGATCAGCGCGACGGGAACATCGAAGAAGGACCTGCGCGCAGCGCAGGCGCAGCTCAACGCCTGGAAGGCCGAGAGCGGCCTGCCGATGGCCCACGTATCGCGCATCTGCGCGCTGTCGATCGGCGAGAATTACGACGTGGCACGGCTGAAAGAGATCATGCAGCTATGACCGACATCCTGCTGATCAATCCCAACACGACGGCATCGATCACCGACCTGGTGCTGAAGACCGCCCGGCGCTTCGCCTCAAAGGGCACCAACCTGCGCGCCGTCACCGGCGCCTTCGGGCCGCGCTACATCGCCTCGCGGGTGGGTTACGCCATCGCCGGCCATGCCGCGGTCGACGCGCTGGCCAATGACCGCGGCCGGAAGGACGCCGTCGTACTGGCCTGCTTCGGCGATCCTGGCCTCGCCGCGCTCCAGGAGATCGCCAAGGTGCCGGTGATCGGCATGGCCGATGCCTCGATCCTGCAGGCTTGCGCCATGGGCAACCGTTTCTCGATCGTGACAGGCGGCGAGCGCTGGAAGTCGATGCTGGAGGAGTTCGTGGCCAGCCACGGCCTGTCCTCGCGGCTTGCTTCGGTGCGCACCGTGGCGCCGACCGGCGCCGACATCGCACGCGATCCGAAGGCCGCGATGGTGCTGCTGGCCAAGGGCTGCATGGCCTGCGTGCGCGAAGACGGCGCCGACGTGGTGATCCTGGGCGGCGCCGGCCTGGCCGGGCTTGCCGCCAAGCTGAAGACCATGGTCGAAGCCCCGCTCCTGGACGGCGTCGCCTGCGCGATCTTCATGGCCGAGGCGCTCGCCCGACAGAAGCCTGTCAAATCCGCCAAGCCGCCGGCGCCCGTCGAGAGCATTGGCGTCTCGCCCGCCCTCGCCAAATTGATTGGCTGACAGAGCCTATTGACATGTTGTGAATCCTGGTTCATTTCTTACTAAAGAAGAACTGAATACGGATTCATTCTATGGTCTACCGGCGAACCGAGCGCGTCGAGGAGCAGCTTCAGGACAAGCGAGACCGCATCCTGCAGGCGGTTCGCGCCGTAGTAGCCGAAGTGGGATTTCGTGGCGCGCAAGTGGCGCTGGTGGCAGAAGCGGCGGGCGTCGCCACGGGCACTGTCTATCGCCACTTCCCGTCGAAGGGCGATCTCTTCGCCGAGGCCCTGGCGCTGAACGCCCAGCATGAGGTCGACGTGGTCGCGGCAGTGGCGCGAGCCGAGGGCTCGGCGGCGTCACGTCTGGCCGATGCCGTGTGCGTCTTTGCTCGCCGCGCCGTGCGCGCCCGGCGGCTGGCCTGGGCCATGATCGCCGAGCCGGCCGAACCCGAGGTAGACGCTGCGCGCATCATCTATCGCCGCGCATTCTCCGATGTCTTCGAGGGACTGATCCGCGACGGCATGGCCGAAGGCGAATTTCCGCTGCAGAGCGCGGCGGCCTCTGCGGCTTGCCTGATGGGTGCGCTCAGCGAAGGCCTGATCGGCCCGCTGGCGCCGGAAGCCGGCGACCTGCCAAACACGCGCACGCTGGTCGACGCCATCACCACCTTTTGCCTGCAGGCAGTATCAGCGCGGCCGTTTGCTGCACCATCCCTTCGGGTGATGGAGACACCGACATGACGATGACCATCGCTGCGCCGCCGTGGCAGGACTTGTTCCAGCGCCTCCTCAGCGAGCTCGACCATCGCGGGAGCGCTGACTGGCAGGCCGATCAAGCGCGGCTTGATCCGGCGATCTATCACGACCCGCAGCGCTACCAAGCCGAACGCGACCGGCTGTTTCGGCGCCTGCCACTCTGCCTGGGACACGCCGACCAGCTTTCTGAGCCGGGCTCCGTCGTCGCTTTCGAGCTTTGCGGTGTGCCGGTGCTGATGGCACGCCATCGCGACGGCGAGATCAGAGTCTTCCTCAATGTCTGCCGCCATCGTGGTGCGCGGCTCATCGCCGAAGACAGCACGGTCTGTCACAAGCAGAGTCTCGTCTGCCCCTACCATGCCTGGACCTACAGGCTCGACGGCACGCTGGCCGGCCTGCCACGGCCAGAGGCGTTTCCCGACGTGCGGCGGCATCTCCTCGGGCTGCGTCGGTTGCCCTCGACCGTACGGCATGGCCTGATCTGGGCGGTGCTTGATCCCGCGGCCGACGGCGCGGATAGCAACCGAACGTTGGACATTGCCGGCTATTTAGGTGATCTCGACCGCGATCTGGAAGCAATCAGCATCGGTCGCCATCGCTTCTACCGCCAGCACGCCGTGCGGCGCGCGACCAACTGGAAGCTGATCGTCGATGCCTTTCTCGAGGTCTATCACGTCACGCGCCTGCATGCCGGCACGATCGGTTCTTTCTTCGCCGATTCGGTATCGGTCGGCGATGCAGTCGGGCTGCACCAACGCTACCTGGTCGCGCGCGACCGGACGGCGGAAATCCGCGCCTTGCCGCCTGAGCGCTGGAGCCCGCAAGTGCACGGCACACTGGTTCACTTCGTCTTTCCCAACAGCATCATTGTCTATCATCCGGACTACATCAGCCATCTCGGCATGTTCCCTAGCGCGCCAGACGAGACGTTGTTCATCCATACGATGCTGACGCCAAAGCTTCCGGCCAACGCCAAAGAAGAGGCGCACTGGACGCGTTCCTTCGAGCTGATGGATGGCGGTGTCTTCAACGGCGAGGATCTCGCGATCTGCGAGCAAATCCAGCGCGGTCTCTCGAGCGGCGCCAATGACGGCCTAATCCTGGGCCGCCTCGAGCAGAACCTATGCCGCTTTCACGGCAATCTGGACGCCGCATTGCGGTAGCGCTTGCTGCCATTCGTAGCGAAGCAAGCGTCGCCTTCCTGGCTCCCCCGCTTTGCGGGAGTGACCCGAAGGGGAAAGGCTGTCGGATGACAAACTCGCCTTCGTTTGACATGGTCGCCCCATGCGGTTGGTCAGTTTTCGCCATGCGAGCGCAGCCAAATTCGGCTTGGTGGTCGATGGCGGCATCGTCGATCTGTCGGCGCGGCTTTCGTCGCGCTGGCCGAGTCTGCGCGAGGCGATCGCGGCCAAGGCGCTGGGCGAGCTGGCGGCAGCGGCCAAGGGCGCCGGCGCCGATCTCAAGTTCGAGGACGTCGAGCTCGATCCGGTCATCCCCAATCCCGAAAAGATCCTCTGCATCGGCCTCAACTATGCGAGTCACGTCGGCGAGGTCGGCCAGCAGCTCCCCACCGTGCCCAGCGTCTTCTCGCGGCTGCACAACACCCTGGTTCCCCACGGCGGCGACATCGTGCGGCCGCGGGCGTCGATCGATTTCGACTTCGAGGGCGAACTGGCGATCGTGATCGGCGAGCGCTGCCGGCACGTGCCGCGCGCCAGCGCGCTCGCGGTCGTGGCGGGCTACACCTGCTTCCTCGATATCAGCGTCCGCGATTTCCAGAAGCACTCGGTGACGGCCGGCAAGAACTTTCCGGCGACCGGACCGCTTGGACCGTGGATGGTGACGGCCGATGTGATCGCCGACCCGCAGCGGCTCGAGCTCACGACGCGGCTGAACGGCAACACCGTGCAGCACGACACGACCGATCACATGATCTTCGACGTCGCCGCCATCATCGAATATCTCTCGACCGTGACCTGGCTCGAGCCCGGCGATATCATCGCCACCGGCACGCCCGACGGTGTCGGCATGGGCCGCAAGCCGCCGCTCTGGATGAAGGGCGGCGACAAGGTCGAGGTCGAGATTTCCGGCATCGGAACTTTGGGCGTCAATGTCATCGACGAGTGAACCGCTGGCTCTGCCGGCCGCAAAGGCCAGGTGGAATCGTGACGCCAAGGTGATCGGCCTGATCGCCGTGGCGCATTTCATGAGCCATGTGCACGGCATGCTGCTGCCGCCCATCCTCGGCCAGGTGAAGGAGGCGTTCGGCGTCAGCTACACCCAGGTCGCGCTCGCGATCACCGTCTTCAACATCGCCTCGGCACTGCTGCAGACGCCGACCGGCTTCCTGGTCGACCGCATCGGGCCGCGCGTGATGCTGACCGGCGGGCTGATCCTCAGCAGCGCCGCCATTGCGGCCGCCGCCCTGCTGCCGGGTTACTGGTTCTTCATCATCGCCTACGGCCTGATGGGCGTCGCCAACACCGTCTATCACCCGGCCGACTATTCGATCCTGTCGGCCACCATCGACGGCAAGAAGATCGGCAAGGCCTTCTCGATCCATACGTTCGCGGGATATTTGGGCTTTGGCGTGACGCCCGCCCTGGTGCTCGGCACGGCCGCCCTGTGGGGCTGGCACGGCGCTTTCCTGTTCGTGGCCGGCCTCACCTTTGCCGTGGCGATCCTGCTGATCGTGGCCGGCAGCGTGCTGCCCCGGGCCATACGCAAGCCGATGGGTCCGTCCAAGGCCGAGACCAAGGTCGGGCTCGGCCTGCTGCTGAGCCCGCCGATCCTGCGCAACCTGCTGTTCTTTTTTTGCCTCGCCATGGCCAGTGGCGGCATTCAGACCTTCACCGTGGTCGGCATGGCCGCGATCCACGGCACGCCGGCCTCGGTCGCCAATGTGGCGCTGTCGGGCTTCCTGCTGTTCAGCGCCGGCGGCGTGCTGCTGGGCGGCATCATCGCCGATCGCACGCCGCACCATGAAAAGGTGGCGGCTCTGGGCTTTGCCTGTACCTCGACCATGGCGATCCTGATGGCCTGGGTGAACATGCCGGCCGCGCTGTTGATCGGCGTCATGTCGCTGGGCGGCCTGTTGAACGGCATCATCCAGCCGTCGCGCGACATGATGGTGCGCGCCGTCACGCCGGCCGGCTCGTTCGGCAAGGTGTTCGGCTTCGTGACCACCGGCTTCAATTTCGGCGGCGTCATCTCGCCCCTGCTCTACGCCTGGCTGATGGACCGCGGCGAGCCCCGGGCCATCTTCATGATCGTCGTCGCCTTCATTTTCCTTGCGCTGGTGACCGTCCTCACCCGCGCCAAACCACAGGCCAAAGCAGCATGGACTCACTAGCGCCCGCCTCCGCCACTACCGATGCCGAAAAGGCCGAGGCGCTGGCTCGCCGCTACGGCGCCAACTTGCCGCCCGCCGGGCCGTGGAACGAGACCATCGCAAGTCTGCTCGACCACCGTTCGGTGCGCGGCTTCCTGTCGGATCCGGTACCGGCCGGCACCCTGGAAACCCTGATCGCCGCCGCGCAATCGGCCGCCACCAGCTCCAACATGCAGTTCTGGTCGGCGATCGCCGTCACCGATCCGGCCAAGCGCAAGGTCCTGGCCGAGATCGCCGGCGACCAGAAGCATATCGAGCAGTGCCCGCTCTACATTTGCTGGGTCGCCGACCTGTCGCGCAACCAACGGGTGGGCGAGACCGCGAAGACGGACCTTGAGAGCCTGCCCTGGCTCGAAACCTTCATGGTGGCCTGCATCGATGCAGCCCTTGCCGCCCAGAACGCCGTCGTCGCCGCCCAGTCGCTCGGCCTGCGCACGGTCTATATCGGCGCCATGCGCAACGATCCGGTCCGCGTCGCCCGGCTGCTGGGCCTGCCGCCGCGCGCCTTCGTGGTGTTCGGCCTCTGCGTCGGCACCGCCGACCCCAGGGCCAAGAACGAGGTGAAGCCGCGCTTGCCGCAATCCATCGTGCTCCACCACGACGGCTACGACCCGGCGCCCGAGACCCGGGATCGCCCGGCATACGACACCGAAATGTCCAAATTCTCGGCCCGCCACGAGCTGCAGGCCGCGACCTGGACCCAGCGCGTGCTGAACCGCATGGGCCCGCTGAAGTCGATGAAAGGCCGCGAGAGGATGCGCGCCGCGCTGGCCCAGCTCGGCTTCGAGATCCGCTGAAGCAGCCCTGGCCTCACTCCAAGCCCTTGATCGCACGCGCAAATCGCGCGCGCCTGCAACTATGACTAAAGCGTGGTCTTGAGCCATCTTCGGCGAGAGTTTTGTCGGAACCGGTTCTATGGCCGGGGCGTTCCTCGGTTAGCGGCCGGCCCTCGACAGCCCGGGGCAGCGTAGCCGTTTCTTTGGAAGAGGAAGCAACGCATGACAAACCTGTTCACCCCCTTGGCGCGTTCGATCGCTATCGCGTCTCTCGCGGGCGCCGCCCTGATCGTGGGCTCGTTCGGCCCGGCAGCGGCGCAAACGACCCCCAGCAACAAGCCGCCGGCGGCCGCAGCGGCCACCAGCAGCAAGCCCGAAACCGTCGAACAGCGCATCACCCAGCTCAAGGCGGCTCTCAAGATCACGCCCGATCAGGAGAGCAAGTGGAACGCGGTCGCCCAGGCGATGCGCGACAATGCGGCCTCCATGGAGAAGCTGGTGGCCACCAAGCGGGCCATTGCCCCGGCCAGCATGACGGCGGTCGACGATCTCAAGACCTATCAGGAGTTCACCCAGGCTCGCCTGGATGGGCTGAAGAACCTGACTTCGTCTTTCAAGTCGCTCTACGATTCCATGCCGGCCGACCAGAAGAAGAACGCCGACCAGGTGTTCCAGGGCTACGGCCCGCCGAAGCCCGGCTCGCAGGGTTAGGAGGTCCATCATGACAAGCAGAAAGCGTATCGGACTGGCGGCCAGCCTGGTGCTCGGCACGCTAGCCTTCGCCGCCGTGGCCGCGCCCGCCAGCGCCGCCTGGTGGGGCAACGGCCAGTGGCATGACGACGACCGCTGGCAGAACAACAACACCCGATACTACGGCTACCATTATCGGGAGCCGCCGGTGATCTACGCGACACCGTACAATTACGGCTACGTCGCCCCGCCGGTGGTCTACGACAACACGCCGGGCTTCTCGATCAATATCCGGTAAGGCAGGCGACGAAACGGTGGGCAGCAATGCCCACCGTTTTTCGCGCAGCGCCAATCAATCGATCGGTCTCTTCTCGTAAAATACCGACCATTTGGAATCAGGATAGTCGAGCACCGGCCCGCAGCGGACGAAGCCCGCCCATCGTCAGGCACCGTGCGGCACCAGCACCTGGCGCACCGTTGCCACGTCCTGCAGGCGATCGAAGCCTTCGTTCAGCTGATCGAAGCCGATGCGCTGGCTCATCATGCGATCGACCGGCAGCTTGCCCTGCTGGTAGAGCGCGATAAAGCGCGGGATGTCGCGCACCGGCACGCAGCTTCCCATGTAGCTGCCCTTGATGGTCTTCTCTTCGCTGACCAGCATGCTTTGCTTGAAGGAGAAATCGGCGGCAATCGGCGACAGGCCCGCCGTCACCGTCGTGCCGCCCCAGCGCGTCACCAGATAGGCCGTCTCCATGGCCTTGATGGTGCCGGCGAGGTCGAAGGCGTAGTCGACGCCGCCGTTGGTGAGGTCGCGCACCTGCTGGATATGGTCGGCGTCCTTGGCGTTCACCGTGTCGGTGGCGCCGAGCTGGCGGGCGAGCCCCAACTTGTCGTCGGACAGGTCGATGGCCACGATGCGGCCGGCACCGGCCAGCACCGCGCCCATCAAGCCGCTCAAGCCGACGCCGCCCAGGCCCACGATGGCGACCGTGCTGCCGGGCTGGATCTTGGCGGTGTTGATCACGGCGCCGACCCCAGTCACGACGGCGCAGCCGAACAGCGCCGCCACGTCGAGCGGCAGGGTGGAATCGATGACCACAATCGAGCCGCGATCGACGACGGCGTATTCGGCGTAGCAGGAAACGCCGGAGTGATGGTGCACCGGCTTGCCGTCGAGATGCAGCCGATGGTGGCCCGACAGGAGCTGGCCGGCGGCGCGCGGCGAGATCGAACGCTCGCAGATATAGGGCCGGCCCTCGAGGCAGCGCCGGCAGCGGCCGCAGCTCACGTTGAAGGTGAAGCAGACGTGATCGCCCTTCTTGACGTCGTGCACGCCCGAGCCGACCTCGACGATCTCGCCCGAGCCTTCATGGCCCAGCACGATCGGCACCGGCCGCGGCCGATCGCCGTTGATCAGCGAGAGATCGGAATGGCAGAGCCCGCCGCCGCCCACCTTGACCAACACCTCGCCCTCGCCGGGCGGATCGAGATCGACCTCGACGACGTGGATGGGCTTGCTTTTGGCGAACGGGCGCGGCGCGCCGCAGACCGTTAAAACGCCGGCTTTCATCTTCATCAGGCAATACCTCCGTCGACACGGACAATCGAGCCCGTGGTGAAGCTCGATTTACTCGAGGCAAGATAGAGCGCCGCCGTCACGATCTCCTCCGGCCGGCCGCTGCGCTTGAGCGCCGCCGTGGGATTGAGCTTGTGCTCTTCGCTCCATGCCTTGGAGACGTCGGTGAGAAATCGGCCGGGCGAGATCGTATTGACCCGCACCTTCGGCCCGAACTCGAAGGCGAAGGCTTCGGTGATGGCATTGAGTGCGGCCTTGGCGCCGGCATAGGGTGCGATCTGCGGGCGCGGACGGAGGGCACCGGCGCTCGAGATATTGATGATCGAGCCGCCCTCTCCCGCCGCCATGCGGCTGCCGACCAGCGACATCAGGCGAAACGGGCCCTTGAAGTTCAGCGACACGATGCGGTCGAAGAGCTGCTCGGGGGTCTGGAGAGAGGACGGCGCCAGCGGCGAGGAGCCGGCATTGTTGACCAGGATGTCGACCTTGCCGAAGGCGGCATAGGCCGCGTCGACCAACCCGTCGAGCTCCTGCCAGTTCGCCACGTTGCAGGCATAAGTCTGGGCCTTACGGCCCATCGAACGGACTTCCGCGGCGGCCTTCTCGCAAGCCTCGAGCTTGCGGCTGGTGATGAAGACATCGGCACCGTGGGCGGCAAAGGCCTTGACCATCTGGTAACCCAGGCCGCGGCTGCCGCCGGTCACCAGGGCCACCTTTCCTGTGAGATCAAAGTAGTCGGTCATTGATGTGTGTTTTTCAGCAATTGGCTCATTCTCTCCTCACCCTCCTATTCCTCTCCTCCTAGCGGGGGAGAGGATAATGAGGGAAGAAGACACGCCATGAACCCATAGCGTCGCTGGCATGTCACTTGCTAAGTGTATTGGATAGCGGAATTGAGCAGGTCGGCATGAGCATCCAGGTCGCGCTGCATCATCGAACGACCTACCGATACGACAAGCCCGTGGCGCTCGGCCCACAGGTCGTTCGGCTGCGTCCGGCGCCGCATTCGCGAACGTCCGTCCTGTCCTACTCGCTCACAGTCGAGCCCAAACAGCACTTCATCAACTGGCAGCAGGATCCGCAGGGCAACCACCTGGCCCGCCTCGTCTTCCCCGAGAAGACCGACATTTTCGAGGTCGTGGTCGATCTGGTCGCCGACATGACGGTGATCAATCCCTTCGACTTCTTCCTCGAGCCAGAAGCCGAGCAATGGCCCTTCGCCTATGACGCGTCACTGGCCGAGGAGATCGCGCCCTTCCGCAAGGTGAAGCCGGCGGGCCCCCTGCTCGCGGCGTGGCTCGCCAAGGCCGATCGCAGCCCGCAGCGCACCATCGATTTCATCGTCGGCCTCAATGCGCGGCTGCAGCAGGAGATCGGCTACATCGTGCGCCTGGAGCCGGGCGTGCAGGACTGCGAGGAGACGCTGTCGCTCGCCAAGGGCTCGTGCCGCGACACTGGCTGGCTGCTGGTCACCATCATGCGCCATCTGGGTTTCGCCGCGCGCTTTGCCTCGGGCTACCTCATCCAGCTCATGCCGGACGAAAAGCCGCTCGAGGGACCGGAGGGCCCGACGCACGATTTCACCGACCTCCACGCCTGGTGCGAGGTCTATCTGCCGGGCGCGGGATGGATCGGACTCGATCCGACATCGGGCCTGCTCACCGGCGAAGGTCATATCCCGCTCGCCTGCACGCCCGAGCCGTCGAGCGCCGCGCCGATCGAGGGCGAGGTCGAGAAAGCCGAGGTAAAATTCTCCTACGACATGACGGTAACGCGGGTGCGCGAGACGCCGCGCACCACCCGGCCCTACACCGACGAGCAGTGGGCGACGTTGCTCGCGGTCGGCGAGGCGATCGAACGCGATATCGGCAAGGCCGACGTGCGGCTGACCATGGGCGGCGAGCCGACGTTCGTCTCGATCGACGACATGGACGGCGATGAGTGGAACACGCTGGCGCTGGGCCCGGAGAAGCGGCGGCTGGCCGGCGTGCTGTTCCGCCGGCTCGCCGACCGTTTTGCGGTGGGGCCGTTGCTGCATTTCGGCCAGGGCAAATGGTATCCCGGTGAGCAGCTTCCGCGCTGGGCGCTCAGCTGCCACTGGCGCCGCGACGGCGAGGCGACCTGGCGCGACCCCCATCTCTATGGACTGGAATCCAAGCCGACGGGCGCCACGCCCGAGACGGCGCATCGCTTTGCGCTCGCCTTCGCGCAACGCCTGCAGCTCGATCCCAACTACCTGTTCGGGGCCTTCGAAGACACCTGGTACTACTTGTGGCGTGAGCGACGCCTGCCGAGCAATGTCACGATCGACAAGACCAAGGTCAGGGACCCGATGGAGCGCGAACGCCTGGCGCGGGTATTCGAGCAGGGTCTCGACAGCTCCGTAGGCTTCGTGCTGCCGGTCTCGCGCGACCATGGACGCGAGCACAGCGGCAAGGCCCAGAACGGGCATGGCGGCCGCTGGCGCAGCGGGCCGTGGTTCCTGCGCTCGGAGAAGTGCTACCTGATCCCGGGCGATTCGCCGATCGGCTACCGTCTGCCGCTTGATTCGCTGCCCTGGACGGCGCCGGCGGACGCGGACTTCATCGCCGAGCCCGATCCGATGGCGCCGCATCCCGACCTGCCGCCGCTCGACGCGTTCCGCCGCGCGCCGGTGCTGCGCCGCCAGGAGCGCGGACCGATTGCCGAGACCAACGGCGACGGTGAAGCGCGCCGCGAGGCGTGGCGGCGGGCGCTGGCGCCCGACCTTGCCAGCAAGCCGGGAACCGGCGCGTCCGCCACCGGCATCGTGCGCAGCGCCATGGCCTTCGAACCGCGCGACGGGCACCTGTTTGTCTTCATGCCGCCGACGGAACGCACCGAGGATTACCTCGATCTCGTCACCGCGGTCGAGGACACCGCCGAGGAACTCGGCCAGCCGGTCTTCATCGAAGGCTATCCGCCGCCCGGCAGCGATCCGCGCCTGCTCAATTTCAGCGTAACGCCCGATCCCGGCGTCATCGAGGTCAACATCCATCCCTCGGCGAGCTGGCCGGAGCTCGTTCAAAAGACCGAGATCGTCTACGACGAGGCGCGCACGACCCGGCTCGGCGCCCAGAAGTTCATGGTCGACGGCCGCCATACCGGCACCGGCGGCGGCAATCACGTGACCCTGGGCGGTCCCTCCGCCGCCGATTCGCCGTTGTTGCGCCGGCCCGACCTGCTCAAAAGCCTTTTGGGCTACTGGCTCAACCACCCGTCGCTCTCCTATCTGTTCTCCGGCCTGTTCATCGGCCCGACCAGCCAGCATCCGCGGGTCGACGAGGCGCGCAACGACGCGCTGCACGAGCTCGAGATCGCCTTCCGCCAGATCGCACCCGGCCGGCAGACGCCGCCGTGGCTGGTCGACCGCATCTTCCGCAACCTGCTGGTCGACGCGACCGGCAACACGCACCGCACCGAGTTCTGCATCGACAAGCTGTTCACGCCCGATACGGCCGCTGGTCGGCGCGGGCTCCTGGAACTGCGCGCCTTCGAGATGCCGCCGCATTGGCGCATGAGCGTGGCCCAGCAGGCGCTGCTGCGCGGCCTGGTGGCCAAGTTCTGGGACCGGCCCTACGAGCGGCCGCTCAGCCGCTGGGGCACGCGCCTGCACGATGATTTCATGCTGCCGCACTTCGTCTGGCAGGATTTCAACGACGTGCTCACCGACCTGGGTGAAGCGGGCTATCGTTTCGAACCCGAGTGGTTCGCGCCGCACTTCGAGTTCCGCTTCCCCAAGATCGGCGAGGTGGCGCAGCGCGGCATCGAGGTCGAACTGCGCCATGCGCTGGAGCCGTGGCACGTGCTGGGCGAGGAGCCCGGTGGCGGCGGCACGGTGCGCTATGTCGATTCCTCGGTCGAGCGCCTGCAGGTCAAGGCGGCGGGACTGAATGACCAGCGCCATACCATCGCCTGTAACGGCTGGCGCCTGCCGCTGCGCGCCACCGGCGAGGCCGGGGAATACGTGGCCGGCGTGCGTTACCGCGCCTGGCCGCCGGTCAACGCCCTGCACCCGACCATCGGCGTGCACGCGCCGCTCGTCTTCGACATTCACGACAGCTGGAGCGGCCGCTCGCTGGGCGGCTGCAGCTACCACGTCGCCCATCCCGGCGGCCGCAACTACGATCGCATGCCGGTCAACGCCAACGAGGCCGAAGCCCGCCGCCGCGCCCGCTTCTTCCCGATCGGCCACTCGCCTGGCGAGAGCGCCGAACCACGGTCGATCGACAACCCGGAGCATCCGCTAACGCTGGATCTGCGGCGCACCTAGGCGAGAACACAGTCGCTTTCTTTCTGTCATTCTCCTCTCCCCCGCCAGGGGGAGAGGTTGGGTGAGGGGGTTGCGCACGACCTTCGATGCCCCCTCACCTAGCCTCTCCCCCTAGCGGGGGAGAGGAATATGAGGGCATGAGGCAGCGCCTGGCGGGTGGTAGACCCCGCCCCCCTGCCATGCGATTCTGGCGTTCCTATTCCCTTCCGTCGCAGGCCCATGGAGTCGTTGCGCGGCCTCACTTCTTCGCCGGCAAGCGCTTATGACGAACTGGTCACCGGCCAGAAGTCGATCCGCTATCACTGGCAAGGCATTTTAAGCGTCATCCGCGCGCTGCCCGGCGGGCTGGGCGAGCGCGTGGAAAGCGCGCGCCGCCAGCTCGAGGAATCGGGCGCGACGGTCAATCTGCTGGACGATCGCGGCGCGCCACGCTGGACGTTCGATCCGCTGCCCTTCGTGGTGTCGCCCGACGAATGGTCCGAGCTCGAGACCGGCGTCATCCAGCGGGCCCGCCTGCTCGATGCCATCCTGGCCGACCTCTACGGCCCGCAGACGACGCTGCTGAAGCAGCACCTGCTGCCGCCCATGCTGGTCCACGCCAACCGGCATTTCCTGCGGCCCTGCCAGGTCATGGACGGCAGGGCGCCGACGCGCCATCTCGCCCACTACGCCGTCGACCTGGTGCGGCTGGGCAGCGGGCGCTGGCACGTGCTGGCCGACCATACCGAGGTGCCGTCCGGCATCGGCTATGCGCTGGAGATGCGCCGCGTGCTGGCCAGAAGCCTGCCCGAGGCGTTCCGCTCCATCCCGGTGCGCCATCTCCGGCCCTTCGTCGATCGCTGGCATGATTCGTTGCTCGCCATGGCGCCCGGCGGCGTGCGCTATCCCAATATGGCGGTGCTGACGCCGGGCTCGTTGTCGTCGACCTATTTCGAGCATGTCTATCTCTCGCGCGTGCTCGGCGTGCCGCTGGTCGAGGGCGGCGATCTGGTGGCGCGCGACGGCGAAGTGTCGATCAAGACGCTGGCCGGCCTGCGGCCCGTCCACATGCTGTTGCGCAGGCTCGACAGCGCCTTCGTCGATCCGCTGGAACTGCGCGCCGATTCGGCGCTGGGCATCACCGGCATGATCGAGGCCACGCGCAGCGGCAAGATCACGCTCGCTAATGCACTGGGGTCGGGCGTGGTCGAGACGCCGGCGCTGATGCCGTTTCTCGAACGGCTGAGCGAGCATCTGCTCGGCCAGCCGCTCAGCCTGCCGTCGCTCGATGTGTGGTGGCTGGGCGAGCCGGCAGCCCTTGCCTTCGCCCTCGCCAACCTCGACCTGATGATCGTGCGGCGTTGCCTCGGCAGCGACCGCGAGCCGATCGTGGTCGGCATGCTGGAACCCGCCGAGCGCAAGGCGTTCGAGGCCGAGATCCGCGCGCAACCGGGACAGTTCGTGGCGCAGTACCCCGTAACGCCGTCGCTCAGCCCGAAGTGGGACGGTACAAGCCTCGCGCCGGCCGCGGTCGTGATGCGCGTCTTCGTCAGCGCCGACGGCGACAGCTATCGCGTGCTACCGGGCGGGCTGGCGCGCGAGCCGGAGGGCGATACCTGCCTGCGCTCGCTGGGCCGACTGAACGGCACCCTGAAGGATGTCTGGGTGCTGGCCGAGGACGCGGCCGATGTGCAGGTGCCGTCGACCCGGCGCTTCCACCAGCTCGCCGTCGAGCGCGGCGGCGCCGACCTGCAAAGCCGCGTCGCCGACAATCTCTACTGGCTCGGCCGCTATATCGAGCGCCTGGACAACGATGCCCGGCTGCTGCGCACCACAGCCACCAAGGTGGCGCAGGGCGCCGTCAGTCCGCGCGATGCGGTCGAGCTCCGCCTGCTTGGCCGCCTGCTGAGCCAGGCCGACCTCATGGACCGCGCCGCGGCGCTGTCGGCGCCGGAGAATGCCGCCTTCCAACAGGGCCTGGGCGCCGTCGCCACCGACGACAGCGGGCTGATCACCGTGCTCGATGGCATCCAGCGCCTGACCAGCTCCATGCGCGACCGCTTCTCTGTCGACATGATCACCGCGGCCGGCCCGGTGATGGCCGAGGTGCGTCAACGCCTCCGGGCGGCGCGCGGCAACCTCGATCCGCTGCTGGCCGCGCTCGACGACATCGTGCGCTTCGTCGCCGTCCTGTCGGGCCTCGCCCAGGAGAACATGACGCGCGGCACGGGCTGGCGTTTCCTCGATCTCGGACGAAGGCTCGAGCGGGCGAAGTTCGTGGTGACCGGCGCGCTCGCTCCCTTCACCCAGTCGCCGATCGACTGGGATGCCGCGATGTGGGTGGCGCTGGAGCTCTGCGACAGCACGATCACCTACCGCACCCGCTATCTCGGCCAGCTCCAGCCCGCGCCGGTCCTCGACCTCGTGATGCTGGACGACAGCAACCCGCGCTCGCTCATCTTCCAGCTTCGTGCCATCGACGGCCATCTCGACTATCTCGCGCGCGTCTCGGGCGTGCATGTGCCGCCGCTTCCCGAATCGCTCGACCACGACCTCAACGCCGCGGTCCGCCAGTTCGCCGGCGACGAGCAGGTGTGGCGGCACGAGGGACTGGCGCTTGCCATGCTGCGCGACATCGCGACCGATACCGACCACAAGCTCGACCAGCTCTCCGAGGCGATCACGCGGGCCTATTTCTCCCACGTTCCGGCGGCGCAGGCCGTCGGTTCGTCGACGGCTTGAGCAGGAGGCCGGCCGTGAAATACCTGCTTTCGCACCGCACGTCCTACACCTACGCCAGCAGCGTCGACTCGGCGCATCACATCGCCCATTTGCGCGCGCGCGAATTCGCCGGACAGAAGGTCACCTCGATCAGCATCGAGACCAACCCGGCGCCGGCGCTGGCGGTCCAGCATCTCGACCATTTCGGCAACCACATCGACATCTATCGCATCGACAAGCCGCATACCCGCTTCGACATCGAAGTGCGCGCCGCGATCGACGTGGCCTTTGCCGATCCGCCGCCAGCCGCCTCGACACCGCCGTGGGAGGAGGTCCGCGCTGCGCTTTCAGGCGACGGCTTTCCCGAGCCGGTCGAAGCGAGCGAGTTCGTCTACGACTCGCCACTGGTGCCCGCGGTCGAGGCGCTCAAGGCTTATGGCGCCAAGTCCTTCGCACCGGGCCGGCCGATCCTGGCGGCGGCGCGCGAGCTCACCTCGCGCATCAAGGCGGATTTCGAGTATCACCCGGGCGCCACCGACATCAGCACGCCGCTCGGCGAGGTGTTCACCGGCAAGGCCGGTGTCTGCCAGGATTTCGCCCATGTCGAGATCGCAGCGCTGCGTGCCCACGGCCTCGCCGCGCGCTACGTCTCGGGCTACATCCGTACCGTGCGCTCCAGGGAGGAGGCCGCGTTGCGCGGCGCCGATGCGAGCCACGCCTGGGTGGCCGTGTGGTGCGGCGAGCAGGCCGGCTGGGTGCAGCTCGATCCGACCAACGACCTTGTCGCCAAGGAAGACCATGTCGCCGTCGCCTGGGGCCGCGACTTCTCCGACGTGAGCCCGCTGCGCGGCGTGATCCTGGGCGGCGAATCGCATTCCTATGGTGTCGCGGTGACGCTGGTGCCGACGGCGTAATGTCAGGACGACAATTGGCTGTCAGCTGCCCAAAAAATCCTTCGTCCACTTCGTGTAGTCGGCGTCGCGCGTCACACGTTTCATCAGCTCGGCATCGGCCACGCCTTGCAGCTTCGACGGCGGGGTCCCGTCACGGAGCGCTTTCAGCGTATCGTGAACCGCCTTGACCGCAGCGGCGAAGGGCTGGTGGCCCTGCAATGCAATGCGCACCCGGCGGGCGGAGAGATAGGCCAGGTCGGAAAGCTCGGGTGTCCCGCCGCCCATGATCAGCGGCAGCCTGGTCGCAGTCGAGATCGCATCGAGCTCGGCACGCGTCCTGATGCCGACGAAGAACAGTGCATCGACGCCTGCCTCCTCGTAGGCCTTGCCGCGGGCGATGGCGTCGTCGAGCCCGCTGATCGAGATGGCGCTGGTGCGGCCGGCGATGCACAGCGCCGGATCCTGGCGGCCGGCGAGTGCGGCCTTCATCTTGCCGACGCCCTCGGCAATCGAGGTGAGGCGCGGCTTGGTCGTGCCGTGAGGCGTCGGCAGGTCGGTGTCCTCGAGGCTCAAGCCGCAGACGCCCGCGGTTTCCAGCTCCTCGACGGTGCGCTTGGCATTGAGCGCATTGCCGTAACCGTGGTCGGCGTCGACCATCAGCGGCAGGTTGCCGGCACGGTTGATGCGGTAGGCCTGGCCGGCGAATTCAGAGAGGGTGAGCACGATCAGGTCGGGGGCGCCCAGCACCGTGAGCGACGCCGTCGAGCCCGCGAACATGCCGAGCTCGAAACCGAGATCCTCGGCAATGCGCGCTGAGATCGGATCGAAAACCGAGCCGGGATGGATGCAGCGGTCTCCGGCAAGAAGGGCGCGGAAGCGCCGGCGGCGATCAGTCCAATGCATGTCGATCTCCCTCTCCGAGGCGGCGAGGCCCCCCGCCCATGCTTAGCAAAGCTCGGTGCTGCAATGCAGCGCAATGTTTCGACGGGCAAACGCGAAGCGCCCAAAAGCTTGGCGCTGCGAGGGCAAGAGCGTAGCGTTCCTGTTCAGGGACGGCATGACCGTGCGCGCATCCGGCCCCAAAAAAAGATGCGCACAGGGGAAATGCCATGTTCGACGTTCTCGACCGGCAGACCACTCTGACCGGCAACCAGAAGAAGATTATCGGGGCCGCGATCATCGGCGATGCGCTCGAATTCTTCGACTACTTCCTGATCAGCTACGTGCTCGCCTTCGTCATCGGGCCGTGGAAGCTCACCTTCGGCCAGTCGGCCATCGTGCTGCTGTCGTCGGGTGTCGGCGCGATCATCGGCGCCTATGTCTGGGGCTGGATCGCCGACCGCATCGGCCGGCGCAAGGTGTTCATCGGCACGGTGCTGAATTTCTCGATCGCCACCGGTCTGCTCTACTTCACACCGGACAATGGCTGGATCTATCTCACGGCGATGCGCTTCTTCGTCGGTGTCGGCGTCGGCGGCCTCTATTGCGTCGACCTGCCGCTGGTCCAGGAGTTCATGCCGACCTCCAAGCGCGGCTGGGTGGGCGGGCTGGTCACGGCCGTCATTCCGCTCGGCGTCGGCCTCGGCGCCGTGCTGGCCGCCTTCATGCCGAGCGACCAGTGGCGCCTGCTATTCGCCATTGGCCTGCTGCCGGCGCTGGTTGTCCTGCTGGTGCGGCTGTGGGTCCCCGAATCGCCGCACTGGCTGGCGCGGCAGGGCCGCTTCGAGGAGGCGCGAAAGTCGCTTGCCTGGGCGCTGCAGGTCCAGCCCGGGTCGCTGCCCTTGCCCGCCGCGGCGACGTCGAACGTCGCGCCCGTCAAGACCAACTGGTTCGATCTGTTCAAGTATCCGCGCAGCCTGCTGGTGTCGTGGCTGGGCAATGCCGGGGCGCAGACCGGCGCCTATGGCGTGGCACTTTGGGCGCCGGCGCTGTTCGTGCTGCTGCTGAAAGTGACGCCGCAGGAAGCCGCCAAGATGATGATCCTGCTGAGCATCACCGGCTTCATCGGACGCCTGTCCTTCTCCTGGCTCTCCGAAAAGATCGGGCGGCGCAACTCGGGCGGCCTGCTGGGCTTCGGCGCCGGCACCCTGATCATCCTGGCCGGCTACAACTACAACACCCTGCTGTTCGGGCTCGCGGCCTTCTGGCTGATTCTGGCGGCAGCGATGTTCTTCGTCGATGGCGGCTTCGCCATCGTCGGGCCCTACGCCGCCGAGATCTGGCCGTCGCACCTTAAGACCACCGGCATGGGGTCTGCCTATGGCTTCGGCGGCATCGGCAAGATCATCGGGCCGGCGGGGCTGGCCTTGATCGTGGGGTCCAGCAACTACCTGAAGCCCGACGTGCCGCTGCCGCAGATTCCGATGGCGTTTCTTTATCTCGGCTGCTGGTTCCTGATGGCCGGGGTGGTCTATTATTTCTTCGGGCTGGAGACCAAGGGCAAGTCGCTCCAGGAGATCGACAGGGAATTGGGGGTAGCGACAGCCTGATGATTGACCGCGTTCAAAGAGGATGACCTTGGATACGCTGATCCCGTCTTCTGCTGATCTTGCCGGCGACCCGGCCGTGATCTCGCGTGCCGAGGCGTTGCGCCCCGTCGTCGAGTCGGCGTCGGATGAAATAGAGGACGAGCGCCGGCTGCCGCCGGCGCTTCTGGACAAATTGCATGAGGCGCAGCTGTTCCGCCTGCTGATGCCGCGCTCGTCGAACGGGATAGAGACCGATCCCATCACCTTCTTCCATGTCATCGAGACCATCGCCCGCGCCGACGCCAGCACTGCCTGGTGCCTGAGCCAGGCCGGCGGTTGCTCTATGTCGGCCGCCTATCTCGATCTGCCCGTGGCCAAGACGATCTTCGGCGACGATCCCCGCGCCGTGCTGGCCTGGGGCCCCGGCCCCCGCGTGAAAGCCTTCGAATGCGAGGGCGGATACAAGGTCACCGGCGTGTGGGCCTTCGCCTCAGGCTGCCGGCACGCCACCTGGCTCGGCGCGCACTGTCCGATCTACCAGACCGACGGCACGCCGCGACTCGGGCCCAACGGCCGCCAGCTCGAGCGCACCATGCTGGTGAAGAGCGGAGAAGTGGCGTGGACCGACATCTGGAACACAGTCGGCCTGCGCGGCACGGCGAGCGACCAGTTCGCCCTCACCGACCATTTCGTGCCGGCCGCCCATTCGATCACGCGCGACGTGATCACGCGGGAGTCCGCGAAGGAGTGCCGCGAGCCCGGCCCACTCTACCGCATGTCGGCGATGACCTGCTACGAGGTGGGCTTCGCCGGCGTGGCGCTGGGCATCGCCCGCGCGGCGCTCGACAGCTTCGTCGACGTGGCGAAGAACAAGATTCCGCGCGGCAAGACGAGCCCGCTCCGCGACAATGCGGTGGTGCAGACCAACCTGGCCCAAGCCGAGGTCGGCATCCGCTCGGCCCGCGCCTTCCTGCTGCAGTCGATGGCCGGGATCTGGAAGGAGATCTCGGCTGGCGACAGGCTGTCGGTGGACCATCGCATCACCATCCGCATGGCCTCGACCAACGCCATTCACAAGGCGCGCGAGGCGGTCGACTTCGCCTACAATGCGGCGGGCGCCACGGCGATCTTCGAAAGCCATCCGCTGGAGCGCCGCTTCCGCGACATCCACACCGTCACCCAGCAATTGCAGGGGCGGCTCTCCCATTTCGAAACCGTCGGCGCCTGGATGATGGGCGCCGATGCCGACCTCACCTTCGTCTGACGCTTACTGGAGAGACATCATGCCGCTTGGGCCGCTGCAGCATTACACCATTGAACCGTCCAACCTCACGCGCACCAAGAAGTTCTATTGTGAGGTGCTGGGCCTTGAAAATGGCGACCGCCCGCCGCTCGGCTTCCCCGGCTTCTGGCTCTATTCCGGCGGCGTCGCCACCGTGCACCTGCTGGGACCGCGCAAGCCGCGCGAGGGCATCGTCGTGCGCGGCACGAAAAAGAAGTTCAAGGATACCGGCCGCTTCGACCACATCGCCTTTGCCGCGTCGGATCTGCCGGGCGTACGCAAGCGCCTGAAAACCAAGAAGGTGAAATTCCGCGAGCAGATCGTGCCGCGCACCGGCGCCGCGCAGATCTTCCTCTACGATCCCGATGGCGTCGGCGTGGAGCTGAATTTCCCTCCTGAAGAAGCCAAAGCCTAAGTGCTGCTGTCGCTCGACATCGAACGCATCGAAGCCCTGGCCGACGGCGCATCGTTCGGCGAGGTTGGCACCTATGAGCGCGTGATCGGCCGCGCCAAGGGCGAGGTCGATCCGCTCGACCCCGCCAACAAGGGCATCGCCCTGATCGACAAGGCGCCGCGCAACGCCCGCGGCAAGGTCGAGTACGCGACGGACATTTTCATCCTGCGGCCCAAGGATTTTACCCGCGGCAACCGCCGCATTCTCTACGAAGTGAACAATCGCGGCCGCAAGATGCTGTTCGGCAACATCGCCGACGGCCCGCAGGGCGTGAACGATCCCAGGACCATCGCCGACGTCGGCAACGGCTTTCCGCTGCGCCGGGGCTACACCATCGTGTGGTCCGGCTGGGACCCCGATGCGCCGCGCGCCAACATGGGGCTGGGGCTCAGCGCGCCGTTGGCCACCGACAACGGCCAGCCGATCGTCAAGACCGTGCGCGACGAATTCTGCTCGAGCACGCGAGGGGGCGCCCTTGAAGTCTTCAAGCTCTCCTACGAGGCCACGACGCTGGAGCAGCCGCGGGCGCAGCTGACGGTGCGCGAGCGGGCCGACGACGAGCCGCGCGAGCTGCCGCTCAACCAGTGGTCCTTCGTCGACGCGCGCTCGATCAAGCTGCGCGAGGGCACTAGGCCCAAGCCGGGCTACCTCTACGAATTCCACTACGAAGCCAGGAATCCGAAGGTGCTCGGACTGGGCTTCGCCGCCACCCGCGATGTCATAAGCTGGCTGCGCTACGACCCGGCCGCGACCGCCGCGACCGGCGGCAAGATCAGCCATGCGCTGGCCATCGGCTTCTCCCAGGCCGGCCGCTACCTGCGCAACCACATCTCCGAGGGTTTCAACCGCGACGAAGCGGGCCGCAAGGTCTTCGACGGCATCCATTCACACATCGCCGGCGTCGGCCGCATCTTCTTCAACACGCCGTTCGGCCAACCGGCACGCACCGGCACCCAGCACGAGGATCACGGTTTCCCGGAGAACGAGTTCCCGTTCTCGACCGCGACACTCGCCGATCCGCTCACCGGCAAAAAAGGCGCGCTGTTGCGCGGCGACGGCTCCGATCCCAAGCTGATCGAGACCAACACCTCGACCGAATACTGGCAGAAGGGCGCCTCGCTGCTGCACACCAATCCGCTCGGCAAGGAAGACGTGACGCTGCCCGAGAATTCCCGCGTCTACATGATCGCTGGCACCCAGCATGGCGGCCGCGCCGGCGCCACGACCGACCCCGGGCCCAACATCAACCCGCGCAATCCGCACAATCCGATGCCCGCCGTGCGGGCCCTTCTGGTGGCGCTCGACGAGTGGGTTGTGTCGGGCAAGGAACCGCCCGCCAGCCGCGTGCCGACACTTGCCGCCGGCACCCTGGTCGAGCCCGACAAGACGGGCTTCCCCGCCGTGCCGGGCGCGGTCGTGGTGAAGGTCACCAACCAGGTGGCCCCGCCGGGCGACTGGGTGCACCCGAAGCCGGCCGGCAAGGCTTATCGCACGCTGGTCTGCAAGGTCGATGCCGACGGCAACGAAACCGCGGGCGTGCGCCTGCCCGACATCGCCGTGCCGCTCGCCACCTATTCCGGCTGGAATGAATACAAGCCCCCGTATCCTGCGGGCGAACTCGCCGACCGCGATGGAAGCTGCCTGCCCTTCGCTATCGACAAGGCGACTCGCGCGGCCGCGGGCGATCCGCGGCCGTCGATCGCCGAACGCTACAAGAGCGGCGCCGACTACGTGGCCAAGGTGCAGGCGGTCGTTTCGGCGCTGCAGAAGGATCGGCTGCTGCTGGCCGAGGACGCCAAGAACTATATCGAGCGAGCCCATCGCGAGCCGCGCGTCGCGCCGTAAGGGGAGATCGTCATGTCCAAGCTCGACCGCGACGGGGTCAAGATCCATTACGAGATTCACGGTTCTGGACCCACATTGCTGCTGAGCCATGGCTACAGCTCGACCGCGCGCATGTGGGACGGCCAGATCGCCGCCCTGAAGGACCGCTACCAGGTCATCGTCTGGGACATGCGCGGCCACGGCGAATCGGACTATCCGACCGATCCCAAGCTCTATTCCGAGGCGCTGACGGTCGGCGACATGAAGGCCTTGCTCGACTTCGCGGGCGCGAAGAAAGCGATCGTCGCCGGCCTGTCGCTGGGCGGCTACATGTCGCTTGCCTTCAATGCCAGCCATCCCGAGCGGGTGCGGGCGCTGATGCTGTTCGACACCGGTCCCGGCTTCAAGAAGGACGAAGCGCGCGCCCGGTGGAACGAGACGGCGCACCAGCGCGCAGCCACCTTCGACGCCAAGGGACTGGCGGCGCTCAATTCGTCAGACGAGGTCAAGCTCACGCGCCATCGCGACGCCACCGGCCTGGCCGGCGCTGCGCGCGGCATGCTGGCCCAGCAGAACGATCGCGTGATCCAGTCGCTCGACAAAGTCGCCGCGCCGACCCTGGTGCTGGTCGGCGCCAACGACACCAACTTCCTCGCCGCCACCGACTACATGGCGGCCAAGATCAAGGGAGCGACCAAGGCGGTCATTCCCAACGCGGGCCATGCCTCCAACCTGCATCAGCCCGCGCGTTTCAATCAGGCGGTCGAGGCGTTTTTAGCCAAACTGCCGGCAGCTTAAGGAGCAAGGATCATGGGCAAGCGAATCGCAGTCGTCGGCGTGGGCGCATTGGGCGGATATGTCGGCGGCAATCTCGCCCATGCCGGCGAGGACGTGACGCTGATCGATTTCTGGCCGGAGAACATCGAGACCATCCGCAAGCGCGGGCTCGAGCTCGACGGCGTGACGCCGGAGGAGAAGTTCACCGTCACCAACGCCAAGACCATGCATCTTACCGAGATGCAGGACCTGTCGCGCCAGAAGCCGATCGACATCGCCTTCGTGTCGATGAAGTCCTACGACACCGAATGGGCGACGGCCTTGATCAAGCAGTACCTTGCGCCCGACGGCTATGTCGTGTCGCTGCAGAATTGCCTCAACGAGGAGCGCATCGCCGGCGTCGTCGGCTGGGGCAAGACCGTGGGCATGGTGGCCTCGCTGATCTCGGTCGACATGTTCGAGCCGGCCCGCATTCGCCGCACCGTCGCCAAGGGCGGCGACAAGCACACGGTGTTCCGCGTCGGCGAAGTTCATGGCCGCATCACCAAGCGGGTCGAGGAGCTGCGCGAGATGGTGGGCCGGATCGACAGCGCCAAGACGACCACCAACCTATGGGGCGAGCGCTGGTCGAAACTCTGCCAGAACGGCATGAAGAACGGCGTCTCGGCCGCCACCGGCCTCACCGGCGCCGACTGCGATCGCAACGACGCCATCCGCCGCTTCTCCATCAAGCTCGGCGGCGAGGCGGTGCGGGTCGGCCAGGCGCTGGGTTACCACATCGAGAAGATCGGCAAGATGGAGCCCGAGACGCTGGCCAAGGCGTCGGAGGGCGACAAGGCGGCGCTCGACGAGATCGAGTCGATCTTGCGGCCCGGCTCCAACGTCAACCCCAATCCGCGCGCCGACATCCAGCGTCCGTCGATGGCCCAGGACATCCGCAAGGGCCGCCGCACCGAGATCGAGTTCATGAACGGCTACGTCGCCGACCGCGGCAACCATATCGGCGTGCCGGCGCCTACTCACGCCAAGCTGACGGAGATCGTCAAGAAAGTGGAACGCCAGGAAGTGAAGGCCGCACCGGCGCTGCTGGGCGGATAACCCGGCAACTCAACGATTGATTTCTACGACTTCAGTACGCCGGTCCATCGACCCACGGGCTGAAGTCCATGTTCGTCGGGTTATCGGGACCGGTCAGCGCATTCATGTCGGCGGTCGTCTGCTGAGCCATCTTCTGCAAATAGACGTCATGGGCGTGCTGATCGCCGATGTAGAGACATCCGCAGACGGTGGGATCGGGGTACATCCACACGGCTTTGCCTTTATGGGTTGTCTTGGTGAGCTTGTGCGGCGGAAGGCTGTTGAACGACGCGATCTGTGACGGCGTCTTCGGCGGAGTCGCCTTGAAGCCCGCGGCGGACAGCATGTCTTCCTTCAGTTTCGTATTGCTCGCGCAGGCCGCCACGGCAATGCACAGGCTCGCAACGACGAGAATTCGACCGAACGACTTCACCACGACCTCCGCAGCCGCTAGTTGAGGTACAGGCCATAGGCGTCCGCGGCGTCCCACGCGTCGCCCCAGTCGAGGGTCGCCATCGTCGCCGTCGGATTGTAGGGATCGGAGTCGTTGTTGTCGTACATCTGGTTGACCCTGGTATCGATCATCTGCTGGGTCGCCTTCTTGATGTAGGCGTCATAGGCAGTCTGGCTGCCGATATAGAGGCAGCCGCAGACGTTGCGATCGGGATAGATCCAGACGCTCTTGCCCTTGAACGTCGTCTTCGTGAGGCGGTGGGGCGGCAGGCTCCTGAACGATGCGAGCTGCTGCGGAGTCTGCAGCGGAAGCTGCTTGAAGCCCGAATCCGCCAACAAGTTGGCCTTGCTTTCCGGCTTGTAATCACAGGCCAGCAAGGCAACGGCGAGCCCCAGAAGGACGAGAATTGACATGAACAGCTTCACCACGATCTCCTTGCGCAAGCGATGGGCTCACGGCCGCCGCGACCTCACGGCTCAGTAGCGAACTCGGGCCACGGGCTGAAGTCCCAACTAGGCTGGTCAGTGGGGAGTGTCACGGTCGTCATGTCGAGCAGCGACTGTTGGTTCTGTTTATTCAAATAGGCGTCACGGGCGGCTTGATTGCCGACATAGAGGCATCCGCAGATGGTCGGATCGGAATACACCCAGATAGTCTTGCCCTTGCGGGTCGTCTGCACGAGCTTGTGCGGCGGCAGGCTCTTTAACGACGCCAGCTGCGCCGGCGTCGTCGGCGGAATCGCCTTGAAACCCGCCGACGACAGCTTGTCTTCCTTGAATTTCGCGTTGCTCTCGCAAGCCGCCACGGCGGCACACAGCGCCGGAACGGCGAAAATCGACTTCCACAGTTTCATCGTCATCCCCCACTCGAGCTACGGACGGCTGCCTCCGGACCTTACTCGATCCAAGGGCTAAAATCCCGATTCAGCCCATCCCCCAAATCCCCAGTCTATCGGCGCTCAGGCGGCGGCCTTGAGCGCCGTCTGGGCATCCTGTTTGAGCATATCGGCCCCCTTCTCGGCTACCATGATCGTAGGGGCGTTGGTGTTGCCCGAGGGTACGGTCGGCATGATCGAGGCGTCTATGACCCGGAGCCCGACGACGCCATGCACGCGCAGCCGGTCGTCGACCACCGCCATCGGGTCGCTGCCCATCTTGCAGGTGCCGACCACGTGATAGGTCGTCTGGCCGGTGTGGCGGGCGAAGTCGAGCCATTCGTCGTAGCTCTGCACGTCCTTGCCCGGCTTGTTCTCGTAGGCGATGTACTTCGACATCGACGGGTGCGAAACGATCTTGCGGGCGATCTGCATGCCCGCGACCGTGGCGTCGCGGTCGATCTGGGCCGACAGGAAGTTCGGCCGGATCGCCGGCTCGACGCCGGGTGTCGCCGACTTGATGTGGATCGAGCCACGCGAATCGGGCCGGCACTGGCCGATCACCACCGTCATGCCGGGCTCGCGCTCGAGCAGTCGTTTCTGCGCCGTGTCGTAACTGGCATGCGCCATGTGGAACTGCATGTCGGGGCTCTCGAGGCCCGGTCGCGTGCGCACGAAGCCGTAGACGACGCCGGCGGTCAAGGCGAGGGCGCCGCGTCCGGTGGAGTAGTACTTGATGACCTCCTTCACCAGGCTGAGACCGCGGGTCTGCTCGTTCAGCGTGATCGGCAGCTTGACCCGCCAGTTCATGCGCGGCGCGAAGTGGTCGCCGTAGTTCTCGCCGACGCCCCTGAGCTCGTGCTTGACCTCGATGCCGTGGCGGCGCAGCAGCTCGGGCTGGCCAATGCCGGAATGCTCCAGCACGCCCGGCGACTGCACGGAGCCACACGATACGATGACTTCGCGATTGACCCGCGCCTCGCGCGCCTGGCCGTGCACGCTGTAGGCGACGCCCGTCGCGCGCTTGCCGTCGAGGACGACCTTGCTCACCAGAGCATCGGTTTCGATCCGGAGATTCGGACGATTGCGAATCGGATCGAGGAAGGCGCGCGCTGTCGACTGGCGTTTGCCGTTCTTCATGGTGACCTGGTAGTAGCCGAAGCCTTCCTGGTCGCCGTTGTTGTAGTCCTTGTTCTTCGGGAAGCCGCTCGCCGCGGCGGCATCGATGAAGGCATCGCAAAGCTCGTGGGTTTCGCACATGTCGGCGACATTCAGCGGGCCGCCGTGGCCGCGACTGTCGTCGCCGCCGCGTTCGAAATTCTCCGACTTCTTGAAGTAGGGCAGGACCTGTGAATAGGACCAGCCGCGATTGCCGAGCTGGCCCCAGGTGTCGTAGTCGAGCGGCTGGCCGCGTACATAGAGCATGCCGTTGATCGAACTCGAGCCGCCCAGCGTACGGCCGCGCGGGCAGGGAATGCGCCTTCCGGCCATGCCCTCCTCGGCCTCCATCTCGAAATTCCAGTTGAAGGACTTGTGGTTGAGCAGCCTGGTGAAGCCGGCGGGAATGTCGATCCACATCGACTTGTCGCGCGGACCGGCCTCGAGCAGCAGCACCTTGACGCTTGGATCCTCGGTCAGCCGGTTGGCCAGCACGCAGCCCGCCGAGCCGCCGCCCACGATGACATAATCCCATTCCGCCATGACGCTTCACTCCCTGTGGGGATCATTCATATCAAGGAGCACTGCGGGCCTCCAGACCAGCCGTCATCCTGAGCGCAGCGAAGGATCTCATGCCGGTTGCAAGCGGCGATCGGCCGTCCTTCGCGTAGCAGATCCCTCGCAAGGCCTCGGGATGACGGCCAGAGGCCGTCACCGCAGATGGCAGGAAACATGATGTCCCGGCGCGATTTCGCGCAGCGGAGGCGATTCGACCTTGCAGCGCGGGATGGCGTAGGGGCAACGGGTATGGAAGTGGCAGCCCGACGGCGGCTTCACCGGGCTCGGCACGTCGCCCTGCAGCACCCGCTTCTGGCGCCGGATGGCAGGGTCCGGCACGGGGACGGCCGACAGCAGCGCCTCGGTATAGGGATGCTGGGCGCGCGTGAAGATCGAGCGCGTGTCGGCATATTCGACGATGCGGCCCAAATACATCACGGCGATGTGGTGGCTGATATGCTCCACCACCGCAAGATTGTGCGAGATGAACAGGTAGGAGAGCTGCCGCTCTCTCTGCAGGTCCTGCAGAAGATTGATGACCTGCGCCTGGATCGAGACGTCGAGCGCCGACACCGGCTCGTCGCCCACGATCAGCTTCGGTCCCAGCGCGAGGGCGCGGGCGATGCCGATCCGCTGACGCTGACCGCCCGAGAACTGGTGCGGATAGTTGGCCATCTGGGCGGGCCGCAGCCCCACGCGCGCAAACAGCGCCGCGACCTGCTCCGCCCGTTCCTTGCGATTGGCCACGCCATGGACCAGCAGCGGCTCGCCCACGATGTCGCCCGCCGTCATGCGCGGATTGAGCGACGAGAACGGATCCTGGAAGATGATCTGCATCTGCTTGCGGTAGGGCCGCAGCTCTGATTTGGACAGATGCGTGATGTCGGTGCCGCCCACCTCGATCGATCCCGAGGTCGGCTCGATCAGGCGCAGGACGGCCCGCCCCGCCGTGGTCTTACCGCAGCCGCTCTCGCCCACCAGCCCCAGGGTCTCACCGACGCCGATGGCGAAGCTGATGCCGTCGACCGCATAGACCTGGCCGACCGTGCGGCGCAGCACGCCCTTGCGCACAGGGAAGTGCTTCTTGAGGTCCTTGATCTCCAGGACGGGCTGATTGGCGCCGGCTGTCATGCGGGCGCCTTCTTCGGACCGCGGGCCTCCAGCCCGCTCATGATGCGGGCCGGAAGCCCGCAGTCCGTTTGACTTGAAAGAGCGCTAACCATCGCTGTGCCAGCAGGCTGCCCAATGGCTCGGCCGCTTCTGTTGGTAGACCGGCCGCTCACGCCGGCAGAGATCGTCGGCCCGACTGCAGCGCGGCGCGAAGGCGCAACCGTCTGGCAGGTCGAACAACGGCGGCACCATGCCGGGGATCTCCTGCAGGCGATCGGTATCGGCCCTGACCTGGCCGCGCAGCAGGTCAAGCCGCGGGATCGAGGCCAGCAGGCCCACCGTGTAGGGATGCATTGGCCGGGCGAACAGCTCGCCTACCTCCGCCTCCTCGACCTTGCGGCCGGCATACATGACAATGACCCGCCGCGCCGTCTCGGCGACGACGCCGAGATCATGGGTGATCAGGATCACCGCGGCGCTGAACTCGCGCTGCAACTCGACGATCAGCTCGAGGATCTGGGCCTGGATGGTGACGTCGAGCGCCGTCGTCGGCTCGTCGGCGATCAGGACCTTGGGATTGCAGGCCAGCGCCATGGCAATCATGGCGCGTTGGCGCATGCCGCCCGACAGCTGGTGCGGATATTCCTTGGCGCGCTGGGCGGGCTCGGGGATGCGCACCAGGTCGAGCATCTCGACGGTGCGCTTGAGCGCCGCCTTGCGATCCATGTTGCGGTGCAGGATCAACGCCTCGGAGACCTGCTTGCCGATCGTCATCACCGGATTGAGCGAGGTCATCGGCTCCTGGAAGATCATCGAGATCTCGTTGCCCCGCACTCGGCGCATCTCTTCTTCGCTGAGCGTGAGCAGTTCGCGACCGCCGAGCTTCACCGTGCCGGAGACGATGCGGCCTGGCGGATCGGGGATCAGGCGCATCAGCGACAGCGCCGTCATGCTCTTGCCGCAGCCCGATTCGCCCACGATCGCCAGCGTCTCGCCGGCAGCGACCTGGAAGTCGACGTTATCGACCGCCTTGACGATGCCCTGCCGCGTGTAGAACCACGTGCCGAGGTCCTTGACCTCGAGAAGCGCGCCCATGAACGCTAACCTCAGGATCGCTGGCGGGGGTCAAGGACGTCGCGCAGCGCGTCGCCTAAAAGATTGGTGCCGAAGACGGCGAGGCTGATGGCGACGCCGGGGAAGATCACCAGCCAGGGCGCGGTGCGCACATATTCGGCGGCCGATTCCGACAGCATGCGGCCCCACGAGGGATAGGGCTCGGGGATACCAAGGCCGAGGAAGGAAAGCGCCGCCTCGACCAGGATGGCCGAGCCCAGTTGTGCCGTTCCCAGCACGATCAGCGGCGCCAACGTGTTGGGCAGCACGTGGCGCACGGCGATGCGCACCTCGCCCATGCCGACGGCGCGCGCCGCCTCGACGAAGGGTTGTTCGCGCAACGACAAGGTGCTTGACCGCACGACGCGGGCCACGGTCGGCACCAGCGGGATGGCGATGGCGATGATGGTGTTCTCGAGCGACGGGCCCAACGCCGCGGCCATGACCAGCGCCATTACCAGGAGGGGCAGCGACTGCATGATGTCCATCAGGCGCTGGGTGATGAGATCGACGGTGCCGCCGAGGTAGCCGCTCATCAGGCCGATCGAAACGCCCAGGATGCCGCCCGTAAGGGTGGCGCCGAGGCCGACGGTGAGCGAAATGCGCGCGCCGAAGACGATGCGGCTGAACATGTCGCGGCCCATGAAGTCGGCGCCCAGCCAGAAGACGCTGCCGGGACGGGCCAGCGAGGCCTTGGCGTCGGTCGTCGTCGGATCCATCGGCGCGATGAAAGGCGCGAACACGGCGGTCAGCACGAAGACCAGCACGATCACCGCACCGACCGCGCCCAGCGGATAACGGCGCGCGAAGAACAGGATACGGCTCCACCATCCGGTGATATTGGCGCCGGCGCGGGCCAGTTCGGCGTCGTGGTTGATGATGGCCATGGTCGCCTCAGTCCGCGAACTTGATGCGGGGGTCGAGGGCCATGTAGGCCATGTCGACCAGGAAATTGACCGTGACCACCACGAAGGCGATCAGCATCACGAGGTTCTGCACGATCGGGTAGTCGCGCCAGCGGATCGCCTCGACCAGGAAGCGCGCGACGCCCGGGATGTTGAACACGGTTTCGGTGACGATCAGGCCGCCGACCAAGAAGGCCGCCTCGATGCCGATGACGGTGACCACGGGCAGGAGCGCATTGCGCAGCGCATGGTCGTAGTTCACCGAGAACTGCGACGCGCCCTTGGAGCGCGCCGTGCGGATGTAGTCCTGGCGCATGACCTCGAGCATCGACGATCGGGTGAGCCGCATGATCAGCGCCGAGCTGCGGAAACCGACCACGGCCGCCGGAATGGCCAGCAGCCCGAATTCCTGCAGCAGACCGCGCGGCTCGTTGCTGTAGATCGGAATCGTGCCGAACCAGTTCACGGCCGCCATCAGTACCAGGAGGCCGAGCCAGAACGAGGGCAACGACAGGCCGCTGAGACTGAGCACGCGCAGGAAGTAGTCGAGCGGCGTGTTCTGCCGCACCGCGCTGATGACGCCGAACGGTACGCCGATCAGGATGGCAAAGAACAGCGCCATGCCCGCCAGCTTGGCGCTGATCGGGATGCGCGGCGCGATCTCCTCGATGGCCGGCCGTTCCGAGACATAGGCGAAGCCGAGATCGCCGCGCGACAGGCCGCCGATCCATTGGCCATACTGTTCGATGATCGGCCGGTCGAGGCCAAGCTCGTGCGTGATCTTGGCCTTCTCCTTGGAATCGGCGATGCCGGCGGCATCGACCAGGATGTCGGCGATGTTGCCCGGCACCAGGCGCAACATCACAAAGATCAGGATCGACATCCCGAACAGCGTGAGCGCCATCAACAACAAGCGTCGGACGAGATAAGCGCCCATCAGTGCCGCCCGTTCAACTTGCTCTTGGTCCTCTCCACCGCGAAGCGGGGGAGAGGAAGGGGACCCATTGCGAAGCAATGGGGGAGGTGAGGTGGTGTCGAAGGAGGACGAGACGGTTCCACTGGCGCCGCAGCCCACCTCACCCTCCCCGCGCTGCGCGCGGGTCCCCTCCCTCTCCCCCCGCTGACGCGGGCGGAGAGGGCTTCTGAGGAATCGGGCAGGTGGCGTCGGCGCACTGGTCCCTACCTGTCGAGCCAGACGTCTTCGAAACGCCAGCCGTTGTAGATGCTGTTGGTCTGCAGCACGAGACCCTTCATCTGCGGCGTCCAGCAGGTGTTGGCGACGTTGTAGCCCAGGATCGGCCGCGCCGCGTCGTCGGCCAGCTTCTTTTCGATTTCCCACACCAGCTTCCTGCGCTTGTCGCGGTCGGGCTCGGCCGACTGCTGGTCGATCAGCTTGTCGACCTCGGGATTCTTGTAGCCCGTGTAGTTGCGGTCCGATGTCGAATAGTAGTTTTCGTAGAAATTGACGTCGGGATCGTCGACGCCCACGCCGGTGAGGTTCATGCCGACCTGGTAGTCCTTGCGCTGGACCTTGGTGTACCAGACGGTCGTGTCGATCGGGTCGAGTTCACCCTCGATATAGATCTTCTTGAGCTGATCGATCAGGATCACCGCCGGGTCGCGATAGATGGCGATGTTGCGCGTCGCCACCTTGATCTTGAGCGGCTTCTCGGGACCGTAGCCCAGGCCCTCCATGATCTTGCGCGCTTCGGCGCGGTTCTTCTCAATGTCCGGCGAATGGCCGAGCAGGCTCGGCAACATGTCCCTGGGCATGCCCCAGAAGCCTTCCGGCGGCGGCAGCATGACCGCGCCGTCGAGGTCGTGGCCCTGGCTCAGGATGTCGGCGAAAGCCCGGTTGTCGAGCGCCAGCACCATGGCACGGCGGATCTGCGCATTGTCGAACGGCGGCTTGTCGCGATTGACCAGGATGTTGGAATTGACGTTGGTCGGCCGCGCCTCGCACACCGCATCGGGCTTCTGCGCCTTGACGTCCTTCAGCAACGGGAAGGTGACGTCCGAATCGAACGTCATGTCGTACGTGCCCGCACCGAAGCCTAGCATGCGCGTGCTGCGGTTGGGCACGATGGCCCAGTCGATGGCATCGAGATAGGGCCGGCCCTTTTTCCAGTAATCAGCGTTGCGCACCAACTTGATCGATTCGTTGCGCTTGAACTCGACGACCTTGAAGGGGCCGGTGCCGATCGGCTTGGAGCGCATGTCGCGGCCCGGCACGTGGCAGGAATAGACCGGCGAGTAACCACCCGCGAGCATCGACAGGAACGAGGGCTGCGGCCGGCCGAGGTTGAAGGTCACCTCGTTGTCGCCGTTGGTCGTCACGTCCTTGAGGTTGATGTACCAGATCTTGCGCGGGCTCTTGCGGATGATGTCGAGCTTCTCGTCGCCCTTGCCCATCAGCGCGTCCCAGGTGCACTTCACGTCGGCGCTGGTGAAGGGCTTGCCGTCATGCCACTTGACGCCCTGGCGCAGCTTGAAGGTGAGCCTGGTCTTGTCGTCGTTCCACGCCCAGCTCTCGGCCAGGTCGGGCACGATGTGGTCGGGGCTGTTGACCTTCTCGTTGGGATCGAACAGCACGAGATTGTTGAACACCGCCATGAAAGGCTGGTTGACCGAGATCGTCGATTCCTCGTGGATCGAGGCGCTGGGCGGGTTGTCGCGATGGGAGATTTTCAGCGTACCGCCCTGCTTCTGCGCATAGCTCGGCGCCGCCGCCATCGTGAAGGCAACAAAAATCCCGGCCGCAACAGCCAAGCGTGTACGCATAAACAACTCCTCCCAGACGCCGCACCGTTACCGGCGCATTGTTCTTCCCCTTGCCCGCGAGGCTAGCACATCGTCTGCAATGGCCAAGGGGTAATGCGACGGTCTAGCTCGGTATGCGAGCCGCAGGGCCTTTCAGCTCGATCTGGTTTCCTTCCGGGTCGTGGAAATAGACCGAAGGACCGTTGCCTTCCGCACCGTAACGCTCGACGGTTTCGCCGACCGATATGCCGAACGGCGCCAGCCGGGTGACGATGGCGTCACGGTCGAACGGTTCGACGCGAAAGCAAAGGTGATCCATGTTGGGCGCATCCGTGGCGCGCTCGGCGGGGACCAGATCAAGCAGCGAGGCGCCGGCGCGCAGTTGCACCAGGCTGATCCGGTCCAGGCGGCGCTCGACCTTGAAACCGAGCGCCTGCTCGTAGAAACGCACCATGGCCGGCTGGTCCCGCACCCGGAGCACGACATGGTCGATTCGTTCGACATGGAAAGTCATGGCGTCTAGCTTAGCCGTTGTGCGAACAGGGCGAAAGCCAGGGGAGGAAAAATGGCCATCGCAACCAACACCGCCAAGGCGCGACTGAAGAGGAACCAATTGGCCATCGGCATCGGTGTCCGGCTGGTGCGCAACGTCGACATCATCAAGGTGATGAAGGCGGCGGGCTTCGACTGGCTGTTCCTCGACCTCGAGCACGGCGCCATGTCGATCCAGACCGCCTGCGAGATTTCGACAGCCGCGCAGGATTCCGGCATCGCGCCGATCGTGCGCGTGCCCTATGGCGAACTCGCGATGGCGACGCGCGTGCTGGACGGCGGCGCGCTCGGCATCGTGATCCCTCATGTCGACACGGCCGAGGAGGCCAAGGAGATCGCCGACCGCCTGCGCTATCCGCCGCATGGCCACCGGTCGGTGGGTGGCGGGCAGGCCCAGTTCGACTACGCCCCGATGAAGATGGCCGACATGACCCGGCGCAGCGACGACAACACGCTGATCACCGTGATGATCGAGACGCCCAAGGCGGTGCGCAATGCCGAGGCGATCGCGGCGGTGCCGGGCATCGACAGCCTGCTGGTCGGCTCCAGCGACCTGTCGATGGAAATGGGCATTCCCGGCGAGAACGGGCATCCTAGGATCCAGGAGGCCGTCGACAAGGTCATCGCCGCCTGCAGGAAGCATGGCAAGTGGCCGGGCATGGGCGGCGCCTACAGCGAGGAGCTGCTGCAGCTCTACATCGGCAAGGGCGTGAAGCTGCTGCTCGCCGGCAACGATCTGCCCATGCTCACCAACGCGGCCCGCACGCACCAGGCGAAGGTGCGGGCGTTCCAGAAGGTGCGGGCGAAGCCGAAGAAAAAGTAGCCTTGCCATCTGCCGATGCTCTGCTCGTGAGTGTCGGCAGGTATACGCCACAACATTGCTCAGTTCTGTCAAGAGCCAAGCGTCATCGCCGAGCGGAATAATACTTGCGTACCGGCATAGAGGGCGCGGGAGAGCGCCGAACACCATGAATGGTGTCATGGTCTCCCGTTATGATAGCAGAATGCTAGCAGAGCCTTTCCTCCCCCGTCATACGGGGGAGG
>Ga0308309_10000237_pt1 | contig 39570 bp, 28 predicted proteins | sample HubBroMetageWFT5_FD_192491 | JGI IMG/M metagenome (GOLD analysis project Ga0308309, IMG submission 192491) | Warmed and freeze-thawed soil microbial communities from the Hubbard Brook experimental Forest, New Hampshire - Hubbard Brook CCASE Soil... | ecosystem: Environmental > Terrestrial >...
CCTGTCAGACCGTCCAGTACTTCGTCTCCAACAGCTCAGTGCAAGTCAACAGCTACAACCAATCTGCCGGGATAGCCGGCTCTATCGTATTCGTCTGGCCCAATTACCCGCCTTTCTCGTACTGCTACGATGATGGTTACACAGACCAAGAATGCGTCTTCATCTCGTTCGGCATTATGGGCAAGGTAGTGCAGTAAGCCCGAGGGCACCGGCGAGTAGGCCTAATTGTGAGCTGGCTTCCCTTCCGCTCCAAAGTACGCGTGATTGACATCAGTCGTGAACGGCTGCTCAACCTGGTGGACCATCGCTTCGAGCCGCTGCCGCCGCAACGTCTTCGTGATTTCTAGCTTGACCGCCTCCAAAGGCTCGACTTCTTTCGACACCAGCTTATAAATGTAGTGGCCGGTTTCGTCGCTGATCACCGGCGACACCTCGCCGGGGTTCAGATCGAACACCGAAAGGTGGCCCGGAGGCAATCCGCGCCGTCGCATCTTCTCCATCCGGGGATTAGGCGCGGTATTCCCGCTCAACCCCGCGGCATCGTATGCTTCCTTTTGCAGCTTTGCGAAATCCTCGCCCGCCGCGGCCCGCGCACGCAGAGCCTGTGCCAGCTTGCTCATCCCGTTTTCATCCCGTGTTTCCTGCTTTGCGCCTTTCACCCCAGGTTTCGGTTGTGCCCGGTTCGGAATGACAATGCGTTCCACGCTGAACTGCTCGAACTCATTCACATTCTGGTGGTAATAATCTTCGATGTCTTTTTCCGGCACTCGCGCCGCTTCCTCTTTGAGTTGCCGAATTAGCTCCTGCGAAAGAATCTGCAGCCGGGCGAATCTGAGCCTCTCTTGGAACTGTGGCTCTTTGTCCACGCCGCGGCGTTCCGCTTCGTGAGCCATCACCAAGGTTTGCGGATACGCAGTCGTGAGCTCGCGCCTGGCTTGCGGGTCCTTGTCCACACGAAGCATTTGAACCAGTTCTTCGAATTGAGCTCGGGTGACGACCGTCTCGCAGCCGGAATCGGCGGGACGAGTCGCGGAGTCCGCTGGCTCAGCACACAGCCCTTTGATAGTAAGGACGGCCGCATCCGGTGCAACGTTGGCCGCAGCCCCGGCAGCCGCAGCTGCGGCCTGCCCGCTAGCGTTCGGTTTACCCGATGTGGGCACAGTGTTGGGAGCGGCCGCGGGAGCAGCCGAATTCATTTGTGCCCATGCCATTGCAACAATCAACATACCAACCGGCAGGAATCCGCGCATCGAAAGCTCCTTAAAGATGTAGACATACAGTGGGGGGATTTACCAGAATCCTAGCACACGATTTGTTCCTGCGGTGTCGCTCCACGCATCTTGACATGCTCGTGGAGGGCGGGTCACAATCGTGGTCATACTTGCAGCAGAAAACTCCCTCCAAAGGCTAGAATCACTCCTGTGAAAAGTCTCTGGGCATTTCCGATGCTGGAGTTGTGGGCTTGACGATATCAAGACAAGTCAGGCGGTTGCTGTGGATAACCGGCGCGGTCACTGCGTCAGTGCTCGGTTCCCCGGCGAACGGCCTTGCGGCAGCCGACACCCCGGCGCCCACTTTCAACAAAGATGTGGCTCCGATTCTATTCAAGCACTGCGCAAACTGTCATCGCCCAGGTGAAATGGGGTCGGCGGTGTCACTCGTATCGTACGACGGTGCGCGGCCCTGGGCCCAGTCGATCAAGCAACAGGTCGTGCAGCGCGAGATGCCACCATGGCCGGCAGATCCCAGCAAAAGCATGGAGTTCCGCAACGATCCTCGTCTCAGCCAGCAGGAGATCAATACGCTGGTCGCATGGGTCGATGCTGGAATGCCCAAAGGCAACGATGCCGATCTACCGCCGCTGCCAAGTTTTCCGCAAGGCTGGCTGTACCCGAGCGGACGCTCGCCCGATCTTGTCATCCCTTTGCGCGAGTTTCATCTGCCGCCGAAGGGTGAAATTCCCTACGTTAGATACATGGCCAAGGTCCCATTTACAGAAGACAAGTGGATCGTTGCCCTCCAGGTGCGCCCTGGAAATGCCGCGGTCGTACACCACATGGCGATCACCGAGGTAGCGTTAGACAACGGAGTGACACCCGATGACCTTGATCGACTCGCACGCGTGGCCCGGCAGTTGGGGCTTCCCAGTGGTTCGATCGCGACTCGACCTGCGGTTGCGGATCCGGCAAATCCCGCAGCGTACGACATGCTGGGAGTGTACACACCGGGCACGACTCTCGAGACCTACGGGGACGGCAGCGCCAAGGTGTTGAAGGGTGGCAAGAATATGTACCTCAACTTCAATATCCACTATCAGACCACGGGCACGCCGGAAACCGATCAGTCGATGCTTGCCTTCTGGTTCCAGCCTGATCCGCCGAAACGTCAGCTGTTCCGTGTGCCTGCCTCAGGGGAGACCATCATCGCCGACGGCCGGGAGTTGCTGACGGACGCGCCGGGGCAGAAGGCCGAAGGCACCGGTGTGGCAATTCCCCCGATTCCGCCGTATGCGGAGAATTATGAACTGATCGGGATAACGGCCTACACCGAGCCGGTGACGATTTACCAGCTGCAACCGCATGCGCACCTGCGTGGCAAGGACTTCCAGTACACCGTCGTCTATCCTGACGGGCGCGAGGAAAGTGTGCTTAGCGTACCCAAGTACGACTTTCACTGGCAGGTGGCCTATGAACTGGATAAGCCGCTCGATTTGCCAGCGGGCAGCAAACTGGTGGTCACGGCGCACTACGATAATTCGCTGAAGAACGAACATCTGCTGCACCACCACGGAGCTTCCGATACCCCGCACAACCTTGGGCCGGATAAGGAAGTGTTCTTTCGCGAAGCCAATCAAAGCTGGGACGAAATGTTTACTCCGTTCATCCAGTACTCCATCGACAGCGACGACCCGACCAAGCCGGCGCAGCCTCAACACTCGCAGAACGAGAACACGAAGACTTCGCAGCAGGTGGAACAGCCAGCGCGGAACGCCCTTAAGATCGCCGAGGTGGTCGGCTGTTTGGCGCAGGATCCCTCTGGAACATGGATGCTGACCAACGCCAGTGAACCAGTCGTGTCCGAGAGCCAGCCAACATCGTCGGTGGCCATAAAGGCAGCGGCTGTCGAACCGCTAGGCAAGGAACTGTACCAACTGTTGGGCGTAGGTGCATTCGACCCCTCGAGCCACAAAGGCCAGAAGATGGCAGTGAAGGGTGTTCTGATCAAGGACGCCAAGAGGGACCGCCTCAACGTCACATCGCTGCAGACGGTCGCTACAGCCTGTTTCTAGCGCATTGTAGGGCAGTGTGCGAGGCAGAGTTGCTCAATCCGGCCTCTCCCTAGGCCATCCCGCCAAGGGAAGTGTTTTTCCCTCGGAGTGCAGGTTATTGCATCTTGACAAGCCTCTGCACAAAGGCCACAATCGTGGCTCGACCGTCAGTGACGGTTCCCCCAGAGGCCAGTTCACTCCCGTGGAGAGGTTCGATCTATGAAAGTGCGTCTTGCCTACCCAGCCGCGATCCTTTTTCTAACTTTTGCCGCTCTGACATCAGCCGCGGGTCAAAGCGCATTGGGAGTGTTCACGCAGCAGTATTACAACACCCGAACGGGAAATAACACCTACGAAAAGATCCTCACTCCGGCCAACGTCAACTCCACCAAGTTCGGCAAACTGTTCTCGGTCAGCGTCGACGGTCAGGTCTATGCTCAGCCGCTGTGGGTGATGGGCGTGAAGATTCCCGGCCAGGGCACGCACACTGTGGTCTATGTGGCCACGGAATTGGATAGTGTGTTTGCGTTTGACGCGAACACCGGCGTCCAACTTTGGCAGGTCAATTTCACCGATCCGGCGAATGGCATTGGCCCAGTTCCCTGCGAAAGTGATGGCGGCGAACAGATTAGCTGCGCTGTTTATCCGTATTACGGCGTCACCGGCACACCCGTGATCGACGTCACGACGGGGACCATGTATCTGCTCGCCCGCACTTGGAACAGTAATACTCAGACGGCTTATCAAAACCTGCACGCGCTCGATATCACCACGGGAGCGGAAAAGTTTGGCGGGCCGGTCTTGATTTCGGGCTCCGTGCCCGGGACCGGCGCCGGAAGTGTGAACGGCGTGATCACATTCAATCCATTAGCTGACGTCCAGCGCCCCGGTTTGCTTTTGGAGAATAATAACGTCACTAAGGCGAAGACCGTGTACATCGGTTGGTCAGGCGCGGCGCACGGCTGGATCATGGCCTATAGCGCCGGCACCCCCACTACCCCCATGCAGCAAACCGCTATTTTCAACACCACCCCCAACGGAATCCGCGGCGGAGTTTGGCAGAGTGGAAATGGGCTGGCTGCTGATAGCGCTGGAAACATCTATGCCTCCACCGGCGACGGACCTTTTGACGCGGATACCGGCGGCACTGATTACGCCGACTCTCTCCTCAAAATGGATGGCAACCTGAACATCATCGACTATTTCACCCCCATGGAGCAGTCCTGCCGTTATGCGAATGACTTTGACGTGTCGGCATCGGGACCGGTGGTGATTCCTACCCAGGGTGGCCAGTATCCAGATGAGGTGGTGGAATCGGGCAAGGGCGGCGATCCCTGCGACCCTTCCGGTTTCTCTCCCATTTATCTTGCCAATCGAGACAATATGGGGAAATACAATTCCGGGGCCGACAATGTTATTCAGGAGATTTCTGGGTCCCCGATTGGCTATTGGAGCAGCCCCGCCTACTGGCGCGAGGGAACGCAGGCCGCCATCTACTACGCAGGCCAGAGCGCTCCCAACGGAGTGGGCGATTATCTGAAGATGTGGACGATGACGGGGGACCTGTTTTCGACTACTCCCGTCTCGCAAAGTGCAAATATCTTCCCCATTGGTGCGACCCCCTCGGCTTCGGGAAATGGCAAGACCAACGGCATCATTTGGGCCTCCCTGCGTCAGGAGGCTCTGGGCCTCACACCGGGCCAGTTGCCCGCGATTCTGTACGCCTATGACGCGACCAACCTTGCCAACATGCTTTATAACAGCTCACAAAACGCAGCTCGAGATACCGGAGGCTGCGCCAACAAGTTCCAGATTCCCGTGGTCGCCAACGGCAAGGTTTACGTCGCCACACAGAACACACTTGATGTGTTTGGCCTTTTGGGTTCCCCGCCTCCGGCTCCAGACGTGAGCCTTTCCAGCCCTTGTTACACATTTAACAAGCAGACGGTCGGCACGACCAGCACTCCACGATTCCTGGTTCTGACCAACATTGGCAACGCCAACATGACGCTCGGAACCATTACAATTCGTGGATTGAATCTTTCGGACTATGCGCAGACTAATAGCTGCCCCACTACTCTCGCGCCGAATGCCTCCTGCACCATCAAGATCACGTTCACGCCGTCCGCGGTCGGCCCGCGTGTCGCCCAGATCATGATTCCCGACAATGCCGCCGGCAATCCTCACAATACGACCGTGACCGGAGTCGGGCTGGCGACACAATAGGAACGCGGAGGATTGTGCTTTGAATTTGGAGTTGGGCTTTGGAAAGACTAGTTTCGCGAATTAGTGCAGAGAACCACCGTTGTATGCAGTCGGCCATACCCTTGGTGCCCCCTGGGCCGTTTGCGAGTTTCTACATCAAAAAAACTGCTTAAGGAGACAGCATGCAAGTCGATGTCCGCATTTCTCTACCCCTGCGTTTGGCGCTATTGGCGCTGGGCACTCTATTGGTGGTTAGCCCGGCTGCTGCCCAGATAACAGATACTGTCCTGAACGACTTCATCGGCAGCAATGGATCCTCGGTCTTTGCCGGTCTGATCTTTGATAGCGCCGGAAATCTATACGGAACCACGCAGACGGGCGGAAAGGGTTCCGGAACTGTGTACGAGCTTACTCCTGCGCTGGGTGGAGGCTGGACGGAATCCGTGCTTTACGAATTCGGCACTAAGACCAAAGACGGAGCCACTCCGTACAGCGGCGTGGTGTTCGATGCTGCGGGCAATCTCTATGGCACAACCCTCATGGGCGGCGCACACAACAAAGGCACGATCTACAGACTGGCGCCCGTAAACGGCGGTGGCTGGACTGAGACTATCGTTCATAGTTTCGGAAGCGGAACGGACGGCGCTTATCCGGTGGCCACGCCCGTCTTTTCAGCAGGTAATCTCTATGGCACGACAATTTACGGTGGCACCGTTACCACCTGCCCTTTGTCGGGTAAGACTTCTCCCTGCGGTACTGCGTACGAGCTTAGCGCAGCCGGGGTGTACAGCGTCATTCATAATTTCTCAAACACCAACGACGGCTTTTTTCCGGTCGCCGGTCTGACTCCTGATTCGAACGGCAACTTGTATGGCCAGACCACTACGGGTTTCACTTATGGTGGCGGCTTACTTTTTGAACTGATACCGGCGAATGGCACATGGACGGAAAAAGCAATCCATCCTTGGGGCAGAGTCAATGAAGGACGTCCGGACGGCTCCATTTGCTATGGCACGCTGGTATTCGATGCCCAGGGAAATATGTGGGGTACGTCGCTCCTCGGAGGCACTCACGGCGGACTGGGGACTCTTTTCAGGTTCTTTCCAAAAGGCGGTGGTTTCGCGGAAACCAGCGTACATGGTTTTGGCGATTCTGGCGACGGAGCTAGCCCCTACTCCAGTGTGGTGATCGATCCCGCCGGCCATGTGTTCGGCACCACCTACAAAGGTGGCGCTTCGGGGGAAGGAACTGTTTACGAAGTGATTCCTCTCCAAACCGGCTTCCAGTACAAGCTTCTGTATAGCTTCACAGGAACGACGGACGGCGGTTTGGTGGCCTCTGGGCTGATCCTCGACAGCCTCGGCAATCTCTACGGTACCACCCAGTGGGGCGGCGATCCCACGCACTGCACGAAGTCTCCCCTGGCGGGATGCGGTGTGGTGTTCGAGATTTCAGGGGCGGTCAAATAGAAAACACTGAAGAACCTTAGCCCCGGAAAGCCATTACCCGCAGGTAGCGTTCCTGCCCGTGCTGTCCCACAGCTCTGGAACGTGCTAGGAGGGGGCTAGGTGCTCCGCCTTTTCGCCGAAACTCGCATTGCCATAATTTTCTAGGAATCACCAGCCCCGTGCAAGCTTCCATCTGGGCTGGGGTTTTGGTTGACCCGATCCGTGCAAGAGGGGATAATTCCCCTGCTCGGCTGTTGGCAGCTCTCCCCCTTGCGGTTCATAGCTGGGCAGGTCCCGCTTCTCTCGCTCGCGTGCGTTGGGCCGCGACTCGATTTCGTACCACGGAGGATTCCCGATGACACAATTTTGCACGTGGAAAATGGCCGGAGTTGTATTCGTGCTCTTTGCCGCGACGGCGATTGCCGGGCAGGCGCAGACGTTCACCTCACTGGTAAGTTTCGATGATACCAACGGGGCAGAGCCTTTCCTCATGTCTCTTGTTCAAGGAGGCGACGCGAGACTATATGGCACAACTCAGTATGGGGGCATTTCAAAATGCTCTTACATGGGATGTGGCTCAGTCTTCCGGGTCACACTTTCGGGCAATTTAGAGGGTTTCAACCTGTGCAAGGAAGATAAATGCCATGACGGTTCGAACCCGATCGCAGGTCTAGTGCTGGGCACCGACATGATCCTCTACGGGACGACAAGTTTTGGCGGCGGAACCGGCTGTGGAGGCCACGGGTGCGGCACCATATTCAAACTTACGCCTGGGGGGAAAAGGATCAAGTTGCACCATTTCGACGACAGTGATGGATACGCCCCTTATGCGCCGCTTGTGCAAGGCCCGGACGGTAACTTCTATGGAACAACACTAGGCGGCGGCAACGAATGCGGGTCTGGATGTGGAACGGTATTCAGAATGACGCCTTCGGGTGCGGTGACCACGCTACATAGCTTCGCCGGTCATGACGGGAGCTCACCGGTCGCCGCATTAGTGTTCGCCAGCGATGGAAGCTTCTACGGGACAACTTCGTCGGGGGGAGACCATGATGAGGGCACTCTTTTCAAGATCACATCAGAAGGAGCGCTCGTCACTTTGCACAATTTCTGCAGTCATTCCGCTTGTTCTGACGGCGGTGCCCCTTTCGCAGCGCTCATTCAAGCCACTGACGGGAACCTCTACGGAACAACTACGATTGGGGGTGATGGCAGCAGCGGCACAGTGTTCAGAGTCACGTTAACGGGTCAACTGACAACACTGCACAGTTTCGAGGGAAGCGATGGAAGCAACCCGAGTGGAGGCATCATCCAGGCAAACGACGGAAATTTCTATGGGACAGCTGCCGGCGGCGGTGGGGGCTTATGTAACTGTGGTACGGTTTTCCAAATTACGCCCGCTGGGTCTTTGACGACGCTACACACCTTTGACGGTTCCGATGGTTTTGCCCCGATTGGTGGCCTACTGCAAGACACGAACGGAACTTTCTACGGTACGACCACTCAGGGCGGCAACCCTGGCTGCTATTTAAACCATGGCTGCGGTACGGTGTTTAGTTTGGATACGGGTCTAGGCCCATTCGTAAGACTGGTTCAGAACTTCGGCAAGATGGGGCAAACTGGCGGCATTCTCGGACAAGGATTCACCGGAACCACCAGCGTCGCTCTGAACGGAATTCAGGCAAGCTTCACGGTGGTTTCCGACACATTCATTAACGCCACGGTTCCTGCTGGAGCGACGACGGGATACGTCACGGTGACCACGCCCACCGGTACGTTGACCAGCAATGTGCCGTTCCACGTAATCCCGTAACGTTCGGAGAAGAGACTTTCCCGCTCCCACCTTTGCAAAAGCGCAAAGGCGGCCCTCCCGTCATTTCTTCACAATCATTTCGCAACGCTGCGATTCGTGGAGCGAGTATACACTCGAAGCCGAATCTGAAAGAATTGGAAGATCAATTCACGACAGAGGAGAAAGTAGTGGACTGGAAGAATCGAAACGTGCTGGTGACCGGCGGCGTCTCGCTGATTGGCTCTCATCTGGTGGATGCTCTGGTGAAGCGTGGAGCCAAGATTCGCGTAGTCGACGATCTTAGCAGCGGCAAGCTGGAAAACATCAGCGGTCATATCGAAGCCGGCCGAGTTAAGTTTATCCAGGCGGATCTGCGGGAAACCGGAGTTGCCGAGGCGGCGGTAGAAGACATGAGCGTGGTCTTCCACCTCGCGGCCGATCACGGTGGCCGCGGCTACGTCGATCTTCACCAGGCAGCCTGCGCCACCAACCTGTTGCTCGACGGCTTGGTCTTCCGCGCTTGCCACCGTGCTCAAGTAGAAAAGGTTGTGTACGCGTCGTCGGGATGCGTTTATCCGAATGGCATACAGACCGATCCCTCCGAGACGCTGTATCTCACGGAAGACATGGTCGGCCCTCCCTGCGATGCTGACAATATGTATGGCTGGGCAAAGCTCATGGCCGAAATGACGCTCCGCGCTTATTACAAAGACTGGGGAATGAAGTCGGCGTCGTGTCGCTACTTCACGGTGTACGGTCCGCGCGGAGTCGAGAACCACGCCGTCATCGCCATGATTGCCCGAGCCTACACCCGGCAGGATCCTTTCGTGGTGTGGGGAAACGGCGAGCAGATACGGAATTGGACCTACATTGATGACATCGTTGAAGGAACCATCCTGGCCGCTGAAAAGGTGGATGATGGCTCGGGAATTAATCTGGGCACGATGGAGCGCATCCGTGTCCTCGACGCCGTGCACGAGATCGCCGGTGAGTTCAAGTACCAGCCGAAGATCGAACTGCATCCGGAGATGCCAACCGGCCCACTCAATCGGGTGGCAGATAATACGTTAGCCAAGAAACTGCTAAGCTGGGAACCCACAGTGATGTTCGCAGAGGGCCTACGCCGTACCATCGAGTGGTACGTGGCTTCCCGAAATAGGGACGAAGCTGCAATGGCGTTGGACCGGCTGCTCACGGAGCGATAACGCACATGCGCTGTCGCTTTTATTTTATCGTGAAGGTCAACACGTTCGAGGTCCCGCCGCCGGGTGCCGGATTCGTGACGGTGACCTGGGCGGTGCCAGCCTTGGCGACGTCCGACTTCAAAATTTGTGCTGCCAGCTTGCCGGCACTATGGTAGGTGGTGGTTCGCGAAGATCCATTCCATAACGCTTGGGATGTAGTCACGAAACCCGAACCGTAAATGAACAGAGTGAACGATGCGCTTCCCGCCCTGATGCTGGAAGGTATCAATGATGTGAGGCTGGGAACCGGATTGTTAATGTAGAACGTCTCCGGATTAGAGGTGCCCCCGCCCGGCGCCGGGTTGACCACAGTGACGCTTGCTGTGCCTGCCGTCTTAATGGCGCTTGCAGGCACCTTGGCCTGGAGCACAGCATTGCTGACGTATGTCGTAGAAAGTTTGGTGCCGTTCCAGTACACCCTTGAGGTGGAGACGAAATTGCTCCCGTTGACCGTCAGAGTGAATGAAGGGCCGCCAGCCAACGTTGTGTCAGGCGACAAAGACCCGATGCCAGGCACAGGGTTCGTGACCGTGAATATCAGGTTATTGGAATTACCACCGCCTGGCGGCGGGTTCGTTACCCTCACCGTGTAGTTGCCGACGGTCGCAATGTCGGAGGCCAAAATCTGAGCCTGCAGCACGGTAGAACTGACGAAAGTTGTGCTGCGCGGCGATCCTTTCCAATTCACCACGGCTCCCGGCACGAAGTTTGTGCCCCCCACCGTCAACTGAAACCCGGGACCGCCCACTACGGCGTTGCTCGGAGCAAGCGAAGTCTCGGTCGGATAGGGACTTAAAGGCTGGAAGACGTAAGCTGCGCCTTGCGCGCCATTGAGTCCGACCTGGTGAAAGGGAGCGCCGATCACTTCAGCGTTACTGCTCATGGAGAGAGAACGGCCAAAGTAGTCACCTGCGGCTCCGTCAGACGAGCTCAATTGCGCGCTCTGGTTCTCATCCGCCCAACCCTTGGCCTGCTCTGTCTGCTCAAGGAACACATACATCAGGCCTTCGTAGGCATTATTGCCGACCTTCGCTCCAACCGCTCCTGCCATCACCGTGGTGCCGTTGACTCCGACGGAGGTTCCCAGAAGAAGCAGGGGGGCAAGCGCGCCGGGAGTCAGTTCCGCGGTTTCTGTGGTGTCGATCCATCCACTCGGTGGCTCCACGAAAATGTACGCAGCCCCGGCATAGTCGCTCGGAGCCCCCACGACCACAGTGTTGCCAACTACGGTCACGGAACTGCCGAAATAGTTATCCGACGCGGCGTCCGACGCGGTGAGCTCGGCGGTTTGCGTCATGTCTGTCCATCCGTTTCCGGGCTGAACGAACACATACGCCTTGCCGGCGCTGGTATTGCCATTGAGGGCGGCTTCGCTTGCTCCGACGACGACGCTGCTACCATCCATCGCAACCGAATCGCCGAAAATATCGTTGGCAGCGCCATCCGAGGAGGTCAGCTTCGCGGCCTGGGTCATGTTGGTCCAGCCGCCGCCCGGCTCGACAAAGACGTACGAGGCACCCTGCTGGAAATTGGAACCGATGCTGGCGTAGGGAGCTCCAACCACTAAGGCGTTGCCGCTGATCGCGACCGACGCCCCAAAATCGTCCCCCACATAACCATCCGACGCGGTCAGCTCCGCGGTTTCTGTCATGTTGGTCCAACCGTTCGCCGGTTCGACGAATACGTATGCCGCACCTTGATGCGGATTGCCCTGAACGGTGGTGCCACCCGCGCCCACCACAATGGTGTTGCCATCGATGGCTACAGACGAACCGAAAAAGGCGTTGGCAGCTCCATCAGACGCGGCCAGTTCCGCGGTTTGGGTCATGCCGGTCCAGCCACTCGGAGGCTCGACGAACACGTAAGCCACACCCTGACCCAGGTTGAGGCCGACGGCATGAAATGGAGAGCCGACCACGACCGTGTTTCCGCTGATCGAAACCGACCAGCCGAACTGATCACCCGCCGCGCCGTCAGAAGCAGTTAACTCGGCGGTTTGTACCCAGGGATCGACAATGATTGGATAGCTGGCATCGCGGTCGTTCACTCGCAACAGAAGGCTTTGGCCACGCACCTCAAGCCTCGCAGCCAATTCCCGGCCGGTGGAATCGTAGGCCTGAAGGCCGGAGTAGCGGAGTATTGGTTCGCCCGCAGCGTTCTTTAGCGTCACTTGCCGGTCATCACCCTTATCTTTGAAGGCTACTAGATTTCCCGAGAGTGCCAACTCTATGGTTAGTTCTTGCCCTCTGGATCTTCCGGGAGGCCGGCTGACGGTGAAGCCCTGTTCCAGCCCCAGCGGTCCGTTGATATACCACTCTGTGAGCCTCCCGTGCTGATACTGGACCCGATTCCCTTCCGCCTCGGGAACAGCTTTGGCTACCGGCGTCAGGGCAGGACCATAGCCGTAGCCTGCTAGTTGCATGCGCCACACTGCGGATCCGGAATGCACCTCGATATCCCGCGCCGCGAAATTAGTCAGCAAATGTTGTTGAGTGTTGCTGGCCTGGAGGCCCGCCGCTTCCTTGCGGACTGCAAACGCCGTGATGCGATGACCCAGCGACGCGGAGATCGTCGACTGTGCTGCCGGTGGCAAGTCGGACAATCCTCCCGTCATGGCGCGCTGGTCGGAGGCCGCGGCAGTCAAACTCAGGGCCGCAAACACTCCGAACAGGAAAACGCGGCTCATCCGCATAGACACACCTCAACTGGATCCGCTAACCGCAACTAACAGGCTTTCAGAAAAACACGGGATAACCCCGGCCGCCAACACCGGGAAGCATCGGGCACGAAGGTCCCTCAATCTTGCCCGCATCTTGGTCAGGGGTCAAGACTCAGAAGGACATATCTAACAGACGTGCCCCACCGTGCCGACCTTGCGCTGGGTTCGCCGTAACCGCAGCCACCGGCAATGCGCGAGCTATCCTAGCCGGGGCGCAATATGAATTAAAGAGACTTTCGGCCTACTTTTCAGCCTACTTTCGTGGATCACACGAACGCATGTCTCGCGGATTGTGCATCTTGGCGAGCTGGAACTGGCCGTACGTTCGTCTACGTGATGGTCTTGGCTTTTGCCGGCGGCCCAAGCTTCGAGCGACGGAAGAAAACGTTCGTTAGAGCCCTAGGTGCTCCGCGATTCCTCCGCCCTTACGACGGGGGAGGCATGTTTTCAAGAATGATGGGAGAAGCGCCGATGTTAGGCGGCATTCCGCTGTGCGTGTTGCCCGCCGTATCACGCCATTGAGAAACGGCGAACGATGGTGGTTGGGGGATGGGCGTTGATCCACACATGGGATTCACACACGTGGAAACTTTAGAACTGTCCCACAGCATCTGCGCCTGGTAGCCTCCCGTGCGGGAAATGGTCAAGCTGAAAACGCCGGAACTTGGCTCGGAACAGCTTGCCGGGCAGGTGCCAGTCACAACCGTTGCCCCCGACAACCAGTCGACGGTCTGCGCGTAGGCAATGCCCCCGGTGCAATAGTAGCCGCCGATTGCTGTATCAGGAGTCGAGCATTCCAACGGTGGCGCAGTCAGTGGAGTCGGTGACCACAAGCCACCGTTCCCGCTGTTTTCGAATTCATCCCAGGCGAACCAGTACCCGCGATCCGCGTGCGCCAGCAGCAAGACCGCAAACCAGCGTGCCACGTACGCCGCTTGTATGCTGGGCTCGCCAACGGAATAGTTCTTTCCCCAACTGCCCTCACCGGTGAAATAAGGCTTCGCAGCATCGGCTGGTGACAGCATTGCCTTTTCTGCGGCGACGAATCGCATGACGCTTTCTGGAGAGTCACCGTTGTTGAAGTAGGAGTGTCCGCTGATTACATCGGTCGCATTCGCGCCCAACGGATTGGACCTGCTCCAGTTGCATTGGCTGCCAGTTGGCGGATTAGCGTCGCAGTACAAGTAGTTTTCCAGGGTGGCCGTGCCATCATCCAACAACCCTCCGCCGGCATCGCCTTCCATAACTCCGGCGGTCGGATCAACTCCAGTTTGCGCATAATTCGCCGTACCGCAGGTCAGGCCCAAGCCGGTAATGGGATCGCTCGTATGTCCTTCAACGATGCATCGCATGTCCTGGGTCATGCGCAACATCTGCGCGAATGTACCTCGATAGCTGCAAGGAATGCCGGCACTGCTCCCGGGAGTAAAGCAAGTCGTTCCCGGAACACCCACCGTATCGGAACGATGAAACTCGCTCCAAATCTCGTAATACGTGATGTGAGCGTGGGTCGAAAGGTAGCCCGCCGCGGATACGTGGCCTACCAGGGCAGTGACAAAGGACCGCCACGCCAAATCCGTGCCACTGCCATCGCTGTTGAGATCCGCAGGAGGATCGCACATGCCCGGAGGCTCTCCAAATACGTTCGCACGGTCACACAGTATGTCCGTGGGATTCGATGAAATCCAATTCGGCGTGCTTCCTAGAGAAATGTATACGTCATTTATGCCCTTGATCTTCAGAGCAGCGAGCAACCCGTCAAGACCGGTAAAATCGAAGCTATTGCTCGCCGGATTCATGTCCGCCCATTGGGTCTTGCACGTACTCCAAATCCTGAAGGTGCCCGCACGAGCGTCGAACAACGGGTAGGCGAGGTCCCCTGTATCACAAGCCGCCGTGTGGGACTGGTGCATCCCAAAGAATACCGCCGCGGGCTGCGAGGGCACCGCAACCACCGGAGCTGAGCCGCCCGGACTCGACGGCGGTGACCCACTACCACTGCCTCCTCCGCAGCCGCTTAATAGGGAGCTGAGCAGAATAGCAAGCAGGCAACCAGCATCTCGGAAGATATCGCGCATTTCTTTTCCTCTGACCACCGAATAGTTGTCCCAGGTTGCGTTGCAGACACTTAACCCACTACTCCGGGGAAAGTTGCGCACACAACGATGACGACTCGTGGAATCAATGTTTTACGAAGGCTCACGAAAGTATGGTACGACCCTTCTCAGCCTGATTCTTTCCCGTAACTACGGACAATTCGCCAAACCGGCCTTTGCAATTTCTAGTTGTAACCTGCCGGGCCGAAGCTCCCGTCGACGACGTGCAACTTCCCCGCCCATCCAAAGCCAGCCGGCAGAAGCTTACACGGCGTTCTTTCTGATGATGAAGCCAGGATTTCCACATTTGATGAAGCCATTTTGCGCTGTTCAACCCGGTGCGCGGAAAAATATCCTGTTCAACCTCTTGACAAGCATTCCGACCCGCGCCATCCTGTTATGCGTGGTAATCCGGGTACTCCGCTCCCATCCTGCTTTTGCGCCAGGCGAGAGGAAAGAATGAGATCGGCTTTTGGGTTACGTGTGGGCGCCTTTTCATAAGTGCCATTTTTCTTCGGTTCTCGGTGAGGAGAGGAAGATGAAGTACGCTAAGTATCTATTTGTGCTGATCTGGCTCGCGGCTGTAGCGTGCGCCCAGGATGGGATTGCGATCCCTTTGCCACCCCCCAACCCGAAGATCCCATACCCGAACCCGTTCAAACATGTGATCCTGCTGATTCAGGAGAACCGTACGCCGGATACTCTCTTTCAGACGTTGCTGACTTACCCTGGCGTTATTCCGGGTAGATACGATATCGCGTCGAGTGGCTTGGCTGAGGTCAACGGACAGGACGAAATGGTGCCGCTGACACCGACAGCTTTGATCACCGACTATGACTTGGGCCACAGCCATATTGACTTTGAGATCATGTGGAACAACGGAAAGATGGACGGCGCCAATTCCGTCCCAGACAGCTGCAACCCGGGCGCGATCGATTGCCAGAACGGAGGAGCGGGCGAGTTTCTGTCGTATCAATACGTTCAGGCGTCGGACATTGAGCCTTACCTGCTGTTGGCATCTCAGTACGGCTGGGCAAATTACATGTTCCAGACCAATCAAGGCGCAAGTTACGTGGCCCATCAGATTCTATTCACCGCAACCTCGGCGGCCACCGCTGAAGACGATGCCATGGGCGTTCTGGTCGCCGGAATTCCCAGTCAAGGTCCGGGAGGGGACTACGTCGGATTAAACGACACCGGCTGCCTCGCCCCTTTGGGGGAACAGAATGCCGCGATCTCACCGCAGAGCGCCCCCTTCCTTTACCCTTTCAACAACGACCCGATCGGCACCTTTTGTTTCCAGCATGACACTATGGCGACTCTGCTGGATTCGTCTCAGCTCTCCTGGAAGTATTACGCTATGCCTTTTGAAGACAACCCTTACCCGAATGATCCGAACAAGAAGGGTTACAACCCGCAGGGTTACATGTTCACCGCGCCGGCATCTACTTACGCTGTCTGTTTACCGGATTACACGCAGAACCCACCGGTGTGTACAGGGCCAGAAAACACAAACAATATCGACCTAAAGTCTTCCGATGTGCTGAAGGACATTGGAAACTGTAATCTGCCTTCGGTCTCGTGGGTGGTTCCGAATGGCCCCGATTCCGACCATGCCGGAGTGCCAAGGGGCAATGGCGGACCGTCCTGGATCGCCTCAGTGGTCAACGCGGTCGGCAATGACAAAACCTGCGAGCAAGGTGCCGGTTATTGGTCCGATACTGCACTCCTGGTGGTTTGGGATGACTGGGGTGGCTGGTACGATCATATGGCTCCAACCATTCTCCCCGGGCCACAGGGCGATTACGAACTGGGTTTCCGCGTGCCCTTTATTGTCATCTCAGCCTACACTCCCAAGGCGGTCGTCTCCAATCTCCGGCATGAGTTCGGAAGCATCATAAGATTCATGGAGGGTGTGTTCAATTTTCCCGAAGGTGCACTCGGATTCTCGGACTCGCGCGTCGACAATGATTTAGGCAATTTTTTCAACTTCAAAATGTCGCCGCGACCGTTCCAGACGATCCCGGCTAAATACGATGCAAAACACTTCTTGGACGAGCCGATAGGAGCTGACCCTCCCGACACCTACTAAGAAAGGCCTCAACCCGGAACGGCAACTGGCATCTTGGGCGCAGATTTTCTCCTTTTTTTACGTATTTGGATTCAGCATTCACATTGTGCAATGACAGCAGTAGAGCCGTGACGGGAACCCGCCGGAGGTGGAATGTCGAAGGTTTTGCTGATTGGTGCAAACGGACAGTTAGGCAGCGATCTGAATAAGGTCTTTGCGGCGGCTGGCAACGAGATTGTCGCGCTCACGCATGCGCAAGTGGACGTCTGCAATTCTGCAGGGGTCGCGGCTGTGGTCGCGGAAGTTCAGCCGCAAGTCGTGCTCAATACGTCCGCATTCCACAAAGTGGAGGAGTGCGAAAAGAAACCAGAGTTGGCGTTCGAAGTAAACGGATCAGCCGCCATGAATCTGGCGCAGGTTTGCCGGAAGGCGGGCGCGACCCTGGTGCACTTCAGCACTGACTATGTTTTCGGCGGATACTTGCGAAACACTCCGTTCGAGGAAACCGATCGGCCGGCGCCGCAGAATGTGTACGGAGTCTCGAAGCTGGCCGGGGAGTATCTCATCGCCTCCAACACCGACCGCTATTTCGTAGTCCGGGTGTGCGGGCTGTACGGGATTGCGGGCAGCAGTGGGAAAGGCGGAAATTTTGTCGAGAACATGCTGAAGAAGGCGCTCGCCGGCGAAGCCGTGCGCGTGGTCGAGGACCAGGTACTTACGCCTACCTACACCGTCGATCTGGCGAAAGCTGTGCTCCAGTTGATCCAGACGGAAGAATTCGGGCTGTATCATCTCAGCTCTGAAGGACAATGCTCGTGGTACGAGTTCACTCGCCACATCTTCGAATGTGCGGGGGTCAAAGCGAACCTGACAGGCTGCAAGACCGGTGATTTTCCCAGCCCCGTGAAGCGTCCGGCATACTCTGTTCTGAGCAAAGCAAAGCTTCGCCGAGTGGGCTTGTCGATTCCATCCTGGCAAGACGCGCTACCGAGATATTTGCAGGAGAGAGCGCGGCGAGACGCGGCTGCGACATCGAGGCCGGTTACCGCCTGAAATTCGGCCGGGTAGCCAAGTCTCCCAAGTCAGCGGCCAAAAACCGGGTGCCATCTCGGGCGCGTGCCATGGTCCGTCAGCAGCCCGTTCACCGCTACTGCCCGCATCCTATTCACTTTGCAGCGTGATTTTCATCTGGGGGATCATTGTTGCTGTACCGTGAGTTATCGTGTATGCTGGTCGGCACTATTCGGGGTGGCACCCTGGGGAGTGGCCGCAGTTGGTTCGGGTGCCTTCACGAGCTTGAGGTTCTGGATCTCTCCACCCCGTTGCACTCGACAGAAGAGAGGAAGACCACCCATGAGGTTCTCCGCTGCGTTCCTTTGCCTGCTCCAAATTACGATTCTGGGCGCCCACGCGCAAGCTCCAGTGCAGAATCCGTTTAAGCACATAGTGATCGTCTTCCAGGAAAACCGTACTCCGGACAATCTTTTTCAGGGTTTGTGTGTCCCCCCGTTCGGCTCAACGAACTCATGCAGCACCAGCCCGAACGCGAAGCAGTACGACATTTCGACAAGTAATTGGTTGAACAAGAAATCTCCGAGTGGATTCACTCAACCCACTGCAGTGCAGCTGGGAGTTAACTACGACATGTTTCATAATCACGAGTCCTTCCTGGCCATGTGCGACATAGGACCAACCGGCGCCTGTAAAATGGACGGCGCCGCCGGCATCGTCTGCGCGGGCAATCCCACCTGCCCACCCACTCCTCAGTTCGGGTATGTCGACAACTCGACGGGAACCGTGAATCCTTATCTCGAACTAGCCACTCAGTACGGCTGGGCGAACTACATGTTCCAGACCAACCAAGGACCGAGTTACCCCGCCCACCTATTCATTTTTGGGGGCACCTCCGCCCCCTCAGCGAGCGATGACGCCGGGGCCGTATTCATCTCTGAGAATTCCTATGCACCTAACGGGTCCAACTACAAGGCAAATAGCGACATTGGCTGTCTCGCCCCTTCAACTGAATGGAATTGGTTAATTTCTCCCCAGTCCGCACCCAAAGAGACCCAACTGCTGAATACCACGCTCGGTGCACTGTGTTTCAGCCATCCCACAATGGCCAGCCTTGTCGACCAGACAACTAAGACGTGGAAGTATTACGCTCCGATTAGCACCAACCCTGGCGGCGCCAACCCGGGTGGCTCAATGTGGAACGCGCCAAATTCCATTCAGGAGATTTGTCAGCCCGACTCTGGTTTTCAGAACTGCACCGGAACCGAGTGGAAGAACAACGTCGATCTCAATCCGGCGGATGTGCTCACCGACATCAGCAACTGTAACCTTGCGTCCTTGAGTTGGGTAATTCCCACGGGGCAGAACTCCGATCATGCGGGAGATCCAGGTGCCACCGGCGGGCCTTCCTGGGTAGCATCGGTCGTAAACGCCATCGGGAACGACACTACCTGCGAGGCCGGAAAAGGCTACTGGTCCGACACCGCCATCATCATTACTTGGGACGATTGGGGAGGCTGGTACGATCATGAACCGCCGACCATCATCAGCGGTATGCAAGGCGATTACCAATACGGGTTTCGCGTGCCCCTCATCGTAGTGTCCGCCTTCACTCCACAAGCCTACATCAGTAATGTCAGATATGATTTCGGCAGCATTCTCCGGCTCATCGAACGCGGGCTTGCTCTGCCCGGAGGGGAAGGTGCGTTAGGCTTTGCCGATGCCCGCGCCACCACCGACCTCGTTAGTTTTTTCAACTCGAAACAGCCGCCCCGCAAATTCAAGACGATTGACGCTCCCCTGAAGGCAGATTTCTTCCTTCACGACACCAGGCCGCCAGAACCGCCCGACAATGATTAGGACGTGATGGGCGCGCGCAGGCTGGTGGGAAAAATCCCACCTGCAAGATTAAGGTTGGGTGAAGCGCCTCCTGGGTGCTGCGCTCCGTGCTAGACTCGCGATATCCATGACCAAACACTCGCGGGCGAGCTCTCACCAGAAGAATGCATTAGTGATTTGTTTGCTGGCCTTGTTCCTTTCTTCCCTGCCCTGCCTTGCCCAAGTCCAGGAAAGCTTTTTCGGTCTCCATCAGAATAAATACACCCGGGGAGAGCCTTGGCCGACCGTGCCTTTCAGCATCCGCCGCACCGTGAGCGATCGCGTCACCTGGGATGACGTTGAAACCTGTCCAGCGGGCCCCCATCCTACGGATTCCTGTTATCGCTGGGGGCACAACCGTGAAGACGGAGATTTCGACAAGGTCGTGAACGACGCAGCCGCCCATGGCGTCGACGTCATGTTCACTGTCTACGACACCGCCGGATGGATCTCCAACCGTGGAGAGCGCTGCCGGGCCAAAGGTGTGCCCGATGCCAACTGCGCTGGTCCAGCCGACGTCGATTGCGGATCAAACTCCATCGGCCTGTGCGACCCCCCAGCCGATGTCGATGCCGTCGTCGGCAGCGGCGAAGGCGATGGTTCCGACAAAGCATTCAAGGATTTCGTCACTGCCGTTGCGACTCGCTATGGAAAGAAAATCAAATACTGGGAGATGTGGAACGAGGCTCCCAATATTCGTTCCGCGAATCCCGAGTATTGGACTTTCAAGCAGTGGGCGAGAATGACAAAAGACTTTCACGATGCCGTAAAGGCCGTCATTCCCGGCGCGGTCATCCTCGCCGCCAACACTTGCCACTGCTCCCCGCGCGGTTCCGCCGACTTTGACGATTGGACCGAAGGCTACTTCGCCGCGCTCGACAAGTACGGACCGTCGGTAGTGGACGGCGTCAGTTTCCACGGATACTTCCCTCGCCCGGAACGTAATGTGGACATGGTTCACGACCTGACCGAAATCATGAACAAGCACGCCAGCGTGCGCGGCAAGCCCGTCTACGACAGCGAAGATGCCTGGCCGGGGGGCGGCATCTTCACCCGCGGGAATGGCAAGCCCGACTGGGATATGCGGTCTGCCTGGTTGGCGCGATCTCTGATCCTCACCGCCTCGCTCGGCGTCAAACAGTACATTTTCTTCGGCTGGGATTTGGGCCCGGTAGGCCAGATGTGGTCGCGCGAACAGCAACCGTGGGACTGCACGATTCCCAACCTGCACGGGGAGGCGGGTTATCTTTGTCCGACCGCGCCGGCTTACGAGCAAGTGCGATCCTGGCTGCTGGGCGCAGTCTTTGACAAGGAGTGCGGCCCGAAGGACCTGGGATTTATGTCACGGAAGATCTGGCTCTGCGACTTCAGCAAGAACAACGGCAGCTACCACGGCCGGTTGATCTGGAGTGAAGGCACGGACTCCGTAAGCTACACGCCGGAGAGGCAGTTTGCCATCAGGAAGGAATTAGACGGAAGTACCGCGGAACTGAAGAAAGGCGCGATGCCGATCGGGCCGAGACCGGTGCTGCTGGAGGTAAAGTAGCGGGGAGCGTTGGATCGTCCACAAACACGATCAGCCAGCGCGCGCGGTAAACCCGCGCGGCTGGCTGATCTAAATACGAGATGCGAGAACTACGGGCTGGCTAGAACATCGTGTAGATGAATGGCGCGAGCGAGGTTGCCTCTCCAACGATCAAGAGCACGCCCAAAAGCACCACTGCCACGATGACGGGCAGAATCCACCAACGCTTCTTGCCAAAGAATCCGAATAACTCGCCTGCGGTTTGTAACTTGTTTACCGAGCTGCTGATGACCCCCATACTTCCTCCTAGAGTTTATGATCTTATCACTGCAAAAGTCTTTCGCTCACAACTGCTGCTTTACTAACTCATCCGCTCGAATCCATTTCAGGAATCGCCATTCGTTCTCGAACCTGACCGCCGCATGGCTTGCACCATAACCGGTAAAACAAACTTATGGAAGTCGGCGTAATGCCGCTTTTTCCAGAACAGGCTAGGGTCCTGGCTGATGCGGTACCAGAATTCCAGACCGCGATGTTGCATCCAGCGCGGCGCCCGTTTACGCATTCCAATGTGGTAGTCAAACGCTCCACCCACCGCTCCCGTAAATCGCGCCTCGATCCGATGGCGGTTCGTCCACACCCAGCGTTCCTGCAACGGCGCACCCAGCCCTACCCAGAAGATGTCGGGCTGCGTGCGCGCGATCTCGCTCAGGATATATTCGTTGTTCTTACCTTCAATCGGACCCCACGGGGGCGTCCACGCTCCCACAATCTTGATATTCGGATGCAGCTTCTGGAAAGCTTCGGCGGTGCGTTCCGCTTTCCGGTCGCCGCCGCACATGATGTAGACGGTATAGCCCTTTTCAGCCGCGCGTTTGTTCATTGCTGTCAGAAAATCCGGCCCGCAAACCCGGCTGGGCACGGGGTCCCGCAGCACGCGGCTGGCCCACACCAGTGGAATTCCATCTGGCATGGGGAAATCGGCATCGTTCAAAGTCTGGCAGTATGAGGGGTTGCCGCGAGCTTCAATCACGTTGTACACGTTGATGAAGACTCCGTAGGTGCGCTCAGCGTTCCGGATCGCCCGTTCTACCTCATCCACGGTTTGCGCGAGGCTCAGCGGACGCACCCGCACTCCCAGGATGTCAACCCGGCGACCGGCGCCGTTCGTCACCTCCGGCAAGCTATCCACAGATAAATCCCGACATACGCTCATTCTCGAAGTCCCGTTTTTAGGCCACTTCCTGCAGGGTGCGCAGATAATGACTCTTCTCGGTTAGCAATTTCAAGGTCTCGATGTTGTAATAATGCGGGTTGTCCCAATCCTGGAACTTGTCCATGTGCTCAATCAGGTTTTTCACGATGCACTTGACGTCGTGGTTGGGATGGAAGCTGAGCGTGTTCTCCGCCTTTTCGATACTCACCTTGTAATTGCGGAAATCCGTCTTGTGGTGGATGGTGAGCCGCACCGAGATTCCCAGCTGTTCCTCGATCGCCATCTTCACCAGGTCACCGACTTCCCCCACCGTGTAATTCCCCGAGGCGATGTTGAAAACTCCGGAGATTTTATCGCTGGCCTCAATGGCGCGGATATAGGCGTTGGTGGCGTCTTCGATACTGAGGATGGGCCGCCAGATCGAGGGATTATTTACCGTGATTTCGCGGTTGCGAATCGCATTCTTGAACATGGTGTTGATGATCAGGTCCAGTCTCATGCGCGGGCTGTAGCCTGACACTGTGCCCTTCCGCAACGAGATTACGGAGAACTTGTCGTCCATCAGGTTCATCACCGCCTGTTCGCCCTGTAGCTTGGAAATCCCATAAGGGTAAGCTGACGCGACTGGACGCGTTTCATCGAACAGTTCATTGTCGGTATAGCCATAAACCGAGCATGAACTGGCGTACACATAACGCTTCACGTTCGCTTTCTTAGCAACGTACGCCAGGTACGCGGGAGCAGCGGCATTAAAGATGAAATTCTGGCTAGGCGAGTACTCGGCCATGGGATCGTTAGAAAGACCTGCCAGGAACACCACCTGCTGGTAGCTTTGCAAATCGTCGACCGTGAGGTCGAAGATATCTTTCTGGATGATTCCAGTCTCCGGCGGCAGATGGTTGCCGAACCAGAACAGGTCCACAACGTCCACGTCATAGCCACGCTCCAACAACTTTGGAACCAGCACCGAACCCAGATAACCTGCTCCGCCAGCGATCAAGATCTTCATGATTGATTCCTTATCTCCCCACCATGGTGTGAACATCTGCGTACTTGAAGTTTTCCGATTCCGGTCTTGCCAGCCACTCCTTCAACGTTTGCGCCTTGACATCCTTTTCAGAAAGCTGGACGTCGCGGATTGGCCATTCAATGCCGACTTCGGGATCGTTCCAGCGAATTCCCGATTCCCCGCGATTGCTGTAAATGCCCGTGCACTTATACTGAATCTCCGCATAATCGCTGAGCACACAGAAGCCGCGCGCAAAGCCAGCCGGAGCCCAGACTTGCTTGCGGCTCTCCGCCGAGATTTCCGCTCCAAACCATTTGCCCAGCGTAGGAGATCCCTTGCGGATATCCACGGCAACCAGGAACGCCGTTCCGCGCGTGACCCGCATCAGTTTGCCCATCGGCGGCTCCCACTGAAAATGCAATCCGCGGAGCACGCCGCGGACCGACCCGGAATGGTTGTCCTGCACGAACTCCGTGGGCAAACCCAGGCCATTGAACAGATCAGCCCGAAACACTTCGGTGAAGAAGCCCCGATCGTCCTGAAACACTTGCGGCGCCAGGACCCAAACATCTCCCAAATGCTTCGATTCGACCTTTAGTTCCATGCTCCCCTATGCTCCCAGTCCCACGCGATGGGCGGACAGATGCGCTGTTGAAACAGGTAACGCAGCTTTCGACAAGATGAACCGGTCCATGATAAGCGCATCCAGTCCCGAACTGAAATAGCTGCGCATAGCGTCTCTCGGCGTCACCACCAACGGCTCTCCAAACAGGTTGAACGATGTGTTTAACAACATGGGAGCTGGAGCCGCTTCGCCGAAGCGCTTCAACAAAGACCAGAATGCAGGATTGCTGCGCCGGTCCACCACATGAAGCCGCACTTGGCGGTTCGGCAACAGAAAGCTCTCCGGCAAACACTCCGCGCCTGGCCGGACCGTGGCCACAGAATTCATAAAGCGGCACTGCGGTGACGCCTCAAAATACTTTTCGCAGTCTTCCTCGGGAACGGAAATCGCGAACGGCCGAAACCACTCCCGGTGCTTGATAAAATCATTCAGGTTTTCTTTGACGTACGCCGCCCAGGGCGACGCAAGCACGCTGCGATTCCCCAAAGCTCGGGGGCCAAACTCGGCCGCTCCCTGGAACCACGCGACAATCTTGCCCGATTGTAGCAATTGCACCCCAACATCGAGCTTCCGCTCCTCCGTGTTCGAAAATATATAGCGGTTCTTCGAGTTCTCCAGCACATCCCGGATTGCCGACCGGTCGAACCTTGGTCCCAGATACGCGTGAGGCGGGACGTCACTTCGAGGTTTCTGGAGTACCTGGTGCCATAGCAAACGGGCGGCTCCGAGCGAGGCTCCTGCATTCCCTGGAGCGGGAGGAACAAATACCGAGGTCATCCCCAACTCTTTCTCCAACGACGCTACCAGCAACACATTCTGGAAAAGGCCTCCGGCGAAGCAAACTTCCTGGATTCCCTCGCGCCGGCGCAGATCTTCGACAACATCCCTCACCACTTCGGTGCAGGCCGCTTGCATGCTGCTAGCAAGCGCTTTGCGCTGGCTCTCCTCGAGCTGTCGCGGATCCGCGGGCAGACCAACTTCGCGGTAGAACTTCTCAGAAAAAGAAAGCTGATGGGCGAGGCCGCGATTGAAGAAACTGTAGTCCAGACACGGCCGCGCGCGGTCCCGTCCGCGAAGCATCTTCAGCAATACATGTTTGTACAAAGGCTCACCTTCGAGGCTAAGCCATTGCATCTTATGTTCGTCGCGATGTGGCCGGAACCCGACCAACTGGGTAATTTGCGAATACACCCGGGCCAGCGAGTGCGGGAAAGCGATGGTGTGCAATACTCGGATGCGATTTCCTTCGCCGACCGCCAGCATGCCCGAATTGCCATCGCCATCCTCGTTCATGGTGACGATCAAAGCGCGGTCGAACGAGGACGCAAAAAACGCACCGCCAGCATGGCAGAGATGATGATCAAAGGTTAAAACTTTGTGGCGGCTTCCCGTCGCCGATCGCCGGAGCACGCGCAGGCAATTCAGCTCGCGGGTCAGCGCACCGAGTTCGTTGACACCGTAGTATGCACTGGCGGCTGGTCCTAGAGCGGACAACCTGGTGCGCAGCAGAGACTTCCTCGACCAGCCACGGAAGGGCCGGGTAGCCACTGCTACCATGTCGATGCCATCCCAATTTGTCCCCACGCTGTCGAAACATGACTGGATGGCAACGTCAGAACGATCATGACCGCCCCCGCGCTCAACCTTGTCGCGCTCAATCGCAGCCGTCGGGACTCCGTCCTCTAGCAAAGCTGCTGCGGTATCGGGTTTGAGAGACGACAATCCCAGTATGCGCATGTTCCTGATTCTCACAACGGGCTCGGTGTAGGCCTCATCCGGTACGACGCCGGCCGGGGCCCCTCACCTGCTGATGTTAAGCCTTACAGAGCTCCTGCACGTCGGCTATGTCGGCGTAAGCATCGGCCTGTTATTCTCCCGATGCGCCTATTCCATTTTGGGGGATTACATGCAAGGGCAGTATTTTCTATGTTTTAGGAGAACAATCAACAACCGCTGCTCTAGCTAAGGTAGGGGCTATGCCGGCTTACTGCAAGTAGCCGAAAGCTCTAGAGAAGAAAGACTCTAGCACCATACGTTGGAGAGCCTAATAGTTTGTGTTGGAGTAATCGTAGGTTGGAAAAGTGTCGGGCACGGTGGGCGGCATGATCAACGGATTGTTGCGGCCAGCGCTGTTGATCGTTTCGTCCGTCAGAAGGTAATCGAATCCAATAATCGGGGAAGTTGACAGCAGAAAATCAGATGGCTGACCGGAGTCGCCGAAGCCCGGATCCACGGTCGCAGTCCCGCCCGGATCTTCCTTCATCGGTAATGCTTTTCCATTCACTAAGGGTGAGCCGGTCTGCCACTGGGAAAACGTCAGGTCGGTGTACTGCGGGTTTTGTATTTGGTTGCAGGTACTGGCCTGATTCGGCGGAGGTGTCGTACTCAAGATCTGAAATCCATTCTGGTCCTCGGCAAAACCGCCGTCCGTTCTCCAGTACAGGTTTCCCTGGAAATTCTGGTACTGGTCGTAGGGCAAACCGCAGGAGTCTGAACACCCATTCACTGGGTAGAAGCCAGTAGTTGAGTCGAGGTCAAAATAGAAAATATTGTGTTCGACGTTAACCCGCAATTTGTATGTACAATTCTGCGGCCAGGGGTTTTGTTCCTCGAACATAGCCTTGCGTCCGTAGGCCACAATGTTGTTGTTGAAGCTATTCGCGGGCAGCCCGGCTGCCGGGCCTTGGGTCTCCACCAAACCGCTCGATGCCACGCGGTAAACAACGTTATTCTCCGCCTGTACCCCCGCAGATTGGGAATCCACGTAGATACCATGACCGCCGTATCCGGTTCCTGGTACGCCAGCATCAATGATCGACGAATCGGTGACATCGTGGATGAGATTGTTGAGGATCTGGTCTCCGGTGCCGCTTCCGTTTGGCCCACCGATGTTGTAGTAAAGTGCGCCGCCGTCAGAGGTGATGCCTTGCATCACGTTCCAGAGGTGGTTGTACTGGGTGATGATGTTAATCCCGTTCGCTGACTGGTTGTGCGAAAAGCATCCCAGCGTGCAGATCGAAACGCCGGCGTGATAGCCGTCGTTAATATCGTTGTGCTGAATCATGACATCGTGACCGTTCCCCATGGCCACGCCCTCTCCATCCGCGAATATCCGCGAGTACCCCTGCACAAGGTTGTTCTGCACAGTCAGCGATTGCGGAACATAGGGATACTGGTCGCTGCCCGCAACAGAGCGTCCGATACGGATGCCGCTCGAACCGATGTCATAGAATGCCGAGTTCTGGATTACATCGTGGGCGGCCGGAGTACCGCCATTACTCGTAGCCGAGGCAATCGTAATTCCTGAGCCCGACGTATGTCGCACCGTCACTCCATCGAACACCACGTTCTGGCAGCTCTCACAATCGATGGCTTGCGGCACCGAAAGTTCTTCGTTGCTGTCGTTGTTGAATCCGCTGGCCGCCGGAACGTAGTTATCCACCTCGAAACTAATGCCGCTGAAGGTCACATAACTCAACTGGCTGGCGAAAAGCAAACTTGCACCCACGAAGTCGGTTGCCGGATTTCCCGGAATCGCCGCCCCCAACTGAGGGATCACGATCGTATCCGTGTTCGGATTCTCCGTCGCATTGGCCAGGTAGTTCAATGCCCAGGGAGAAAGGGAACGATCCAGAAACCAGATCCCCGTCTGCCCGGCCGCTTGCGCCGCGTTGAACGCGTCCCGGGTATTGTCCACCACATAACGATGTCCCGCGGCCGGACCGAAGAAGTCATAGTGCGCAGCGGTGCTAGATTGCGTGGCCCCTGTCAAATAGATGACATTGGTAGTGGTGTCGACGCAACTGACACGCATCACATCCACCGTCCAGGCATCGAACAGCGTAAGGCCGATGTCGCCGGATGGATATTTGCCCGAGGGCGGAGCTTGGCAGGGATTGCCGCTGGGCGGATTCAGGTTGATCCAGTTGGTAATGGGATCGCTGGGATCATATTGAAAACGGTCCAGGCATTTGGATTGGGTCCCATTGCTATAGACCGGGCAATTGGCGTTCGCGCCGGTAGGCGGAATCTCCGCTGCCACCCGCAGAAACGTTCCCAGATTGCACAGTGATGTGCTGACAATCTGCTGGTTCTGGCTGGAGATGCAGGACCCGCCACTCATGTAGTAACCGGTTCCGCCTGACGCGGATTGCAATCGCGAACGCAGCCGCCGCACACCGTTGTAAAACAGATATTCGAAGGGCGGCGTGTTCGCGGGCAGGCGAGCTCGCCAGAGCGCCCCCGACACCTGAGTCCAGCCCGTAACCGGCACTCCTCCGCTCACGACGGGACTCTCGGCTGGATAGTTTTCCCAAATGACCGGAACCGTCGCCGTGCCGGAATCACTGGAGGTGAAGTTCAAGGTTCCCGGGTTCGTTGGACTTAACGGAAGATAGTAGGTTCCTTGTCGTACCATCACGACAATGGGGAAAATGGGCTGGCCTTTCAGCAGCGATTCTACGGCAATCTGCGCTCGGGCAAGCGAAGCGAAGGGTCCGTCGGTGTGCTGGAGATTCGGGGCCGGCAACTTCCCGCTCCACGAGTCCCTTCCGTTCGTAGCCACATAAAAATTGGCGTTCGTCGTGGACTGCGCGAAAGCCGACGGTTCCGATCCGGCAACGTGTTCCTCGGTTCGGTCTTGCCAGGTAGTCGCCGCACAGGCAACTCGACCGCTGCAGACCACCATCGAAAGTACAAGCACACAGCCGGCAACCGGCAAACGCGTTGCTCGCTTGACACATCTGGCAAGCATCATGGGGGACATGGCACGCCCGCGAAAGATTAAAGTACAGACAGTACTGCTTGAATCTCGCCTAAATCATACGTGCCGGAGATGTAGATTCACAGACTCGAAAGTACATGTTTCTGCCCAACCCGGTACCTGCCCAAAGTGGGAATAGGCCAGCGTCCTGCCGGGGCGAACTTAGGCCCTTACGTAATCGGACTTGGCTGCATCAGCGGCAGGGTTGCGAACCATGTTCGTTCCCTCGCTTCGGGCTGCACCCTTCTTACGGCCGATCATGATGAACAGCCCGCCCGCATCCCCCAGCTTCATAGCCAATCCCATCTCTGTCATCAAGCGCGTGGCTCTGGTCCCTGGGTCGTGCCTTTCGAACAATTTCTCCTCCGGGCTGAACGCTCCTAGATCGGGTTTGGGTACGGCCGAGAGAAACTCGAATCCGTTGGCGTCGAACCAAGTTCGCAGCACTTCCTCGTACGAATGTTTGCTCTCGTGCGGATGCTTGTACTGGTCCATGAACCAGGCCCGTTTCCGCGCCTCAGTGTAGTTCTTGTTGCGCTGATGAGCATCCAGCAATCGCAGCTTGTCGCCTGAGATGCGAAACAGAAAACGCAGAAAATCCGTCCCCAGCCGGCCAATCGTGTTGTACAACCCGATGATGACGAACCTTCCCGGTTTGACCAGGCGAGAAATCGACTGAAAGCCTCCCAGCGGGTCGCTGGTGTGATGCAGCACACCATTGGAGATGACAACGTCGAAGACCTCTTCTTTGAATGCCGGCCGGAACAGGTTCATTTGCAAAAAGCCGGCGTTCTTCACCTCACAACGGTCGCGGAAACCCTTGGCCAGCCTCAACGAGTTCAAGCACAAATCCGATCCGAAAACCGTGCGATTCCATCGCATGCCCAGAAAGTTACTCAACTGCCCGGTGCCGCATCCGCATTCAAGAACCCGCGCCCCCCCGGGAATTTGATCATCCAGCAGGCGCGCGAAGACACCGCGGCTGGCTTTTTCCGCCATACTCTCTTTGGAATCGAACTCGTCATAGTTTGGAAAAGGATTTTCCTCATAAAATGCCTTGACCACGTCGGTCACGTCCCGCGTCTGATCCTTGGCGTCGTGGGGATGGAAAAGTAATGGAATGCCCCCGTCGCTCGGATAAATGGCGTTGCAGCCTTCACAGATCAGTCTCTCCTGATCGATGCGCAACGAAGCACGGCACTTGGGACAACAGAACATGTCCAGGTGTTTCACGAAGGTATCAAGCATGGAACGATTCTCCCGGAAAGTAATTTCTCATACTGCTTCTCAGTCTAATATCAAGTGTAGCCATTATGAACGTACTGAAGAAGTACGCGTTTTGGATACTCTCTCGAACCGGCCTGGCGGTCTATTCTCGATTGCCGCTTTTCGGGCCGTTGAGAGTTGCCGTCGGCGTGATCAGAAGGAATGACGGCTTCCTGGTGATCGAACGCAGTGATGGTCGCGGACTCTCATTCCCCGGAGGAATCGCGATGCCTTGGGAAAGTACTGAACGGGCAATGGTGCGCGAGTTTGCCGAGGAGACCGGTTTGAACGTGACCCGTTCGCGGTTGAAGTTCAGCTATTTCTCCGGCGAGGATGTCCCGGTCGATTTGGCGGTATTCGAAGTAGATGCCGAAGGTGAGCTTCGCGGTTCCTGGGAAGGCGCACCGCGCTGGGCACATTTGAACGAACTACGCCAGCGTCTGCTTCGCAGTCAGAGGCGAATCGTGGATGCGTTCCCAGAGTTATAACCCGACAATGTTTCCCTGCGGCAGAAACACTGCAGGCACCCAATATCAATAGGACGGGCGCCTGCCTGTCTTGCGAGAGATGTAGCTCTCTACCAAAGTCATGTGCAGGCCACCTCGGTTGTCGCGAGTCAAAAGCCTATTCGCCAGTTCCCACCAGCTTCACATTTTGCGCTCCCAGGCTGGTGTTGATAGTCAGCGTGGCCGTTCGGCTGCCGGTTTTAGTAGGAGTGAATGTGACCCCTACGGAGCATTCAGACTGGGGCGCCAACTGAGTGACACAGGTGTTACTGACGATAGCAAAATCACCTGGATCAGCTCCTCCGAGCACTGTGGTCGCCAGCGGAAGGGTGGCCAAACCGGAGTTCCCCAAGAGCGCCGTCATGGGGGGACTGGTCTGTCCGACGGGGGTCGCAGGGAAGGTCAGCTTCGTCTGCAGTAACTTAGCGACTGGCACCATGTCCACTTCACGAATTCGATTGTTGCCCTGGTCGTCGATCAGGAGATTCCCCGCGCTGTTCACGGTCACACCCAGGTTATCGAGCGTGGCTTTCGTCGACGGGCCGCCATCTCCCGCGAAACCAAGGCCTGTGGGTTTGTTGGGGTTTCCGGCAACGGTGATGACCTCGTGGGTCACGGCGTCGATGCGCTGGACTAACACGATAGCCCCTCCGCTCACGAATAAATTGCCAGCCGAGTCGAGCGCCAACTCTTGCGGGATTGCCCTGGCGGCTTGCAAAGCAGGCCCATTGTTGCCACTGAATGTAGGCTTGCCAGTGAAGGCATACGGAACAATCGTACCGACGGCTTTGCCGGTCTTATCGCCGCAACCTCCGACCGTACCAATCACACAGCGGACGCGATTGTTCAAGGAATCCGCAATATAGACGTTGCTGCCGCTATCGGCGGCAAGGCCAAGCGGATAGTGAAGTGTCGCCTTGCTGCCCGGACCATTGTCACCCGCGTTGCCATTGGTCCCGGTTCCCGCCAAGGTACAAAGGTCACCCACCGCAAGACCCGAGTAGGCACCGCAGTTCCCGGCAACAGCGAGAACCTCACGGACTCGGCTGTCATAGTAATCCGCGATGTACAGGTTGCCTTGGCCGTCGAGAGCCACCGCCGCCGGGTCAGTGAGTCTGGCGCCCGAGCCGGTTGCAGGCGCTGTGTCACCACACAAAGCCGTGGGATTCTCACAAGAGAGCCCGCTGCCGGCTACGGTGGCGATGTCACCGGGCTGAATGGTCACGCCAAGAATAGTGACGGGCGTGGCCTGCGTGTTTACCGCCCGAACTACCGAATCGCCGCTGTCCGCGATGTAAATGTTGCCACTCGCATCAACCGCGACGCCGGTGGGATTGAGTAAGGTAGCGAGAAGGGCGCTGCCGCCGTCACCCCAGCTAAGAAGTTCCCAAACACTAGGCTCACCGTTGCCCGCGACAGTTGCGATATTTCCATTGGCTGTCACTTCGCGGATGCGGTTGTTGGCGGCATCTGCGATGTAATAGTTTGTGCCCGATGGATCCCAAGCGACCGTAACAGGATTAGCCAGCTCGGCCGCTGTGGCCAGACCGCCGTCACCGATGGATCCGCCCCCACCTTTTGTGTTGATGATGGAATTTACCACCTGCCGAATCCGTCCGTTTCCGCTATCGGCAATGGTCATGGTGCCCGCCGAATCCAGGATCACGGCCAGGGGACCGTTCAAGTAAGCTTTTGTAGCCTTGCCTCCGTCGCCCCCGAAGCTAGCGACGCCAGTCCCGGCTACGGTAGTGACAACGGCATTGGGACCAGTCGTTATCTTGCGAATCTTGTGATCCCACTGATCCGCAACATAGAGATTGCCGGTGCTGTCGACCCAGACGCCAGCCGGATTGTGAAAGCGGGCGTTGAAAGGAGACTGACCGTCATTGCAGGAGTTGGTTGGTACCGGGCAAAAGATACCGGTGTTCCCGGCGTAGGTAACGATCTCACCAACAATCGGATTCGGGTACTGCGTATTGGGACAACCTCCCGCGACATTGACGACGCAACGGATTCGCTGATCTCGGGTATCCCCAATGTAGAGGTTGCCCGCGCTATCGGTAGCCACACCCTGGGCGAGATCGAGCCTGGCACCGTTTGAGCCTGCTAGGGTGGCCGGACCGCCGTCCCCGCATTGATAGGTCGGTCCGTTGCAGGTCAAGCCGTTCCCGGCGAGAGTGGTAATGTTTCCGGGCTGAACCGTAATTCCTGTAACGGTGATTGCCGTCGCCTGGGTGTTGATGAACCGAACCCGGTCATCGCCGGTATCGGAAATGAAAAGATTGCCCGAGCCGTCCACGTAGAGGGCCAGTGGATCATAGAACTGGGCGCCCAGGGCCGGGCCGCCGTCACCGCAGGCAGCGATATTCGGGACGCAGAGTACACCAGTCGAATTCGCGAACGTATTGATCTTGCCATCCGGCGTGACTACCCGGATGCGGTTGTTGTCGATGATGTATACCTTTCCCGAATTGTTATCCACTCCAACCGCAACCGGGGCAGATAATGCGGCGCTCGTAGCCGGTCCACCATCGCCACTGAAACCGAAAAGTCCAGTACCAGCAATAATCGACAATGCCCCTGTCGGAGTTACCTTGTATACGTAGTAGCTGTATTGCGCAGCGACATAGAAGTTGCCGCTGGCATCTTCGGCTACACCGGTGGGATTCGGGATCGCCGCAAGCGTCGCGACAGTGTTGGTCGGCGCTTCGCCCGCGATGGTGGCAATCGTATTGTTCTGTTGCGCTTGGCTGTTCGGCGCAGCCAACAGCAACCAGCAGCTAAGCGCCAGCATGGTGAAAAAGGGTCGTGGTTGAATCCTCAGGGCCAGCTTGCGGTCATGGCGCGAACCAGTGGATGGGCTGAGAGTCGTAGCGTTCATGGAGCCTCCAAGAAATTTCTGGGAATCTAGTTGGACTTGCGGAAACATACGCGGGTCTGATTTGCCGTTTTATCTCTCTCGCAGTGAGGTACGAAATCTTCTCCGGTTCCTGGCAAGGGAACCGGCACTGCATCCCAAGGTGGCGCCGGGACTTGGGGAATAGACCCGACTACAGCGACGATTTCTCGACTATGAAATTCTCCATCACCAGAGCATCCATTTCACTCTTCGAAAAGGTGCTGAATGCGTTGGCCGGTGTATTGACAATGGGCTCGCCCCTCAAATTGAACGAGGTGTTCAAAACCACCGGAACGCCCGTGGCCTGGCCAAAGCGCTCGATCAGATGGTAGTAGCGCGGGCTCTCATGCTTGAAGACCGTCTGCAACCGCCCGGTCCCATCCACGTGAGTGATGGCCGGAAGGGTGCTCTGCTGTGACGGCTCCACGGGGACCACATAGAGCATGTAGCGCGCCGGATAATGCTTGGTGGCGTTGGGCAGAGTAAAGTACTTCTCCGCGGATTCGGCCAGGACCGATGGAGCGAACGGACGATACGGTTCCCGGAATTTGATCTTGGAATTGACGATATCCTTCATTTCTGGATTGCGCGGATCCGCCAGAATACTTCGGCTCCCGAGTGATCGCGGTCCCCACTCGAAGCGGCCTTGTGACCAGCCCACGACTTTGGCACTGGTCAGTAGACCGACAACGTTGTCCACGAGTTCATCTTCGTCTTTCAAGCGGCGATGTGGAATGTTGTTCTCCACGAGGAAATCGCTGATCTCGGCCTGGGAGTTCTCGCGTCCCCAGTAGGCATGCTTCATCGTGAAATCGCGAGGATGTCCCAACAAGGTGTTATAAGCCCACAGAGCGGCGCCTAATGCCCCGCCGCCGTCTCCCGCCGCCGGTTGGACGTACAATTCCTCGAATTCAGTTTCCCGCAGAATGCGTGAGTTGGCCACACTGTTCAGCGCGACTCCGCCCGCCATACAAAGCTTCTTCATTCCGGTCTGCTTGTAGACATTGCGTGCCATGCCCAGAATCAATTCTTCCGTTACCTTCTGAATGCTCGACGCAATATCGGCGAAGTGCTGGTTCAGCTTGCACAGCTCGCGGTAGTTCGATGGCGGGTCCCCGAAATACTTGGGAAACCCGGTGGCTTCAGTGAAGAACTGCAAGTTCGTCGGCCGGGAATCGCCCCACAACGCTTCGAAACGCTTGCTGTAAGTCCGGTTGGTCGAGTGATGAAAGGAGAAGTAATCCATATCCAGCGCGAAAGAGCCGTCCTGGTTCTGATGGACGACTTTCCATACCTTGTCCACGTAACGAGGCTGGCCATAGGGCGCCATGCCCATGACCTTGTACTCACCTTCGTTTACTTCAAAGCCCAGAAACGCCGTGAATGCGCTGTACAGTAATCCCAGGGAGTGAGGAAATTCCATCTGCTTGATCAGCTTGATGTCATTTCCACGCCCTACGCCATAAGTACCCGTAACCCACTCGCCTACGCCGTCGATCGTCAGAATCGCCGCCTCCTCGAAGGGCGAACACAGAAATGCGCTGGCGGCATGCGAAAGATGGTGCTCGGAAAACAGAATTTTCTCTTTCTTAACATCGCCAAGCTCGGCTTGTAGCGTGGACGCGACCCACATTTTGTCCATGGTCCAGGTCATCATGGACTCACGGAAGACCTTCCAGGACTGAGGATAGGTCTGAAACGCCGTCATCAGGATGCGGTCGAGTTTGCGAAAAGGTTTCTCGAAAAACACGATGTAGTCGAGATCTGGCCCTTGGATCCCGCCCATCTCCAGGCAATACTTGATCGCCATTTTCGGGAAGCCGTAGTCGTGCTTAATGCGCGAAAAGCGTTCCTCTTCAGCCGCAGCTATGATTTTTCCGTCGCGCAACAGCACAGCCGCGGCGTCATGGTAATAACAAGAGATCCCCAGAATATCCACGATTACTGCCTTCTGGCCCACTGTAAATCTTGGGCCTCATTAGGATGATCAAGCCATTGCGTCGGAAGTTTCTTGATCCGCAGAGGATCGGAGAAAAGGCGTGCGCCCAATCCGAATGGCCAGACAAAAACAAAGTAGAAAACCGTTAGTAATACTCTGGACTGGAAGTTGCCGATTTTATGCGCCAGGCGCTTCCAGGCTTGCCACATCCGTTTAAACATAAGATTGCGTTCTCCTTCCTTGTTGCAGAAACAACTACGGTTGATTGGCGGCACCGTTGGTCGTGAGAGAAGTCACCGCCGAGCCATTGGACGCCATCCGGCAAGCGTTCTGATAGGACTCCGTGCCCTGCACCGTGTTGAACAGTTCCTCCGCAATCAACGTATGTCCCGCTGCCGTGGGATGAACGTGGTCGAGGAACATATCATTGAGGTTCTGGTCGCGCATCAACCGAATAATGTCCACGAGAGGAACGTTGTTCGCGCGGGCATAATCGACCATCGCGGCTTGATAGGGATGCGCCGGACCCGGCTCGCCCTTGGAACCAACCAGCAGGAAGACCATCTGCGAATGGTGCGCATCCGCAACTTGCTTAGCCTTTTCCAGACGCGCCAAGAAATGTTCCGCCGGCAGATCCGGGCTCGAACGAGCCGAATCCCATGTGCCCAGCATCAGCACTTCTCGAAAACGATAATAAGCCACCCCTCGCAACAGATCCTCAATCAGGAAGTTATACAACGCGCTGCGCCGGGCGATGGACTTGAGTTCCACTTTCTTCAGAAAGGTTTCCCGTTCTTTTCCCTGCAGATCCGGGATTCCCTCGAAACCAGTGTTGGCGCTGTAGGAAACGATCTCGGCATCGGGCTGATAACCGTCCTCGATGACTTTCATCGCGCGTTCCTCAACCAGGGCATTGGGGTACGCATTCACTCCGGCCGAAATGACCTGGAACTTCAGACCGGAGCAGCCTTTGGCATTGAGCAGTTTCTCCAGTTGTGAACTGTAGTTCGAATCGTCATCCACACCCCATCCCATGGTGGTGGAATCACCGAAGGCAAAAATGCGGTAAACGCCCGGATGTTGCAGCGACAAAACTTCACGATAACGGAATCCCTGCGGGCTAATGGTCTCGGGGCGATGATTCATCTCGGTCAGCTTATGCGTGCCCGGCATCGGAAGCCAAAGCAGGCGCTCATCGGGGCGATAAATCACGTACTTGCCGAAGCCAAAAGGCCGCAACCCGATTTCGAACACCACACAAACAATCAGAAACCAAAAAACCGCTTTGCCGAGCTTGCGCAGAAAACCTTTGGGCTTCTGCGTTGTCGGCGTGCTAGCCAGAGACATAAGAATTGCTCTCCTTTTCGCTTCCTTGAACTCAAACTCTAGTATTGCGACTGCTGCCCGGGATCCGGATTCTTAACCACCATACTCCCAGGGTGAATCGCGGATGGTCAGAGGCTGAACGGCGGCGCGGCACTCCGCGTCGAGTACTTCCATCACCACGATGGCGTGATCGCCTTCCCCTTCAAGAATACGCTTGATGCGGCATTCCACATAGGCTGCTAGATTCTGCAATATCGGCGCCGAGGTTTTCCCTTCCCGAAATGGCTCACCGTTGAGCGCGCCTTTATCCGCGGATGTAGGCTCAAAAAACCTCTGCGCGATCTTCTCCTGGCTCGAGTCCACAATATGCACCGCCACGGCCCCGCTCTTCGCCAGGCACTGAAACACGTTGCTGTTGGCCTGTACCGCGGCCATCAGCAGCGGCGGTTTGAACGAAGCCTGCGACAACCAGGTCACCGTAGCCGCACCGAAGTGTTCGCCATCCCGCGCCGTCATGATGTAGACACCATTGGATAGCAGCCGCAGTGTTTTCTTTCGGCACGCAATGTCCATGAATGTGAGGACCCCCGGCTAAACAGGCGATCCACCTGCCTTGGAAAGCTGCGGAAGGCTGTCCCTATTCTTGCGCTGGATAAGCAGTGCTGCAATCTTCTCGATGCAGCGGAAGTTCTCGATCTCGAAATCCTGAATATCAATCGGAGTCTGGAAGTCCTGCTCGATGAAAAAAAGCAGCTCGACCAGTTTCTGCGAGTCCAAAATACCCGAATCGAACAAGTCGGTTTCGACCGAGGGCACCTGGACGTGCATCCGCGAAAACAACTCGGACACCCTAACTTTGGTTCCTTCGAACTCTCCGTTTGTCATAGTGACATCAATCACAAGCTTGCGAGGCGGTCCCCTGGCCGCAAAAAGCCTGCTGCCGGCAGGTACGTACCGCTAACCTGCAATTTGCTGGCCAGAACCCACTCGTCCTGACAGGCAACCTGTACTCCGCAATCCGCAGAATCTCCCACAGTTCCAGGTGAAACGCCGCATGGCTTTCCGGTCCGGCTCGCCTTCACAAGTGCAAACTCTTGCGCACCCCGGCGAGTTCGCGGATGCCCCCAAGGAGAGGTAAAGGGGAAGTAATCACAAGCGCGCACAAAGTTTACTACTTTGCAAGCTGGCCATGACCAGGACAGCTGCCCCTGCTCTGGAACTTCCCTTCCAAAGTATTCTCTCACCGCCAGGTCTTGCGGGGAAAGAGGTAGTTCGTCTCCTGCGTCCGCGGCCTCCAGCAAACGCTGCATCAAAGCCACGCCCTCACGAACGCATTTGAAACTGAGCGATAGCGCAGTATCTCCTGCCTCAATCGAGAAGCTGGCCTGGTAAACGATGGGGCCGGCATCGATTTCAGGGTCCATGCGATGGACGGTCACAGCGTGCTCCTGCTCGCCTCGAAAAATCGCCCAACTTACGGCATTCAGACCAGCATAGCGAGGTAGTGGCCCAGGATGCAGGTTAAACGCGCCCAGCCTGGCCGCAGTTAGCACTAGGGGGTGAACCTGGTAAAGCGAATGTACGTTGAGGAAAATATCCACCTGCCGGGATCGGAGCCATTCACCAACAGCCGCATCCTTCAACTGTTTTGCGGGCCGCGTCTCCAGACCCAGACTAGTGGCCACATTCCACACGCTGGCGGCCGAACCGTGCTTCGGTGGCGCGGCAAACACGCCTAGCAGGCGATGCTTGCTCGTGGCCAGACTCCGCAACATCTGCAGCCCGGCCGACTCCTCCGCCGCTAGTACAATGTTCATCTTGAACCCAGCACCGTCGTCGGCTGAACCGAGTCGCTCATCGAAGCGGCCTTTCGCAACGTTTCGTTGCTCTCACTCGAGGGATCAGAGGTACCGTCCAAGCGCTGAGCTGCCACCCGGTTCGCTTGCAACTCGACAGCAAACAGTTCTTGAACCTTCCTGCGGTCGATCTTTCCGTTCCCATTGTTGGGCAATTGCGACAACGCCATCCAGTGCGACGGCACCATGTAAGGCGGCAATACCCTGCTCAAGCGGCCGCGAATGCCGGGAGGCGTAACGTTCGGGTCGCGCCCCACATAAGCGCAGCAAATTAGATTTGTTTCAAAACCATCGGTAGGAAGCGCGACGACCGCACAGTCTTTTACTTCCGGCAAATCGTGCAAAGCAACTTCGATTTCGCCCAGCTCAATACGATAACCGCGGCTCTTGATCTGAGTGTCAGCGCGACCCACAAAGTAGATCAGACCATCCTGCCCGATCCGCGCCAAATCTCCGGTCCGGTAAACTCGGTCGCCTTCGCCAATTCGGACAAACGACGCTTCGGTTGCAACGGGATTGCGCCAATAGCCAGGGCTCAGTCCTACTCCCCGAATGTAAAGATTACCCACCTCCCCCGCTTGCGCCGGGCGTAGGTCGTTGTCCAGCACTAGCAGGTCCTCACCGTCGCAGGCAGTTCCAATCGGAATCGGCTGTGTCCCATCCGCCGGACACGACTTAACGCTGTAGTAGCTGCTGGCAATGGTCGTTTCCGTGGGCCCGTACAGGTTGGTAAAGCTGACGTGCGGCAGGCGATTCATCCAGTACATCAAAGCCGGAGTCGGTAACACCTCCCCGCACCAAAGCAATCGCCGCAAGGCGGGGAAATCATCGGCCGTCACCACGTCGAACTTTGCCATGTAATTCAGTACCGACGGCACCGAAAACCACTGCGTGAGTTCGGAATCCCGA
>Ga0308309_10000238_pt1 | contig 39431 bp, 39 predicted proteins | sample HubBroMetageWFT5_FD_192491 | JGI IMG/M metagenome (GOLD analysis project Ga0308309, IMG submission 192491) | Warmed and freeze-thawed soil microbial communities from the Hubbard Brook experimental Forest, New Hampshire - Hubbard Brook CCASE Soil... | ecosystem: Environmental > Terrestrial >...
TGCCAGACGTCGCCATCGAAGGCGGCCTTGCCGTTGATCTTGAACTGGTGGATGTAGGTCCGGTCGCGCAGGAACTGCTCGGCCGGCTCGACGAAGCGGGGATGATGGACCAGCGCCTCGAACACCGGATGGTAGGTATGCACGGCGAAGGCGGTGCGCACCACGTCGCCGGTCTTCTCGCGCACGTTCTCCTCGCGGCGCTGCGCGAACACCCCGGGGATCGAGTCCTTGAGGATCTGCGTCTCCTCGGGCGAGAAGTAGTTGGGGAAGAACAGATAGCCCTCGTCGTCGAAACGCTTGAGCTGCTCGGGAGTGAGCTTCATGGCGGTTCCTCCTGGCTTGTCTTAGCGCGGCGATCAGGCCGCGCGGGAAATCACGACCTTCAGACGTCCCGTGAGAATGTCGGCCATCTGCTCGGCGTGGCCGCGGCACAGCTCCTCGGCCTCGCTCGCCTGGCCGGCCTCCAGCGCGCGCAGGATGCCTTCATGCTCGTCCCACACGCTGACGCGCAAGTCGCTTTCGCTCAGCGCGGCCGCCATCACGCGGCGCAGATGCTGCCAGTGCGGCTGGGCGGTCTCGCCGATCAGCGGGTTGCCCGACGCCTCGTAGATGAAAAGATGGAAATCGATGTCGGCTTCGATCACTGCAGGAACGTTGCCGCTCGCTACCGCCCGCCGCCCGACGTCGAGCAGCAGTCGGCCACGCTGCACGAGGTGGGGCGTGTAGTGCGCCGCGGCCAGCCGTGCCGCCGCGCCGTCGAGGGCGGCCCGCACGACATAGAGATTGCGCGCCTGCTGGACGTCGAGCGGCGCCACGCAGACGCCCTTGCGGCCTGATTCGATCAGAAAGCCCTCGCGCCGCAGCAGCATCATCGCCTGCAGCACCGGCTGGCGTGACACGCCGAACTGCTGGGCGAGTTCTTCCTGGGTGATGCGGGCGCCCGATTTCAGCTCGCCGGAGCAGATGGCGTCTAGAACGGCGTCGTGGATACGTTCGCTGAGGTCGGGTTCGGGCAGGAATGGGCGCATCGCTTGTATACAGAACACAGAGCGCCGAGAGTCAACCGCCTAGCGAATTTTCAGCCCTTTGGCAGCGAGAACCAGCAATGCGCGGTCCGGATAGTCGGTGATCAGGCCGTCGACTCCCATGTCGATCAGGCCCGCCATCTCGGCCGGATTGTTCACGGTCCATGGCAGTACTTTCAGGCCGAGCGCCTGGGCTTCCTTGACGTTCTCGGCCGTGACGTTGCGCCAGAATGGCGACCAGACGGCACAGCCCGCTTGCTTGGCCAACCGCGGCACGGAGCCGCCTTGGTTGGCCAGATCGAGCCCGGCCAGCCACGGCGACGGCCGTCCGCTGGCCCGGCCCACCGTGTCCATGCCGTTGCTCTCGATCGACAGGCAACTGGTGGCGATCTCGGGCGCGAGACGGCGTGCCGCGATCAGCCCGCGCCAGTCGAATGACTGGATCGTGGTGCGGCCGCCCGCCTTGGCCAGCCGGATCGCGTCGACCGTCAATTGCGCGAAACGGTTGGGATCGACCGTGAGGTCCGGTTTGGTCGGGTCGGTCTTGATCTCGATGTTGAAGCGCACGTCCGGACCCGCCATCGCATAGAGTTCCGCCAGCGTGGGGAAGCGTTCGCCGTCGACCGGCTTCTGCTCGGGAAACTGCTGCGCGTACTGGGCTGCCGGATTGAGCCGCCCGATGTCGTAGCGCTTGAGCTCAGCCAGGGTGAGCGCGTGAATCGGGACGCCGGCGCTGATCCATTTTCCATCAGGCCCGCGCACCAGGTCGGGGTTGAGCAGCGGGTCGTGGCTGATGACCAAAACATCGTCCTTGGTGACGGCGAGATCGGTCTCCAGCGTGGTGACGCCGAGAGCGACGGCGGTGCGGAAGGCCGCCAGCGTGTTCTCCGGTGCGAGGCCGCGCGTGCCGCGATGCCCCTGCAGATCGAAGGCGCCCGCGGGCACGAGGCTAGCCGCCCAGATTGCGCAGGCGAGCGATACGGTCGGCAACATCCGGATGGGTGGCGAGCAGCGCCGACGACTTGGCTGTGAAGGTCTGCACCGGATTGACGATGAAGAGATGCTGCGTGGCACGGCTCACTCCGGGGAAGGGCGCCGCCTTGTCGGCGAGCTTGCCGAGGGCCGAGATCAGGCCGTTGGGATTGCGGGTGAACTGCACCGACGTGGCGTCGGCAAGATACTCGCGCTGGCGCGACACCGCCATCTGCACGGCCTTGGCGGCAAGCGGCGCGAAGATCGCCACCACGATCAGCAGGATGATCAGCAGTCCGCCGCCTGAGCCCTTCTTGTCGCTGCTGCTGCTGCGGCCCGATCCGCCCCAGGCCATCGTGCGCAACAGCATGTCGCAGACCAGCGCGATCAGGCCGACCGTCACTCCGACGATCACCATGTAGCGCGTGTCGAGATTGGCGAGGTGGGCCATCTCGTGCGCCACCACGCCCTGCAGCTCGTCGCGGCTCAGCGTATCCAGCAGGCCGCGCGTCACCACGATGGTGCCGTGGCCGACCTTGTTGCCCGTGGCAAAGGCGTTCAACGCGTCGGTCTCGAGGATCATCACCCTGGGCATCGGCACGCCGGCGGCGATGGCCATTTCCTCGACCACATTGTAGAGCTGCGGCGCGTCCGCCTTGTCGATCTCCCGGGCGTTGGCCATGGTGAGCACCATCTTGTCGCCGAAGGCGAGCGAGATCATGCTCCAACCGACGCTGACGACGGCCATCAGCGCGGCGGCGAACAGCCCCAGCCTGCTCCACAACGGCACCGCGTCGGAAGCCTCGCCTTCCAGCAGCCAGCCGATCACGTAGCCGGTCACCGCGGCGAGCGCGGTCAGGACGATCAGCAAAAGAAGCGTGTTGCGCCGGTTGACCCGCTGGGCGGCGACGAAGTCGGTGGTGGCGCTCATGCGCAGCCCGTCAGCGCAGCGCCACCTTGGGCACCTCGCGCTCGCTCTCGGGCATGTTGAAGAGCTCGATCGGGCCGAAACCCAACGAGGCCGCCGCCAGCACGGCCGGGAAGCTCTGGCGGCGGTTGTTATAGGCATTGACCGAATCGTTGTAGAACTGGCGCGAGAAGGCGATCTTGTTCTCGGTCGCGGTCAGCTCTTCCTGCAGCTGTTTGACGTTATCGTTGGCCTTGAGCTGCGGATAGGACTCGACCAGGGCAAAAAGGCCGCGCGTGGCCTGGCTGAGCGCCGCCTCGGCGGCGCCGGCTTGGACCGGCCCCGAAGCGGCGACGGCGTTGTTGCGCGCCTGGACCACCTTGGTGAGCGTCTCCTGCTCGTAACCCATGGCGTCCTTCACGACCTGAACGAGGTTGGGGATGAGATCGTGCCGGCGCTTGAGCTGGACGTCGATCTGGCTCCACGCGGTCTGCGCCTGATTGCGGCCGCCGACCAGGCCGTTATAGACGGCGATGGCCCAGAGCGCGATCAGAACGATGACGCCGATGACAATCCAGAAACTCATGTCCGGGCCTCCCTTGCTGCTTGCGCCAGTTTAGTCATGATTGCGGCAACTCCGGGAGGATAAATCGTGGATGCAACCGCATTGCTGAAGGAATTCTGTGCCGCCGTCGAACGCCGCGACGGCAAGGCATTCGCCAGCCTGTTCACCGAGGACGGCGTCTATAACGACGTCTTCTACGGTGCCTTCAAAGGGCGTGAAAAAATCGCCGAAATGGTGGACGACTGGTTCCATCGCACGGCGCGCGACTTCCGCTGGGACATGCACCGGCCGGTGAGCAACGGGGAGATGCTCTACGCCTATTACACGTTCAGCTACGTCTCGAAGCTGCCCGAGGCCGATGGCAAGCGCGTGGGCTTCGAGGGTGTGTCGATGATGAAGCTCAGCGACGGCAAGATCGCGGAATACCGCGAAGTCGCCAATGTCGGCCCGGCCTTTGTCGAGCTGGGCTTCGCGCCGGAACGCACGGCCAAGATCCTCGCCAAGGAAGGCACGCATCTCAAGAAGCAGCCGGAGTTCCGGCGGCACCTCGCTTGAGTCAGCCGTTGTAGGCGCGGCTGCCGCGATCGCGTAACCACAGGCGTACCAGCAGGCGCTTGCGCTCCGCCTCGGGCCAGTCGCGGAACGCGGTGCGCTTGTGGCCAAGCGCGCGGTTGTCGATGAGCTGAATCTGCCCCGGCTCGAACTGGAAGCGTGCGGCCATGCCCGGTGCATTGAGGATCGCTTCGAAAGCGTCGAGGGCGGCGGCGCCTTCCGCATCGAGCGCTACGCCGGCGAGCTTGTGGCCGTTCTTCACCTGAAAGTGCGACAGGCGCGCGATCAGGCGGTCCTCTTCGCGCTCGAACATAGGATGGTACGTCGTCATGACGTCGCCCGGCGCGTGCTCGCGCTGACGGTCGAAATAGAAGGGCTGATAGAGCCGGGACAGCAGATCGGGATGATGCCGGCGCATCTCCTCATGGGCAGTGGCGAAACTCACGATGCCGCTCACCCCGCCTGCCATCGCCGTGCGCAGGCACAGCAGGCCGACATAGTGCGGCGGCACGTGGTTATAGCTGTTGTCGGTATGGAAATTCTGCTCGGCGTTGGTGACGTCGGGACGCACGCCGTTGCCGGGCGGGCGGCCGAGGTCGCAGACATCGTAGATCGATGTGCCGTCCCACTTCTGCGCCACCGGTCGTGCGACCAGGGAGGCCAAAAGCCACCACACGGCCCGCGCACCGGCCTGCGACCAGCGTTCCACGGGCAGGTGATCGACGATGGCAAAACCCGGCCCCTCGTCCAGGCTCTGCTTCACCGCGCGCATGAAGGTGCGCGAGGCGTCGAGCGTGAAATCCTCCGGACGCAGCACCAGGAGCGGCAGCGGGTCGCGATCGAGCGCCGCGACGATTCCGTCGAGTTCCTTCTCCACCCCGGCGGGAAGCGCGATGCGTCCGGCGCCGGCAGGCAGACTATCGCCGCGCCAGCACAGGCGTTCGGGGATTGCGGGAAAGTGCGATACGTCAGGCATCGGCTTAACGATCCCCGCTTCGGCTCAGTCGCGCAAGAGCTCGTTGATCGAGGTTTTCGACCGCGTGCGCTCGTCGACCGTCTTGGTGATGATCACGCAGTATCGGGCTGGCCGATCGGCACTGCCGCCCATGGTGCCAGGGTGGACCACGGAATAGGGCGGCACCTTGCCGACATGGATTTGGCCTGTCTCGCGATCGACGATCCTGGTGTTGGCCGAGATAAAGACGCCCATCGATAGCACTGAACCGGTGCCCACGATCACGCCTTCGACGACCTCGGAGCGCGCGCCGATGAAGCAGTTGTCCTCGACGATCACCGGGTTGGCCTGCAACGGCTCCAGCACGCCGCCGATGCCGACGCCGCCCGAGAGATGACAGTTCTTGCCGATCTGGGCGCACGAGCCGACGGTCGCCCAGGTGTCGACCATGGTGCCGCTGTCGACATAGGCGCCGAGATTGATGAAAGACGGCATCACCACGACGGAGGGCGCCACATAGGAGCCGCGGCGCACGATCGAGCCCGGCACGGCGCGGAAGCCTGCCTTGGCGAAGCGCTTGGCATCCCAGCCCGTGGTCTTGAGCGGCACCTTGTCGAACCACGGCGCCGCACCCAGGCCGGGGAACGCGGCGCCGCCGTCCATCGGCACCGAATCGTAAAGCCGGAAGGAGAGCAGGACGGCTTTCTTCAGCCACTGGTTCACGACCCATTCGTTGCCGAATTTCTCGGCGGTGCGGTAGGTGCCGTCGTCCAGGCCGGCGATCGCCGCCTCGACCGCGTCGCGAACGGGACCCTTGGTCGCACTGCTGATGCCATCGCGCTGTTCCCACGCTGCGTCGACGACGGTCTGAAGCTCTTTGCTCATGGCTCCCCTCGAAAAATGCCGCCGGACCATAGCGTTGGGCGGCGGGGAGTCAACGTTCCGGCTATGCTCGGATCATGGCCTTCAAGATCCCCGAATCGGTGCTGGTCGTGGTCCATACGGCCCGGCTCGACGTGCTGCTGCTGGAGCGGGCGGCGCAACCTGGCCTGTGGCAGTCGGTGACCGGCTCGCGCGAGCCCGACGACCCCGACCTTTCGGCAACGGCGCGCCGCGAGCTCGTGGAGGAGACCGGCCTGGCGCTGGGCACGCTCACCGACTGGCGGCTCACCAACCGCTACGAGATCTGGCCGCAATGGCGCGCGCGCTACGCGCCCGAGGTCACGCACAATACCGAGCATGTCTTCGGCTTCCTGGTCGACAGCCCGACCGTCGCCACCCTCGACCCGGCCGAGCACATCGCTCAACTCTGGCTGCCGTGGCAGGAGGCGATGGCCAAGGTGTTTTCGCCGACAAACCGGGAGGCGATCGGGCAGCTCCCGCAACGGGCAGGCGGACACCTTTGACATGTGTTGCACATGCAACTATCATTTTCACATGTCCATGATGATCCAGATCCGTAACGTGCCGGATGCCCTGCATCGACGGCTCAAATCGCGAGCGGCGCTGGCCGGCATGTCCTTGTCCGACTATCTGTTGCAACAGATCCGGGAAGTGGCTGAGCGGCCGACGATCGAGGAAATGCGAGCGCGATTGGCGCGCCGGTCCACCGTCACTCTTTCCGTGGACACGGCGGACGCAGTACGCCACGAACGCGACAGCCGGTGATCGTCGTTGACGCCTCGGCTTTGCTCGAGGTTCTGCTGCGAACGCCATTGGGTGAAGCTATCGAAAGCCGGTTGTTTGATAGGTCCCATACTCTGCATTCGCCGTACTTGCTCGATATCGAAGTCGCCCAGGTCATTCGCCGATTCGCGATGACGCGAGAGATCGAAGCGGAGCGAGCCCAGGCAGCCCTCGACGATTTCATCGGCCTTCCCATCTGGCGGCACCCTCACGGTTTCCTGTTGGACCGCGTTTGGGCGCTGCGGAACAATTTCAGTGCCTACGATGCCGTATATGTCGCTTTGGCTGAAGTGCTCCATGCAACTCTCGTGACCCATGATCGGCGTCTAGCCGTCGCCGCGCGACGTCATGCAATGGTCGAACTCGTATGAACATCGGCCGATGACCGATTCTCACCGGGAGGCCTCGAAGCTCGGCCAGTTCAGCTGGGCGCTGTTCGACTGGGCCAACCAGCCTTTCTTCACCGTCGTCACCACCTTCATCTTCGCGCCCTACTTCGCCAACGTCATGGTGGGCAATGCCGTCGAGGGCCAGGCGGCGTGGGCCTTCACGCAATCGACCTCGGGCATCCTGATCGCGCTGATGAGTCCCTTCCTCGGCGCCATGGCCGACGCCGGCGGACCGCGCAAACCCTACATCTTCACCTTCCAGCTTCTGCTCGGCGTGGGTTGTGCCGCCCTGTGGTGGGCCTATCCCGGCCGGCCCGATCTCATCGGCCCGATCAGCGCCGCAGTGGTGATCGCCACCATCGGCGCGGAGATGTCGATCGTGTTCAACAACGCCCAGCTTCCCCATATCGTGCGCCCCGAGCGTATGGGCTGGTTGAGCGGTTTTGGCTGGGGCCTGGGCTATTGCGGCGGTCTGATCGCGCTGTTCATCGTGCTGGCGGCAGACGACCAGCCGCTGTTTGGCCTCGATCCCAAGACGCATGCGCTCGAGCGCCTGGTCGGGCCGGCCTCGGCCTTGTGGCTCGCCGTGTTCGTGATCCCGATGTTCCTGTTCACCCCGGATACGGCCAGCCGCAAGCTGACGCTCCTGGAGGCGGCGCGCCAGGGCGGCTGGTCGCTGATCAATACGGTGATGAGGATCGGGCGCTTCAAGAACGCGCTGCTCTATCTCATAGCCTTCATGCTCTACAATGACGGGCTTGCCTCGATCATCGCCTTCGGCGGCGTCTATGCCGCCGCGACCTTCGGCTGGAGCACCGTCACGCTCGGCATCTTCGGCATCATCCTGACAGTGTTCGCCATTCCCGGCGCCTTCTTGGGCGGCAAGCTTGACGATCGCTTCGGCAGCAAGCGCACCATACAGTTCGCCACCCTGGGCGTGATCGTGGCCACCGTCGGCATCGTCGGCGTGAGCGCCGACCGCGTCTTCTTCGTCGTGCCGGCCAGCGAGCTTTTGCCGACCCGCGGCCAGTTCGGCTCGGCGCAGGAGCGGGTTTTCATGGGCTTTGCGCTGCTGCTGGGCTTCTGCATGGGGCCGATGCAGGCGGCGAGCCGCACCATGATCGGACGCCTCGCGCCGGAAGGCATGAGCGGCGAGTTCTTCGGCCTGTTCGCGCTGTCCGGCCGGGCGACGGCCTGGATGGGACCGCTCGCCATCGGCATCGTCACCACGGCGACCCAATCCAACCGGCTGGGCGTGGCGTGCGTGCTCATCTTCCTGGTGCTAGGCTTCGTCCTGCTCTGGGGAGTGCGCGAGGAGCGCGCCAAGGTCTGACGCCAAAGTTTGACGGAGGGTCCGATGATCACCGCGATCGTTAACTTCAAGCTGCCGGCCGAGATCGACGCCAAGAAGGCCACCGATCTTTTCAGAAGCTCGGCGCCCAAGTACCGCGGCCTGAAAGGCCTGGTGCGCAAGTATTACCTGTTCGACGACCACAACAGGATCGGCGGCGGCGTCTATCTTTGGCAGAGCCGGGCCGACGCCGACGCGGTCTACACGCCGCAATGGAAGGCCTACATCGCTGAGCGCTACGGCGCGCCGCCGGACATCCGCTACTTCGAGACGTCGGTCGTGGTCGACAACGAGAGCGACAAGATCCTGGCCGACGCGGCGTAACCGTCGTCGCGCGCGGGGTAACCCCCGCGCTGAAGCGTAGCGAAGGACCTCATCGCCGCTTGCCGCGGGCATGAGATCCTTCGCTGCGCTCAGGATGACAATGTGGTCTTCCCCTTGAACAGGCAAAGGTCGTTCACCACGCAGCGCGGGCATTCGGGTTTGCGCGCCTTGCAGGTGTAGCGGCCGTGCAGGATCAGCCAGTGATGGGCGTGCAGGCGGAATTCCTCGGGCACTCGCTTCAGTAGCTTGAGTTCGACCTCGAGCGGGTTCTTGCCGGGGGCGAGGCCCGTACGGTTGCCGACGCGGAAAATGTGTGTGTCGACGGCGATGGTCGCCTCGCCGAACGCCACATTCATCACCACGTTGGCAGTCTTGCGGCCGACCCCCGGCAATTCCTGGAGCTCCGCGTGCGTGTGCGGCACCTCGCCGCCATGCCGCTCGATCAGCAGCTGGCTCAGCGCGATGACGTTTTTCGCCTTCATTCGGAACAGGCCGATGGTCTTGATGTAGCCAATCAGCTTTTTCTCGCCGAGCGCCACCATCTGGGCGGGAGTCTTGATGATCTTGAAGAGCGGCGTCGTGGCGCGGTTGACGCCCACGTCGGTGGCCTGCGCCGAGAGCACGACCGAGACCAGCAACTGATAGACATTGTCGTATTCCAGCTCGGTCTCGGGCTCCGGGATCGCCTTCTTCAGGCGGGCGAAGAATTCCGGGATGACGGCTTGCTTCATCAGGGCCATATAGCTTCATAGCATGACTGAAACGCCCGTCCCGGCCGTCCATTTCGCCACCTCGCTGGTGCCGCATCGCAGCCTGTCGCCGGAAGGTTTCAGGTGGCTGATCCGCGGCGCCATCGCGGCGAACCTGCTGGTCGGCCTGCCGATGCTGCTGCTGGGCGCCTGGCCGGTGCTGGGTTTCATGGGCCTCGACGTCTGGCTGCTGTGGTTTCTGTTCAAGCGCAGCTACCTCGACGCCAGGCGCAGCGAGACCCTGCTGCTGACCGACCGCGAATTGATCGTCGATCGCGTGGCGCCGGACGGCGAGCGCGAGCAGCACCGGCTCGACGCCTATTGGCTGCGGGTCGAACTTTTAGGCAAGGACTCGGAGCGGCTCGTGCTGGTCTCGCGCGGCAATCGCGTGGTGATCGGCCGCTTTCTCGCGCCGGCCGAACGCCACAAGGTCGCCGAGCAGCTCAAGGCGGCCCTCGCCGACATGCGCGCGCCACGTTACGCGCACGACTGGGACTAAAGCCCCAGCACGTCCTTCATGCCGTACAGGCCAGGCTTCTTGCCTGCAAGCCATTGCGCGGCACGGATCGCGCCCGCCGCGTAGGTCTCGCGGCTGAACGCGCGATGGCTGATCTCCAGCCGCTCGCCGGCGGCGGCGAACATCACCGTGTGCACGCCGACCTCCTCGCCGCCGCGCAGGGCGGCGAAGCCGATCTCGCCGGCCGGCCGCGCGCCGGTATGGCCGTCGCGGCTCTTGCGCCAAACATCCTCCAGCCGGACCTGGCGGCCGGCGGCGGCCGCGCGGCCGAGCGCCAGCGCGGTGCCCGAGGGCGCGTCGATCTTGTGGCGATGGTGCATCTCCAGCACCTCGATGTCGTAGGCGGGATCGAGCATCGACGCCGTCTTCTCGACCAGGGCTAGGAGGATGTTGACGCCCAGCGCCATGTTGGCCGCCCACATGATCGGCACCTTCTTGGCCGCCTCGTGGATGGCCGCAGTCTGCTCGGGGTTGAGGCCGGTGGTGCCGATCACCATCGCCACGCCCTTGTCGGCGGCGATCCCGGCATGCGTGACGGTGGCCGCCGGCACGGTGAAGTCGATCACCACATTGGCCGCGCCGATGGCCGCCGCAGCGTCGGACACGATCTTCACGCTTTTCGCGCCCACGCCCGCGACCTCGCCGGCATCCCGGCCGAGCGTGTTGCTGCTGGCGCCCTCGATGGCGCCGGCCAGGGTGCATCCCTCGGTGTGGGCGATCTGCCGGATCAGCATCTGGCCCATGCGCCCGGCGGCGCCCGCTATGGCGATCTTCATTTCGTTCCTCTGCAATCGATCGCGCTAGACTACTCAACTTGCAGGGGGTCCGACATGCTCTTCATGGTGATCGAAAAGTTCCGCAACCAGGACGGCAAGGCGGTTTACGCCAAGCTGCGCGATTCAGGCCGCGGCCTGCCCGACGGCCTGAAATTCGTGGCGAGCTATGTGACCGCCGATCTCGGCCGCTGCTTCCAGCTCATGGAGACCGACGACATTACGCTGTTCCAGCGCTGGATCGCCGACTGGCAGGATGTCGTGGAATTCGAGGTCGTGCCGGTGGTCGAAGGCAAGACCACGCGCGAGGCGCTGGCGCCGATTTTATGATTCTCGCCGGTCTTGCAAGCCCTTGAAAACAAAGGATTCTGTTTTTTGAAAAGGGCCCGAATGGTGCTTACTTAATCGCCCAGGGATCGGCCACCTTGGGCCAGAATGGCGTCTTGCGTTTGGTGTAGGGCAGGCGCGTGACGTCGGGATCGGCGGCGCCCGGCGAGGCGACATAGAGGATCTCCTTCGCCAGGCCTGCGAAGCCGTTATAAAAATGCTGTGCCGATTTCACCACGACGACGCGATAGTCGGCCGGATCGGCGCCGACCGCCTTGAAGGCGTCGGCATGGAAGGTCTGGGTGCGCAGCGTGCAGATCGCCACGTCGACATGCTCCGATGACAAGAGCGCCATGTCGCCCAACGGCACCATCACCGGCCCGTAGGGCTGGCGCACGCCGCGCGCGATCTTCTTCACCGTAACGTCGAGATCGACCGGCTGGCCGCTCACCTCGCCCGATTTGCCGCCCAGCCGCATGCGCAGCCGCGCGCCCTCGCCCGCCTCCTCGGCGATGCGGAACGCCATCGGGTCCCACATCACGCCGAACAGCGCCGGGCCGATCTGCTTGTCGACCAGCGCCTTCAGCACGAAAGTCGAATCGCCCGGCGCGCCGGAGCCGGGATTATCGGCACGATCGGCCAGCACCAGCGGGCCCTGGTTGTGCGAGGCCGCGCGCTCCATCGCCTCCGGGATCGACAGGTACTTGGTGGCATAGCGCTCGCGGTTGGCCCACAGCTCTTCGCCGAGTTGCTTGGCCAGCGCCTCGGCCTTGCCCCTGTCGCGGTCGGCGACGACCAGCGTGCGCGTGCCGACATCCTCGACATCGGCGAAGGCGAAGCCGTGGCTCAGCGACACCGAGAGGATGCCGTCCTTGCCCTCGAGCGACTTCATGCGGGTGACGAATTCGTTGATCGGCGGCACGGAGGTGCGGTACTGCGCGATCATGCGGCAATCGTGGCGCGCCATCACCGGCTTCACCTTGCCTAAAACCGTGTCGGCGATGATGGCGAACAGCTCGGCGGCGCGCTCCATCGTGTCGGTGTGCGGGTATTCCTTGTAGCCCACCAGTACGTCGGCGCTGTCGAGCATCAACGCACTCAGGTGACAATGCAGGTCGAACTCCGCGCCGATTGTCGTGTTGGGCCCGACGATGGCGCGGGCCCTGGATAAAAGATCGCCTTCGCAATCGTCGTAGCCATCCGCCACCATGGCGCCGTGCACATTGATCAGCACCGCATCGAGCGGCAGGTTGGCCTTGATGCCGGCCAGCAGTTCGTCGCGAAAGCCTTCATAGACTGCCCGCACCGTGGTGCCCGACGGCGCGGCGAAGGTCGCCAGCCCCTCGATCACCGCCCAGCCGCGGGCTTCAGCGGCTTTGCGCCAGACATGCAATGGCGCGGTGAAGTTCGTCGGCTCGTGCTTCGTGGCGTCGCCACGCCACACGCCGTGTTCTTCGTAAGCGCGTTGGCCGGTCGGAAAGGGCACGAATTGGTTGGTCTCGGTGCCGAGGGCAGCGATGAAAATCCGCTTGGTCAAGATCACTCCCGGTAGCGATGGCAGCCGACGACATGGTCGTCGACCATGCCCGAGGCCTGCATGAAGGCGTAGCAGATGGTCGAGCCGACGAACTTGAAGCCGGCTTTCTGCAGCGCCTTGGCCATGGCGTCGCTCTCGGGCGACTTGGCCGGGATGTCCTTCAGGTCTTTGGGCCGGTTCTTCTTCGGCTTGCCGCCGACGAAGCTCCATAGAAACTTCGCGAACGAGCCTTCGCGCTCGACCAGCGCGAGATAGGCCCGGGCGTTACTGACACTGGCGTCGATCTTGCCCTTGTGGCGGATGATGCCGGGATCGGCGAGCAGCTTCTTGAGCTTGGCCGGCGTGTAGCGCGCGATCTTCTTGGGATCGAAGCCGTCATAGACCTTGCGGTAGTGCTCGCGCTTGCGCAGCACCGTGATCCACGACAGGCCGGCCTGGCAGCCCTCGAGCGTCAAAAGCTCGAACAGCGCGCGGTCGTCCTTGAGCGGGCGGCCCCATTCGGTGTCGTGATATTTTTGATAGAGCGGATCGGCCGATGCCCAGCCGCATCGCGGCTTGCCGTCGGTGCCGCTCACCGTGTCGTGCCTCTGAACCATGTCCGGACCCTACCCAAGCGCATCGCCGGACGCCACACTGCGGCAAACGGAGGAAACAGCCATGGCAAAGTCTCTCGCCGACCTGAAAGTCTGCATCTTCGACGTGTTCGGCACGGTGGTCGATTGGCGCTGCAGCCTGATCACGGACCTGCCCAGGCTCGGCAAGAAATACGGGCTGGACACCGACTGGACCAGCTTCGCCGACGACTGGCGCGGCCTCTACCAGCCGCAGATGAGCCGCGTGCGCAAGGGCGAGCTGCCGTGGACCCGCATCGACGACCTGCACAAGGAAGCTTTCGAGATGCTGCTGAACAAGCGCGGCCTGAATCATCCCGGCGAGGAGGGCGCGTGGGAGTTCACGCATCTCTGGCACAAGCTCAGGCCGTGGCCTGATTCAGTCGAGGGCATCGGCATGATGAAGAAAAAATATGTCGTGGCCACGCTCAGCAACGGCAACGTGGCGCTCCTGATCAACATGGCCAAGAACAGCGGCATTCCCTGGGATCACTGTTTCTCGGGCGAGACCTTCCACCATTACAAGCCCGACCCCGAATCCTATCTCGGCGTGGTCGACAGCATGTATCTCAAGCCTCACCAGGTGATGCTGGTCGCCGCCCACAACGGCGACCTCAAGGCGGCGCAGAAGTGCGGATTGTCGACGGGCTTCGTCCATCGGCCCAAGGAGCACGGCCCCAGCCAGAAGACCGACCTCAAGGCCGCCGGCGACTGGGACGCCGTCGGCGATTCGATCATCGAGGTGGCGAAGAAGATCGGGTGCTGATGCAAGCCTGACACGACGTTCAGACCTCCTCTCCGCCGCGCAGCGGGGGAGAGGAAGGGGCCCGTTGCGTAGCAACAGGAAGGTGAGGTGGTGTGGAGCACACCAATGCTGTCATCCTGAGCGCAGCGAAGGATCTCATGCCGATTGCGAGCGGCGATGAGGTCCTTCGCTTCGCTCAGAACGACATGACCCACCTCAGCCTCCCCGCGCTCTCGCGCGGGTCCCCTCCCCGCCGCGCGGGCGGAGAGGGCGTTCGAGCCGGACGCTCAAACCCCGATCGTCGTCAGGTCCTGGAACCAGTGCTGGGCCTGCACGTACGACTTGATCTTAGGTGACAGCGCATGCGGGTTGGTGTCGTGCACCACCCAGATCAACACAGCGTCGTCGACCACCTTCTCATGGATGCGGGCCATCAGCGCGTCCTGCTTGGCGGCGTCGAACGTGGTCAGCGCTTCGTTGACCAGTGCGTCGACGGCCGGGTTCGCGTAGTAGCTCCAGTTCACGCCGACCGGTGCACCCTGGTTGGAGGCGAAGAAGCGCATGATGGCGTAGACCGGATCGGAGGTGACGTAGGCGATGTTGTTGGCGCTGACGTCCTTGTTCATGTCGGCCTTGGCGCCGGCGCGCCACGCCGTGTAGAGCGCCTCGAGCTCGACCACCTTGAATTCGAGGTCGATATAGATGTCCTTGAACATCTCCTGGATGGCCTCGTTCATCGGCAGCGACAGCATCTGGCCGGTGCCGCCGCTCGCCACCACGAACTTGGTCTTCAGCGGCTGGGTCTTGCTGAAGCCCGCGTCGCTCATCAGCTTGCGCGCCTCGTCGGGCGCGTATTTCAGCACGAAGCTGGGCTTGCCGAACCACGGGCTGCTCGGGTCGACCTGACCCAGCGCCGGTTTGGCGAGGCCACCCAGAAGCTTGACGATGGCGTCGCGGTCGATCGCGAGGTTGGCCGCCTTGCGCAACCGGATGTCGGTCCACGGCGAGCCCGGCAGCAGGGAGGGATGGTAGTTCCAGACGTGCGGCGTCACGTTCTGCTCGATGCGCATGCCGGCCTGCTTGAGGCGCGCCACCGCGTCGGGCGGCGGCGTCTCGATCATGTCGACCGAATTCGACAACAGCGCCGCGGTGCGGCTGGAATCCTCGGGCGCGCAGATCAGCACCAGCCGGTCGGACTTGGGGATGCGCTTGGGATTCCAGTAGCCCTCGTTCTTCACCAGCTCGGCGCGCTCGCGCGGCACCAGGCGGGCGAGCTTGAACGGGCCGGTGCCCGACGGCTCCGACGCCACCTTGTTCCAGTCCTTGCCCTGCTTCTCCCAGTTGGCCGGGCTCGCGACCAGGAACCACAGCATCTGATAGGGAAAGAGTGCGTCGACCGCCTTGGTCTTTATCTCGACCGTCATGTCGTCGATCTTCTTGTAGCTCGCGATCGACGGCAGGCGCGGCCGGACTTGTGCCGCCTGGCGCTGGTCGAACTGGGCTGAGTCCTTGTTGAAGACCTTTTCGAGGTTCCAGACGACGGCGTCGGCGTCGAGCGCCGAGCCGTCGTGGAACTTGACGCCGGGCCGGAGTTTGAAGGTCCACAGCGTCTTGTCGCCCTCGTTGACCGCCCATTCGGTGGCAAGTCCGGGGATCAGCTTGCCGGGTCGGTCGGCGATATCCATCTCCCAGGCGACCAGCGGATCGTAGAGCGTGAGGCCGGTGAACTGGTAGGCGCCGGCGCCGCGATCGGGCTGGCCGGTGGTGAGCGGGATGTCGGCCATCGAGATGCCGTAGCGCACGATCTTTTCCTCGGCGCGCGCCGGTGTGCCGAAGCTTGCAGGCAGGGCGAGGGCGCTGGCGCCGGCCAGAATCGAGCGGCGCGAAAGCTTGGACTTGATCATGGGGATCTCCCGAAGGGTCAGAGCGTGGGCCGCCGCAGCCGCCATGGCGTGGCGCGTTCGTAGGCGGCGCCGGCCGCGAAGACGCTGGCCTCGTCGAACGGCCGACCGGCGAGCTGGAAGCTGAGCGGAAAGCCGTCGCTGCCGAAGCCGCAGCACACGGTCAACGCAGGCTGGCCGGTGACATTGAATGGCATCGTGAGCGAGGCCTTGTCGAGGAAGTGAAAGATCGGCTGCGGTTCTTCGAAGATCTCCGGGGCGCCCCAATGATTGGCCGTCATGATCAGGTCGTAGCCGCGCATGGCGGCGCGCGTGTCGAGCTGCAGCTTGCGGCGGAAACGCAACGCCCTGAGATACTGTTCGGCGGTGATGAAGGCGCCGAGCTGGAAGCGGCGGCGCGTGGTGTAACCGAACTTCTCCGGCCGCTCGATCACGTCCTGGCGATGGACGGCGTGCGCCTCGGTGGTGATGATAACGCGACCGCAGATGTGATAATCCCAGATGTCGGGGAAGACGACGTCCTCGACAACCGCGCCCTGCTCGCGCAGCACGCGCACCGCCTCGTCGATGCCCTTGGCCATGTCGGGCGTGGGGCCCTCATACCAGCTTCGCGCCAGCGCGATGCGCAGGCCCTTGATCGGACGGTGCGCGGCGGCGCCGTAATCGACCTTGGGTGCCTTGGCCGAGCCTTGGTCGTTGGGATCGTAGCCCGCCAGCACGTCGAGCATCAGCGCGCTGTCCTCGACCGTCCAAGTGAGCGGACCCGCGGTGTCGAGGCTGAAGGCCAGCGGAAAGATGCCGCAGCGGCTGACCAGGCCGTAGGTCGGCTTGATGCCGGCGGTGCCGCAGAAGCCCGCCGGATTGCGGATCGAACCGCCGGTGTCGGATCCCATGGCGCCCATGCAGAGCGCGGCGGCGACGGCCGCGCCCGAGCCGCTCGACGAGCCGCCGGGCTGGTACGCGGTGTTCCACGGATTGCGGGCCGGCGGGAAGGGTTGGTCGGGCGTCATCGCGCCGTTGGCAAATTCGTGGGTCGCGAGCTTGCCCAGGATGACCGCGCCGCCCGCCTTCAGGCGCCGCACGGTCTCGGCATCGACCGCGGGCACGTAATCGGCGCGCAGGTGCGAATGGCCGGTGGTCAGCACGCCCTCGGTCTCGTAGATGTCCTTCAGCCCGATCGGAATGCCGTGCAATGGCCCGCGACGAACGCCCTGGCTCAATTCCATGTCGGCCTGACGGGCAGCGTTGCGCGCCTTGTCGGCGGTGAGGGTGACGAAGCTCGCGATCTTGTGATCGACGGCCGCGATGCGCGCGAGGAATGCCTCGGTAAGCGCCGTCGAGGTGACCTCGCCGCGCGCCATCAGGCTGCCGGCCTCGGCGATGCTGAGCGTCGTCAGGTCGGAGGTGCTGCGCTTACTCATCGGCGCGGAAAACGTGTGGCGGCTCGGCGGCCCAGGCCCAACGGGTGGGGATGCGCTCCATCAGGGAGAGCAGTCCGGCATAGCCCTTGTGCAGATGCTCGAGGTCTTCTGACGTGAGCGGCAGGCCGGTCAGCGCGGCACGCGCACGAAATTCCTCAAGCGTTGGTGGCTTCTTTTCAGTCATCCCATCCTCCCGGCCTCGAACATGCAATCGACATGCCGCCTCGAAATCCCTCTCCGCCGCGCAGCGGGGAGAGGGAGGGGCCCATTGCGAAGCAATGGGAGGGTGAGGTGGCGCCCGGAACATACGGGATGCTTCGGGTCCTGTCGCGACGACCCACCTCACCCTCCCCGCGCTAGCGCGCGGGTCCCCTCCCTCTGAGTCCTATGCCTACCGCGGCCTACAGCCTTGGCTTGGGGCTTGCATGCTCCGGGTCCAAGCGCTCTCCGGGAGGCGCCGAACAGTGGAGCATTGAATGTTCAAGCGCCTTGGCGTCGCCGTGGTCGGAATCGGTCTTTTCGCTGCGACTGCAATGCCTGCCTTCTCGCAAGGCACTCTGCGCATCGGCATGACAGCCGCCGACATTCCCCTGACGACAGGCCAGCCCGATCAGGGCTTCGAGGGCTATCGCTTCGCCGGCTACACGATTTACGACGCACTGGTGAACTGGGACCTGTCGAAGGCCGACACCATCGCCGACATCAAACCCGGTCTCGCGACGGAATGGTCGGCGGTCGAGGGTGAGCCCACCAAGTGGATCTTCAAGCTGCGGCAAGGCGTGAAGTTTCATGATGGTTCCGACTTCGATGCCGACGTCGTGCTGTGGAACCTCGACAAGGTGCTGAACGACAAGTCGCCGCAATTCGATCCGAAACAGGCGGCACAGGCGCGCGGACGTATCCCGACCCTGGTGGGCTGGAAAGCGATCGACAAGTACACGGTCGAACTCACGACCCGTGTCGTGAATGCGCTGTTCCCCTACGACATGTCCTATATTTTCTATGCGAGCCCCAAGCGCTGGGAAGAGCTCGGCAAGGACTGGGTCAAGGTAGGTCTTCAGCCCGCCGGCACCGGCCCGTTCAAGGTCGACCGGCTTGTGCCGCGCGAGCGTCTCGAACTGTCGCGCTTCGATGGCTACTGGGACAAGAGCCGCGTGCCGAAGCTCGACAAGGTGATCCTGTTCCCGATGCCCGAGGCCGCGACCCGCACCGCGGCGTTGCTGGCCGGCCAGGTCGACTGGATCGAGGTCCCGGCGCCCGACGCCATTCCCCGCCTCAAGCAGGGCGGCATGGCGATCGTCACCAACAAATATCCGCACAACTGGGCCTACCAGCCCAGCATGGTCGAGGGCTCGCCGTGGACCGACATCCGTGTGCGCAAGGCAGCCAACCTCGCCATCGATCGCGCCGGTCTTGCCAAGCTGCTGGGCGGGTTGATGATCGAGTCCAAGGGTGCGGTCTATCCCGGCCATCCCTGGTTCGGATCCCCTTCCTTCGATATCAAGTACGATCCCGAGGCGGCCAAGAAGCTTCTGGCCGAAGCCGGCTACGGGCCCAACAAGAAGCCCAAGATCAAGATCGCGATCTCGACCTCGGGTTCGGGCCAGATGCTGCCGCTGCCGATGAACGAGTATGTCCAGGAGAACCTGAACGCCGTGGGCTTCGACACCCAGTTCGAGGTCATGGAGTGGAATGCCCTGGTCACTTTCGGCTTCCAACCGGTGACCGGTGAGGCCTCCACCAAGGCCGGCACCAACGGCATCAACATCAGCCGCGCCACCGTCGATCCCTATTCGGCCTTCATGCGGCTCTATCACAGCGAGTACGTCCCGCCGAAAGGCGCCAACTGGGGCCTCCTGAAGGATCCCAAGCTGGATGAACTGATCAACAAGGCGCACACCAGCTTCGACCGCGCCGCGCAAACCAAGGCGCTGGCCGACGTGCACACCTACATCGTCGACCAGGCCTATTGGGTTTACATCGCCCACGACCTCAATCCGCGCGCCATGAGTCCTAAGGTGACGGGCTTCGTGCAGGCCCAGAGCTGGTTCCAGGACCTCACGCCCATCGTTATGAAATAGCGGCGGCAGGCCCAGCCATGTTCCTCTACGCGCTACGGCGATTGTTGTATCTGGTGCCGGTCGCCTTTGGCGTCTCGCTGCTGGTCTTCGCGCTGGTCCACTTGGCGCCCGGCGATCCGATCTCGGCCATCGTGCCGCCGGACGCGCCGCAGGAAGTCGTCGACAAGCTGAAGGAGTATTACGGCTTCGACAAGCCGTTGCCGATCCAGTATCTGCGCTGGCTTGGCGTGACCCTGACCGGCGACTTCGGCACCTCGATCGGCACCGGCCGACCGGTCGCGACCGAGGTCATGTCGGCTTTCGGCAACACCATCATCCTGGCCATCTCCGCCACGCTGCTGGCCTTTACCCTGGCCGTCATCCTCGGCACCGCGGCGGCCTATGCCAAGTCGCGCATCGTCGACCGCCTGGTCACCCTGATCTCCCTGATGGGTGTCAGCGTGCCCCACTTCTGGCTGGCGATCGTGCTGGTCATCATTTTCTCGGTCGAGCTCGGCGCCTTGCCGCCCATGGGAATCGGGCCGGAGAACTCGACCGGCTGGCGCCTCGACGGTCCGCACCTCGCCCACATGGTTTTGCCGACCATCGCGCTCTCGGTGATCCCGCTCGGTGTCGTCACGCGCACCGTGCGCTCGACGATCAAGGAGATCCTCAACTCGGAGTTCGTCACTGCCCTGCAGGCCAAGGGCTTGCGCGACGACCAGATCCTGCGCCACGTCCTGAAGAATGCCGCCCCGACCTGTCTCGCCGTGATGGGTCTGCAGGCCGGCAACCTGATCGGTGGCTCGATCCTGATCGAGACGGTGTTCGCCTGGCCGGGCACGGGCTTTTTGCTGAACAGCGCCATCTTCCGCCGCGACCTGCCGATCCTGCAGGGCACGACCTTGGTGCTGGCCTTCTTCTTCATGATGCTCAACCTCACCGTGGATATCATCCAGACCATGGTCGACCCGCGCATCAAGCGGAACTGACGCCATGACCCTCCAAAGCCCTTCGCTGGAACTCGGCGCCCCGCTGGTCCAACCGATCGCGACCGCGGGAGGACGCAGCTACTGGCAGTCGGTGCGCCGCCGGCTGCGGCGCGATCCGGTGACGCTGATCTGCGCCGGCGTCCTCGTCCTGCTCGTGGCCTCCGCGCTCCTCGCGCCGTGGCTCGGGCTGGACGATCCCTACAAGACATCGATGATCCGCCGGCTCTATCCGCTGGGCTCGCCCGGCCATCTGCTGGGCACCGACGAGCTTGGCCGCGACATGTTCGCTCGCCTGGTCTATGGCGGCCGCCTGTCGCTGTTCATGGGCGTGACGCCGGTCGTTTGCGCGCTGCTGATCGGCGGCCTGCTGGGCATCACGGCAGGCTTCCTGGGTGGCCGGGTCAACATGCTGATCATGCGCATCATGGACGTGTTCTACGCCTTCCCCTCCGTGCTGCTGGCGATTTCGCTGTCGGGCGCCATGGGCGCCGGCGCCGAGAACACGCTGTTGTCGCTCACCCTGGTCTTCATTCCGCCGGTCTGCCGCGTCTCGGAAAGCGTGACCACCCAGGTGCGCGGCTTCGATTTCGTCGACGCCGCCCGGGCGAGCGGCGCCAGCATGCTCAGCATCGTGCGCGTGCATGTGCTGGGCAACGTGCTGGGGCCCATCCTGGTCTATGCGACGTCGCTGATCAGCGTGGCGATCATCCTGGCCGCCGGCCTCAGCTTCCTGGGGCTGGGTGTCAAGCCGCCCGAGCCGGAATGGGGCCTGATGCTGAACACGCTGCGTCAGGCCATTTACGTCAATCCCGTGCTGGCGGCGTTACCCGGCGTGATGATCTTCATCACCTCGATCTGCTTCAACCTGATGAGCGACGGACTGCGCGCCGCCATGGACGTGAAGGCCTGACATGGACTCGGTGCTTCCGGTCGAAGATCGTGGCGGACCCGCCCAGCCGCTGTTGCTGGCGAGCGGGCTGCGCAAGCATTTCCCGGTCGGCGGCGGATTGCTGGGGCGCGGCCGCAAGGTGGTGCGCGCCGTCGACGATCTCACCCTCTCCGTCGCCAAGGGCGAGACCCTGGGTGTGGTGGGCGAATCGGGCTGCGGCAAGTCGACGGTGGCCCGCCTGCTGATCCGCCTGCTCAAGCCGGATCGCGGCACCATGGTGCTGGACGGCGATCCCGTCGACGAGCCGCACGGCATCACGGTGAACGAGCTGCGCCGTCAGGTGCAGATGGTGTTCCAGGACTCCTACGCCTCGCTCAATCCCCGCCTGACGATCGCCGAGACGCTGGCCTTCGCGCCCAAGGCGCACGGCCTGCCCGCCGCCGAGGCGCGCGACCGGGTGCGCGATCTTTTGGCCAAGGTCGGGCTCGAGCCCGACACCTACGCCGAGCGCTATCCGCACGAGCTGTCGGGCGGCCAGCGCCAGCGGGTCAACATCGCGCGCGCTTTGGCGCTGCGGCCACGTCTGGTCATCCTCGACGAGGCGGTGTCGGCGCTCGACAAGTCGGTCGAGGCGCAGGTGCTGAACATGCTGGTCGATCTCAAGACCGAGCTCAGCCTGACCTACCTCTTCATCAGCCACGACCTCAACGTCGTGCAGTATCTCAGCGACCGCGTGCTGGTGATGTATCTCGGCAAGATCGTCGAGCTGGGGCCGGTCGAGGCGATCTACGGCGATCCGCAGCATCCCTATACGCAGGCGCTGCTCTCGGCGCGGCCGTCGATGGATCCGCGCAAGCGCACCAAGGAGGCGCCGATCCAGGGCGATCCGCCCAATCCGATCGATCCGCCGTCGGGTTGCCGCTTCCGCACGCGCTGCCCCTTCGCCGAAGACGTCTGTGCCCGGGTCGAGCCGCCGCTCGCCGACACCGGCCGGCAGGAGGTCGCCTGCCACATGCGGGTGGCGGGTTCGGGCCACTCGAAGGCCGTGGCCTGACATGAGCAATCTTTTGGAAGTCCGCGACCTCCACGTGACCTTCGTCACGCCCGACCGCACCGTGCATGCGGTGAACGGCGTCAGCTTTGACCTCAAGCGCGGCGAGACGCTGGGCATCCTGGGCGAATCGGGCTCGGGCAAGAGTGTCACCCTGCGCTCGATCCTGCGGCTCCATCCCGAGCACCGCACGCGCTGGTCGGGCAGCATCCGTGTGGAAGGCGACGAGGTGCTCGACATGGGCCCGCGTGCCCTGGGCGACCTGCGCGGCCAGCGCGTCGCCATGATCTTCCAGGAGCCGGCGACAGCGTTCGATCCCGTCTTCACCATCGGCCATCAGATCGCCGAAACGGTGCAGCGCCACACCGGCAAGAGCGAGGCCGACGCCTATAGACGCGCGCGCGAGCTTTTGGAGATGGTGCGCATCCCCTCGCCGGCACAGCGGCTAAAGGCCTATCCGCACGAGATGTCGGGCGGCATGCGCCAGCGCGCCATGATCGCGCTCGCGTTGTCGTGCAATCCGAGCCTCCTGCTGGCCGACGAGCCGACCACGGCACTCGATGCGACCGTGCAGATCCAGGTTCTTCTCTTGATCAGGGAGCTGCAGCGCGAGTTCGACCTGGGCGTGATCTTCGTCACCCACGACATCGGCGTGGCGGTCGAGGTCTCCGACCGCATCGGCGTGATGTATGCCGGCAAGATCGTCGAGCTGGCCGGAGTCGAGCAGATGGTCGATGCGCCGCAGCACCCTTATAGTCGCGGCCTGCTCGCCTCGACGGTGCATGACGGCATGCGTGGCCAGCGCCTGGAGGCCATTCCGGGCGCGCCGCCCGATCTGGGCGAGGTGCCGACGGGCTGCAGCTTCGCGCCGCGCTGCAAGTTCGTTCAGCCGGCCTGCGTCGCCAAGCCGCCCGATCTCCGCCCGACCGGCCAGAATCATCTCGTGCGCTGTATTCTGACGGAAGCCGTCGCGGCTTAGTCTTGCCGGACCGCGGGCCTCCAGGCCCGCCCATTCATGTTCCTCTCCCCCTTGGGGGAGAGGCTAGGTGAGGGGGTGATGCAGGAGGAAGCTTTCGAGTTGCCCCCTCACCCAACCTCTCCCCCAAGGGGGAGAGGAGTTTGAATCATGAGCGGGCCTGGACGCGCGCGGTCCGCTGTAGCCCCTAGTCGTCGCCCCCGAACATTTCCTTCACCTTGCTGAAGAAGCCTTCGGATTCGGGGCTGGTCTTGCCGGCCTTCTCGAATTCCTTGAGCAGTTCCTTCTGCTTGGCGGTGAGGTTGGTCGGCGTCTCGACGTTGATCTCGATGTACATGTCGCCGCGCTGGCTGGAGCGCACGATCGGCATGCCCTTGCCGCGCAGGCGGAACTGGTGGCCGCCCTGGGCGCCGGACGGGATGTTGATGCGCGCCATCTTGCCGTCGAGCGTCGGCACCTCGATGTTGCCGCCGAGCGTGGCCTGCACCATGGAGATCGGCACGCGGCAATGGACGTCGGCACCCTCGCGCTCAAACAGCTGGTGGCGCCGCACCGACAGGAACACGTAGAGATCGCCCGCCGGCCCGCCGCGCGCGCCCGCTTCGCCCTCGCCGGAAAGGCGGATGCGCGTGCCGTCCTCGACGCCGGATGGGATGTTGACCTTCAACGTCTTGTCGCGCCGCACCCGGCCTTGGCCGGCGCAGCTGCGGCACGGCTTGTCGATCACCTGGCCCGCGCCGTGGCAGGTATGGCAGGCGCGCTCGACGGTGAAGAAACCCTGCTGGGCGCGCAGCCGGCCGCGGCCGTGGCAGGTCGCGCATTGTTGCGGCTTGGAACCGGCCTCGGCGCCGCTGCCGTGGCAGATCTCGCAGGACACCGAGCTTGGCACGCGCACCGTGGCTTCGGTGCCGGCATAGGCCTGTTCCAGGGTGATCTCGAGATTGAAGCGCAGATCCTGGCCGCGCATGTCGGCGCGTCCGCCGCGGCCGCGCTGGCCGCCGGCGCCGAACATCTCCTCGAAGATGTCGCCGAACACCGAGCCGAAATCGAAGCCCTGGCCCTGGAACGGGCCGCCCGGACCGCCGGGTCCGGCAGCGCCCTCGAAGGCGGCCGGTCCGTAGCGGTCGTAGGCCGCGCGCTTCTCCGGATCCTTCAGGATATCGTAGGCATGATTGATGTTCTTGAACTGCTTCTCGGAGGCCTCATCCCCCGGATTGCGATCCGGATGGTGTTGCATGGCGAGTTTGCGGAACGCCTTCTTGAGGTCGTCGGCGCTTGCCGTTCGGCTGACTCCGAGCAGCTCGTAATAGTCCTGCGACATACGCTCTACGCAGCCCCCACTTGCCGCTTATAGGTCGGCCTCCCGCGCGAGCGGGAGGCCGGTTTGTCTTCGTTCTTGTTCCGGTTCAGCCGGAGCCCGTCTTCTTGTTCTTGTCGGTGACGTCCTCGAACTCGGCGTCGACGACCTTGTCGTTCTTCGCCTCGTGCGTGCCGCCACCGCCGGCCTCGCCGCCACCCGCGCCCGGCCCTGCACCGGCTTGCGCGTCGGCCTGCTGGGCCTTGTACATCGCCTCGCCGAGCTTCATCGCCGCCTGGGCGAGGTCGTTCGTCTTGGTCTTGATCTCCTCGGCATTCTCGCCGGTCAGGGTCGACTTCAGGGCCTCGAGCGCGCCTTCGATCGCGGCCTTCTCGGTCGGGCTCACCTTGTCACCGAACTCCTTCAGGTGCTTGTCGGTCGAGTGGACCAGCGCCTCGCCTTGGTTGCGGGCGTCGATCACCTCGCGCTTCTTCTTGTCTTCCTCGGCGTGCAGCTCGGCATCCTTCACCATCTTCTGGATGTCGGCCTCGCTCAGCCCACCCGAAGCCTGGATGCGGATCTGCTGCTCCTTGCCGGTCGCCTTGTCCTTGGCCGAGACCTGCACGATGCCGTTGGCGTCGATGTCGAACGTGACCTCGACTTGCGGCATGCCGCGCGGCGCCGGCGGAATGCCGACCAGGTCGAACTGGCCCAGCATCTTGTTCTGGGAAGCGATCTCGCGCTCGCCCTGGAACACGCGGATGGTCACCGCGGTCTGGTTGTCGTCGGCTGTCGAGAAGGTCTGGCTCTTCTTGGTCGGGATCGTCGTGTTGCGCTCGATCAGGCGGGTGAACACGCCGCCCAGGGTCTCGATGCCGAGCGACAGCGGCGTCACGTCGAGCAGCAGGACGTCCTTGACCTCGCCCTTCAGCACGGCCGCCTGGACGGCCGCGCCGACCGCGACGACCTCGTCGGGGTTGACGTTGCGGGCCGGCTCCTTGCCGAAGAACTGCTTAACCACCTCGATGACCTTCGGCATGCGGGTCATGCCGCCGACCAGGATGACCTCGTCGATCTGGCCGGCCTGCAGGCCAGCATCCTTGAGCGCCGCCTTGCAGGGCTCGAGCGTGCGCTGGATCAGTTCGTCGACCAGCGATTCGAGCTTGGCGCGCGACAGCTTGATCACGAGATGCTTGGGGCCGCTCGCGTCGGCGGTGATGAACGGCAGGTTGATCTCGGTCTCCTTGGCATTGGAGAGCTCGATCTTGGCCTTCTCGGCCGCTTCCTTCAGGCGCTGCAGGGCAAGCTTGTCGTTGCGCAGGTCGATGCCCTGCTCCTTCTTGAACTCCTCCGCGAGGTAGCTGATGACCCGCAGGTCGAAGTCCTCGCCGCCCAGGAAGGTGTCGCCGTTGGTGGCCTTGACCTCGAACACGCCGTCGCCGATCTCGAGCACCGACACGTCGAACGTGCCGCCGCCCAGGTCATAGACCGCGATGGTGCCGCTCTTGCGCTTGTCCATGCCGTAGGCAAGGGCGGCCGCCGTCGGCTCGTTGATGATGCGCAGCACGTCGAGGCCGGCGATGCGGCCGGCATCCTTGGTGGCCTGGCGCTGGGCGTCGTTGAAGTAGGCCGGCACGGTGATGACCGCCTGCTCGACCTTCTCGCCGAGATAGGACTCGGCGGTCTCCTTCATCTTGCCCAGGATGAAGGCCGAGATCTGGCTCGGGCTGTATTGCTGGCCGTTGGCCTCGACCCAGGCGTCGCCGTTGCTGGCCTTCACGATCTTGAAGGGGACCAGCGACATTTCCTTCGCGACCATCGGGTCGTCGAAGCGGCGGCCGATCAGGCGCTTGACCGAATAAAGGGTCTTCATCGGGTTGGTGACGGCCTGGCGCTTGGCGGCCTGGCCGACCAGACGCTCGCCCGAGTCGGTGAAGGCGACCATGGACGGGGTCGTCCGCGCGCCTTCGGAATTCTCGATAACTTTGGTGTCGCCGCCTTCCATGACCGCGACGCACGAATTGGTCGTGCCCAAGTCGATACCAATGACTTTCGCCATGACTGCTCTCTCTTCCCTTGGCAGGTCGGCTTGGCCCCATAAGGCGCCGTACCGCCCCCCGAAACGATGTTACCTGCCGGAAAAACCGGGTCAGGACAGGGGCTATATAGGTCCTATGAGGCTGCCTGCAATGGATCAGAGGCCCTAAAAATGCGGAATCTGCCCCAACCCGGGGCTTTCGGCGACCAAGCCGCAGGGGTGCCGGCGGCCTGACCGGGCCCTAGTTTTCGTTGCTGGGGGAACGGGCCGCGGGGCCGCCTTTGGACACGGCCACCATGGCCGCGCGCAACAAGCGTCCCGCGATCAGGTAACCCGGCGCCAGCTCCTGGACCACCGTGCCGGCCGGAACTGTCGGGTCCTGCACTTCCATCATCGCTTGGTGGAACTCGGCATTGAACGGCCGGCCGAGCGACTCGATGCGCGTGATGCCATGGCGTTCCAGGACCGACTGCAGCTCGCGCTCGGTGGCCTGCACACCCACGATCACGTTGCGCAGCGCCGGGTCGATCGCATCGGCATCCTCGGGCAACGCCGAGAGCGCGCGCCCCAGATTGTCGGCAACCGACAGGATGTCCTTGGCAAACCGCTCGATGCCGAACTTGCGCTCGCGTTCGACGTCCTGCTGGGCGCGGCGGCGCACGTTCTGCGCCTCGGCAAGGGCGCGCAGGAGCTTGTCCTGCAGGTCGGCCTTCTCGGCCTGCAACTGCTGCACTTCGGCCGCCACGCCTTCCGGCTTGGGCGGAATATCGAGGTTGGGGTCGGACGTCTCGACCGGCATCTCAGCCGGGGCGCCGCCCGCGGTTGGATCGCTGGCCATACGGTTATCCCTAGTATCAGTGGTTTCTTTTGGCGGCCTTCACTTAGGGACGACCATGGCCTGGGTCAACCTCCCTCGCTCTTCGCTGGCCGCGTCAGACCGCCTCCAGCGGGGCATGGAGCCTGGTGCCGCGCACGATGATGCCGCCGCGGTCGCCTATCGAGACCGAGCCGTAGCGCTGGGCGAAAGCCTCGGGCAGTGGCCGCGCGCCGGATGCCGCCAGCCACAGGCGCAGCAGATGGCGCCGCCGCTCGGGTTCGGGCCAGTCCACGAAGCCGGTGCGGTCGTGCAGCATCGTGTGGTTGTGCACGAGCTGCACGTCGCCCGGCTTGAACTCCATGAACATGTGCAGCTTGGGATCGTTGGCCAGCGCATCGAACAGGTCGAGCGCCTCGACATGGGCGGGCGTCAGGCGCGGGGCGTCGGCGAAGCGCTGGGCGGAGTCGATGTACTGGCGCTGGTAGATCGCGGTGAGGAAGCCCTTGTGCCAGCTGAACGTCGGAATCTGGAAATAGGGCTTCTGGCCTTCAGGCACCTCGCCGCGTCGGTCGGTGGCCACCGGCTGGAACAAGAGCTTCAACAGGTCGGGCCGGCGGCGGTGCATTTCGTTGAATATCGTGGTCGAGCTCACCAACGCCGACAGGCCGCCGGACTGCGCCGTCTTGAGGCACAGCAGGCCGACGATGTCGCATGAGTCGGTGTGATAGGTCTGGCGCTCGTTGGTCTGGTAAATGCGGACGTTGGGATCGTGCACGTCAAGCCCGAGATCCTGGACGTGGCCCAGCACATGGCCCTTGCCGTTCTGCGAGCGCGCCCTGCCGAGATGGGTGCCCAGTCCGAAGAATGCCGTCGCCGCCTCGCGCATCGACCAGCGCTCGACGGGCAGGCCGCGCAGCAGCAGGAAGCCGCGGCCCGCCAGCACTTCATCCTGCACGCGCGCCTGGAGCTTGGGCCCGAGCGTGGGCAGCGGAAAGTCGCGGGCCGTGATCGCGGCGATGTCGGCGTCGCCTGCGGTCAGCGCCGTGGTCGCCGTTTCGACCTCGAGGATCTCGGCGGCGCCGAGCGGCATCAGCCAGTCGCAGCGCTTGGCCATCTCCGGGCCGTACCAGGCGGCGGCACCGGTCTGCTCTGGCGGGAGCTCGAACGACATCAGGTCTTCCCTTTTACGTTTCCCAGGGAAATCGCGGGGCGAATAGATCGGCGTCGCTGCTCGACAGCCTGAAGCTCTCGGTGGCGTTCACCAGCGCCGCGCGAATGCCCGGCTCGAGCGCGCTGTGGCCGGCGTCGGGGACCACGACGTAGCGCGCCTCGGGCCACGCCCGCGCCAGCGCGTCGGCCGTCACCGGCGGGCAGACGATGTCGTAGCGGCCCTGCACGATGGTGCTGGACAGATGGCGGATGCGGGCGAGGTCGGCCCACGGCCAGCCTTCGGGCACGAACGTGCCATGGGCGAAGTAGTGCGCTTCGATGCGCGACAGCGCCAAGGCGAAGCCGCCGTGATCCGATTCGAAGGGCGCCCGCGCCGTCGGGTAGAGCGTCGAGCAGGCTGCCTCGTAACGGCTCCAGGCGCGCGCCGCCGGGCGGTGGTTGTCGGGATTGCGGTCGGTGAGGCGGCGATAGTAGTTGCCCAAAAGATCGCCGCGCTCCGCCTCCGGCAGATGCTCGGCGAAATCGCGCCACGCCTCGGGGAAGATGGCGCGCATGCCGTGAAGGAACCAGTCGATCTCCGAGCGCGCGCCGAGGAAGATGCCGCGCAGGATGAAGCCCGTCACGCGCTCGGGATATTTCAGCCCGTAGGCCAGCGCCAGGGTGCTGCCCCACGAGCCGCCGAAAAGAAGCCACTGTTCCACACTCAAATGCGTCCGCAGTCTCTCCATGTCGGCCACGAGGTCGCCGGTGGTGTTGTCGTGCAGCTCGCCGAGCGGCATCGAACGGCCGCAGCCGCGCTGATCGAACACCACGATGCGGTAGAATTGCGGGTCGAAGAAGCGGCGATGCACCGGCGCTGAACCGGCGCCCGGCCCGCCATGCAGGAACAGCACGGGGACGCCGTCGGGGTTGCCGCTCTGCTCCCAATAGATCGTGTGCCGCCCGTCGACGGCCAGCATGCCGCTGGCGTAGGGCGAGATCTCGGGAAACAGGTCGGAACGAAGAGGGCTCTCTGAACGCGGCATGCGAATATTCCGAGCGCATCACTGCCATAGCGGCGAGCTTTGTTCCAGCCTTGCCGCGATTGCCGCTGCCGCTGCCGAACGTCTATGGTCGTCCAAGCGCGAAGGAGGGTTAGTGATTTTTCGCCGTATTTTGCCGCTTATCGCGCTGCTCTTCGGGGTCGCGGCCTGCACGCTGCAGACCAATCCGCCTCAGACGACGGCGTCCGCCGTGGCAGCCAGCCAGGGTGCGAGCCAAACCGGCGCGCCCGTGCTGCCGCGCGAGATCGAGCGCGAAGTTGGCCCTCCCTATGCCGACGCGGCGCTGCAGGCCTATGTCGATGGCGTTGGCCAGAAGGTGGTCGGCGAGGCGGGCCTGGGCGGTGGCTACCATTTCGCCGTGCTCGATCTGCCGATCGCCAATGCTCACGCGATGTCGAGCTACGTCTTCGTCACGCGCGGGCTTCTCGCCTCGCTCGACGACGAGGCCGAGCTGGCGGCCGCTCTCGGTCATGAGCTGGGCCACTTGGCCCAGCACCATGCCGCCCAGCGCGCCCGCGCCCGGCAGGGCGTGCTCGATGCCGCCGTCGAGGCCGCGGTCGTGACCGGATCGCCCACGGTCGGTCGCTCGGTGGCGCGCGACGGCCTTTTGGCGCTCAGGCGCTACTCGCGCGAACAGGAGCTCGAAGCCGATCGGATCGGCCTGTCGCTGCTCGTGCGCGCCGGCTATCGCGGCGATGCCATGGCCAGCCTGATCGAAAAGCTGCGCCGGCAATCGCAGTTCGAGCTGCAGCTCATGGGCGAAGCGCCCGATTCGGTCGACCGGCGCAGCGCCACCTCGACGCATCCCGCTCCGGTCGAGCGGTTGACTGCGCTGGAGGGCATTCCCGAGGCCCGGACGCCGGGTGCCACCAACCGCGCGGCCTTCCTCGCGGCGATCAACGGCATGTCGGTCGACGACGCGCCGGAGGAGGGCTTCGTGCGGGACAACAAGTTCCTGCATCCCTTGCTCAAGCTCGGCTTCACGGCGCCGCGCGATTTCCGACTGTTCAACGACCAGGACGGCGTGCTGGGCGTGGGCCGCGATCATTCGCTGTTGTTCTTCTCCTGCACCAAGGAGCCCATGCCGGGCAGCCTCGCCGAGTGGATGCGCAACAAACTCAAGCCGACGCCGACCGACGTCCAGTCGGCCGAGATCGACGGGTCCGAAGCCGCGATCGGCGCCAGGCCGCGCGGTTCCGATACGGGTGTGGGCCAGGTGCGCTACGTGATGGTGAGGCACGGCGATCAGGTCTGTTATTTCAACCTCTTGAGCGAGGGCCCGGATCGCGACCGGCGGATCGAGGTCCTGGTCGCCGCGGCGCGGACCTTCCGAACGCTGTCCGACGCCGAGGCGGCGGCGCTGCGCCCCTATCGCCTGCGCGTGGTCGCGCCCAACGGCGCCTCCGCCGCACAACTCGCCCAAAGCTTGCCCTATGGCGACTACAGGATGGAACGGTTGCTCGTCCTGAACGGGGTCGACAACGCCGCCGAACTCGCCCGCCTGCCGCAGGTGAAGACCATCGAGCCCTAGAGTTCGATCCGCTCCAGCACCGTGCCTGCGGGTCGCTGTCACCCAGCGGCGCAGCAGCAACAGCCCGTCAAGTGTGCGTGGAACATCAAAAAGGCGGCGCGACGTATTTCAGTCGGCCGCCTTTCAGCTATTTCTGAGCCAAGTCCCCGTCAGGCGACCTTTTGCAGCACGCTGTTCAGCTTCTGCGTGGCCAGGTCCTTGTCGATGCGTTCGACCGCGGCCAGCTCGCGCGCCAGCCGATCCAGCGCCGCCTCGTAGATCTGGCGTTCGCTGTAGGACTGGTCGGGCTGGCCGGCATTGCGATGCAGGTCGCGCACGACTTCGGCAATCGACACCGGGTCGCCGGAGTTGATCTTGGCTTCGTATTCCTGGGCGCGGCGGTTCCACATGGCGCGGCTCACGCGGCTGCGGCCCTTCAGGGTCACCAGCGCATTCTCCATGATCTTGCGCGAGGAAAGCTTGCGCAGACCGGAGATCTTCGCCTTCGCCACCGGCACGCGCAGCATCATGCGCTCCTGCTCGAAGGAGATGACGAACAGATCGAGCTTGTGACCGGCGATCTCCTTCGCCTCGATATCGATCACGCGACCGACGCCATGCGTCGGATAGACCACGAAATCGCCCTTCTCGAAGGCGAATTCCTTCGCCTTGGCCGGCATCTTCTTCGGCTTGGCCATATCATCAAGTCCCTTCACATCTAGCCCCGCGTTCAGCGATACCGCGACCCACCGCGCACGCTCCCCTGCGTGCCCAGTCCGACGCCCGTATCGGTAAGTTGCTTTCGGATACCGACTGGACACCGAACCAGCGGCGGACCGGACTCCGGACCGCTTCCAGCCCCTCCTTATACCAGAAATTCGGGCAGGAGTCGCGGTTCATGTTGCATTTCGGCAACGCTGCGCCCATGCGAAGGCTGCATGTCTCGTGTCAAAGATGCGTGAAAGGACTGAAAAACGGCCGATTCTAGCGTTTGCCCGGCTCTTTGCTGAAATACTTTTTAAACTTGTCTTTTTCATCCTTGAAATTGTCGGCGTCCGTGGGAGCCTCGCCCTTGCGGGTGATGTTCGGCCAATCGCCGGCCAGGCTGCGGTTGAGCTCCAGCCACTGCTCCAGACCCTTTTCTGTATCGGGCAGGATCGCGTTGGGCGGGCACTCGGGTTCACACACGCCGCAGTCGATGCATTCGTCGGGATTGATGACAAGCATGTTCTCGCCCTCGTAGAAGCAATCCACGGGGCAAACTTCAACGCAGTCCATGTACTTGCACTTGATGCAAGCCTCGGTCACGACATAGGTCATCAACGGCTCCCGAAACGGGCGGGCGCGTGCTTAACGCGCAGGAACGCCGCGCGCAAGGCTGCTGAATCACGCACTGTCGATCTCGTCATACAACGTTTGCGCCTCATTTGCCGGCCCGCGCCGTTCGCCCAAGGCCACGATGCGCACCACCCGCACGCGCGGTCCCAGCGCGAAGGTCAACACCATGCCCGGCGTCACCGTTGCGTGCGGCTTGGCAACGATTCGGCCATCGATGCGGCACCGCGATTTCTCGATGTAGCGTGCGGCCAAGGTGCGCGATTTGAAGAAGCGGGCGTGCCACAGCCACTTGTCGAGCCGCATCGCGCCGCTACTGCCTCACCGGGCGGCTATTTCTTTCCGCCGAGCTTCAGCTCGAGCAGCTTGGCGAACGGCGAGTCGGCAGCCGGCGCGTCGCTTTTTTTCTCGGTGGTGGCGTAAAGCCGGAGCGCCGGCCCGCCGCTGTCACGGCGCGGCGGCCGCGACCCGCGGCGATCGTCACGCGGCCGATCGCCTTCGGGGCGAGGGCCCTTGTTCGGCGCACCCTTGTTCGGGCCCCCGTCCTGGCGCGGCCCGTCCTGGCGCGAGCCTTCTTGACGCGGCCCCTCCTGACGCGGGCCGGCGCGGCGGCGCTCGTCGTTGCCCTTCTCGGGACGGGCTGAGTCGGCGAAGAACTGCCGCTCGTTTGGCCGTTCCGGCCGCTCGCGGCGGCGCTGTTCGCGCTGCTGGCGTTGCTGCAGGCGCTCGCGCTCGCGCTGCTCCTCGCGTTCACGCACGAAGCGCGGCTTCATCGAGAAGGCATAGAGCGGGCCATTCTCTTCCGACGGCGGATGGACCCTGTAGCCCAGCCCCTGCAGCACGTTGGCCATCTCGGGCTCCGAGCAGCCGACCAGCGACATCATCTGCGGCGCGGCGCGGAACCAGCCGGGAGGCAGCGGCCGTGGGCCGTCCTTCGTGGGCTCTTCCGCTTTCGTCTCTTCCGCCTTCATCTCTTCAGCCACCGGCTCTGCGGCCTTCGTCTCTTCCGCCGTCGTTTGTTCCGGCGCCGCTTCGGCCGGCAGAGGAGGTGCCGGCTCGGTCGCGTCCGTCTCTTGCGGCCTAGCTTCGTCTGCGATGGGCGCCGCTCCGGCGGGCGATGCTTCGACCACAGGTTCGGGGGCCGGTGCCGGCTCGCTTTCGCCGAAGGCCGCTGCCACGATCGCCCACTCGCTGATCTCGTCGGCCGCCGGCGCTGCCGCAGCCGGTGCCTCGGGCGGGGCCTCGCGCGGCGGCTTCTTCTGCTGCTGCGCGCGGCGCGCGGCTTCGCGGCTCTCGCGCACGGCCTGGCGCGCCATCGCCGCCAGGCGCTCGACCATGTCGGCGCGGATGGCATGGTCGCCCAGTGGCAGGTAGCCGATGGTGGCGTAGAACTCACGCTCGGCGTCGCGCGGCAGGTCCATCGAGGTGCGCCCCTCGGCGGGCAGCGGCGGAATGGTTTCGCGGTTGCGCGCGATCATCCAGAGTCCGGCACGCAGGCGGATCGGCACCGGCTTCAGCATGCTCGGGAAATAGAGCGAATAAACGCCGACCCTGACGCCAAGCCGCGCCAGCGCCTTGCGGTCATCTTCGCCGAGTTCGCCGAGTTGCTGTTCGATCGGCCGGCGCGGCAGGACACCCAGGCCCTCGCAGAGCTGGAAGACGATGCCGCGCGCGCCGGCCGGCAGTTCGGCCGTGGCGCGCGCGTCCATCAATTCGCTGAGGCCGAGGCGAATGCGCGTCTCGACCCAGGCGGCGGCGCGCTTGCGCACCTCCTCGCGCGCCGGCCCGTCGAGCAGGTCGGACGACAGCACCTCGACCTTGGGCGCCAGGATGTCGCCGCTCGGCAGCAAGCGCGCGATCGGGCCGCCGCCCCAGCACACGCGAAGCTGCGAGTCGAACACGAGCTCGCCGTCGGGCGAAGCCGCGAACGCCTGCAGGCGCACGGGCAAGTCCTGGCGCAGCGCACGAAGGGCGGCGCTCAGCACGGCTTTCTGATCGGTCTGTCCCTCGGTCGCGTCGGGAACGAAGCGGAAGCCTTCGATGCGTCCGAGATGCTCGCCTTCGACCGAGACCTCGCCCGCCGCGGCGACCGATGTCGTCATTTCACCCTCATCGCGCAATCTTCGTACAAGCAGGGCCGCCCGTCTATCGACAAACCTCTGGGTCAGACGCTGATGTAACACGTCGGAAAGCTTGTCCTCGATCGCACGTGCGCGCTCCTGCCAGTGCGCCGCGCGTTGGATCCAATCCGGACGATGTGAGATGTAGGTCCACGTCCGCACATGCGCAATGCGCGCCATCAGCGTGTCGATGTCGCCGTCGTAGCGCTCCAGCCGCTGGACGTGGCTTTCGATCCAATCCTCGGGCAGCCGCTCGCCGCCCTGCGTCAGGTGCTCGAAGAGCTGGCCGAGTAGGCGCGTATGCTCCTCGGTCATGGTCTTGCGGAAGTCCGGCACCTGGCAGACTTCCCAGAGCAGCTTGACTCTTTTCAGCGTGTGCAGCCGCGGCAGGAATTCCGAATGCGCAGACAAGGTCTGCAGAGCGAGTTGGTCGTCCTGCTCGCGCACCCGTTGCAGGGCCTCGTGCGGCGGCGGCCGATTGAGCGAGGCGATCAGCGCCGGCACCGAGCGGAAGTCGAGTTCGTTGTTGCGCCACTGCACGTCGCGCAGCGGATCGAAGCGGTGATTCTCGATCGCCTCGACCGCTTCCGGCTCCAGCCCGCCCACGTCGGCGGTGGTACCGAACGTGCCGTCGTTCATATGACGGCCGGCGCGGCCGGCGATCTGCGCCAGCTCGACATTGTGCAGCGGCCGCAGGCTGCGGCCGTCATATTTGCGCAACGATGCGAACCAGACGTGGTTCACGTCCATGTTGAGGCCCATGCCGATGGCGTCGGTCGCCACCAGATAGTCGACCTCGCCCGACTGGAACATATCGACCTGGGCGTTGCGCGTGCGCGGGCTCATGGCGCCCATCACGATTGCCGTGCCGCCGCGCTGGCGGCGGATCAGCTCGGCGATGGCATAGACCTCGCTGGCCGAGAAGCCGACCACGGCCGAGCGGCGTGGCAGGCGCGTCGCCTTCTTCGGGCCGACATAGGCGAGCTTGGAAAAGCGCGGCCGCGCCACGACGTCGATGTCGGGCAGCAGGCGGTTCAGCACCGGGCGGATGGTGTCGGCGCCCAGCAGCATGGTCTCATGGGTGCCGCGCGCATGCAGCAGCCGGTCGGTGAAGAAATGGCCGCGCTCGGGATCGGCCGCCATCTGCACTTCGTCGACGGCGAGGAACGACACGATGCGGTCGAGCGGCATCGATTCGACGGTGCAGACGAAGTAGCGCGCGCCGGGCGGGGCGATCTTCTCCTCTCCTGTGATCAACGCGACCTGCGAAGCGCCCTTTACTTGCACGATGCGGTCATAGTTCTCGCGCGCCAGCAGGCGCAGCGGAAAGCCGATCATGCCTGACTCGTGGCCGAGCATGCGTTCGATGGCGAGGTACGTCTTGCCGGTGTTCGTGGGACCGAGCACGGCGGTCAGGCGGCCGGCGGCGCTGGAAAGCGACATCGACCCCACCTTCGCGCGCGCCCGTGGCCGAAGCAAGGCCGCCGGGGACGGCGAAAAGCCTAGCCCGAGACCATCGGCTCCAGCTTGTTGCAGCCCAGCACCGGGCCATGGTCGGCGCGCTGCACGATCACGGCGGCGCCCTGGCCGGGCTGGATGCGACCGGCATCGCTCGTCCAGCTCGCTGCCGAGCCGTCCCAACGGGCCAGCACTTCGAGATGGCGGACGATGTTGAAGTTCTCGAGCATGCGACCCTGGTTCTCGCCGCTCGCCACCGGCGTCGAGTGGCGTCGATCGTAGATCGCCAGCGTGACGTCGGCCGCCTCCCCGTTGAGCGGGAAAGCCGCGAGCTTGATCGTGAGCGGGCCGCCTATGGCGCGCGACAGCTCGGGCGTCGCGCGCTGGGGCGAGTGGCGCTGCACTTCGCCCAGCAGCCGCTCGATCGGGCCGTGTTCGCGGCCGGTGTCGTGGCCGATGCCGTCGACTACCATCTCGGGCGTGTAGACGTAGCGCTGCTTCAGCACCCGCGCGTAGGCGCGCTGTCGCTCGGTGGTGGCGCGCGTGGCGAAAGGATCCTTCCAGCCGATATAGTCCCAGTAGTCGACGTGATAGGACAGCGCCACGATGTCGGTCCGCTTGGCCAGGCCACCGAGATAGGCATCCGACGGTGGACAGGAACTGCAGCCCTGCGACGTGAAGAGTTCGACCGCCCACGGCCCTTCGGCGGTACTGTGCGCGTGGGCCGTCCCGGGCCCTCCGCCGATCATCGTTGCGCCCGCTGCCGCAGCAGCGCCGACCAGCAGCGAGCGCCGCCGGGGAATCAAAAGCTTCGTCATGACTGCAAGATGCGCGCGTCGAGGTCCTTGCGCCAATCAACAAACGGTTAGGCGGCAGTCACGAACCAACACGCGTTTGCTGGACTCGAGCGAGGTAATATTATAACAAATCTTCAGATGAATGCCCCTGTTTCGCCCGGCACCACCCTGCTTGCCATGAGCGCGTCGGCCCGCATTGCGGCGGCACTCGGCCTTGCGGCGCTGTTGTGGCTCGCCGCCTGGTGGGCGCTGTGACGGCAGCGCTCCGTCTGGTCGATCTGACCGTAAGCTACGACCGCCATCCGGCCGTGCATCACGTGTCGGCCGAGATCCCGGCGGCCGAGATGACAGCCATCGTCGGGCCCAACGGAGCGGGCAAGAGTACGCTCCTGAAGGCGCTGCTGGGGCTGGCGCCCCACATCGAAGGCCGCATCGAATGCACGGCCAAGCGCATCGCCTACCTGCCGCAGCAGGCCGAGATCGACCGCTCCTTCCCGATCTCCGTGTTCGACACGGTGCTGCTGGGTCGCTGGTCGCGCTTCGGCGGCTTCGGCGCCGCCAAACCTGCCGACATCCACGACGCCCAGCACGCCATCGAGGCGGTCGGGCTTGCGGGCTTCGAGCGCCGGCCGATCGACACGCTCTCGGTCGGCCAGTTCCAGCGCGTGCTGTTCGCCCGCGTGCTTCTGCAGGACGCCGACCTCGTCTTGTTGGACGAGCCGTTCGCCGCCATCGATTCCAAGACCGTCGCCGACCTCATGGTGCTGATCCAGCGCTGGCGCGCCGAGAAGCGCACGGTGGTGGTGGTGCTGCACGACCTCGACCAGGTCCGGCGCGACTTCCCCAACGCGCTCCTGCTGGCGCGCGAATTGGTTGATGCCGGCCCGACGGCGCGCGTGCTGTCGGCCGACAATCTGTTGCGCGCCCGCGCCATGGCCGAGGCCTGGGACGAGCATGCCGATGCGTGCGAAGTGCCGATGCGGCTGAGCGCGTAAGACCGCCTTCGTGCAAAAAGCCGTCATCCCGAGCGAAGCGAAGCGAAGTCGAGGGACCTCCTCTTCTTCGGCGCCGCATGAACAGGTCCCTCCGCTCCGCGCTTCACGCTCCGGTCGGGATGACGAATAGTCGTGCTCTACGACACCCTCATCTCACCCTTCGCCGATTTCGGTTTCATGCGTCGTGCCCTGGTGGCGAGCCTGGCGCTGTCCATCGGCGGCTCGTCGATCGGTGTGTTCCTGATCCTGCGCCGCATGAGCCTGATGGGCGACGCACTCTCACATGCGCTGCTGCCCGGCGCGGCACTGGGCTTCCTGCTGGGCGGCCTGTCGCTGCCGGCGATGAGCCTCGGCGGCTTTTTAGCCGGCATGGCGACGGCGCTGGTGTCGGGCGTCATCGCTCGTTTCTCCAGCATGCGCGAGGATGCAAGCTTCGCCGCGGCCTATCTCACCGCCATGGCGGCGGGCGTTCTGATCGTGTCGTTACGCGGCTCGGCGGTCGACCTGATGAACATCCTGTTCGGCGCCATCCTCGCGGTCGACGACACCGCGCTCATCCTCGTGGTCTCGACCACGACGGTCACCCTGGTCGGGCTTGCCGCCATCTACCGGCCGCTGGTCGTGGAGTGCTTCAATCCGGGCTTCCTCGCCGCCATGGGCATCCGGGGCTCGCTCTATCACTATCTCTTCCTGGCGCTCGCCGTGCTCAACCTGGTGGCGGGCTTCCAGGCGTTGGGCACGCTGATGGCGCTGGGCCTCATCCTGCTGCCCGCGGTCGCCGCCTCGTTCTGGGCGCGCGAGGTCTGGTCGATGACCCTGATCGCAGCGCCCATGGCGTTCGCGTCGGCCGCGATCGGCTTGCTGGTCTCGTTCCATGCCGGCCTGCCGTCGGGGCCGGTGATCGTGCTGTTCGCCAGCCTGTTCTTCGTGGGCTCGCTGCTGCTGGGCGCGCGCGCCTCGGTGCGGATGCGGCTGTCGCGCGCCGTTCACTTGCGTGGCTAGGACGACCCGCTAGGCTCGCTCCCGTCCCCGGGAGGAAGCCACCAATGACCACTCAGCCGGTGCCAGGCGTCACGCTCAAGACCGCCAAGGCGAACAACATCCACATGCGCTACGCCGAGATCGGCAGCGGCCCGCTGGTGCTGTTCTGTCACGGCTGGCCGGAGAGCTGGTACTCGTGGCGCCATCAGCTCACGGCCGTGAGCGCGGCGGGCTTTCGTTGCGTGGCGCCTGACATGCGCGGCTATGGCGGCAGCGAGGCGCCCGAGTCGATCGACCAGTACACGCTCCATCACCTGGTGGGCGACATGGCCGAGCTGGTGAAGGGGCTGGGTGAGAGCCAGGCCACGATCGTCGGCCACGATTGGGGTGCGCCGGTCGCCTGGCACGCAGCCCTCTGGCGCCCCGATCTGTTTCCCGCCGTCTGCGCCATGAGCGTGCCCTATGCGCCGCCGGGCTATGTCGACATCCTGAGCGCGCTCGAGAAGCTCGGCATCCACGACTTCTACCTGCAATACTTCCAGAAGCCCGGCGTGCCCGAGGCCGAGCTGCAGCAGGATATCCGCCGCGCCTTGCG
>Ga0308309_10000239_pt1 | contig 39407 bp, 38 predicted proteins | sample HubBroMetageWFT5_FD_192491 | JGI IMG/M metagenome (GOLD analysis project Ga0308309, IMG submission 192491) | Warmed and freeze-thawed soil microbial communities from the Hubbard Brook experimental Forest, New Hampshire - Hubbard Brook CCASE Soil... | ecosystem: Environmental > Terrestrial >...
CTCAGCGCCCAGGTCGAACGCCTCGGCGCGAAGCGGGCCGACGGCCGCGTCGTCCATTCTGTCGAGAAGCCCTACAAGCCGACCGGCGGCCTGCGCGTGCTGGGCGGCAACCTGTCGCCCGACTTCTCCGCGATCCTCAAGCTTGCCGGCGTGGAAGGCGGCCTGGAAAACAACGTGTTCCGCGGCAAGGCGTGCGTCTTCGAGAGCGAGCAGGCGCTGCTAAAGGCGCTCGATACGACGCCCGAGCGGTTCCAGAACAACGACATGGTCATCGTGCGCTATGAAGGGCCGAGCGGCGCACCGGGCATGCCCGAGATGCTCGACCCGACGTCGCGCATCACCGCTCTCTGCCGCGAGCGAAACATCGTCGTGGCCCTCATGACCGATGCGCGGTTTTCCGGCGGATCGGTCGGCCTGGTCATCGGCCATGTCGGTCCGGAAGCCGCCCTGGGCGGTCCGATCGCCCTCATCGAAGACGGCGACGAGATCGTCGTCGATCTCGACAGGAGCGAGGTCAATTGCACGGCCCTCGCCGACGCCGGCACCTGCGCCAAACGCAAGGCTGCCTGGGACAAGGTTGTCGCCGGCAATGGCGGCATTCACCCCAATTGCGGCGCAGCGGACACCCGCCTGCTGCACCGGGCGCGGGCCAGCGCCGTACCGGCCACGCGCGGCGGGGGATTGCATCCGAACCGGGAGGTCTGGGTGCGCGATCCGCGATCCGCCGACCGATCGGGGTTCGTGCTGCGCAACAAACATCGACCGCAGGCAAACAAGAGCTTTTGAACGCCGACTCATTGCTGGGAGCGCGCCACTCCGTGGCGCTCATGTGCTGCTCGATACGAAGACGCGCCACGGAGTGGCGCGCTCCCAGCAAAGACTCCGCCACACGCTCGCGGCAATGAAGCAGCTGGGTGGAACAACAAGAATTGGGGAGGAAGTGATGGGCGCACGCACCGGTTCGCAGTTTCTCGCGGGACTCCGCAAGACGAAGCGGGAGATCTGGGTCGACGGCGAGAGGATCGAGGACGTCACCACGCACGCCAAGCTGCGGGGCGGCGCCGAAAGCCTGGCCGCGATGTTCGACCGGCAACACGCCTGGGCCGCCGACTGCCTCTTCACCCATCCCGACAGCGGCCAGCCCACCAATGTCAGCCACATGATCCCGCGGTCCAGGGATGAGCTGCGGCAGCGCCATGCCGGCCTGGTGCGGCTGTCGGAAGGCTCCATGGGCATTATGGGCCGCACCCCTGACTACATGAACATAAAGTTCGCAGCCTTCGCGTCGGCGCCGCGCGTGTGGGCCGGCGCCGATGGACGCAACGCGCGCGGGGCGCAGAACCTCGTGGCCTTCCAGCGCCGCCTGGCCGATGCAGACCTTTCCCTCACCCACACGATCATCCAGCCCACCGTCGACAAGCGGACCGACAGCCGGATCCTCGGCAACAAGGTCACCGTGCGAAAGGTCGGGCAAACGGCCGACGGAATCATCGTCCGGGGCGGCCGCGTGCTCGCCACCCTTGCGCCCTACGCCGACGAGCAGACCGTGTATCCGGGTCAGCCCATTCCGCCCGGGGCAACCGAATACGCGCTGGCCTTTGCCATTCCGCTCGACACGCCCGGCCTGAAATTCCTGTGTCGCGATTCGGTGGCGGCGCCGGGGGCCGATCCGTTCGACAAGCCGCTGTCATCGCGTTTCGACGAGCAGGACGCCTTCTGCATGTTCGACGACGTGCTGGTGCCCTGGGACCGGATCTTCATCGACGGCGACGTCGAGATCTACAACTCGATGCGCGAGACCGGCTATGCGATCAGCATGACCACCCAATCGACCATCCGGGCCCTGACGAAGCTCGAGTTCGCCTACGGTCTGGCCACGCGCATGGCGGAGCTGATCGGCGACCACTCGCCGGCGACGACGGAGATGCTGGGTGAGATGGCCTGCTACGTGCGCATGACCGCCAACGCCGTGGAGCTGTCGCTGGAGCAGGCCGGGGAGCGCGAGGACGGGGTATGGTTTCCCAATGGCGCCGCGCTGGAGCCGATGCGGGCCATGCTCGCCGTCTGGATGCCGCGCGTGGCGGAAATCATCACGCTGATCGGCAGCCACAACCTGCTGACGACGCCCAGCCGGGCCCAGCTCGACAACCCCAAGCTGCGGCCGCTGATCGACGAGATGCTGAGCGGCGCCGACGGCGCCGCGGCCGACGAGCGCGCGGCGGTCTTCCGCATGGCCTGGGATTTCGTCGGCTCCGCTCTCGCAGGACGCGGCTTCCTCTACGAGCGCTTCTATCTGACCTCGGCGGCGCGCAACAAGCAGATGCTCCATTCGCGCTTCTTCGATCGCACGCGCTCCCAGGCTTTGCTCAGCGACATGCTGTCGCGCGCCAAAGACGACCTTCACACCCATTGAGGGTGTGAACAGACCCCGTTTGCGACGAAGGCACGTCGCGCTTCACCAAGTCAGAGATCAAAACTGAATGACAAACCTAAGACAGGTTCGAGATTGTGCGGGCGCAGTAAAATCAAAGCTCTGCTCTCCGATCTTGCGGCTTTCGGCTGCGATCAAGGCTGAGAGGGAGTCCTTCGCCGAGGAAGCACCAGTGAGATGGCACAACTCTGCTGGCATTGCTTCCAACGTTCTGTCGTTCCCTTGTTCTTTCAGAAGCTTGGCCTTCGCAATGCATTCGTTGATCAAGCGGAGGGACGAAAGCCTGTCGTCCAAAGTTGTGTGCGGAACGGATATTCCCAGGTCGAAGTCCCCTAACCTCAGGACGTTAATTTGATTGGTTAAATCCTGTACCGACTGCCCTTTGAACTCCAGCAAGTAATAACTCCTCGCCGGGTCGAGTTGTGCCGCCCACGTCTCGGTTGAGACCCCAGAGACGTCACTGGAACGGGCCAGCGTCAGAATACGCCCGTCAACTTCTTCCTTGAGAGACTGCCATTTGATGGCATGAGCGACTACTCGGGAACGACATTCCGAGTACCTGGTGAAGAAATAGCCAAAGAGTCCCACGACGACCGTCGAAAGCAAGAAGATTACGAATGATTGATTGAGCACTTCCATTATCGAGGCCCGTTGCCGCGTCGAAACGACAAGCGCCTTCTCCGGGGACGGCTCGAAGTCACTTGGCTGCTCAGGGTGATCGTGGACCTTTGACTTGCTCACTCAGGCCTCGCGTCGAGAATGCGAAACATCTCGATCCGACCCATATGATCAACCAGATTACTCGTCAACGAGCCCCGTCGGATGATGCGGCGGAATGGCGGGCCCCCGCCCAACTTGGCTATCGATGGCAGACCCACCGCTAAAGCGGCGGCAGTCCGGTTGGCGGACGGCGCGCCGTCGAGGCCTGCTCGTAGGCGTAGGCCAGCCGCAGCAGCTTGGCCTCGCTCCAGGCGCGGCCGGCGAAGGTGAGACCCAGCGGAAAGTCCGGCGTCTCCTTGCCGTCGACCCCGCCGATGAAGCCTGCCGGCACCAGGACGCTGGGATAGCCCGCCTTGGCCGCGATGGAGGCGCCCGCCGTGCCGGAAAACACCACGGCATCGAGCTTGTGCTGGGTCATATAGGCATCGAGCCCGCGCTCCTTGGCGGCCTGCAGGTCCATGGCCCTCGCCGATTTATATTCCAGCTCCGACAGGTCGCCGCGCGTGGCCTGGGCGGCGAGGAAAAGGTCCTGGCCGAAGCGCAGCGCCTTGTCGGCGTTGGCCTGGTTGAAGGCGACGATGTCGGCCAGGGTCTTGATCCGGGTGCCAACGGCCCAGTCGCGCAGGTAGAGATTGAGATCGTGCTTGAGTTCGTAGAGGAACACGATCGGCGGCGTGGCCGGCTCGCCCTTGCGCTTGCTGAGCGGATTGCGGTTCAGCACGCCCATGGTCGTGCCGGGCCCGCCGATCCAGCCCGCCGTCGGCATGCTGGCCCGCACGATGGTGGCGCCTGAATCAGCCAGGACCTCGATGGCCTTCGCCATCACCGCCTTGGAGCGCTCCGGCAACTTGCCCATGTAGACATCGTTCAGGGGATCGTCGGGATCGCTCGGCACGCCGATGCGCGCGCCTTTCAGCCCATCCTTGTCGAGGCCCGTGGTGTAGTCAGCCGGCCGCTGCAGGTGCTGCGTCGCGGGATCGAGCGGATCGCGCGCCGCCAACACGTTCAGGAGGATCGCCGCATCGCGCACGGTGCGGGTGAGCGGACCGGCCGTGTCCTGGCTGTGCGCGATCGGCACAATACCGGCGCGGCTGATCAGCCCAACCGTGGGCTTCACGGTGACGACGCCGTTCTGCGTCGCGGGGCTGAGCAGCGAGCCCGAGGTCTCGGTGCCGATCGCCGCCGCGCAGAGGCCCGCCGCGACGGCGACCGCGGAGCCCGCGCTCGACCCGCCCGGCTGCACGACCGGGATGCCGCGATCGTCGAGCAGGGAGGGCGAATACGGGTTCTTCACCTGGCCGCCCAGCGAGCTGTAGCCCGAGGGCATCTCGATCGCGACGATGTTGGCGAACTCGGTGAGGTTCGCCTTGCCCAGGATCACCGCGCCCGCCGCGCGCAGCCGCTTGACGACCGTGGCGTCGTCCCTGGCGCGCGCGCCCTCCAGGGCGAGCGAACCTGCGGTGGTGTGCTGCTTGTCGCCGGTGGCGATGTTGTCCTTGACCAGGATCGGCACGCCGGCCAGCGGTTGCCGCACCGAAGGCTTTACGCCATCGAGGCGGCCGGCCAGCGACAGCGCGTCGGGATTGATCTCGCGCACGGCATTGAGGCCCGGCCCGCCACGGTCGTAGGCTTCGATGCGCGCCAGATAGGCGCGGGCGAGGCCGCTGGCGGTGATCTTTCCTGCGCTGAGGGCCTGGGCCACGTCGACGAGCGAGGCGTTCTCGACGGCCAGGCCGGCCTCGGCCTCGGCGCGCCCTGACGTCATGGCGCCGATCACGACCGGGAGCATGGCGAGGTCGCGCCTGGTCAATCCGCCGCGGCGGGTGCGGGTCGTTGGCTTTCGCGGAACTGGTTTGGCCATGCCTGCCTCTGCTGTGTGCCCGGCGCGTTGCCAGTAACTTTGCGTGATTTCAATGTGACGTGCACTCAGAATTCAGCAGGTCGCTGATCGGCGTCTACTCAGGCGCTCTTGCCGGACCGCGGGCCTCCAGGCCCGCGGTCCGGCGAGACCATGATTCCGTCTGGACGAGACTTGGGCTACACGCCGAGATATCGCTCCCACAGGCCGCGGTCGGCGGCGAGCTCGGCCGAGGCGCCGGCCCAGGCAACCCGCCCGCGCTCCAGGATGGTGTGGCGCCCGCAGAGCTTCACCAGCCGGTCGACATACTTGTCGATCGCCAGGATGGCGAGACCGCTGCGGCTGAGCTCCGCGAGCACGCGCCAGATCTCCTCGCGTAAGAGCGGCGCCAGGCCTTCCGTCGCCTCGTCGAGGATGAGGAGCTTGGGGTTGGTCATCAGCGCGCGGCCGATGGCCAGCATCTGCTGCTCGCCACCGGAGAGTTCCAAGCCCATGTTGCCGGCGCGCTCGGCAAGACGCGGAAACAGCGCATAGACGCGCTCGAGCGTCCACGGCGGGACGCCGCCGCGATTGGCGGCGAAGGCGAAAAGGTTCTCGCGCACGCTGAGATTGGGGAAGATCCGCCGGCCTTCGGGGACGAGCGCAATGCCGGCACGGCCGACGCGGTCCGGCGTCCACCCGTCGATGCGCTGGCCCTCGAAGCGGATCATGCCGGAGGTCGCCTTCAACAGCCCGACGATGCAGCGCACGGTCGTGGTCTTGCCCATGCCGTTGCGGCCGAGCAGCGTCACCGCCTCGCCCGGCTCGATCGCGAGGTCGACGCCAAACAGGACGGGGAGGGTGCCGTAGCTGGCCTCGGCGCCGACGACCTCGAGCAACGGGGTCATGTGCGTTCCTCCTCGCCCAAATAGGCCCGGCGCACCTCCGGATGGCGACGAATCTCGTCGGGCGCGCCGCTGGCGATGACGCGCCCGTAGACGAGGGTCGAGATCCGGTCGGCGAGGCGGAACACGGCGTCCATGTCGTGCTCGACCAGCAGAATGGTCCGCCGGCCTTTGAGCGCTTCGAGCAGACTGAGGATGCTCGCCGCTTCCTCGGGTCCCATCCCCGCCATCGGCTCGTCGAGCAGCAGGATCCGCGCGCCGGTCGCCAGCGCCAAGCCGAGCTCGAGCTGGCGGCGCTCGCCATGCGCCAGCGTGCCGGCGAGCTGATCGGCGCGGGCGCCGAGCCCAACGGCCTCGAGCTCGGCCATGGCGCGATCCTGGTCAGCCGGGCGGCCGGCTCCCTGGAGCGCGAGCGCCAGGTTCTCCCGCACCGTGAAGTTCGGAAAGAGGCTGGTGATCTGATAGGAGCGCGCCAGCCCGAGCCGGACGCGCCGGTGCATGGCGAGGCCGGTGATGTCACGACCGTCGAGCACGATCGTGCCGGCGCCGGGTTTGAGCGCGCCTGACAGGAGATGGATCAGCGTCGTCTTGCCGGCGCCGTTCGGGCCGATGACCGCGTGCAGCTCGCCCTCGGCGAGGTCCAGGCTGACGTCGTCGACCGCCAGCACGCCGCCGAAGCGCTTTTGCAGACCGGTGACGCGCAAGGTCATGTTCCGCGCCATCGCCGCGCCAGGCCCGAGAGGCCCTCCGGCGCAAACAGTACCACGACGAGCAGCACCACGCCGATGCCGAGCGGCCAATGGATCGTGTGCTCGGCGATCGCCTCTTCGGCGATCAGCAGCACGGCGGCGCCGAGCGCACCGCCCAGCAGCCGGCCGGTGCCGCCCAGGATCACCATGATCATCAGCAGGCCCGACTCGGTCCAATGCAGCAGGTTGGGCCCGACCAGCCCGTTGAGGCTGGCCAAAAGCCCGCCGCCCAGGCCGGCCGCCGCGCCGGCGATGACGAAGACGAGCAGCTTGAGACGGTAGGTGGCGAAGCCGATCGCCTCCATGCGCGTTTCGTTGTCGCGAATGCCCTGCAGCGCCCGGCCGAGCGGCGCGTTGAGCAAGCCGCGCACTGCCGCCAGCGCCCCGAGCAGGATCGCCAGCGCCACGTAGTAGAACGCAGCGTCCCGGTCGAGATCGACGAAACCGAGCGACGGCCGGGCGCCGAGCGTGAGCCCGTCGTCGCTGCCCAGCGCGCGCAGCGACAGCACGAGGTAATAGGCCATCTGGGCAAAAGCGAGCGTGATCATGATGAAGCTCACACCGCGCGTGCGCAGGCTCGGCGCGCCGATCAGGAACGCCAGGAGCGCGCCCGCGATTAGCGACGCCGGCCACAGCAGCCAGGCCGAGACGATCCCCGCCGGCATCAGCAGCGCGACCGTGTAGGCGCCGGCGCCGACGAAGGCGGCGTGGCCGAAGCTCACCATGCCGCCATAACCGATCAGCAGATTGAGGCTGGTGGCGATCAGAGCGTAGATCAGCACGCGCGTTGCGAACACCACGTAGAACGGCTGGCCGAGCGCCAGTGCTGCGAGCGGCAGCAGCGCCAGCGCCGCGACGACGCCCAGCGTCGGCCAAGGTCGGAGCGGGATGTGGAGCGTGTCGCGCATCAGCCGCGCGCCGGGAACAGGCCGGAGGGCCGGAAACAGAGCACCGCCGCCATCAACACATAGATCAGCACCGAGGCCACGGCCGGGCCCGCCTCGGCCGCGATCATCGAGGGAAACATCGCGCGGAACAGGAACGGCAGGAAGGCGCGGCCGGCGGTGTCTAAGAGTCCCACCAGCAGCGAGCCGACGAGCGCGCCGCGGATCGAGCCGATGCCGCCGATGCTGATGACGACGAAGGCCAGGATGAGGATGTTCTCGCCCATGCCGACCTGCACGGCGAGCAAGGGCCCGAGCAGCGCGCCCGCCACCGCGGCGAGCGCCGCGCCGATCGCGAAGACGAGCGTGAACAACGTGCGCGTGTCGACGCCCATGACCTCCGCCATCTCGCGGTCCGAAGCACCGGCGCGCACCCACATGCCGGCGCGCGTGCGCGTCACCAGCACCCAGAGGAAGAGGGCCATCGCCAGGCCGACGCCGATCACCACCAGGCGGTAGGCGGGATAGCGAAAGCCTAAAAGCTCGGCCGGGCCCGCCAGCGCCGGCGGCATGCCGAGCAGGATCGGCTGGCTGCCCCAGATCATGCGCACGATCTCGTTGGCGATCAGGATCACGGCGAAGGTCGCCAGCACCTGCGACAGGTGCGAGCGCCGATAGAGCCGGCGTAGCAGGGTCATTTCGAGCGCCACGCCGACCAGCGCCGTGCCGGCGATCGCGCCCGCGATGCCGAGCAGGAACGAGCCCGACGCCTCGATCACCGAAGCGGCGATGTAGGCGCCGATCATGTAGAGCGAGCCGTGCGCCAGGTTGATCATGTCCATGATGCCGAAGACGAGCGTCAGCCCGGCGGCCAGCAGGAACAGCATCAACCCGAGCTGCAGCCCGTTCAGCAGCTGCTCGGCGATCAGGGAGAGAGGCAAAAAGCACTCCCGCCAACTGTCGCCCCGAGCGTAGCGAGGGGCCTTGGAGGCTGCCGCAAAGGTCCCTCGCTACGCTCGGGATGACAGTGGGGCCGTATGCATCCTACTTCATCTTGCACTTGGCGGCGTGGACGTCCTGGAAGTCGCTGAACACCTTGCCGACCGTCTTGTTGGTGATGCGACCGCTGGCATCCCGGTAGACCTCGCGCAGGTAGTAATCCTGGATCGGGAAGTTGTTCTTGTTGAAGCGGAACTTGCCGCGCGTGGCATCGAACTTCGCCTCAGCAAGCGCCTTGCGCAGCGCGTCCTTGTCCTCGACCTTGCCGGCGATCTGCTTGACCGCGGCGTCGACCAGCAGCGCCACGTCGTAGGCCTGCGAGGCGTACATGGTCGGGGGGCGGCCGTACTCCTTCTGGAACTCCTGGACGAACTTCTTGTTGGCCGCGTTGTCGAGGTCGGCGGCCCACTGCGAGGTGTTGAGGATGCCGATCATCGGCTCGCCGACTGCCTTGATCGTGTCCTCGTCGGCCGAGAAGCCGGGCGTATAGAGCTTGGCGTCCTTGTCGGCGCCGGCGGCGACGTACTGCTTGACGAAGTTGATGCCCATGCCGCCCGGCAGGAAGAAGAAGACGGCGTCGGGCTTGGCGGCGCGCAGGTTGGCGATCTCCGCCGCGTAGTCGAGCTGGCCGAGCTTGACGTAGACTTCGTCGGCGATCTTGCCCTTGTAGAAGCGCTTGAAGCCCGCGAGCGTCTCGCGCCCGCCCGGGTAGTTGGGCGCGATCAGGTAGACAGATTTCAGCCCGCGCTGGTTCATCACCTCGCCCATTGCGCCGGGGATATCCTCGTTCTGCCAGGCCACGGCGAAGAAGTTCGGGTTGCACTTCTCGCCCGCGTAATCTTCGGGGCCGGTGTTGGTGCTGAGATAGATCGTGCCGGCGTTGAGGATCGCCGGCATGACCGGCAGCAGCACGTTGGAGAACACCATGCCGGTGATGAGGTCGACATGGTCGCGCTTGGTGAAGCGCTCGACCGCCTCGCGGGCGATCTCCGGCTTCTGCTGGTCGTCGACCACGCTCACCTCGGCGGGAAGGCCGCCGAGTTTGCCGCCATTGAGCTTCACCGCGAGCAGGAAGGCGTCGCGCATGTCGACGCCGAGCGCCCCGCCGGGCCCCGACAAGGTGCTGAGAAACCCGACCTTGACCTTGTCGGCCGCCCCGGCTGGCTGAGCTCCCGGCAAGACTGTCACCGCCCCTAGCAGCAGCGCCGATATCAGTCTCCTCATGACGGCCTCCCCTCATTCGTCATCGCTGGGAGCGCGCCACCCCAGTGGCGCTCTTCCTCCTCTTCCCTAACGGGGGGAGAGGAACATGATGCGCCACGGAGTGGCGCGCTCCCAGCTACACCCACGCCTGCAGCACGTATTCGTACGGCCCCTCAGCATTCACCATGTCGACGCGCTGCAGCTTGATGCGATGGCCGCTCTTCGTCTTCTTCAGGTGATGAATGTAGGAGCCGGCGAAATGGCGGGTCGTGTCGTTGCGGAACTCCATCATATGGAAGCGCGAGCGGACGATGAGATCGCCGGTCCTGGCGTCCTCCTGCTCGATGGTCACGTTGCCGACGACGTGATTGGTGCCCCACGCCGTCTTCTGCGACCAGGCGCGCGGGTGGGTGAGCCGTTTCAGGCGCACGGTCATCAGGTTGCGGTCTTCCCAGAAGATCGACGGCACGCCGTCGCCGGTGGTCTGCTTGGGTTCCGCCGGCATCCAGTAGGTGCCGTCCTCGGTGAACAGCTCGATGAAATCCTGCCAGCGCTTGCCGTCGAGGCATTCGGCCTGGCGGTAGAGGAGCTGCTCGACCTCGCGCAGCGTGTCGTGGCCATTCGGCGCCCTGCTCTTCCTGGTCGTGCTCTTCCTGGCCGCGCTCTTGGGCGCCGGCTTGGCCTTCCTCGCCATCAGTTCGCCCCGTTGATGTACTGGGTCCAGGCCTTGAACTGGTTGCGCATCGGCTGCTCGGAGGTGCCGATGACCGAGGTCGTCACGTCGTTGGTCTCGAGGTCCTGCCCGGCGTTGCGGTGGAAGCTGACCCAATCGCCGCCCTGCGATTCGAGGCCTTTGTGGATCTTCCAGAAGTTCCACAGGTCGTCGGCATTGACCATCGTCGACGGCGAGTTGACGAGGTTGTAGTAGCCGAGCGCGCGGCGGTAGATCGCCTCGGGCGCGCCCTTGAGACGGAAATGCCAGATCTCGGTCAGCGTCTTGTCGACGCCGAGCGGCCGCACGGCGCGCAGCTGCTGCAGCGGCGACTGCACCGAGAGGCCGGGATAGAGCAGCACGTGGTGGATATTGACGCCGAGGATCTCCTCCATGCGCTTCTTGCCATAGGCCTTCTCCATCACCTTCTCGTAGGCCAGCGTGTCGGGGTCGCGCGGCCGCAGCCCCATGTAGCCGGTGAGGATGCAATGGCCGTGGCGATAGCCGATGGTCTGGAAGGCATCCCATTTGCTGATCGGCGTCGCGAAGGCGGAGAGGAAGTGATAGCTGAGCGGCGCGCTGCCGCCTTTCTTATGGATGGCCTCCTCGACCTCGCCGGCGGCGCGGCCGGTCGATTCGTGCGTCACCGCCGGGTGCAGCGCGTCGAGCTGGTTCTCCAGGAAGATCTTCCAGTTCGATTGCTGGATCACGCGGAAGCAGGTCGGCACCACCTCGACCTCGCCCTCCGGCGCGCGGTCGCACATGTCGTCGAAGGCGATCTTGGCCGGCCCGAGCCACTCGCTGAGCGACGGCCCGTCGGCCGCCAGGCTCGCAAACACGAAGCCACGGTAGGATTCTACGCGCGCGGCAGTCTTGATGTTGCAGTTTCCGTCGCCTGGCGTGAGGCGCGTCCCTTGATAGCCCTTGTCGAGCGGGATCGCCTTGCAGCTGCCGTCGGTGTCGAACTGCCAGGAATGGTAGGAGCAGATGATGCCCTTGCCGACATTGCCGCTTCGGTCGCCATAGAGCATGGCGCCGCGATGCGGGCAGCGGTTGTAGAGCACGCGCACCGAGCGGTCGGAATGGCGGACCATGATCATCGGCTGGCGGCCGATCTGCACCGTCCAGTAGTCGCCGACAGTCGGCACCTGGCTCTCGTGCCCGACATAGGTCCACACCTTGTTGAAGATACGCTCCATCTCGAGCTCGAAAATCGCAGGCTCGGAATAGACGCTGCGGTGAACGCGATCGGGCTCCACCGCCTTGGCGACATCCAGGCCGATATCCGCTCCCATCGCGACCTCCCTCCAAGCCCACGCCTCTAAGCCACCTCGCCCGGCGCCGCGCGGGCGGTGCCCGTGTCGAGCGATGGATCGTGTCTGTCCGCGGGCTCCCAGATTTGGCTTTATCTATAGGCTTTGGCCAAGCGCATGGCGAGGTCGGCCGGGTGCTACGCGGCGCCACCGGCCGGGCGGGCGAAGCGCACCGCCGCGCGGGCGCGCGCCTTCTGCGCCTCGGCCTCGCGGTCGCGCGGCGGCGCCGTCGTGACCAGCGAGGCGATCAGCTCACGCGCCGCGTGGGCCACCGCGTCCACAGCGCGGTCGAAGGCCTCCTCGTTGGCCTTGGACGGCCGGTTGAAGCCGCTCAGCTTGCGGACGAACTGCAGCGACGATGCGCGGATCTCCTCCTCCGTCGCCGGCGGCTTGAAGTTGTAGAGGTTCCGGATGTTGCGGCACATGAGACGCCTCTCGGGCAAAGTGTTCGGATCATGCTGCCATGCGGCTGGGGAGCGCATCAAGCCGGGTGCCCATGACTTCTCCTGCGGGACGCTCGTCGAATCAGATGCCTCCCCCTAACGAGGGCGATTGCATATGGCTACTCCCCGTCGTCTCGGCCGAGGGCCGCAGGCCCGAGCGGAGAGACGACGGAATCACCATATGCGATAGCCCTGCCCTAACGGGAATTTAAGTTGTGTCCACGCGAAGGTTCAGGCCGGCCGAGGCTGGGCCATGGCGCGCAACACGCGCTCGGGCGTCGCCGGCATGTCGAGAGCAGTGATCCCGAGCGGCGCAAGCGCGTCCAAAACCGCGTTCATGATGGCCGGCGGCGCGCCGATCGTGCCCGCCTCGCCGCAGCCCTTGGCGCCCAGCGGATTGTGCGCGCAGAGCGTGGTGTTGGTCTCGAGGGCGAACGGGATGAAGTTGTCGGCGCGCGGCATGCAGTAGTCCATGAACGAGCCCGTCATGAGCTGGCCGCTCGTGGGGTCGTAGATCGCGCTTTCGTAGAGCGCCTGGCCGATCCCCTGGACCAGCGCGCCGTGAACCTGGCCCTCGACGATCATCGGATTGACGATGCGCCCGAAATCGTCGGCGCCGGTGAACCTCGCGAGCGCCACGGTCCCGGTCTCGCGATCGATCTCGATCTCGGCGATATAGCAGCCGGCGGGATAGGTGAAGTTCGTCGGATCGTAGAAGGCGGTCTCGTCGAGGCCGGGTTCCAGCGTCTCGATGGGAAAATTGTGCGGGACATAGGCGGAGAAGGCGACCTGCGCGAAGGACGCCGCGCGATCGGTACCGGCCACCGCAAACTTGCCGTCGGCGAACTCGATATCCGCCTCGGCCGCCTCGAGCATATGGGCGGCGATTTTCTTGCCCTTGTTGACGATCTTGTCCATGGCCTTGACCAGCGCGGTGCCGCCCACGGCCAGCGAGCGCGAGGCATAGGTTCCCATGCCGAACGGGATCTTGGCGGTGTCCCCGTGCACAATATCGACCTGGTCGAAGGCAAGGCCGAGGCGGTCCGAGACGAGCTGGGCGAAGGTCGTCTCATGGCCCTGGCCATGGCTGTGCGCGCCGGTGAAGACGGTGATGCTGCCGGTCGGATGCACGCGCACCTCGGCGGACTCGTAGAAGCCGGCGCGCGCGCCGAGCTGGCCGGCCAGCACCGAGGGCGCCATGGCGCAGGCCTCGATATAGGTGGCGATGCCGATGCCGCGCAGCTTGCCGCGCGTTGCCGCTTCCTGGCGACGCTGCTCGAAACCGGCGTAGTCCGCGGCTTCGAGGGCCATGTCGAGCGTCTTGAAATAATCGCCGCTGTCATAAGTGAGCGCCACCGGCGTGGTGTAGGGAAAGGCGTCGTTGGCGACGAAGTTGCGCCGGCGGAGCGCCACCGGATCGATCTTCATCTCGCGGGCCGCGCGATCGACCAGGCGCTCGACGACATAGCAGGCCTCGGGGCGCCCGGCGCCGCGATAGGCGTCGACCGGCGCGGTGTTGGTGAAGACTCCCTTGACCTCGACATAGATCGCCGGCGTCGCGTAGTTCCCGGCGAGCAAGGTGCCATAGCACCAGGTCGGAATCGCCGGCGCGAAGCTGCCGAGATAGGCCCCGAGATTGGCCAGCGTGGCGACGCGCATGGCGAGGAATTTGCCGTCCGCGTCCAGGGCGAGCTCCGCCTGGGTGAGGTGGTCGCGCGCCTGATTGTCAGTCAGGAAGATCTCGCTGCGGTCGGCCGTCCACTTGACGGGACGGCCCAGCCGGGCGGCCAGCCAGAGGACCAGCGCCTGCTCGTTGTAGAGCGAGCCCTTGGTGCCGAAGCCGCCGCCGACATCGGGCGCCACCACGCGCAGCTTGTGCTCGGGAAGCTGCAGGACGAAAGCGGCGATGAGCAGCCGGTGCACATGCGGTGCCTGGCTCGTGGTGTAAAGCGTGTAGTCGCCGGTGGCGCTGTCATGCTCGCCGATGGCGGCGCGCGGCTCCATCGGGTTGGAGACCAGCCGGTTGTTCACGAGGTCGAGGCGCGTAATGTGGTGGGCGCGCGCGAAAGCGGTGTCGACCGCCGCCTTGTCGCCGAGATGCCAGTCGAAGCAGAGGTTGCCGGGGGCGGCATCGAACAGCCGTGGTCCGCCCGGCTTGATGGCCTCGTCGGCGGCGACCACCGCCGGCAATTCCTTGTAGGCAATCTCGATGAGCTCGGCCGCGGCTTCCGCCTGCCCGCGCGTCTCGGCAACGACCACCGCCACGGGGTCGCCGACATGGCGCACCTTTCCGTGGGCGAGAAGCGGGCGCGGCGGCTCAGCCATCGGCGAGCCGTCTTTCGAGGTGATGAGCCAGCCGCACGGCAGCGCCCCCAGTTTCAGATCGGGGGCCTGCAGATCGGCGCCGGTGAAGATCGCCGCAACACCCGGCGCCGCCATGGCCTTGGCCGTGTCGATGCCGGCGATCTCGGCATGGGCATGCGGGCTGCGCAGCAGGCAGGCCTGGAGCTGGCCGGGCCGGTTGATATCGTCGGTGTATTTGCCCTTTCCCGTCAGGAAGCGCAGGTCTTCCTTGCGCCGGACTGACGCTCCAATGCCGAAGCTGCCCATGATTCATCCCTCCGGTTAAGTGCGTTCAGCGTGGCGTTCAGCGTGCCTGGGCCATAGAGATATTGAGGCGACGCGGGATTGTACCGGTACGTTCCATAGAGCTCTGCGATTTGCGTGCCAAACTTGGCGGGTTTGCGGGGAGCACCTGCCTCTGGCGCCACAGCCAAGCTAGAATGACCATGCCAACGAAAGCCGCCAGCAGAGGACTTTTAAGCATGAGCAGCACATCCGACGACTACACGCCGCCCAAGGTCTGGACCTGGAACAAGCCGAACGGGGGCCGCTTCGCCAGCATCAACCGCCCGATCGCGGGGCCCACCCAGGACAAGGAGCTGCCGGTGGGCCGTCACCCCCTGCAGCTCTACTCGCTGGGCACGCCGAACGGCCAGAAGGTCACCATCATGCTCGAGGAGCTGCTGGCGCTCGGCCACGCCGGCGCGGAATACGATGCGTGGCTGATCAAGATCGGCGACGGCGACCAGTTCGGCAGCGGCTTCGTGGCGGTGAACCCGAATTCCAAGATCCCGGCCCTGGTCGATCGCAGCGGGCCCCAGCCCATCCGCGTCTTCGAGTCCGGCGCCATGCTGCTCTACCTCGCGGAAAAGTTCGGCGTGTTCCTGCCGAAACAGGGCGCCGCGCGCGCCGAATGCCTGTCGTGGCTGTTCTGGCAGATGGGCAGCGCGCCCTACCTGGGCGGCGGCTTCGGCCACTTCTATGCCTACGCGCCGACGAAGATCGAATACGCCATCGACCGCTTCGCGATGGAGACCAAGCGGCAGCTGGATGTGCTCGACCGGCGGCTTGGCGAGAGCCCGTACCTGGCGGCCGACGCCTACACCATCGCCGACATCGCGGTGTGGCCGTGGTACGGCGGCCTGGCCAAGGGATTGCTGTACGGCGCCGGCGAGTTCCTGTCGGTGCAGGACTACAAGAACGTCCAGCGCTGGGCCGACATCATCGGCGAGCGTCCAGCCGTCAAGCGGGGGCGCATCGTCAACCGCCTGCAGGGCGATCCCGCGAACCAGCTGCACGAACGCCATGACGCCAGCGATTTCGAATTGAGGACCCAGGACAAGCTGGCAGCCCAATAGCTCTGGTCCGGCCTGACGCCGATTGCAGCGCGGCCGAGCATAGCCATATAGATGTCGAAGTCGTCGAGGAGAGGCAAATGGCACGGCAATGGGCCGGTCTGACGGTGGTAGCAGGCGTAATCGGCAGCGCATGCTTCGGCTGCGCCCCGGCGCCGACCGCCGCCGACGCGTCATTCAACGGCACCGCGATCCGCCTCGACGAGGCGCGCCGCTCCATCCAGCCCAGCCTCGGCGCAAACAAGTACGAGTTCACGCAGCCTTTCATCGAGAATGTCCCACAGGGCGAGAACGCGCCGTTGAACCAGGTGCTGGTGCGCGCGCCCAACGCGGGCGCCACCCGCAGGTGACACTCAGGACGAGGGTCCGCGCTCCGCGTGACGCGCCGGGCAATGACTTCACACGGTCGCCGCCAAGGCCTGGATCAGATCGGCAATCAGGTCGTCGGGATGCTCGATGCCGACCGACAAGCGGATGGTCGTGTCCAGCACACCGATACGGTCGCGCACCTCGACCGGAACGCCGGAGTGCGTCATGGCGGCGGGATGGCTGGCAAGCGACTCGGTGCCGCCCAGGCTGACCGCCAGCTTGAAGATCTGCAAGGCATTGAGGAAGGCGAACGCCTCCTTCTCTCCGCCCTTGACGTCGAAGGAGAAGGTCGAGCCTGCGCCCGTACATTGCCTTGCATAGACCTCCTGTGCTTTCGAGCCCTCTTCCAGGAAGGCCAGATGGTGAACCTTGGCGACCTTGGGATGATCTCGGAGAATCTCGGCGACAAGCCTGGCATTGGCGTTGGATCGCTCCATCCTGAGCGCGAGCGTCTCGAGCGAGCGCCCCAGCATCCAGCAGGAAAACGGGTCGAGCTGCGTGCCGACGCTGCCGCGCAGCGCCTTGATCGGCCCGATGGTCGCCTTCGCGCCAAGGGTGGCCCCGGCGATGAGGTCTGAGTGACCGCCGACATACTTGGTCAGCGAGTAGACCGAGAGGTCGGCGCCGTGTTCCAGGGGATGCTGGAAGAGCGGGCCCAGCAAGGTGTTGTCGCAAACCAGGATGGGCCGGAAGCCCTGGGCGGATCCGATCTCATCGGCGATTCGCGCCAAGAGCCTGATATCGACAAGCGTATTGGTCGGATTGGCCGGCGTCTCGATCAGGATGAGCGATACCCGCCCCTTGCCATTCGCCTCCTGCGCGGCGGCCCGCACGGCGGGCTCGCTCACACCGTCGACAAAGCCGACTGCGCCGATGCCGAGACCTGCCATCGTGCGTGACAGGAGTGTTTCCGTTCCACCGTAGAGCGGCTGGGAATGCAGGATGACGTCGCCGGGGCGGGCGAAGGCGAGGATCGTCGTGGTGATCGCCGACATGCCGGATGAAAACAGCACGCCAGCCTCCGCCCCCTCGTAGACCGCGAGCCTGTCCTCGACAATCTCGCTGTTGGGGTGGTTGAATCGGGAGTAGACGAGGCCGGCTGGGCTGCCCTCGGGCGGTTTCTTGCGTCCCGAGACATAGTCGAAGAAGTCGCGACCCTCCTCAGCCGAGCCGAACACGAAGGTCGACGTGAGGAAGACCGGCGGCTTCACCGCCCCCTCCGACAACGCCGGATCGTAGCCGTAGCCCAGCATCAGGGTCTCGGGCTTCAGGGCATGGTTGCCGATGTGGGTCTTGGACGGGCGCGGCGCTGCCATGGCGTATCTCCTGTCACCGGGGTTGGTGACACAAGATACTTCAGGCCGAGGGGCTAGTTCAGCACCACATAGTCCGAAGCAAGCCCTGAGTTGTTTCCGGCCGCCTTGCCCGTTCCTGCGCCTGCGCGGTCCACGTGCTGTTACGAACGGCGTGTAGTCCCATGGCAGATGCGCACGTTGCTATCATGTTGCGTCGGTCAAGTCTCAAAAAGGCAACGGCGGGACCCGAAGGTCCCGCCGTCGTCTCGAAGTGCTTGTGCCGCTGCCGCTAGCGGACGATCGTGACCTTGATGGCGGTTTGAATACTGAACACCGTCGTCACGGGGTCGCCGGGCTTCAACGTCCTGAGCGCCGCCAGCCCCTCCTCGGTGCGGATTTGCGGCGTCTGCAGGACCTCGCCGCTGGCCGGATTGACGATGTCGATGGTGTAGAGCGTCAGATCGGTCTTCACCACCATGCCGGACATCTCCATCAGCCTGATCTGCTGCTCGCTGTCCGGAAGGCCTTCCGCCCTCGCGCCGCTGGCGACCATCGCCTTGGCCTTCGCCGAAACTTCGGGCGTGGTCCTGGCGATGAGGAAGTCGATGTAGTCGTACCACTGGACGTCGACGATCTGGCCGGGCTGAAGCCCGGGCTGGGCAAAATTACCCCCGGTCGTACTGCCAGGCGCGTAGTTGGTGACGAGGTCGGCAGCCTTGAGCTTCACACGCCCCATATCCTGCCACACGATGACAAATCCCCGGGTGGCTGGATCGACGCTGTGAATCGTCCCGCGCTTGTTGTTTTGATAGCGCAGCCCGACCACCGGTTTGTCCTGCTGCGCGGCGGCCGGAAGCGCCCCGCCGACCATCGCGGTGCCGGCGACCGCCGACAGCCCGGCGAGCATCAATATCCTACGACGACTTGAATTAACCATGATGAAATCTCCCGCTCACTGCGTTCTACTGGACGACGATCTGGACGCGACGGTTGCTCTCCATCTTGGTTTGATCCGGGGTCGCGACCAGCAGCCCCTCCTCGCCCTTGCCGCTGATCGTGATCGCCGCCGACGATACGCCGCTCGCCACCAGGGCAGCCTTGACAGCCTGGGCGCGCCGCAGCGACAGGGCCATGTTGTAGGCCGGCGGACCGTCGGTGTCGGTATAGCCCGTCACGGTCACCGTCGAATTCGCCATCGCCTTGGCGATACCTGCGGCCTCCGACACGGTCGACGCAGCCTTGTCGTTCAACGTGGCGCTATTGGTGTCGAAGAACACCATCCAGTACTTCATCGGCAGCGGTGCCGGCGGCGGCGCCGGCGACGCGGCTTGCGGTGCCTGATCGCACGCGGCCACGGCAAATGCGATCGCAACGATCGCCAACAGACTCCTGATCATGTGATAGCCCCCGCTAGGTAGACAATGGAACGCTTTGATACACACAGCACTGCTCGTCGATCGTCACGATGCCTTCATGCTCAATGATGAACATTCGCTCTGGTTGACTGGACTCCCTTCAGCACAACGGCATCCAACGGCGTAACGATTCAGTTTCAAAGGGTGAGGGTGCGGAGGCAATGGCGGCAAAAGCCAAGAGACTGCCAACCAGCTGGTACATTGCTTTTCGCGATTCTCGCTAAGACGGGAGCGCGATTGTCCGCGCCGATTGTTTCAGTCTAGCGACTGCCCGTATCTTCTCCGTATTGCAGCGCCCGAGATTTGTGTCGTCTGTGTCGCGGCCCTATTTGGGCCCGAGCATCCCCGCCGACCGCAGCCGGGCAATGCCTTCGCCGTCGTAGCCGATCTCCGCCAGTACCTCGTCGTTGTGCTGGCCGATCTCCGGCGGATCGGAGACGAGCGGCGGGCGCCAACCCAGCATCTGGAAGGGCAGCAACGGCAGGCAGGTCTTCACCCCACCCGGCAAGGTCGTGGGCGCGAGCGAGCCATTGGCCAGAAGATGCGGATGGTCGAACAGGTCCTGCGGCCGGGCGACCGGCGCGAAGGAGATGTCGGCCTTGAGCGCCAGCGCCTCGATCTCCGCCATGCTGTAGCGCTTGAAGATCTCCGCCACCTTGGGCACCAGCCACGGCCGGGCATCGATCCTCTCGTTGTTGGAAGCAAGCCTGGGATCGGCCGCCAGCGCGGCCTGCTCGAAGACCTCGCAGAAGCGCTTCCACTGGCCATCGCTGGTGATGCCGATGAAGACCTGCTTTCCGTCCGCGGTGGCGAAAGTCTCGTAGACCGCCCACGAACTCACGCGCTCGGGCATGGGCGGCGGCGGCGTGCCGTTGATGGCGGTGATGGCGAGGTGCTGGCCCATCAGGAACACCACCGATTCGAAGAGCGCGCTTTCGACCAGCCCGCCCTTGCCCGTGCGATCGCGCGTCTTGAGCGCCAGCACGGTGCCGAAGGCGCCGAACATGCCGCCGACGATGTCGACGATAGACGTGCCGGCGCGCAACGGCCGTCCCGAAGGGCCGGTCATGTAGGCAAGGCCCCCCATCATCTGCACGACTTCGTCCAGCGCCGGCCGTTTTTCGTAAGGTCCGGGCAGGAAGCCTTTCAGCGCGCAATAGACCAGCCGCGGGTTGATCTTCTCCAGGTGCTCGGGCCCCAGCCCGCGCTTGGCCATCGAGCCCGGCGCGAAGTTCTCGATCATCACGTCGGCCGACTGCAGGAGCTTCACCAGGACCGCCCTGCCCTGGGCTGAATCGGCGTCGAGCGCCAGGCTCTTCTTGTTGCGGTTGAAGTAGCCGAAGAAGCCCGCGCCGAAGCCCCTGAGCTTACGCGTGCGGTCGCCGTCGACCGGCTCGACCTTGATCACCTCGGCGCCGAGGTCGGCCAGGATCATGCCGCAGGACGGGCCGAGGATCGTATGCGTGAGTTCGACGACGCGGACGCCTTTGAGAGGCGGGCTCATGGTCATCCGGACCGCGGGCCTCCGGCCCGCCTCATGAGGCGGGCCGGAGGCCCGCGGTCCGTTATGAAAGCCAACTGTCGATGTCCTTGGTGAGCGGCAGGCCGGCGGCTTCGCCCAGAATGCGATGGCCCATGCCGGCGCCAACCAGGAATGCTTCCTGGTGCGGCAGCGCTTTGGCCTTCAGCATGGCGCGGATCGCCGGGCCGTCATGGCCCCAGCCGATCGCCTCGACCTTGCCGTCGAAGGCGCGATTGAGGGTCGCCAGGAAATCGGCGCGCTCGGCCTCGCTCAGACCAGGCACGGCGTCGATGTCGCCCAGCACGAACAGCCGGCCGCGGAATTTCGCGACCAGCGCGGCGACGGAATTGCGCGCCTCGACGATGATTTCGCGATTGGGGCCGCGGCGCACGCGGGCGGCCAGCGACAGCGGCAGCACGGCGGCGCCGAGATGGGCGCCCGAATCCATGAGCGCCGCGGTCAATTCCCTATAGGTGATGCCCAGCCGTTCGGCCCGCTTCAGGCGCATCATCGCCACTTCGGGCTTGGGGGTCTTCCAGGCCTTGGCGGCGGCGCGGCGCCACACCCAGGCCTCCCACGACATGTCGAAGGTCGGCCCGTTATTGTGGCCGATGCCTGGCCTGCGCAGCAGGGCCTCGACATTGACGTGCCGGACCCCTAGACGGTCGAAACGATCACCCATAACGGTATTCTAGCGCAAACTTGATGCCAAAATCGAGGAGTGGAACGTGGACGATTTCCAGGTCGATGTCTTGGTGGTGGGCGCGGGCAATGCGGCCGCCTGTGCAGCCTTGGCGGCGCGCGAAAAAGGCGCCTCGGTCGCCATGCTGGAGGCGGCCCCCGAGGCCGAGCGCGGCGGCAACAGCACCTATACCGCGGGCGCCATGCGGGTGGTCTTCCACGGCGTCGACGACCTGGTCCAGCTCTACGACCTCACGCCGGACGAGAAGCGCGACGTCGATTTCGGCAGCTACTCGGCCGACCAGTTTCTCGACGACATGGGCCGGGTGACCAACTACCGCTGCGACCCCGAGCTGACCGATATCCTGATCGGCCGCAGTTTCGAGACGCTCAAGTGGATGCGCACCAAGGGCGTTCGCTTCCAGCCGAGCTACGGCCGCCAGGCCTTCAAGGTGAACGGCAAATACAAGTTCTGGGGCGGCCTGGCGGTCGAGGCCTGGGGCGGCGGCCCGGGCCTGGTCGATCTCGAGCACAAGGCGGCGACCAAGGCGGGCATTCCGATCCACTACGAGACGCCGGCGGTGTCGCTGATCGAGGAGGACGGCGTGGTGCGCGGCGTCATCGCCCGCCACAAGGGACGCAAGGTCAGGATCGGCGCCAAGGCCGTCGTGCTGGCCTGCGGCGGCTTCGAGAGCAACGCCGAGATGCGCACGCGCTATCTCGGCCCGACCTGGGACCTCGCCAAGGTGCGCGGCACACGCTTCAACACCGGCGCCGGCATCAACATGGCGCTGGCCGTCGGCGCCAAACCGCACGGCAACTGGTCGGGCGGCCATGCCGTCGGCTGGGACATGAACGCGCCGGAGTTCGGCGATCTCGAGGTCGGCGACAACTTCCAGAAGCACTCTTATCCGCTCGGCATCATGGTGAACGCCAACGGCCTGCGCTTCGTCGACGAGGGCGCCGACTTCCGCAACTACACCTATGCCAAGTACGGCGCGGTCATCCTGGCCCAGCCGCAGCAATTCGCCTGGCAGATCTTCGATTCCAAGGTTTTGGACAAACTACGCGACGAATACCGCATCAAGCGCATGACCAAGGTGCGTGCCGACACGATCGAGGAGCTGGCCAAGAAGCTGGAAGGCGTCGACGAGCAGCAGTTCCTCAAGACCATCAAGGAATGGAACGCCGCGGTGATGACCGAGGTGCCGTTCAACCCCGCGGTGAAGGACGGCCGCGGTGTGCGCGGGCTCGCCGTCCCCAAGAGCAACTGGGCCAATACGATCGACACCCCGCCGTTCGAAGGCTATGCCGTGACCTGCGGCCTCACCTTCACCTTCGGCGGGCTCAAGATCAGCAACGAGGGCGAGGTCGAGAGCACCGACGGCAGCACCATTCCCGGCCTGTTCGCCGCCGGCGAGCTGGTGGGCGGGCTGTTCTATCACAACTACCCCGGCGGCACGGGCCTGGTGTCCGGTGCCGTGCTCGGCAAGCTGGCCGGCGACGCAGCGGGCCGTTACGTCTCGGGCAAGAATTAGGAAAACATGAAAACCCTCTCCCGCCGCCATGCCCTGGCGCTTGGCTCGACCACTTTCCTCGTGCCCGCCGCCTTGCGCGCCCAGTCGGCGTGGCCGAGCGGGCCGGTGAGCTTCGTCGTCGGCTATGCCGCCGGCGGCAGTTCGGACATCAATGCCCGCGAGCTGGCGCATATCATGTCGCCGATTCTCGGCCAGCAGATCATCGTCGACAACAAGGGCGGCGCCACCGGCTCGATCGGCTTGCGCGCCGTGGCCAACGCCAAGCCCGACGGCTACACGCTATTCTTCGCCGTCAGCACCAACGTCATCATCAATCCGCATGTCCAGAAGGGCATGATCGACACCATCGCCAGCCTGGCGCCGATCTGCCAGACGAACTCCTATCAATACGTGCTGGCGGTGAACCCCAAGGTGCCGGCCAGCAGCGCGGCCGAGCTGGTGGCGCTGGCCAAGAAGGACCCGGAGAAGCTCACTTTCTCGTCCTCGGGAGTCGGTGGCAACAATCATCTGGCGGGCGCGCTGTTCGCCGAGACGACGGGCATCCAGCTCATCCACGTACCCTACAAGGGCACCGGCCCGGCGCTGGCCGATGTGATCAGCGGCCAGATCACCATGAACTTCTCCTCGCTGCCGCCGGCCGTCAGCCAGATCAAGGCCGGCAACCTCCGGGCGCTGGCGGTGACCGGCGAGAAGCGCGTCAGCGCGCTGCCCGACGTGCCGACGCTCAAGGAACAGGGCATCGACGTGGTGGTGAGCGGCTGGCAGGGCCTGTTCGCGCCGGCCAAGACGCCCGACACCATCCTCGATAAGATCGAAAAGGACGCCAAGGCCGCGATGAACGATCCCAAGTGGGAGGAAGCGCTTTCCAGGGACGGGCTGGAGCTGCCGCCCGATCGCACGCGGGCCGAGTTCGCCAAGGTCGTCGCCGACGAGCACGCCTTCTGGGGCAACAAGCTCAAGGTATTGAAGATCGATATGGAGTGACGGCGGGACAGTGGCGTTGACGCAAACTCGACGGCAACCAGGGTACGCGTGTTGTAGATATGAAGACGATCCATGGCGACACCTCCTGTTGTATCGCCCGGAAAGTAGTGGAAGCGGTTGGTCCACCGGTCGGTGCTGCCGACTTATTGTGGCCTAGGTGAATGACCTAGCGCCGCGCGCACCGGCCGCGTGCGTGAGCGGGTCCGTTTTCCGCCAGCGCTGGCGACGATGGCGGGTTAAGCCGAGGCCATGAGCAATCAGGGCACAAGGCGCTACGGCGTTGTCAGCATCGAGGAACAAGCAGCCCGGAGCGGGCTCGAGTTCGTGCGAGGCCTGGCGAACGGCGCGCTGCCATTGAACAGCATGGCGCGGACCCTGGGCTATGACGTCGTCGAGGCCTCGCCGGGCAAGGTCGTCGTCGCAGCACTTCCCAATGGCGACCAGCTCAACCCGGCCGGTACCGTGCATGGCGGCCTGGCGGCGACGCTGCTCGATAGCTGCATGGGCCTCGCGATATGGTCGGCGACCGACAAAGGCTTTGGCTCGACAACGCTTGAGTTCAAGATCTCTTTCGTACGGCCGATCATGCCCGATGGCGGTCCAATAAGGGCCGAGGGGATCGTGCTCACCCTGGGTCGCCGCATCGGCACCGCCGAGGGCCGCCTGACCGACAAGGCCGGCCGTCTCCTCGCGCATGGCACGACGACCTGCCTCATCTTCGAACGCTAGCCGTTGGCACCATGCAGAAGCCCTGGGCCTCGACACCCAGCGGCGGGTTGAACTTGCTGCGAAAATTTTCCATCGCAACCGCCGCCGTCAGCTCGACGATCTGCGCTTCGGTGAAGTGCTTCTTCAGCTCGGCGAACAAGGCGTCGTCGACCTGCCGGTCGGTGTAGGTGATACGCTCGGCATATTCCAGCGCCAACCGCTCGGCCGGGCTGAACAGCTTGCTGTCCCGCCAGTTCAGGACTTCCGCGACCTTCTCGAGGCCGCCTTCGCTTTCCGTCACACGGACGGAATTGATGTCAATTCAAAACGGGCAGCCGTTGATCGACGCGACACGAAGATAGATCAGCGGCGGCAGTTCCTTGGGCAGCTGCCCCGACTGCTCGATCGAGGCGCCTAAAAGCTTGGCGGCGCGCAGGATCGGCGGGCAATGCGCCAGCACCTTGGTGGGATTGAGCAGGTCGCCGAAGATCTCGCGCTCCTTTTCGAACGCCGCGGCGAGCGTCGGATCGCCGCCGTCTTCCTCGATTTCACTGACACGGGGCATGGGAAAGGCTCCTGGTCTTTATCGGCGCTAAAAGTATCAAGAGCCAACGCCGAACTGGCGCTCGATCTTGTCTTGGCCCATGCGATCGAAATCGTCAGGTACGGCTATCTCGCCGACGAGGAAGCCAAGGCGACACGGCACGGGCGCATCACCGGCGTCGAGTGGCACGACCTTGACCAGCGGCTTTCCGGCCTTGGCGACGATGAATCCCACGCCCTTGGCGGCCCGCGCCACCAGGCGGGACAACTGGGTTTTTGCCTCGTGCATGTTGACGGTACGCATCGAACTTCCTTGCAGACTTGCTCTAAGGCTCAGCCCGACCCTACAGCTTCCATCGGCGCAGATGCGACGGACCTTTTCTCATGCGCCCGATATCGGCTTGATGAGGCGGGCCTGGCGGCGCTCAGGCGACATCGTGTTGGAGACCGTCTGCTCCTTGCGCAGAGGTCGGAGAAGTAGCTGGTGGGACGGTCATGGGTGCTCATGGCGTCCCTTATAGCATCACTTACGTCATCAAGCAATAACTTAAGTTAAACTTTCCACAAGGGTCGGGTACGGACTTTTTGCGCTCCGTAGAGGGGCAGAAAAAGTTGGTCACGCGAGAGGAGATACAACAGCTTGTGTTGCCGTCGACGATGCAAGCATCGCTGTCACGACATGTCCCGCTTTCTTGGTCGATGGTGCAGGAGTGAGCTGTCACCCCAAAGGTCTCAATCTTGTTTCCCAGGTGGCGTCATTTGCTGCGTGCTTGGGCGCGTCCTCGGCCGAGACGTTGGGCATGTTGAGCGAGTTCACGACGGCACCGGTCAGCAGGTAGTCGGCCATCTGCTCGGCGACCTGCAGTGCCACGTTCTCCTGCCCTCCACCGTCGCCGCGCCGAGATGCGGCGTGCTGACGAGGTTGGCCCGACCAGCAGACAGAGGAGCCCCAGGGTAGCAGGTCGCTATGAGCCCGTAGTGGCGCGGTATTCCGCATCATCAAAAACTCAAGGGTTTCGCCTGCACGACGCCTTCCAGCGCCGCGATCTTCTTCAGGAGCTCGGGCGAGATCGGCTGGTCGACCTGGACCAGGGCGATCGCCGAGCCGCCTGGCTTGTCGCGGCCGAGATGAAAGGTGGCGATATTGACCTTGTTCTCGCCCAGGATCGTGCCCAGCCGGCCGATGAAGCCCGGCTTGTCGTCGTTGATGATGTAGAGCATGTGCGGGGCGAACTCGGCCTCGATCTCGATGCCCTTGATGTCGACAATGCGCGGATGCTTGCCGCCGAACAGCGTGCCGGTGACGGCGCGGGTGTATTTCTCGGTGGTGACGGTGAGGCGGATCATCGAATTGTAGTCGCTGGCGCGCTCGTGCTTGACCTCGGCCACCTCGACGCCGCGCTCGCGGGCAATCACCGGGGCATTGACCATGTTCACCGAATTGAGCTGCGGGCGCAGCACGCCCATCAGCGCGACCTGGCTCAGCGGCTTGATGTTGAGCGCCGCCACCTGGCCCTCGTACTCGATCGACACCGCCTTGATGTCGGTGTCGGTGAGCTGGCCGGCGAACGAACCGAGCTTCTCGGCGAGCTCGAGATAGGGCGCGAGCTTGGGCGCGTCCTCGGCCGAGACGTTGGGCATGTTGAGCGAGTTCACGACGGCGCCGGTCAGCAGGTAATCGGCCATCTGCTCGGCGACCTGCAGCGCCACGTTCTCCTGCGCCTCCACCGTGGCGGCGCCGAGATGGGGCGTGCTGACGAGGTTGGGCGCGCCGAACAGGACGTTGGTCGTGGCCGGCTCCTCGGTGAAGACGTCGAAGCCGGCGCCGGCGATATGGCCGGAGACCAGCAGATCGCGCACCGCCAACTCGTCGACCAGGCCGCCGCGCGCGCAGTTGATGATGCGCACGCCCTTCTTGGTCTTCATCAGGTTGGCGCGGCTCAGGATATTCTTGGTCTGCTCGGTGAGCGGCGTGTGCACGGTGATGAAGTCGGCGCGGGCCAGCACCTGGTCGAGGCTTGCCTTCTCAACCCCGAGCTGCTGGGCGTGCTGGTCGGACAGGAACGGATCGTAGGCCACCACGCGCATCTTCAGCCCGATGGCGCGCTCGGCCACGATCGAGCCGATATTGCCGCAACCGATCAGGCCCAGGACCTTGAAGCTGAGCTCGGTGCCCATGAAGCGGTTCTTCTCCCACTTGCCGGCCTGGGTCGAGGCGTTGGCCTCCGGGATCTGGCGCGCCACGGCGAACATCAGCGCGATGGCGTGCTCGGCCGTGGTGATGGCGTTGCCGAACGGCGTGTTCATGACCACGACGCCGTGCGCGGTGGCCGACTTGATGTCGACATTGTCGACGCCGATGCCGGCACGGCCCACGACTTTCAGCTTCTTGGCCTCGGCCAAGACCTCGGCGGTGACCTTGGTCGCCGAGCGGATGGCGAGGCCCTCGTAGTTGCCGACGATGGCGCGCAGCTCGGCGGGTTTCAGGCCGGGCTTGAAATCGACGTCGCAGCCGCGCTCGGAAAAGATCTCGACGGCGCGCGGGGAGAGCTCATCGGAGATGAGCACCTTGGGTTTTGCCATGTAAACTCTCCTCTAAAGACAACCTCATGCTGAGTCGGGCGGGGTAATCCCCGCCCTGAGTCGCGCAGCGACCGTCTCGAAGCATGAGCCACAGACACCATCTTCGTTGCCCACCCTTCGAGACGCGCGCTGCGCGCGCTCCTCAGGGTGAGGCAGCGTTAAGCCGCTACCTTGCCGAATTCGCGCTCGATCTCGCCATAGGCCCAGTCGAGCCACGGCAGCAGGGCTTGCAGGTCGGATTTTTCGACGGTGGCGCCGCACCAGATGCGCAAGCCGGGCGGCGCGTCGCGGTAGGAACCTATGTCGTAACCCGCCTTTTCACTCTCCAGCAGGTCGGCCATCTTCTTGGCCGCCGCCGCCTGCTTGTCGGCCGGAAGGGCTGCGAACCAGGGTGCGGTGATATTGAGGCACACCGATGTATTGGAGCGCACCGCCTTTTCGGCCGCGAGAAAGGCGATCCACTTGCGCTCAGCCACGAACTTCTCGAGCACCGCGAGGTTGGCTTCGGAACGCGCCATCAGCGCCTTCAGGCCACCGATCCTCTCGCCCCAGCGCAGACCGTCGATTGCGTCCTCGACGCACAGCAGCGACGGCGTGTTGATCGTGTCGCCCTTGAAGATCGCCTCGGAGAATTTGCCGCCCGAGGTCAGGCGGAAGATCTTGGGCAGTGGCCAGATGGGCGTGTAGCTCTCCAGCCGCTGTATGGCGCGGGGCGACAGCACCAGCATGCCGTGCGCGCCCTCGCCGCCCATCACCTTCTGCCACGACCAGGTCACGACATCGAGCTTCGGCCATGGCAGGTCCATGGCGAAGACCGCCGAGGTGGCGTCGCAGATGGCGAGGCCCTCGCGGTCGGCGGCGATCCAGTCGCCGTTGGGCACCTTCACGCCCGAGGTCGTGCCGTTCCAGGTGAAGACGACGTCGTGCTTCCAGTCGACCTGCTTCAGGTCCGCGATCGCGCCGTAGGGCGCCTTCAGCACCCGGGCGTCCTTGAGCTTGATCTGCTTCACGACATCCGTGACCCAGCCCTCGCCGAAGCTCTCCCAGGTCAGCATGTCGACCGGCCGGGCGCCCAGCAGCGACCACAGCGCCATCTCGACGGCGCCGGTGTCCGAGGCCGGCACGATGCCGATGCGATAGTCGGCGGGAATGCCCAAGAGCGCGCGCGTGCGGTCGACCGCCTCGACGATCTTTTTCTTGGCCGTCTTGGATCGGTGGGACCGCCCGACGGCGACATCCAAAAGGACTTCAGGCGTCCAGCCAGGACGCTTGGCGCAGGGTCCGGATGAAAAATCGGGACGCGCCGGACGCATGTTCGGCTTCATCTAACCTCTCCCTTACAGAAGAGCTGCACTCCGGTGGGGGAGCGTGGCCCGCGGCGTCTATACGGGCGGGGCGTTCAGGCGTCAATGTGCAGCGTTTGTCGCAAGCCCCTGTCATGGCGCCTCCGCCCCCCTGAGCTGCCGCCCCCGCCCGGCATTCCGCCTGCGAAGCCCTAGCGCGCGGCCCGCCGGCTGAGTTCATAGTAGGCGCCAGCCATGGAATCGCTGAAGGCCGGCTGAGCGTCGTAGTTGTCGTGCAGCATCCTGTAGATCGCGGTCGCCCGGTTGGCCGCCGACAGGCCGCCAAGCTGCTCGGCCAGCTCCTCCGGACTCCAGCGCCAGACATCCGAGATGGCGACGCGATAGCCGCGATCGAAGGCCTGGTCGATGTCGCGCTTGATCGATTGCGCGTGCTCCTCGGCCGTCCAGTCGGGATGACGGATGGCGCCGGCATCGATGGCGATCCACTTGAACTTGGGGTCGGCGGTCGGCGCCGGCGCCATGGTGACGGCGCCGTCCCAGTCCCAGGTCCGGCTCCACAGCGCATACTGCCAGGTGGCGATAGGCTCGAAGCCCCAATAGACGAACACGGTGGACGCCGGCGGGAAGCGTTGCTCGAGCGCCGCGACGGCCGCCACGGCCGCACGGTCGCCGCCGCGAAAGCGCGCGAGTTGGCCCACGTTCCAGACGAGTGGTGCCAGCGACAGCAGCGCGAGCACCGCCAGCGTTGCGCGCGATCGGGTGACGAGCGCGCCCAGCAGCAGGCCCCACGCCACCGTGAGCCACGGCATGACATTGATCTGCATCTGCGGATCTTGCGGCTGCGAATAAAGGTTGAGCACCTGACCGGCGCCCAGCGTGCCCAGGAAGACGACCGCAATGGCCCGCACTCTTCGGTCAGCGCGTTGCGGCCAGAGCACGATGACGCTGGCCACGAAGACGGCGACCTGCAGCAGGACCGACACCACAAGCGGACCCGCCGCGCGCTTGGCCGACAACGGATCGACCCAGCCGCCGACGATCAGGAAATAGTTGCCGATGCCCGACAGCATCATCCAGGCCTTGTCCGCGGTGAGGCCGGCCCAGCCGGTGGTGACGCCCTTGCCGGTCCACAGGATGTCGTGCAGCCCCATCGCGCCGTTGTGGCCTTCCCACAGCAGCTGCACGATCCCCGACACGACCAGGATCGAGGCGATCAGCGTGCCGATCAGCGCCAACCGCCGCGCCGGTCGCCCCTCCGACAGCGCCAGCGCCAGGATCAGCGCCGGCAGGGTCGGGAACATCAGCCGCCATTCGATCAGCCAGCCCAGGGTGAAGAGCGCGCCGACCAGCGCCACGCGGCGATGGCTCGGACGGTCGAACCACAAGCCCGCCAGGATCATGGCGCCCAGCACCAGGGTGTAGCCCGGCATGATGTCCTCGCTGATCACCGCCAGCAGGAGGAAGAAGCCGCTGCCGAAATGGAAGCAGGCGGCCAGCGCAGCCGCCCCCGCGCTCGCCGTCACGCGATGGACGAAGGCGTAGACGAAGACGATGCAGAGGCTCGCCCACAGGGCGTTGAGGTAGGCGAACTGCTTCCACGGAACGCCGCGCAGGATACCCAACGCGTCGAGCCCGCGGGCAAGCGCGCCGTAGAGCGGGAAATAAAGATAGTTCGACGGATCGAGCCGCGCATGCGCGGGATCGGCGATCCAGGGCTCGGCCTGGATGCTCTTGTACATCCCGTTGGAGGTGATGATGTGGACGTTCTGCAGCCAGTCGATCAGGCCGCAGAGCACCAGCAGCGAAATCGCGAAGACCAGCAGGAGCTGCCAGCCAAGCGAACGTTTGTCGTCTCGGGCGGGGGTACCCCCCCGCCCTGAAGCGCAGCGAAGGACCTCATCGCCGCTTGCCAAGGGCATGAAATCCTTCGCTACGCTCAGGATGACAGGAGCTTGGCTAGACCTTGCGCCCGAACAGGACCACCGCGCCTTCCGGCCCGTAGCTCTCCGAATGCAGGCAGCCGCGCGCCAGATCCCAGCTGTCGCCGGGCTTATAAGTCTTGGCTTCGTTGGCCGAGGTGATGGTGATCGCGCCCTTCAGCACCATCGCTCTCACGTCATAGGGATGACTGTGCTCGGGATTCACCTTCACGCCCGCCGTGGTGTTGGTGAGGATTTCATAGCCGTCGCGCTTCAGCCCGGCTTCAAAGGTCTGTCGGTCCATAACCATCCCCTTTCGCTCACGCGCCCTTGCGCGCCGCCACCACATATTGCGCCCCCAGCGGCAGCCACGCCAGCAGGCGATCGACGCCGCGCAGGAAAGTGATCCCCGGCGGCATGAACATCAGGTAGTTCGACGCGATGTCGTAACGCGCCGAATCGAGCAGCCCGTGGCGGACCTCCTTCTCGTCGAGCAGGATGGCGTTCGCGTCGATCGGCGTGCGGGCAATGACATAGCGCACCAGGGGATTGCGCGGATTGTGCTCGAAGACAAAGATCCGACCGTCCGGCTTCAAGACGCGGCCGAGTTCGCGATAGACGGCCTGGCGCTCCGCCGGCGGCACGTGGTGCAGCACGGCGCTGATGGTGACGATGTCGAATTGCCCGTCGGCGAATTGCGTGCGCGCACCGTCCTGGACCGCCAGCGCCGGTGCGGGTCCGCAAGCCGCCGGCCAGCGCTTCGCGACCTCGGCCAGCATGCCGGTCGAGACGTCGCAGCCAGTGAAGGCCGCGCGCGCGCCCAGCCCGGCCAGTACGCGCATGAGGTCGCCCGCGCCGCAGCCATAGTCGAGCACGGCAAGGCCGCCGGCCGTCAATCGGGGCTCGCGGCGCAACAGCCAGCGCGCCTTCACGGCGATGAACTGGTCGGCCGAGGAGCTCACCAGGCGCTTGATGGGATTGTCGAGACCGCCGTCGTAGTGCGCGGCGTGACGGTCGAACTCGGCCGGCTTCATTTCGGGCCGCCGACGATTTCGCGGATCATGAACAGCGGGCGGCCCTTGCTCTGGTCGTAGAGCCGGCCGAGATAGGCGCCGATGATGCCCAGCATCAGGAACTGCATACCGCCCAGAAGGCCGACCGCGGCCATCAGCGACGTCCAGCCCGGCAAATTCACGCCCATCAGCCAGCCCACGATCGAATAGACGAAGAAGGCGAAGCCGACCGTCGCCATCACCCAGCCGATGGTCATCGAGGCCATCAGCGGCACCACCGAGAAGGCAGTGATGGCATCGGCAGCGAAGCGCACCATCTTGGCCAGCGGGTACTTGCTCTCGCCGGCGACCCGCGCCTGGCGATCGTAGAGCAGCGGCACCTGCTTGCCGCCGATCCACGCCACCATGCCGCGGATGAAGCGGTGGCGCTCGGGCATGACCAGCAGCAGGTCCAGTACGCGGCGGGTCATGAGGCGGAAGTCGCCGGTGTCGGTCGGGATGGCCACGTCGGTCAGGCGGCCGATCAGCTTGTAGAAGGTGGCGGCCGATGCGCGCTTGAACAGACTCTCGCCGTCGCGCTGGCGGCGCTGTCCGTAGACCACGTCGGCGCCCTGGTCGATCAGCGCCATCATGTCAGGCAAGAGCTCGGGCGGGTCCTGCAGATCGGCGTCGATGATCAGGATGCGCTCGCCGCGGCACACCGTGAGGCCGGCGGTGAGCGCCAGCTGGTGGCCGTGGTTGCGCATCAGCTGGACCGCGACAATGCGCGGGTCGCGGGCCGCCGCCTCGGTCATGATCTCCCAGGTGCGGTCGCGCGAGCCGTCGTCGACCAGGACGATCTCGCTGGTGCCACCCACACCGTCCAGCACGGCGCCAACGCGGCGCACGAACTCGGGCAGGGCTTCCTGCTCGTCATAGCAAGGGGCCACCACGGAAAGCGCCAGGCGGTTGGCTGGGTCCATGCAGGGGAGCATTAGCTGGTGTTTCCCGCCGCGGCTAGGGCTGCCATATCCACACGACTCGCCGCAAAAGCCCTCTCCGCCCGCGTCATCGCGGGGGGAGAGGACCACGAGAGCCTCGGCAACCGCTAGTCTCCTCCTCCCCTTCCCGCCCGCAATGGGCTATCAAGCGGCACCATGACCGCCAACGACAACAACCATCGCGGCCTCCTGCCGGCTGGGCTGGCCGACCTGCTGCCGCCCGACGCGGCGCGCGAGGCCGGCGCGATCGGCATCGCCATCGAGCGCTTCGCCGCCTTCGGCTACGAGCGGGTCAAGCCGCCGCTGGTCGAGTTCGAGGAATCGCTGCTGGGCGGACCGGGCGCGGCGCTGGCGCCGCAGACCTTCCGCCTCATGGACCCGGTCTCGCAGCGCATGATGGGCGTGCGGCCCGACATGACCGTGCAGGTCGCGCGCATCGCCGTGACCCGGCTCAAGCACGAGCCGCGGCCGCTGCGCCTGTCCTACGGCGGCAACGTGATCCGCGTGCGCGGCACGGCGCTCAAGCCCGAACGCCAGTTCGCTCAGGTCGGCAGCGAGCTGATCGGCGTCGATTCAGCCGAAGCCGATGCCGAGGCCGTGCTGTTGGCGATCGACGCCTTGCGCGCCGTCGGCGTGGCCGACTTGAGCGTCGACCTCAACCTGCCGACCCTGGTGGCTGCCGTCGCTGCCGGGCTGAAGCTGCCGGCCGAGACGCTGCGCCGCGTGCGCCGGGCGCTCAACCGCAAGGACGAGGGCGGCATCGCCAAGGCCCTCGGGGACGGCCCGGGCAAGGGGGACGGCAAGAAGGCTGCCGACATGCTGGTCGGCCTGTTGCAGGCGGCGGGCCCTGCCGAGCCCGGTATCGCCCGACTGACCGCGCTCAAGCTGCCCGCCGCAGCGGCGGCCGAGGCGGCGCGGCTCGCCGAGGTCGTGAAGCTGGTACGCGCCGCCGACGAGGATTTGCCGATGACGCTCGACCCCGTCGAATATCGCGGGCTCGAATATCAGACCGGCGTGTCGTTCTCGGTCTTCGGCCTGAAAGGCCGTGAGGAACTGGCGCGCGGCGGCCGCTATTCCGCGGGCTATCCCGAGGACGGCGTCAGCGAGCCGGCGACCGGGTTCACGCTCTACATGGATGCGGTCCTGTCGGCGTCCGACACGGCGCCCGAGCGGCCGAGACTCTTCCTGCCGCCCGGGACGCCGTGGAGCGAGGCCGCCCCCTGGCAGGCCAAAGGCTATGCCGTGGTGCGCGGCGTGACAGCATCTGCCGATCCGCGGACCGAGGCCAAGCGGCTGCGCTGCAGCCACGCTCTGGTAGACAAGGAAGCCGTACCGCTGTAGGCGGCCGGCTCCCTTCGGTTTGGAGGCTAGTTCGGCCGGGCCGTATCGGCGCCGGAAAGCGCGGAGCCGTGCGCTCTGCTGAGGCCCGCCGTCCGCTCCTCGACGAGCAGCTCGACCATGCCCATCAGCAGGACCAGCTCCCCGTCCTTCATGTCCTCGGCTTCGGCCTTCATGTCCTGGATGCTGTGCCAAAGATGGAACAGGCTGGAGGCCTTCTGTTTCGTTGAAAGGCGCCGCTTGCGGGGCTTCTGTTCGACCTGGAAACTCGTTGCGTTAGCCATCTCTCCCTCCTCTGATGTCCACACGTCCCTACCACCCACGGGAGGCATCCAACGCGATATCGCCCGGCCGCTCTGTGGCTAAACGCACATATCGAGTGAGTTGTTTTGAATTATTTATGGCACGGCGCAGGGAATGGTTTTTCCTTCGCGCCCCTCTCTCAGCGTGCTATCCAAACTCACGCCTCTCCGGTACCCACGCCGGGGAGGCGTTTTCGTGCGTGAACACCGGGCATCAGGGCAGGGCAATGGCCAATGTGGCAGTGATCGGCGCCCAGTGGGGCGACGAAGGCAAGGGCAAGATCGTGGACTGGCTGAGCGAGCGCGCCGAAGTCGTGGTGCGTTTCCAGGGCGGCCACAATGCCGGCCATACCCTGGTCATCGGCAACCAGACTTACAGGCTGGCCCTCCTCCCTTCCGGCGTGGTCCGCCAGGGCAAGCTGTCCATCATCGGCAACGGCGTCGTGGTCGACCCCTGGCACTTCCTCGCGGAGGTCGAGAAGGTTTCGGGCCAGGGCGTATCGGTGACGCCCGACAACCTCAAGATCGCCAATCACGCCGTGCTGATCCTGCCGCTGCACCGCGACCTCGACGGCTGGCGCGAAGACGCGCCGGGCACGATCAAGATCGGCACGACGCGGCGCGGCATTGGCCCGGCCTACGAGGACAAGGTCGGCCGCCGCGCCATCAGGGTCGGCGATCTCGGCGAACCGGACTATCTCGCCAGAAAAGTGAACACGCTGCTGGCGCACCACAATCCGCTGCGCACCGGCCTCGGCAAGCCGCTGATCGACGCCGCCAAGCTCACGGCCGATCTGCTCGAGCTCGCGCCCAAGATCCTGCCTTTCGCCGAGGATGTGTGGGAGCGGCTCGACGGCCTGCGTGCCGCCGGCAAGCGCATCCTGTTCGAGGGCGCTCAGGCCACCATGCTCGACATCGACCACGGCACCTATCCGTTCGTCACCTCGTCCAACACGGTGGCGGCGCAGGCCATGATCGGCAGCGGCATGGGCAACGGCTCGGTGGGCTACGTGCTGGGCATCGCCAAGGCCTACACCACGCGAGTCGGCGACGGCCCCTTCCCGACCGAGCTGACCGATTCGATCGGCCAGCTTTTGGGCACGCGCGGCAACGAGTTCGGCACCAACACCGGTCGACCGCGGCGCTGCGGTTGGTTCGACGCCATCATGGTGCGCCAGGCGGTGAAGCTGAACGGCATCGACGGCATCGCCCTCACCAAGCTCGACGTGCTCGACGGCCTGACGGAGATCAAGGTCTGCGTCGCCTACGAGCTCGACGGCGGAAAGATCGAGCGCTTCCCCTTCACCATGGGCGCGCAGGCCAAGCTCAAGCCGGTGTGGGAGACCTTCGAAGGCTGGGGCGAGAGCACGCGCGGCGCGCGCTCCTTCGCCGAGCTGCCGGCAACCTGCATCAAGTACGTGCGTCGCGTCGAGGAGCTGGTCGGCTGCCCGGTGGCGCTGCTCAGCACCAGCCCCGAGCGCGAGGACACGATCCTGATGACGGATCCGTTCCGCGACTGATCGTGGAGTACCTCAAGGAACTGGCCAACCGGGCCAAATTGGGGAACTGGGACTCGTGGAGCCCGCAGTACCGCGTGCTCGCCGTGGTCGTGGGCCTGCTCGTCGCTTACTGGGCGCTCCGGATGACGGTGCCCGCGGTCCTACGCATCCTGCGGCCGTTTCTCTTCCTCGCCATCGTCCTGGCCGCGGTGTGGGCGCTCTTCCCGGCCGAGACTTGCTCGATCGAGTTCCTGTCCAAGCTGCCGGTCCTCTGCGCCCGCTGATGGCTTCAGGTGACGCGCCCTTGCGCCCTCACGGGCCGCCTCTTCGCGTCTTCAATGCCTCCGCAATGAGAGACGCGTCCATGATATCGTCAACGTCCACTGGCTCCGAGATAAGCTTTTCCTCGAGCAGGAACGTCGCGAGAAAGCCGAGCCTCCGCTGCAGCGGAGCGCCCTTGACCAGCGAATAGGTGTAGCGCGGATTCGCCCACTGATTGATCAAGGGTGGCGGAACATCCTCGTAGATGGCCTCCGCCCACGCCTCCTTGATCCCCATTTCCCCGGCCCAGAGATGAATCGCGATTTTGGGGTCCTTTTGCACGACGTCGTTCGCCATTATCAATGCCCGGAGGAAACGCAGCGCCGTTTCCCTGTTGTCCCGCAGCCACTGGCGCCGGACAGTGTAGCCGTCCACGTTCGTGTAGATGCCGAGGTTTCCCTCGGTCGCGATGATCCTGCCGCTCGCTCCATGGACCATCCTCTGCATCCACGGTTCCCACACCATCGCGGCGTCGATCTTCTTGTTCTCCAACGCGAGCAATTGCTCCTCAGGCGACATATTGAGAAGCGTCACCTGATCGGGGCGAATACCGTGCTGTCGCAGCATCATCATCAGGCCGAATTGTGCGCTCGACCCCTTGAACAGCCCGATTCGCTTCCCCTTCAGGTCAGTGGGTGTGTGGATGCCGCTGTCCTTCCGCGCAACGAGGCCCTGGCTATAAGCACCCTCGGGGTTTATCCCAATCATTACCCAGTCCAGGCCCTGGGAGAGCCCGATCAGGAACGCCACGGAGCCGACACTGGCAAGGTCAAGGCTCCCGTTCTGCATGGCCGCAATCATCGGCGGCCCGCCGGCGAACTTCACATATGTTGGCGCCAAGCCCGCCTTCTCGAAAAGCTTCAGGTCGCGCGCGGCGAACAGCAACCAGTCAGGGGTCTCCGCATAAGCGATGGTGATCGGGAGACGGCGTTGGGCCAATGCCCCGGGAGCGGTGAACGCGCCGCCCGCCAACAATACAGCGGTCAGTCCGACGACCATCAGCACGGTAATTCTGCGCATCAGGTGACACCTCCGACCGGACGTTTCATCTCGTCGTCGGGATCGCCAGGACGGGAGTGATGTCCTTGCTTCCTGTTTCCACGAAGGTGAAGAGAAGCAAGATGAACGAGAACAGGTTCTTCGAGGCGGGGTCCCGGTCGTCGATCGAGAACCAGTAGCCGTGGTAGGGAATGGCCACGAAGGCGTCACCCGGACGCTCGGCCGAACTCGAGATTCGGATCAACGGCGGGATCGTTCCCTCGGGTCCCAGGTCGCCCTCGGGAGTGGCCGCCACCCGATGCTCCGTAACGTGCGTGTCGGGTACGAGGATGCTGGACGAGATGTCGAGCAGGACTTCGAAGATCGACCGGGTTATGAGCGCGATCTCCTTGTTGTCGCTGGGCACAGCGCCATACACGAGCCGGAACTCAGTAGCGTTGGGGTCCAGGCCCAGAAGGTTCGTGACGTTGCGGACGGCCTGTCTGACGGCCGCGGAGTGGCTGCGACGGAACACCAAGGTCAGCGTGTCTCCCTTGGGGCCCACTCGTACGCCGATGTCGCCGGAATTCTGGATACGGCCAAGCTGCTCCAGCAGCAGGTAGAACTCAGGATTCGCCGGCCGAACATGTTCGTGCGAAATGCCGCCCGCCACACGGCGGTTGTCGATGCCGTTGATCGATTGCACGGCCAGCCGCAACACCACGTCGACCGGGAACCCGGCCTGGAGCACGTTCATGACGGATGACGGAGGAATGTTCGCCATCATCGAGCGTGCAAAACGCTCGCCCGCCATCGGCGTATACGTGATGGTAGGGCTGTCGTTGTATATGACCCCGGCCGTCCCTCCCAGGGTGCTGGTGACGGCGTTCAGCGGCGGCCCCTGGTTGAATGTATTGACGGCCGCGGTGCCGGAGAGAGTCCGCTGGAGCGAGTAGCCGGCGACGACCTGCCCGACGTCCATGAAAACGGGGATGTCGCCGTAGCGCATCTTCACGAGATTCAGCAGCAGCTGAGTCTTCCACGACTCGCCCACAGATTCGCTGTAGTCGAATCGATCCCGGGTCACCGAGCCCGGCCCTATGCTTTCACATCCTGCCACGACGAAGAGCGACAGGAGCAGTAGCGCCCAGATCGGGCGTGGTAACTCTTGCCGGTCACGGCGGCGACGAACACGCCTGCTCTCGGATGCGTGACTACCTTGTTCGGTCGGACCCGGAAGCAGGTAGCAAGGTCGACGGCTGAAACGCACCTCAGAACGTATCCTATGCAGGAGCGCGTGCTTGTTGTTACTCCTGTCCATTCTGCACTATACTTTGCGTCCTGTCATCGAAAGCCACTCTCACGCGCGGCGTTGCCGCTCCCAGCGTGACTGATACACGAAGTACAATCGGGAGCCGGAGCTTTTGCGCGGGCCGGAGCCCCGCGGTCCGTGAGATCAGATGCTGAGATCGAGGAGGTTGTAGTCCTTGATGCCGGCCTTGGCCTTGTCATCCCATCGGTAAGTCAGTCCCTCGTCGACGTGCGGCTTGTAGACGTAGGGCTTCTCGTCGGGGAACCGTTGCCGGCGGGCGTCGATGCCGTAGCCGATCAGCCGCGCCCGCTCGCGGATGCGATCGGCGTCGTAGTTCGCGGCCGCGTTGTGCACGCCGCCGCCCTGCACGCCCAGCACCGACTTGCGGCGATGGAAGCCGAAATTCACCGTCACCCGCCAGTCGCGGCTGGTGTTGGCGAAGGAGCCGTGCAGTGCCTGGCGGTTGGTGATGGCGACATCGCCCGGCTGGCAGATCATCGGCACCGCGTCGGTCAGCCGCTCGCTGCCGGCCTTGGCCACCAGCGAGGCGATGTCGATCTTGCCGAGCTTGTGCGAGCCCGGCACGACCCACACGCCGTTGGCCGCTGTGCAGCCATAGAGCTGGGCCATGAAGTTGAAGCCATGTACCCCCTGGTCCCACTGCGGGCTGTCCCAGTGGGTCGTGCCGTCCTGGTGCCACGCCACCGACGCGCCGCGGCCCGGCTCCTTGATGAACAGCGCCTCGTTGAACGGCGTGAAATCCGGACCGTTGATCGCCGCGGCGACGGCGAGAAGCTCAGGATGGCCGTAGACCCGGAGCGCAGCCTCGGAGAACTGCAGCGAGCCCAGGATGAGATAGACGACTTCCTTCGGCGCATCGGCTGCCGCCTGCGGCTCGAACATCTTCAC
>Ga0308309_10000240_pt1 | contig 39287 bp, 34 predicted proteins | sample HubBroMetageWFT5_FD_192491 | JGI IMG/M metagenome (GOLD analysis project Ga0308309, IMG submission 192491) | Warmed and freeze-thawed soil microbial communities from the Hubbard Brook experimental Forest, New Hampshire - Hubbard Brook CCASE Soil... | ecosystem: Environmental > Terrestrial >...
GTTGTCGACCATCATGGCGCGTTCGCTGCCCGATGTGCGCGACGGCCTGAAGCCGGTGCATCGCCGCCTGCTCTATGCCATGCGCCAGTTGCGGCTCGACCCCAACAGCGCCTTCAAGAAGAGTGCCCGCGTGGTGGGCGACGTGATCGGCCAGTATCATCCGCACGGCGACCAGTCGATCTACGACGCGCTGGTGCGTCTCGCCCAGGAATTCGCCGCCCGCTATCCGCTGATCGAAGGCCAGGGCAATTTCGGCAATATCGACGGCGATAACCCCGCCGCCATGCGCTACACCGAGGCGCGGCTCACCGAAGTCGCCGAGGCGCTGCTGGCCGGCATCGACGAGAATGCCGTCGACTTCCGGCCCAACTACGACGGCTCGACCGAGGAGCCGGTCGTCCTGCCCGGCGGCTTTCCCAACCTGCTGGCCAATGGCGCCGCCGGCATCGCCGTCGGCATGGCGTGTTCGATCCCGCCGCACAATGCCGGCGAGCTCTGCGATGCGTTGCTGCACCTGATCAAGACGCCCAACGCCCGGATCGACACGCTGGTCGACCTGGTGAAGGGGCCTGACTTTCCGACCGGCGGCGTGCTGGTCGAGCCGCGCGAGTCGATGCTCGAGGCCTACAAGACCGGCCGCGGCGCCTTCCGGTTGCGCGCGCGCTATCAAGTCGAAGAGCTGCCGCGCGGGCAATACCGCATCATCGTCACGGAGATCCCCTATCAGGTCCAGAAGGGCAAGCTGATCGAACGCATCGCCGAGATCATCAATGCCAAGAAGCTGCCGATCCTGGAGGACGTGCGCGACGAGTCGGCCGACGACGTGCGCATCGTGCTCGAGCCGCGCACCGGCAACGTTCCGGCCGAACTCCTGATGGAGCAGCTTTTCAGGCAGACCGACCTTGAAATCCGCTTTCCGCTCAACCTCAACGTCCTCGACAAGGACAACACGCCCCGCGTCATGGACCTGCGCGAGGCGCTGCAGGCCTTCCTCGACCATCGGCGCGAAGTGCTGGTGCGGCGCTCGACCTTCCGGCTGGCCGCGATCGAACGGCGACTGGAGATCCTCGACGGCTACCTGGTCGCCTATCTCAATCTGGACAAGCTGATCAAGATCATCCGCGAGGAGGACGAGCCCAAGCCCAAGATGATCAGGGCTTTCAAGCTCACCGACTTGCAGGCCGAGGCGATCCTCAACATGCGGCTGCGTGCGCTGCGCCGGCTCGAGGAATTCGAGATTAGGGCTGAGCACAAGAAGCTCAGCGGCGAGCGCAAGGAACTGCGGGCGCTCTTGAAGGACGACAAGCTGCAGTGGCAGGCGATCGCCAACGAGGTCCAGGAGATCAAGCGCAAGTTCGGCGGCAAGACCGAGCTTGGCCGGCGCCGCACCGAGCTCGCCGACGCGCCGGCCGAGATCGAGCATGCGGTCGAGGATTTCATCGAGCGCGAGCCGATCACGGTGGTGTGCTCCGAAAAGGGCTGGATCCGCGCCGCCAAGGGCCATCTCGACGAGAAAGCGGCGGCCGAGCTCAAATACAAGGAAGGCGACGGACCGCGCTTTGCCCTCCACGCGCAGTCGATCGACAAGGTCCTGGCGTTCGCCACCAACGGCCGTTTCTATACCCTGGGCTGCGACAAGCTGCCGAGCGCGCGCGGCCACGGCGAGCCGATCCGGCTGATGATCGAGCTTGGCAACGAGCAGGACATCGTGCAGCTCGAGGTGCTGAGGGGCGGCCGCAAGTTCCTCGTGGCGTCCGACGCCGGCCGCGGCTTCGTCGTGCCGGAGGACGAGGTCGTGGCGCAGACCAAGAACGGCAAGCAGGTCCTGAACCTCGCCGACACGGAGAAGGCCCAGGCCCTGGCAGTCGTGCCCGACAACGCCGACCAGGTGGCGGCGCTCAGCGTCGGCCGCAAGCTTTTGATCTTCCCGCTCGATCAGGTGCCGGAGCTGGGCCGTGGTCGAGGCGTGCTGCTGCAGAAATCCAAGGCCGACAGGCTGTCGGATGCACAGGCCTTCCGGCTGGAGGATGGCCTGCCGTGGTCCAACCGGATCATCCCTGCCAACGAGCTGAAATTCTGGCGCGGCGAACGCGCCCAGGCGGGGCGCATGCCCGAAAAAGGCTGGCCGCGCGCCAAGCGTTTCAAGGATTGATCGAAATGGACCTGACGCTGATCTGGAAGACGGTGCTGATCGGCATCGTCGAGGGTGTCACCGAGTTCCTGCCGGTATCGTCGACCGGACACATCATCCTTGCCGAGGAGCTGCTTCACTTCGAAGGCCCGCCGGGCAAGGTCTTCGACATCGTAATCCAGCTCGGCGCGATCCTCGCCGTGGTCTTTCTCTACCGGGCGAAGCTCTGGACCACGGCGCGGGGCGTGCTGCAGCGCGATCGCCGCGCCATTCGCTTCGCCGCGGCGGTAATCACGGCTTTCCTGCCGGCGGCGGTCGTGGGCGTGATCGCCTACAAAGCGATCAAGGAGCACCTCTTCAATCCGACGGTGGTTTCAGTCTCGCTGATCGCAGGCGGCGTCGCCATCCTGGTGATCGAGCGCGTCGTGCGGCGTCCGCGTATCAAGTCGGTCGACGAAGTAGATCTCAAGACGGCTCTGTGGATCGGCATCTGCCAGTGCCTATCCATGATTCCCGGCGTCTCGCGCGCCGGGGCCACCATCATGGGCGCGCGGGTCTTTCGCGTCGATCGCGCCGCCGCGGCGGAATTTTCCTTCTTCCTCGCCATGCCGACCATGCTCGGCGCAGCCGTTTACGATCTTTACAAGAACCAGGCGACGCTTGACTGGCATGGCAGTGGCGTAATTGCGCTGGGCTTCGTCACCGCCTTCTTCTCCGCACTCGTCGTGGTCGGGCCCTTCGTCCGGTTCATCAGCCGGCACGGCTTCGCTGCCTTCGCCTGGTACCGCATCGCCCTCGGTGGCTTGGCGCTGGCCCTGATTCTGGCGCGTTGACGCGCTGCTGCTTTTCAAGCTGACAGCGATATGTCATATACCCGCAACCTTTGACTGCATTGCCTGGGGAGGATGCGGACCTCAAAGGAACCAGTGAAAATAGGGAGGATTCCTGATGCAACGCCGCTCATTCCTGCGCACGGCCGGAGCCGGCAGTGCGGCAGTGGCAGCGAGCGCCGGTCTTGCCGCCCCGGCCATCGCCCAGTCGATGCCGGAGCTCAAGTGGCGCCTGACCTCGAGCTTTCCGAAGTCGCTCGACACGCTCTATGGCGCTGCCGAGTTCATGGCGAAGGTTGTCGCCGAAGCCACCGACAACAAGTTCCAGATTCACGTCTTCGCCGCGGGCGAAATCGTGCCCGGCCTGCAGGTCGCCGATGCCGTGCAGAACGGCACCGTCGAAATGGGGCACACCGCTTCCTACTATTACTCCGGCAAGGACCTGACCTTCGCGCTCGCCACCGCAGTGCCGTTCGGCCTCAATACGCGCCAGATGGACGCCTGGCTGACCCAGGGCGGCGGCGAGCAGCTCTTGAACGACTTCTTCAAGGCATACAATATTTTTGCCATCGCGACCGGCAACACGGGTTGTCAGATGGGCGGCTGGTTCCGCAAGGAAATCAAGACCGTCGACGATCTCAAGGGACTGAAGATGCGCATCGGCAGCGTGCTCGCCGGCCAGGTGATGAACAAGCTCGGCGTCGTGCCGCAGCAGATCGCCGGCGGCGACATCTATCCGGCGCTGGAGAAGGGCACGATCGATGCCGCCGAATGGGTCGGTCCCTACGACGACCAGAAACTCGGCTTCAACAAGATCGCGCCCAACTACTATTACCCCGGCTGGTGGGAGGGCGGACCGAGCATTCACACCTTCATCGCACTCGACAAGTGGAATGCCTTGCCGAAGCCCTACCAGGCGATTGTACGTGCCGCCTGCGCGGAGGCGAATACCTGGATGACGACCAAGTATGATGCGCAGAATCCCAAGGCGCTGCGCGAGCTGGTGGCCGGCGGCACCAAGCTGGCGCCGTTCTCGGCCGCGATCATGGACGCGTCGTTCAGCGCGGCCAACGAGGTCTACGCCGAGACCAACGCCAAGAATCCGGCGTTCAAAAAGGTCTATGATTCGATGACCGCCTTTCGCAAGGAGGAGGTCCTGTGGTTCCGGGTCGCCGAGAACACGTTCGACAATTTCATGGCGCGCCAGTCGGCGGCCAACAAGATCTGAGACCTTCGGGCCGTGACGAAAAACCCCGCTCCGGCGGGGTTTTTTGCGCGTCTTTCACGCCATGCGCGGCTTTCCAAAAGAAATCTCGCATGCCAGTCTTGGGTCGCTCAAGGGGAGTTGCCGAGGCGCTTCAAGCGTCCCATGGGAGGAAAACAGTAAATGCAACGTCGGAAATTCATCAGGACCGCGGGTGTTGGCGCGGCCAGCGCGGCGGCCGTATCGGCTGTCGCAGCACCCGCCATCGCGCAGAGCATGCCGGAAGTTAAGTGGCGTCTGACGTCGAGCTTCCCCAAGTCGCTCGACACGCTCTATGGGGGATCCGAACTCCTCGCCAAGATGATCGGCGAGATGTCGGACAACAAGTTCCAGATTCATGTGTTTGCCGCCGGTGAAATCGTCCCGGGCCTGCAGGTCGCCGACGCGGTGCAAAACGGCACCGTCGAGATGGGACAGACCGCCGCCTACTACTATTTCGGCAAGCATGTGAACTTCGTGTTCGAGACCGGCCTGCCGTTTTCGATGAATCAGCGCGAGTACTACGCCTGGCTCTACCATGGCGGTGGCAACGAGCTGATCCAGGAGTTCTACAAGGAGTACAATTTCCGCTCCTTCATCTTCGGCGGCACGGGCGGCCAGATGGGCGGCTGGTTCCGCAAGGAGGTCAAGGCGGTCGAGGACATGAACGCTCTGAAGGTCCGCTGCGGCGGCTTCGCCGGCCTGATCCTTCAGCGCCTCGGCATCGTGCCGCAGCAGATCGCCGGCGGAGACATCTACCCGGCCCTGGAAAAAGGCACGATCGATGCCTGCGAGTGGGTGGGCCCGTACGACGACGAGAAGCTCGGCTTCAACAAGATCGCCAAATATTATTACTACCCCGGTTGGTGGGAGGGTGCCTCGTGCGGCTCGCTTTACATCAACCTTGATGCCTGGGCGAAGCTTCCCAAGCAGTATCAGGCGATGGTCGAAACGGCAGCGGGCCTCGTGACGGCATGGATGGTGCCCAAGTACGATGCCGGCAACCCGGCCGCCTTACGCCGTCTCGTGGCGTCGGGCACCGAGCTGCGGCCGTTCTCGCGCGCGATTCTCGAGCCTTCTTTCAACGAGACTTACAAGTTGTATGACGAGCTGTCGACCAAGGATCCGAAGTTCAAGAAGATCTACGACAGCCTGAAGGCGTTCCGCGCCGACCAGAACCTGTGGTTCCGCGTCGCCGAGAACACCTTCGACAACTTCAATTTCTCGATGTCGGCCCAGGGTCGCTAGACCCTCGCCGCTTCGGCAAAAAGAGAAAGCTCCGCCTCAGGCTGGGCTTTTTTTTGCCGCATGGTCGGGGCGGCGTCCTACTTGAAGACCGGCGGCGCGCTTTCCTCCGGCGGCGCCTGGAGCTCGATCTTGATCTTGCTCGGATCGACGGTCGAGGGCGCGTCGAGGAAGTAGGTCACCGACTGCGGGAAGGCGATCACGATCACCACCATGATGAGCTGCAGAAACACCCAGGGCACCGAGCCCCAGTAGATGTCCGAACTTTTGACTTCCTTGGGTGCCACGCTTCTCAAATAGAAGAGGGCGAAGCCGAAGGGTGGATGCATGAACGACGTCTGCACGTTGACGCACAGCATGACGCCGAACCAGATCAGGGCGGCGTCGTGGCCGACCACCGGCTCGAGGATCTTTTGCGCCACCGGCGCCAGCATCGGCACGATGATGAAGGCGATCTCGAAGAAGTCGAGGAAGAACGCCAGGAAGAACACGAACAGGTTGACGACGACGAGGAAGCCCCAGACGCCGCCGGGCAGGCCGGTCAGCATATGTTCGACCCACGGGCCGCCATTGACGCCCTGGAAGGTGATCGAGAAGCAGGTCGCGCCGACCAGGATGAAGGCAACCATCGCGGTGATGCGCATCGTCGCCTGGAAGGCCTGCACGATCAGCTCGCGCAGGTCCCTGACCTGCCAGGCTCGCCAGCAAAGCCAGATGATCGAGGCGAACATCACGGAGAAGGCGATCTGGAAGGGGATCGACTTGAAGTCCACCAGTCCGATCACGAAACCCACGCCGGCGGCGGCGCAGCCCGCGCCGAACGTCCATTTGTCGAACTTGGTCAGCGGCGCATTGCGCACCACCGCCAGCACGATGGCGCCGATGGTGCCCATGGCGCCCGCCTCGGTCGGCGTGGCGAGGCCCATCATGATCGTGCCCAGCACGAGGAAGATCAGGACTGCGGCCGGAATGATGCCCCAGGCGCACTTGATCAGCAGCGGCATGCCGAAAAGGGTGCGCGGCACGGGCGGCAGGTCATCGGGCCTGACAACGCCGACATAGAAGGTATAGATCGCAAACAGCGCAATCTGCAGCAGCGACGGCCCCCAGGCACCGAGATACATATCGCCGACCGAGCGGCCGAGCTGGTCGGCCAGTACGATCAGGACCAGCGACGGCGGCACCAGCTGGGTGATCGTGCCGGATGCAGCGAGCACGCCGGTGGCGTAGCGCATGTTGTACTTGTAGCGGATCATGATCGGCAGGGTGATCAGGGCCATGGCGATGACCTGGGCCGCTACGGTGCCGGTGATGGCGCCCAGGATGAAGCCGACGATGATCGTCGAGTAGCCCAGCCCGCCCCTGACCGGCCCGAACAGCTGGCCCATCGATTCCAGCATGTCCTCGGCGAGCCCGCACTTTTCCAGGATCGCGCCCATGAAAGTGAAGAAAGGAATCGCCAGCAGCAGTTCGTTGGCCAGGATGTTGCCGAACACGCGGCTCGGGATGGCCTGCATGAACGGCATGGTGAAATAGCCGAAATCGATCGCCATGAAGCCGAAGAAAAACCCCACGGCCGCCAGCGAGAAGGCGACCGGGTAGCCGATGAGCATGAACACGACGAGGCCGCTGAACATCAGCGGCGGCATCCACTCGAGAGGGACGATCATTGCTGCGGCCTCTCGTAGTGCGCTTCGAGGCTGTCGACCGGATAGTCGTTGAGGAAGGCCACACGCTTGATGAGTTCGGAGATTCCCTGCAGGGCCACGAGGGCGAAGCCGACCGGCAGAACCGCCTTGATCGGCCAGCGCAGCAATCCGCCGGCGTTGGAGGAGTTCTCATTGACGTTGAAGGACTGCATGAAGAAAGGCCAGCTCAGCCAGGCCAGGATCGCGCAGGTTGGCAGCAGGAAGATCAGCGTTCCCAGAATGTCGATCCACAGCTGGCCGCGCCGGCTGAGCGTCATGTAGAAGATGTCGACGCGCACATGTTCGTTGCGCTTCAGCGTATAGGCGGCCCCGAACATGACGATGACCGCGAACATGTACCACTGCACTTCGAGCCAGGCATTGGAACTCATGTCGTAGGCGTAGCGCACCATGGCGTTGCCGCCGCTGACGAGGCAGGCCAGCAGCACCAGCCAGTTGCAGACCACCCCGATCTTTTCGTTGATGGCGTCGACGACCGCGCTGAAGCCCAGCAATAGGCGCATCCCCACTCCCCCTGCGCGAGTTATTGTTGTCGATCCCCCGTTCTCGCAGACGGAGGCCTTCTCAATAACGCGGGCTGCGAAATCGCGCTAGCGCCTGGAACCGTCAAGGCGGAGCAGAAGGTGCGTCAAGTCGCTCCACCTGACCGCGAATGCCTACGCGGTAGGCAGCTCGGTCCAACCTTCGGGACCGAAGAACTCCAACGGGCGGAAGGCGCGCTTGTAGGCCATCTTGCTCGAATCGGCGATCCAGTAACCCAGATAGACATAGGGCAGCCCGCGCCGCGCCGCGGCGTCGGCCAGCCACAGGATCATATGCGTGCCCAATCCGCGCCGCGGGTGCTGCGGGTCGAAGAAGCTGTAGACCGCCGATACGCCGCTCGACAGCCAGTCGACCAGGCAGGCGCCGACCAGCCGGCCTTCCGCCGAGTCGTCGCGAAACTCGATGATCGCGGTCTCGACCGGGCTCTCCTCGACCATCGCCCGATAGTCGTCGAAATCCATGTCGGCCATGTCGCCGTCGCGATGACGGGTCAGCACGTAGCGTGAAAAAAGCGCGTACTGTTCGCCAGTGGCCAGCGGCTGGGTCTCGACCGCGTGGACGTGCTCGTTGCGCCGCAGGATGCGGCGCTGGGCGCGGCTCGGCTCGAAGTCTCTGACGCGGATACGGACCGGCACGCAGGCGCGGCAGCCGTCGCACAGCGGCTTGTAGACGAAATGATGCGACCGCCGGAAACCCGCGTCCGTCAAGGTGTCGTGCTGGGAGATCGCATCCGGCCCGCTCAGCTCGGTGACGAGTTTGGTCTCCAGCCGATGCGGCAGATACGGGCAGCGCATCGCCGGCGTGGTGCGGAAGAACCGCAGGGTCTGGATGTTCTGGCGGATGAACATGTGTTCAACAGTGTAGCGCGCCGGTCGACGAAGGAAAGCGCTCGTCTTGTCGACCAAGGTCGATGGCATACGCCCAAGTCAAGACTTTTGTCGGCTGCGGGCCATCCGGCGAAACGGCGCAAGCGCGAGCCGCAGCAGTTTCGGCAACAGCCACACCAGCAAGGCCACGAAGACCGCCAGCAGGCACAGAAATGTGATCGGATGGGCGATCGCAAGCGCCAGGCCGCCGATCACGGTGGCGTCCTCGGTGAGGGATGCGGCGATATTGCTGAACGGCTCGGGCGAGGTGTTTATGAGCGCCCGTGAGCCGGTCTTGGCGATATGGGTGCCCACCGCCAGGGTGCCGCCCAAAAGACCGGCGATGACCGCGACCTCGGGGCTGATGCCGCCGGCCGCACCGTAGGCCAGCAGGGCGCCGGCCGGCACGCGCACGAAGGTCTGCAGCATGTCGTTGAGGCTGTCGACGTAAGGGATCTTGTCGGCCAGGAAGTTGAGCGCGAACAGGATAGCCGCCACGCCCAGCACCCAGGGCGAGGCCAGCACCTGCAGATCGTGCGGCAGGCTGACCAGGCCCAGCCGCTCGGCGCCGCCCAGCACCAGCACGGCGGCATAGGCATTGAGCCCGCTCGCCCAGCCGGCGCCCAGCGCCACGGCCAGGGCGGCGAGCGTCTCGGTGCTCATCGCTGGATCAAAAAGCGCGCCGCGCCTTGAGCGCGGTCGCCAAGGTGCCGTCGTCCAGCCAGTCGAGCTCGCCGCCCACCGGCACGCCATGGGCGAGGCGGGTCAGCGGGACGCCGAGCTCGGACAGCCGCTCGACGAGATAGTGGGCGGTGGTCTGGCCGTCGACCGTGGCGTTGGTCGCCATGATCACTTCGCGCACGCCGCCTGCCGCCACGCGCTTCACCAGGGTGACGATGTTGAGTTCGTCAGGCCCGATGCCGTCGAGCGCCGACAGCGAGCCGCCCAGCACGTGATAGCGGCCAGCGAAGATCTTGCCGCGCTCCATGGCCCACAGGTCGCCGACATCCTCGACGACGCAGATCAGGCCCTGGTCGCGCTTGGGATCGGCGCAGATCGAGCAGGGGTCGATCGTGTCGAGATTACCGCACACCGAGCAGGCCCGGATCGCGCGCGCCGCGTCGGCCAGCGCGCTGCCGAGCGGCTCCATAAGGGTTTCGCGCTTCTTCAGGAGATGGAGCGCCGCCCGGCGGGCCGAGCGCGGCCCGAGGCCCGGCAGCCGGCCCAGCAACTGGATCAGCCGCTCGATTTCGGGGCCGTTCATTGCTGGGGGCGCGCCACTCCAGTGGCGCGTCTTTGTCGACAACGGGAGGAGATCGCGCCACTGGAGTGGCGCGCCTCCGGCAAAGACGAAGAGCAAGGTGACATGCTCTAAAGCTTGAAGCCCGGCGGCAGGGTCATGCCGCCGGTGATGCCGCGCATCTGCTCCTGCACCGTCTGCTCGACCTTGGTCCGCGCGTCGTTGGCTGCGGCCACGATCAGGTCCTCGACCACGCCCTTGTCGGCCGGCACGAACAGCGAGGCATCGATCTCGACCTTGCGCGTCTCGTTCTTGCCGTTGACGGTCACCTTGACCAGGCCGGCGCCGGAGCTGCCGATGATCTCCAGGCGCTCGAGCGCGGCCTGCAGCTCCTGCATCTTCTGCTGCATGGCCTGCGCCTGCTGCATCAGGCCGCCCAGATCCTTGAGTTTGTCGAACATCAGAACTCGCTTTCCGGAATGTCGTCGTCGGCAGGGTACTCATCTGCCGCGGGCGGCTCCTCGCCCGCGCCGGCAAGGCCTGCCACCAGGGACGTCTGGTCGCCCTTGCGCCGCACGGCATCGAGCTTGGCGCCGGGAAATGTCTTCAGGATGGCCTGCACCATCGGATCAGCCTCGGCCTGGCTGCGCAGCGAATCTGATTGGGCCGCTTTCTGGACCGTAAGTGTCGGTTTGCCAGGATCGCTCGACACCGAGGCGATCCAGCGTCGGCCGGTCCAGCGGCCCAGCATCTCGCTCAGGCGCGGCGCGAGGTCGGGCGGGGCCTGCGGCTCGGGCCGGAATTCGATCAGGCCGGGCTCGCAGCGCACCTCGTGCACGTGATGCATGAGATGGTGCACCAGCCGTGCCTCGCGGCGGGCCTCGAACAGGGCCACGATTTCGGTGAAGCTTCTTGGATTGGGCAGCGCTTCGGCCGGCTGGGCAGCCGTCGTCGCGACGGGCTGTGTCGCCAGCCGTGCCGCCGCGCCTCCGCCGCCGCCGCGCGGGGCCGGTGCGCCGGCCGTGGACGCAACCGGACCAGCACCGTTCTGCAAAGCCTTGATGGCATCGGCGGGCGAGGGCAGGTCGGCTGCGTAACACAGGCGGATCAGCGCCATCTCTGCGGCGCGCAGGGGAGACGGCGCGGACAGCGTCTCCTGCAGGCCCTTGAGCAGCAGCGTCCAGGCCCGCGTCAGCGACGCCATGGAAAGCCTGGCGGCCATCGCGAGACCCTGGGCGCGCTCGCTGTCGGCCGAGCCCGCCGCGGCCTCGGGCGCCACTTTGAGCCGGGTCACCCAGTGCGTGAGCTCGAGCAGGTCCTGCAGGACGACCACGGGGTCGGCGCCGGAATCGTGCATCTCGCCCAGCGACGCCACGACGGCGGGCGCATCGCCCTTCATCGCCTTCTCGAACAGCTCGAGCACGCGGCTGCGATCGGCCAAGCCCAGCATGTCGCGCACCTGCGCCGCATCGACCACGCCGCCGCCGTGGGCGATCGCCTGGTCGAGCATCGACAGCCCGTCGCGCACCGAACCGTCGGCCGCACGCGCCAGCAAGACCAGCGCCTCGGGCGAGATCTCGACCTTCTCGGCGGCGGCGATGCCGGCGAAATGCGCGATCAGCGTCTCTTGCGGCACGCGCCTGAGGTCGAACCGCTGGCAGCGGCTCAGCACCGTCACCGGCACCTTGCGGATCTCGGTGGTGGCGAACAGGAACTTCACGTGTGGCGGCGGCTCTTCCAGCGTCTTGAGCAGCGCGTTGAACGCCTTCTCCGACAGCATGTGCACTTCGTCGATGATGTAGACCTTGTAGCGCGCCGAGACCGGCCGGTAGCGCACGCCCTCGATCAGCTCGCGCACATCGTCGATCCCGGTGCGCGACGCCGCGTCCATCTCGATCACGTCGACATGGCGGTCCTCGGTAATGGCCTTGCAGTTGTCGCAGACGCCGCACGGATCGACCGTCGGGCCGCCCTTGCCGTCGGGTCCGACGCAGTTGAGCGCCCGGGCGATGATGCGGGCAGTCGTGGTCTTGCCGACACCGCGCACGCCGGTGAGCATGAAGGCATGCGCGATGCGGCCCGTCGCGATGGCGTTGCGCAAGGTGCGCACCATCGCTTCCTGGCCGATCAGGGTGGTGAAATCGACGGGACGGTATTTGCGGGCGAGGACGCGGTAGGGAAGAGCTGAAGTGCCCGAGCTCTTGTTGTCTGAGCCCTTGGAGGCTTGCGCCATGGCTGCTCACCCTGATCTGCCGCGGCCCCTTCAGGCCCGGCGGTCGTCGCGCCCGGGCCGCCCGGCCGCCGCGGCGGCGCGCGACGGAACGGGTGAGAGACCGGCATGACCCGAAGCGAATTCGTTACGGCTGCTTCCTTCCGGATCTGACCGGGTTGGCGACTGCTCCGCCCACACCGGCCCCTCGAGGGGGTTATATCAGGACTCGGACCACCGCGTGCAAGGGCCGAAGTGGACCGTTTCTGTCCCCCTCCAACCCCTTGATCCGGCGCCTGAATCGGGCCGGCGCCAGGATCGAGCCCCGTCGTTTGCTCGGCCCGGCATCCTGTCGCAGAGCGGCCGGGGCGCTTGTCGGCGACCGGCATAGTGAGTACCGCTGCCCCATGTGCCCCTCCCACGAAAATGAAGCGCCGGTGGTCGAGTCGAAGCCCGCAGGCGGCGCCTCGGACCTCACGCTGCGCGCGCTGCAGCAGCGTATCCGGCAACAGGAAATACTGGCCGAGCTCGGGGTGACCGCGCTCCAGGGCGCGTCGTTCGACACGCTGCTGATCGACACGGCGCGCCTGACGGCGGAAGGTCTGCGCGCCGAATTCTGCAAGGTGCTGGAATACATCCCTGCCGACAACGAACTGCTGGTCCGCGCCGGCGTGGGCTGGCATTCGGGCGTCGTCGGCACGGCCCGCATCGGCGCCGATCTGGCGTCGCCCGCGGGGTTTGCGCTGCGCACCGGCAAGCCGGTGATTTCCAACCACCTCGAAAACGAGGAGCGTTTCAGGACGCCCGAAATCCTGCGCCAGCACGGTATCCACCGGGCGATGAACGTCATCCTGCAGGGCGACGGCCGGCCGTTCGGAGTCCTCGAGGTCGACAGCCGGTCGGAGGACGAGTTCGTCGAACACGACCTCGCCTTCCTGCAGGGCACGGCGAACATTCTCGGCATGGCGATCGAGCGTGACCGCCATGAGCATAATCTCAAGGCCGCGCTGGAGCGCCATCAGGTTCTCCTGAAGGAGATGAATCATCGGGTGAAGAACAGCCTGATGATCGTCTCCAGCATGCTTCAGCTCCAGGGCAGCGCCGTCGGCGATCCGGCGCTGACCGCGCATCTCGCAGAAGCGTCCCAGCGCGTGTCGGCCGTGGCCAAGGCCCACGACCAGTTGTTTCACGGCTCCGATATCGAGCGCATGGACCTTGGAAAGTATGTCGAGACGATCTGCAAGGATCTCGACGCAACTGTGGCACACTGCGTCATCCATGCGGACGTCCAGCACGAGATCGAGATTTCGACCGATCGTGCCATATCGGCGGCGTTGATCGTCAACGAGCTCATCACCAACGCCGCGAAGTATGCCTACAAGGACAGGCCGGGCGGAAAGATCTGGATCACCGTTGCCGGCGCAGGCAAGGACAAGCTCTCGATCTCCGTGCGCGACGAGGGCGCCGGCCTGCCGCCGGATTTCAACCTCAAGAAGCCCAAGGGACTCGGCATGCGGATCATCACCGCGTTCGTAAAGCAGCTGAACGGCAGGCTCGAGATCCGTGCCGGCCATCCCGGGACCGAGTTCGTGGTCACGATACCGCGGTGAACCGCCGCGCCGGACGCTCGAGGCCGAGATGCTCGCGCAGCGTCGTCCCGGCATAGTCGGTGCGAAACAGGCCGCGCTCCTGCAGGATCGGCGCCACGCGCTCGACGAAGTCGTCGAATTGCCCGGGAAAGAACGGCGGCATCACGTTGAAGCCGTCGGCGGCGCCGGAGCGGAACCAGCTTTCCCGCACGTCGGCGACCTGCAGCGGATTGCCGATCACGCTCGCCAGGCGTTCCGCCCAGCATCTTCGCGGTGGTCGATCAGGCGCTCGGCAACGCGGGCCCGTTCACGCAGCGACTGTTGAAGCGGCATCCGTCTCTTCTCGGCGGCAGCGGACCTTGGCTGAGGGGCCCGTAGATGCGGCCCCGCAACGTCAGGGCCGCACGCCCGCCGCGGCCATGCCGTCGGTGACGTCGGCGCTGAGCGCCTTGGCCGCGGCGATGTCGGCATCGCCGCCGGCGGTGTCGCCCATCCGGCGCTTGGCGACGCCGCGCCCGAACAGCGACGAGGCCTTCTTCGGATCGATCCTGAGCGCATTGTTGAAGTCGGCCATGGCGGCGTCGAGCCGGCCGAGATTGAGGTCGGCAATGCCGCGATTGTTGAAGGCATCGCCGTAGTTCGGGTCGAGCGCGATCGCCCGGTCGTAGTCCTCGACCGCGCGGCTGGTCTGGCCCAGATTGTCGTAGACGATGCCCCGGTTGTTGAAGACTAGGGCGAAGTCCGGCTTGAGCTTGAGGGCCTGGTCGAAGTCCTGGAGTGCGAGGTCATAGTCTTTGTCGTCGGCGTGGGCGTTGCCGCGATTGTTGAAGGTGTCGGCGTCGGTCGGGTCGAGCTTGATGGCTTGGTCGTACTCCTGGATCGCGTAGAAATATTGGCTCTGCTCGGCAAAGACCAGGCCGCGGCCTTTGAAGGCGCTGGCATCGTCCGGCTTGAGCTCGGTGGCCTTGTCGTAGTCGGCGATCGCGTGGTTGGGGTCGTTGCTGAGCCGGTAGGCATCGCCGCGACTGCTGAAGGCGTCGGCAAAGTTCGGGTTCAGCCGGATGGCCTCATCGAAATCCTCGATCGCCGGGCCGAGCTGGTTCTTGTTGAGCCGGGCAAGGCCGCGATCGTAGTAGACCCGCGCGAGCTTTTCGCCGCTCTCGCGTCCCGACGCGATGACGGCGCTGCATCCCTGGATGGTCTGGTCGTCGGTGGCCTTGTCGTCACGGCACCATTTCTCGAGCTGCTCGTAGCTCTGTGCTTGCGCCGACGCGCATACCGTTACCAGCAGCGTCAGGACCAGGATTGTCTGCCGCACGTGAATCTCTCGCCTCCCCGCATGCAGTGGGGAGAGTCCGTCCGATGGCATCCTGCCGTCAAGGATCACCGCAGCACGGCGAGTGGCGCTGAGACCGGCCGGCAGCCCCGCGGCGCGACCGCGTAAACGTTTTGTTTGGTGGCGGCTGCCGCAGTAGCCTCGGCACTTCCTGTCACGGAAGGGGGCGCCATGGGCAACCTAACAGAAGATCCGGAAACCTTTTTTGGGTTCGCACGGAACATGTTGGCACACGCCGCGCTGCAGGCACCGGCCGATAGCGACCGGTTCGTGCTGACGAGCGGCCTCGCCAAGATTGCCACAGGCCTGGAGATTCTGAGCGCTGAGCTGAAGGCAACCCGCAAGGAGCTCGGTGACGTCCAAGACATGTTGCGGCAAATGAAGCGCGCGCCGGGCCGGCCCTGACCTTTCGGGAGACGCCGCCTCGCGCGCGCGTTCAGGAACCTCGCGTCGGCACCACGGAGATGTCCACCGACGGGCGCAGCTCGGCGCAGACCTTCAGCACCTCGTGGATGTTGTTGGTCAGGAACTTGTCGAACGGCGTCTCGTCCTTCACCGCGTTCTCGTCGATGGCGGTGAAGGCCTGCTGCTTCAGGATGTAGTCGAACCTAGCCGCCCATTTGCGGGCGCCGAGCCGGGCGGTGGTCGAGCAGTTGTCGACCATGTAGGACACGCCCTTGTAGTCCATGTAGGGATTGAGCGAGTCGACGGCCTCGATGATCGATTCGTTGGCGATCTCCGAATAGGGATGGCCGCGGTCCTTCAACAGGTCGACCTGAGCCATCATGCAGGCAAGGTAGACGCCGGCCGTCTCCGGATTGATCGGCGCATAGTTGCGCTCGCTGTTGGCGCGCACCTTTTCGCCGACCGTCCACATGTCGGTGCCGTCGATCTTGCCCATCGGATAGGTGCCGTGGCGGCGGGTCGCCTGGATGACGCTGCGCACCTCGTTGCCCGAGGCGACGTCGTCGTAGATCTCCTCGAGGATCTCGCGCGAGGGGTGGTAGGCGGCGTTGAAGGCCTTGCGGAAGGCCGCCTTCTCCTTTTCGTCGAGCTGCTCGTAGAGGGCTTTCAGGCCGGAGCGCGAGATGGTCTTGCTGATCGGCCCGGTGATCGACTCCGAGGTGTTGAGGTAGGCGTCGTCCTTGGCCATACCCTGGCCGACATAGCGCGCATAGAGGCTTTCGGCGATGCCGTGCACGGCGCCCAGCAGGATGCCGCGCTCGCCGAAGATGTCCGAGCGGTATTCCGATTCGAGCGTGGTCTCGAAGGTGTAGGGCGAACCCAGCGCCACCGACCAGCCGAGCGCGTAGTCGGTGGCCTTGCCGGTGACGTCCTGCTGCACGGCAAAGCTCGCATTGATGCCGGCGCCGTTCGTCTCGCGGCCCTGCTCGTAGAGTCGCCGCACCGACGGGCCCATGCCCTTGGGGCAGACGGCGATGACGTTGATGTCCTTGGGAAAGTCCTCGCCTTCGGCCTGCAGGTGCGACAGCAGGAAGCCGTGGCTCAGCCCCAAGGTCGTGCCGGGCCGGAAGGCGGCGAAGATCTTCTTGTAGTTCTCGGCGAAGGCGGCGTCGGAGATCAGCAGCAGCGCCATGTCGCTTTCGCGGATCACGTCGTACATCTCGCCCAGCGTGCCGTTCTCCTTGGTGAAGCCGACCGCCGCCGCCTCCTTCATCGAGGACGAGCCCTCGCGCAGGCCGACCTTGACCCGGATGCCGGTGCCTGCCAGCGATTCGCGCAGGTTCTGCGCCTGCGCCGGACCCTGCGACGACCAGCCGATCACGCCGATCTGCTTGATGCCGTCGAAGGCCTTGGTTAGCAAGGGGAACAGATGGCGGCCGCCGGCGACGATGGTCTCCTCGCGGTCGGCCATCTTGACGACTCGGGTTTCGAACACCTTGGAGGTGAAGCTCATCGGGCAAAATCCTCGGCTCTGGAACGGATCGCTGTCGGGCAGCGCCTAGTGAACGGGCGAGCCGTCTGAGTCAAGCACACGAGCGCCCGCCGAGCCATGCCGCCCGGCATGGGTCAAAGGCATGGCCTGACCCCGATTTCACGCTCGCCGGATTTGCGCTAGGCTGGCCGGCGCCATCAAGCAAGACGACATGGAGGGAAACGCGCCATGAACACCGCAGTCCTCGAGGCCAAGACCACCGAATTCGACGTCGACGATATCGAATACCTGCGCCACGGCGACAAGCCGTTGCTGGCGCGCATCTTCAAGCCGCGCGGCGCGGGGCCGTTTCCGGCCATGGTCGAGTGCCATGGCGGTGCCTGGTGCATGAGCGACCGCACCACCGAGCGGCTGCGCCACGAATTCATGGCCTCGCACGGCATCGTGTCGATCGCGCTGGATTTCCGCTCCGGCAACGAGGCTCCCTATCCCGCCTCGGTGCAGGACATCAACTATGCGGTGCGCTGGGCCAAGGCCAACGCGCGCGACCTCAAGACCCGGCCCGACCTGGTCGGCCTGTCGGGCCAGTCGAGCGGCGGCCATCTGGCGATGCTGGTCGCCATGCGCCCGCACGATTCGCGCTACACCGCGATCCCGTTGCCGGCCGGCTCGCCTGCGCAGGATGCGAGTGTGCGCTGCGTGATCATGTCCTGGCCGGTCATCAACCCGCTCAGCCGTTACCGCCACGCCAAGCGCGCCCAGGCGGGCGCCAATCCGCCGGAATGGCCGAAGTCGATCATCGCGCGCCACGATTCCTACTGGCGCTCGGAGGCCAACATGGCCGAGGGCAGCCCCACCGTCGCGCTCGAGAAGGGCGAGAAGGTGCTCACGCCGCCGGCGGTCTGGTACCAGGCCCACGGCGACATCGTGCACGACTACAAGGACACCGAGTCGACGTTCGACGGCAACGAGCCGCAGCGCTTCTGCGCCGCTTACGCCAAGGCCGGCGGCTCGATCGCGCTCGAATACATCGACATGGAGCGCAAGGCAGGCTCTTCGCCGGACCTGTCGAAGTGCGGCCCCATGTTCGGGCAAATGGTCGAGTTCGTCGAGCAGCACGTAAGGATCTGACCGGGCGCACGACGCAACAACTCGACGCACGGCGCCGGTTGAGGAGAGAACATGGCTGCCTCGAAGTCCGCTTCAAGAAAGTCCGCCGCGAAGAAGACCGGGAAGACGCGGAAGTCCCGGTCGGCGGCCAAGAAAGCCTCGAAGACACGCAAGCCGCGGGGGGCGGCAAAGAAAGCCGCTGCAACGCGCAAGAGGCCTCCTGCAGCCAAAAAGGCTTTGGCGACTCGCAAGACGAAAGCGCCCGTATCGGCCAGAGCGAAGACCACCGCCAACACCAATACGCTCACGTCTGAAGTGCCACCGACCATTGCGGAGATCGACAACCGCATCGCCATTGTACGGAACAACCTCCGCGACCTGGTCGAGCAAGCCACCTCATACTCCGGCGCTGCGGCCGAGGAACTGACATCGCAACGCATCGCCGAACAGGAGGCGAAACTCGAGCTCCTGAGGAAGCAACGCGAGGAGCTCGCGCGACAAGGGTCGTGACCGCGTCTCGAGGACGCTCATCGCGCCCACGGTAGGGCGGCGATCGCGAAGCCCGCTGCAAGGGCAATGAACGACAGCAGCGCCATCACCGCGATCGGCGGCCGGGGCGCGTGACCCGTCTCCATGGGCATGGACATGTGGGACATGGAAGGCCCCGCAAGCGCCATCCCGCTCATGGCTTCAGCAGTGTGCTCATGCCTGCCTGCAGCCGCGGTCGCGGGGCGTACAGTCATCATGCCGTGCTTGAGATGGTTCGCCACCAGCCACCAGTTCATCGGATAGGCGATGACGAAACCGACGAGCAGCGCCATCGACATCACGAACCAGAAGTTTGGCGTGAGCGGGTTGTCCGCGGCTTCGACATGCCTCCTGAGAATCATCATGGTCGGCATCATTCCCGCCATCAGGAGATTCATCGATAGCAGTTCGGCCATGAACGTGCTCTTCAGGGCACTGAGATAGGATCCTCCGGCCATGTCGCGCATGAACAGCGCCTGGAAGATCGACCAGCCGAAGGCGAAGCCCAGGACGTATTCCAGGACCATTTCGGCGATGCCGGTAATGCCGAGGACGCTTGAAAGCACCGCGCCGGCCAGAATGCCGACGCCGTCGCCGGCGACGCAATGCATGGTCGATCCCAGCGTCTGTCGCCACTGCGCCGCCGTGTATTGCTCGTGCGTCCCGGGCAGCGGCTCCCGGCAGCCGAGGACGTAAAGGAAGGCGCCGACCACGCCGGTATAGGCGGTCAGCAACACGAAGCCCCATTTCATCACCGGAGATTCCGGCGTATTGCGGATATCGATCGCGACGAACAGCAGCGACACCGCGGCCAGCAGAAACCACAGCAACATCACGCCATCCAGCATCGGGTTCTCCCTCGCTTTTCGACTCCCCTCCTAAAGCAGCTGCGAGCGGTGACAATGCGGCTCAGCGGCCCTGGCCTCCCTACGGGATTCGAACTCGTGTTTCAACCTTTAGAGGTTGCGACCGAGTTTGTGCTACCGAGAGGACGCCTTCCGAGCGTGCTTCGGCAGCCTGATCCGCAAACATCGAATTTGTGCGGCGAGCGCGGCCGCGTGACCATGTCCGGACAGGCGCATCATAGTCGCAATAAGGATGAGCGCTCGAGAGGGTAATGTTGGCGTGCATCCAAGCTCCATTCGGTCGAATGACCGGCGAGCTACTTATTGATGGGCCTGCCCCGTGTTTTGCTACAGGAATCAGTTTGATTCCGGTGCCGTGGCGTTGCGCGATGCACTGGCGATCGTCTCGAAGGCCTCTGGCATTCTGGACGAGGGTAAGCATCCGAAGTACGAGGAGAAGAAAGTTCAGGACGGCACTGTCGTTGCGGCCGTCGACGCCTTCCTCGCTCACCTGCGCAAGAAGGGACTGTTAACCGTTACCCACACCGAGCCAGTCCTCCGTGTTCGTCACGAGCCGGAGCCGTTCTTTTCCGATTCAATGATGTTGCGGAAACAAGCATCGACTTTTCGTCGAACGGAACTGTTCCGCCGTTTCGGTAAATCTTGAGTCCGGATTCGCTAGTCGCTTCTTCGTCCTGCCATCCCAATGTCGACGCGAGATTCCGAACTATTCAATTGAAACTCGCGTCGGTTCGCCTGATGCCACACGTGCGGGTGACAGCTCTGGCGAGCGCCGGCGGGCCGCGATCCGCCGCCACCTGAGGACAAGTGTGCGGCCGAGAGCCACTGATGGAACTTCAATATGGGTGAAAGAGAGCTGAGCAACCCCGAGCGCAACGGCGATGGTGACGATCGCGGTGACCAGGAAGATCGGAATGTCGAACCGGTGCGCGACGTCCGGCGACAGCGTCGCATAAAGCTGGTGCACGACAACTGTCAGAATAAAAAAATGCCAGAGGTAGAAGGAATAGGAGAGCCGGCCGTTCCAGCGCAGCAGAGGCCCCTCGAGCCAGCGGAACGGTGGGCGAGTCTCGGAGAGAACGATCAGGCTGATAACGCTGAAGGCGCCAAAGGCCTCGACGAGGATGACGGGTGCCGGGCGCTGTCCTAAGACTATGGTGGGAAGCGCCATCAGGAGATAGCATAACGCTAGCGCCCACCCGCTGCCTCCGAGCGTCCGCTCGAGCGCCCGCGCCCAGCGAAGGCCACGCGTCTCGACTATCATGCCGAGATAGAAGACGAACAGGTAGCGCGACCAGACATGCTCCCAGTTCAGTAGGGAGAGGCCGACCAATGCCGCCAGAGTCGCGACGTCGACCCATGCTTTGACCTTACGCGACAGTTGATGGAAGAACGGCAGAAACGGTGCCGCGCACATCTCCGCATAGAGCGACCAGACAACGAGGTTCATCGTCCAGCTCGCCATGACGAGATTGCCGACAATGGACCTCCATGTCAGAGAATTGAAGACGCGCCCATTGACCCAGTCCGCGGCCTCCGTGCTCTGGGCCGGATACGTGCCGGTAAATGCAGCGAAGTCGAGGGGCGCCCGGCCTACGAGGAACAGTTCGGCGAGGCCGATGATCCCGATGATCGCAACGAAGTGGGCGGGATAGAGCCGAAAGATGCGCCGGATCATGAAGGGTACGAATTCGCGGCTGGTCTGACGGCCACCGCGCGAGGAATCAAGGGAGCGGCCGATGACCACGCCGCTGATCACGAAGAATATAGTCACCGCCATTTCGGCGTTGACCAGCCCACTGCCGATCCTAATAGCGACGTCGCGCACTGTCTGCAGTTCGAGCAGAGGACCGAACGCGAAGCCGTCTTCGGTGAACAGTACGTAGCCCATCGTATGCATCACAGCCACGCAGAGCGCTGCGAGTCCACGGACTGATTCGATACGGATCAGAAAGCCGACCTTGGTCGGCGGCGAAGATTCGATGGCCACTTGCCCCCCGATCGTGACTGACGCGAGGCTCCAACTGCATCCTTTGGCTCCAAGCGCTGCAAGTCTCGTGTCTTTTTGGAGGCCTAGCTCGGCCACGGGCTCTGAAGGTCATGGCGCGGAACCCATGGTGCAGCGCGAGAACTGGCCGCCAGTGCGCGGCTTCGCCGGCACCCCCGCGGGGCACGCTCTCCAGGGACGCCCACGACGACGCACAACAAGCCGGTGCAATCGTCGGCGCCTCAGTTTTGGTCGTGATCAGCAACGACCCCGCAGCTTCCGTCAGCTCGGAAGAACAAACACCTGCCCGGTACTTCTTTCCACCAACCTTGATTGCTCGGCGAACGGCGCAAGCTCACCACGCCAAAGCGCCAAGCACTCTTGTCGCCGCTGTAAGGCTGGTCGGAGAGGAGATCCTGATAGCGTGGCACCTTCCAGGTGTGTTCCAGCACCTCCCACTCGTCGAGCCTGCCGCCCAGCCAGGAATCGAAGTGATCCTTGATTTTCGTTCCCGGCGGGTTCGGATACAGCGAATTTATATGAGCGATTCCGTCTCGATCCAGTCTTGTCGGCAGGGCTTCGACGACCCGCCGCAGAAGATCTGTGCCGTCTATTCCACCGCTCCAGAAATTGTCGCCGGCCTTGGCAGCCGTATCGGGTGCATAAGGAACGTTTGCTATCAGCAGGTCACACGTTCCGTCGATCGAGTTGAAGAGATCGCTCAGAACAAAATCGGTGTTGTTCTTCTCATTCAGCACCGCATTGAACTTGGCAAAGGCCATTGCGCGCGGGCTGACGTCTCCGCCGACGACGCTGGCGCAATGATCGCTCGCCAGAATGGCGTGGACACCGGAGCCCGTTCCAAGATCGATGCCGCGTCTGCGGGATTTGGCCCGATTGACCAGTCCGCCGAGAATGTAGCTCTCGCCCCACAGCCACATGACTTGATTGATTGCAGTATTCTTCGCTGCCTGATCGGTGACGAGGTACTTCCCGTAGCACGGAAACAAGGAAAGGTTTGCCTCCAGAGAGTCGCCGTTCTTCTCGGCCAATCTCATTTCGAGCGCCGTATCGACGAATTCTGATGAGATCTGGTTCGCAAGGGCGCCTGCGCTCACCTGATGGCCATCGACGAACAGCTTGATCAGGTTGTCGACCGCGTCTTCCGGTCGAGCAATCCAATTGGGCCGCATCACTTGCCAGAAATTCACCCCCAAGCGAGGGAATACCCCGAGGCGTTTTGCACAGTTTGCAGTGTCATAACCGCAACGCCGAAGTTCCTGGATGAAACGGGCCATTTCTTCGTGCCGTTGCGGGATTGCCGGAAGCGGCATTTCTCGTGAAATTGTTTGTAGATGCATTGGCCTCACCCTCTATCGATGGAATTTCGTCGAAATGCGACCCTAATGCCCGCTGACGCTCGTGATTTTGGCCGGGGAACTCGTGTTTGGTTCGCGCTGCATCGCATCAAGTTTCAGCGACCACTCAAGGGTCAGTAGGTCTTTTCGTATTGCCCCGAATGCTCAGCCAACCGACCGGTCAGCATCAAAGATCCGGAGTGATCGAACGTGGCAACCTCACTTGACAGCTCACAAAGGAATGCCCACCAGCGACAGAACTCGCTTCGTTTCGGGAAGCTAATGGGGTGTTGACGCTGGCGGGCACCCATCGATGTCTAGTTGTTGTTGTTATTCATGGCTGCCTCCTTTCCCTAAGTCCCAGCGGCGACCGGGCGGGTCGTCGCGACAGCAGGATGCCGAAAGTCAGACTGAGCTCGTGTGATAACCTTGTTATCTTTCAGATCGCGGGGGCGACTTTTGATCGTCGCTGATTCTCGCAGAGCCACAGGAATCTTGAGCGGCAATCCTGGCGGCTCGCTGACGGCTTGCGCATTGGCCCGTCAATCGTTGCGGTTTGAGCGCTGGGAGTTGATGGCTGCCGCCTCGTCGAATCTTTGTTGTAATGACGCCGCGAGGATTTTGACGTACGGCCCGGACCGGAGCTCATGGACATCGAACTCGAAGCTGTGCATTCGTAGAGTACCGGCGACGGCACGCCACTTTCTGTAATCGAGCCGATCACAGGAACTGAAGAACACATCGACTGGACCGAAATAGGGTCGGGGCCGGTAGTTGCGAATCGCCTCCCAGGAGCTCGCTATTACCCGGCCATTGGCGGACAGCGGGTCCGCTTCACCGGGAACAGTGTAGGTCTCGCGCTTTCCAAGGTGGTGCCTCAGTTTGCTTTTGATGAAGCGCTGCCGCTCGACCAGGGTGCCCGACGTCACGCCCCTCACGTACTGCAGCACCCGGCACAACTTCGTTGGGTATGGCCATAACTTCGTGGGGAACCGGGCCGCGATGATCGCCAGCAGGGCGACATGCTGTCCCGCTGCGGTCAACTGGCGGGCGGCCTCGAAGGCCAGGGGGGCGCCCATGCAATGCCCGGCGATCAGATAAGGTCCTTCCGGCTGGAAACGGCGGATCCGCTCGACCTGGAAGCGCGCTAGCGCCTCCACTGTATTCAGCGGCTCCTTTCCGTCATAGCCTGGCGGCTGGACGACGAGCACCGGCTGGTCGGTTCCCAGGTGCCGCGTCAGCGGCCCTATGTAGAAGACATTGTCGCGGTCTCCGGTCAGAAAAAAGACGGCCGGCTTGGTTCCCTTGAGGTTGATCGGCACGATCGCATCCGGAATATTCCTGAGCGCTTCCGCCTCCCGCAGCCGGGCCATGACCTCCACTTTTCGGTTGGCCAGCGCCTCCAGCATCTCGGCGTCGAGCTTGCCTGCGGGAGCGCTGCATTTCAGCCGGTCTCCTTCGATCCATAGTCTGACGTCCCGCCGCCGGAGCTCGGAGAGCAGGGTGGCGGCATCCGTCACAGATCGAACTCCTGGTGCACGGCTGCCACTCTGGAGCCGGCCGCGACGTTCGAGAGCAGGAACGCGTCGATGAGCTCCGCAAGCTTTGCGATGGTCATTTGTTCGAAAAGGCTTGCGAGGTTGATGGTGACCCCGAAGGTCACGTCTATCTGCTCGACGAGCTCGATGGCGTTCAGCGAATCGCCCAAATCGAAGAAGTCTTCGTCGATCCCGATACTGTCGATATTGAGGATCTCCTGCCACATCGCCGCGACGGCCTTTTCCGTGTCCGACGTCGGCGCGCCGCCCTTGCCGACATCGGCCGTCTCCATCGCAGGAGACGGCAGGGCCTTCCTGTCGACTTTTCCATTCGGTGTGAGCGGCAGGGCGTCCAACGGGACGAAGCGCGCCGGCACCATGTAGATAGGCAGGGTCTTTTTCAGCGACGCCCGCAACTCGTCGATGTTCAGGGCAGCGCCGGTGTGCGCGACGACATACGCCACGAGCTGCTTGTTGCCATTGTCATCCTCGCGCGCCACGACCGCACTGGACTTCAATTGGGGCTGGCTGGCGAGTGCTGCCTCGACCTCGCCGAGTTCGATACGATAGCCGTGGATTTTGACCTGGTCGTCGATGCGACCCAGATATTCCAGCGTCCCATCCGTGCGATGGCGGGCGAGGTCTCCGGTCTTGTAAAGACGCGTCCCGGGGGCTCCGCTGAACGGGTCGGGCAGGAAGCGCTCGGCAGTTAGTTCCGGCCTGTTCAGGTAACCCCGCGCTACGCCTGCCCCGCCGATATACAGCTCTCCCATCTCACCCGGCGGCACTGGTTGCAGGTGTTCGTCGAGGACGTAGAGCTGCGTGTTGGCGATCGGGCGCCCGATGGGCACGGGGCCCGTTCGCGGATCTTCCGGCTTCACCTCATAGACGCAACAACCGACCACCGTCTCGGTGGGGCCGTACTCATTGATCAGCCGCGGCGGAGAAGCGAGGCCGCGCCACAGCCAAAGGCTTTCCGCGAGAAGGTTTTCTCCGCCGATGACGAAGGCTCGCGCCATGCCCTCTGCCTGTGCCGGAGAAATCTGCTGGGTGAGCAGCGCCAGATGTGCCGGTGTGATCTTGACCAGTCCGCGGTCGCCGGCGCGGTGCAGGGCGGCAAGCAGGTTCTGGGCGCCGAAATCCTCGGGCAGCAACTCGACCGTGCCGCCGGCCAGCAGGGGCGTGTAGAGGCTGGTGACCGTGAGGTCGAAGGAAAGGGACGTATGAACCGGAACGCTGCATCCCGGCTCGAGCGCATAGGCCTTGATCGCCCACCACAGATAGTTGACGAGCCCGCTATGGACGATCATTGCGCCCTTCGGCTTGCCCGTCGATCCTGACGTGTAGATCACATAGGCAAGATCCGACGGGCGGGCGACAGGCGCCGGATTTTCGCTGGCCTCCTGGTCGATCATGGGCCAGTCGGTGTCGAGGTAGATCGTCTTGTCGCCGGTCGAAGCAAACAGCTGCTGACACTTCCGTTCGGTCAAAACGACCCGCGGCTGCGCGTCGTCGATCATGAACGAAAGCCGCTCCGGCGGGTAAGCCTGGTCGAGCGGCACGTAGGCGCCGCCGGCTTTCCAGACCGCCAGCAAGGAGATGACCATTTCCGGCGATCGCTCGAGGCATACGCCGACCAGCACGTCGGGCCCGACGCCCCGCTTGCGAAGGTGATGCGCCACCTTGTTCGCGCGCTCGTTCAGCTCCGAGTAGCTGAGCCGCCGCTGCCCGAATACCAGGGCCACGGCTCCTGGCCTCAGCGCCGCCTGTTTCTCGAACAGCTCATGGGCGCAAACCTGCGGAAACGGCGTGTGGGTATCGTTCCACTTCTGAAACAGCCCCGTTGGCTCGTAATGATCCATTGACTACCCCTCCACTAAAGCGACGACCCCACGACTTCCTTCATGACTTCATTCGATCCCGCATAGATGCGCTGGACTCGGCCGTCAGCCCACATGCGTGCGATCGGATATTCGTCGACGTAGCCATGGCCGCCGTGCAGCTGCAGGCACTCGTCGATGATTCTGCTCTGGCTATCGGTAAGCCAATATTTGGCCATCGCCGCGGTGACAGCATTGAGCCGTCCGGCGATGAACTGCTGGATGCAGCTGTCGATGAAAACGCGTCCGACATAGGCTTCGGTCTTGCACTCAGCCAGCTTGAATCGCGTGTTCTGCGAGTCGAGCAGCGGCTTGGCGAGTTCCGTCCGTTCCTTCACGTACCGGGTCGTGGCTTCCACGGCGCACTCGGCGGCGGCGATCGCGCTCAAGCCAATGGACAGCCGCTCGTATGACAGTTGCTCCATCATCTGCAGCAGTCCGCGGCCTTCTCCTGCACCCAGCAGGTTCCGGGCGGGAACGCGGACGCCCTCGAAAAACAACTCGCATACGTCCACGGCATGTCGGCCGATCTTGTTGAGCGGGCGGCCCACCCGATAGCCGGGCAGGTCCGTGGTCTCGAGGACCAGCAATGAAAGCGCCTTGAGACCGGACACTTTGGGATCCGTCCGCACGGCGATGCAGATCAAGCTCGCGTTGAAGGCGTTGGTGATGAATGTCTTGGCGCCGTCGATGACATAGTGATCGCCTTCCCTGCGGGCCGTCGTCTTGATGGCCTTCAGGTCAGAACCGCAATCGGGCTCCGTCATTGCGATCGCACCCACCAGCTCGCCGGAGATCATCCGCGGCAGCCAACGGTGCTTCTGCTCTTCGCTGCCGTAGGCGAGGATGTACTTCGCCACGATGCTGTGGTTGCCGAATCCGAAGTTGATCGCTGCCCGGGCGAGTTCCTCAACGATTACGGCTTCATGCGCGAACGTTCCGCCACGGCCGCCATATTCTTGGGGTACCTCGGGGAGGAGCACGCCCATGCTGCCTGCCTTGGGCCAAACGGAGGCGTCCGGGTAGCCCTGCTTGCTCCACCGGTCCTGGTGCGGCACAAGCTCGTTCTCGATGAATTGGCGCACCTTCTTCCGGAACGCCCGTGCCGCGTCGGTCATCCAGGGAGAGGCCGGATTCGACGAAACTTGCTCCCCAGTCACTGACCCCTCCGATAGTCCCGCGTGCAGGCGCCCCGTCGTTCGCTGTCGAGTTCGCGACGGGTGGCGGGCGAGCCGTTGACGACTGCACTACCCACGCGCGAACGATGGATTTGCCCACGGTCCGGAGCCAGTGTTCTTTTTGGGGTTAGTCGACGAAAGTGGCTGCTCCTGCTGGATTTCCAGCGGCTTGGATGGCTTCTTTTCAGTACCGAATTCGAGGACGCCGACGAGCACCTCCAACCGCGTTGACGCTCACCCTGGCCATGTTGAACATCGTCAAGAATTCCGTCCTCGGGGTCACCCGCTTCTTCGGCTACGACGTCGTGCCCCTGCGCGCGATGAAGGAGCGGGACTTGGCCCTCCATCTGCGCGCCGTCCTGGCGCATGCGAACGTCGACTGCATCCTCGATGTGGGAGCAAATGTCGGCCAGTATCGCGACTTCCTGCGCAACAAGGTCCGGTACGGCGGACCCATCATCTCGTTCGAGCCCGTCAGACGAAATGTCGATCTGCTGCGCGAGCGCGCCCGCTTCGACTGCGCCTGGCAGATCGAGGGCTACGCGCTCGGCGCAACGGACGGCAGCCTGCCGATCAACGTCATGGCTGCCGACCAGTTCAGCTCGTTCCTTGAGCCGGACAGCAGCCGCGTCGGCGATTTGGACGGGCTGAACCTGCCCTCCAGCGTCGAGACGGTGACGGTGCGGACGCTTGACAGCGTGCTGCCGGCTCTTCGCGAGCGGCTGGGTTTCGCCCGGCCTTACCTCAAGCTCGACACGCAGGGGTTCGACATGGAAGTGCTGCGGGGCGGTCGTGACAGCCTTCCCATGATGCGGGCGCTCCAGACCGAAGCGTCAGTGATCGGCATCTACAAGGGAATGCCGAACTACGTTGAAATGATCGAGTATCTTGACGAACGCGGCTTCGACGTCAGCGGTTTCTATCCGGTGGGCCGCGACAGCGCGCTTCGTCTGGTCGAGTTCGACTGCGTGATGATCAATCGCGCGGTGGCATAGCCGCCATGCGCGTGGCGATCTGCACCGTCAAGAAAACCACGCGAGTCTCAACCCCGAGGAACGCGCCTTGTAGCCAGGCGGTGGCCCTGCTGCCGGGCGACCTGGAGGGTTGAGAGATGATCATTGCCGCCGCGCTGACCATTAACGATCTCGTCACCAACGCTGGCTGGCTGGGGGCCATCGTGGTCGTGCTGGCAGCGCTGCTGTACCTGTCCAGGAAGTTCTGAAACTCCCAGCTACTCCCGCCTTTACTCCCACTGTGGTTAGGTGCGACCGGTGACAGGATCACACTGTCGCCAGGGCGTGCCTCGGAGTCGCGTGCTCATGTTTTCAAGGTCTGACCAAAACCCCTTATTTATGCGGCTGCGGGAGTGGGGCGCCATGATGGTGTACCTGCCGGAGGGACGCGAGCGATGCTGAAGAAGCTCGTCCTCATCGTCATTGGCGCGGTCGTCGTCATCGGCGCGGGCGTTTACGCTGCATTCCAACTCAGTCCCTGGCCATCGGTATTGTTGATTCGTCACTCCTTCCACAAGGGCAGTGCGGAGCTCGCAGCGTCGATCGCACCTCTCGTGCCCAAGGTGTCCGCCCAACGCGACCTGAGCTACGCCCGCGGTGATCGCGACGCTTTGCTTGATGTGTTCGCCCCCGTCGATGCGCAAGGGCTTCTTCCCGCGGTCGTATGGGTACACGGCGGCGGCTTCATCGGAGGGTCGCGCTCGGATTTGTCAGGCAACCTGCAGATTCTCGCCGCGCGCGGCTATGTGACGATCGCCATCGACTATTCAACTGCTCCAGAGGCGCGCTTCCCCACGCCCTTACGACAGAGCAACGCGGCACTGGCCTACATCGTCGCCAACGCAAAGCGTTTCAACATAGATCCCGAGCGCATCTTTCTGGCCGGCGACTCTGCTGGGGCGCAGATCGCCGCGCAGACAGCGCTCATCATCTCCGACGCGAATTACGCGCGGCGGATGGGGATCGATCCCGGCGTGGCGCGCGCGTCCCTGCGCGGGGTTGTGCTCTTTTGCGGCTTCTACGAGCCGATCTCCATGGATCTCACGCCATTCGACGATTTCATGCGTACCATGATCTGGTCCTACATCGGCACGCGCAATCCGCGCGATGCGCGCGTGGCGGAGATGTCGGTGACGCCGTACGTCACGGCCGCCTACCCGCCGACCTTCATATCCGTCGGCAACGCCGATGCGCTTGCGCCTGAATCCGTGGCGCTCGTCGAAGCGCTACGCGCCCAGCATGTAGAAGTCGATGCCCTCTTCTTCCCGCCCGATCATGATCCGCCGTTGGACCATGAGTATCAGCTGGCGCTATGGACAGACGCTGGTCGTCTCGCGCTTGAGCGCACAATCACATTCCTCACGGCTCACGCCAAGTGACAGGAGGCGCGGTTGATCAAGGATTGGGTTGATAAAGCGACAACAGCCTTCGGGCCCCATGGTTCGACTGCCAAGAGTTTGTTTGCCATAATCGCGTTCGCCTTCCTGTTTGTGCTCGCCCTCACCGTGGGGGAGCTTTTTCGGCGCACCCTCGGCGCCACCACTCTGGACCAAGCCGGAATAGAGTTCGATTCGGTCCTCGCAATCGAACGATTGGCGCTGACTGGTCAGCTCTACACTGATCCGCACGCACCGCCCTTCGTCGTGACGCCATACGGACCATTGCTGCATGTCGTTGCAACGACGATTCATGGGGCGCTGCATCTCGACACCAGTGTTGCCGGCTTCTATTTCGCCGGACGCCTTGCCGCTTGCCTTTCGCTAGTCGCCCTGATGATCGGCGTTGGCGTCATTCTCGTAAGGTTTCTCCGCGTCAAGCTGCTGGTGGCGACCATCGCATCCCTCCTCGTCGGATTTTCGCTGTACCCGTGGGGGTACGTCGTGCGACCGGATTCCATGTACTGCGCGCTTTTGATCTGGTCCCTGGCGGCCTTTCACAGCTTCCTGGAAAGTCGGGCTGTTTCTCGCTTGCTGGCCGCCACGGCATTCCTGGTTGGTGCCTGCTACGCCAAGCAGACGGCAGTCATGTTTCTACCATTGCTCGGCATCGCGGGACTGCTGTGCCTGCGGACGAATGTGCCGCGACTACTGACATTCCTGCTTGGGGCAGCAGCGATCGCCGGGAGCAGCGCCATCCTTGCGCCGCACTACTACTGGCAAAATGCCATTGTGAGCGTTGCCAACGGCATCGATCTGGGATGGGCGCTGAAATACGCCTACAAACCACTGTTCGTTTTCTACGGAATCGCGCTGACCGCGTGGCTGACCTGTCTCCTTCTGCTCCTGTTCGACGACCGGAAGCGCTGGTGGCTGATTCCGACGGCAGTCGTCAGCGTCTATGCCTTCGGCGTCGCCGTGGCCGCGGCCGTGAAATGGGGCTCAGGCGTCAATTACTTCAACGAATTCCTGATCGCCAACATCATGCTCGTCGCAGCAAGCCTGCCAGCCATTGCTTCAGCCTGGATCGGTCCACGCATCGTAGCGCTCGGCTTTGGCTCGACGTTGCTCTTGTCGTACATGGCGCTCCACGGCTATGCGCAGGTGGGTCCATACCTCTTTCGGTCCCCCGACCCGCAAATGAACGACCCGGCCCTGTTGGCGCTCCAGCGCTATTTCGCCGACAGGCCGTCGAGCGGTCTTGTAGCCGATTTGGCGCTCAGCCCTTTCGTTGTGTTCCTGCCCACGCGGGTTGCATTCGCAACCTTCGATCTGACCGGCACGGCGGCAGCAACGGGTCGTCTCGCCCTCGCGGAGGTGCAAAGAGCGATACGCTCTGGCATCATCTGCTACGCTGTGACCAAGCGCGCCTGGGCAACCGACACCGGCCAGGATGACGAAAAGCGGTCACCGCTCAGGACCGCCATCTGGCCGCCACCGAATCTGTGGGTTCTTCTGCTGCAATTCGAGCCGCTGGGCGAATACGGCGATCTCGTCCTGTTGCACAACCCGGTGTGTCCCGCTTCATAGGTCGAATCGGCGCCCTGCGGCAGTCGCTGCCTGCACTTCCGCAATCGTTCTCAGCGGCCCGGTTGTGGCAGGTGTCGGTGATGCGGAGCCAATTGCTGCCTTCGTCCTCCTCGTCCGCGGCGCCCCTTTTTTGTCACCGTCCCGCCGCTTGCCGGTGGGCTAAGGTCGCCGCGACTTGATGGGTGAGAGGAACGACCCATGGCGCAGCCTGCCGAACGCTTGTTGGGCGACCCTGAGCTGCAATTCCATAGTCCCGCGAAAGCTGCGGGCGGGCATGTCGGTGCTCGCCGCATCGCAATCCTGACGCCCGTGCTGGATGACTGGGAATCATTCACCTGCTTGATATCTGATATTGCGCGGCATGTTGATAGTGCTGTTGCCGCGATTGATGTTGTGGCTGTCGATGACGGATCGGTCCAGCACCTGACTGCAGGCGACCTCGCGTCTCTGGACGTCGGTGACAGTATTTGCAGCATTACCGTCATCCGTCTGGCGCTGAATCTCGGTCACCAGCGCGCCATCGCTGTCGGCCTGTCATGGATTGCCAAGCGGGAGGACCTGGACGCCGTTATTGTCATGGACGGCGACGGTGAAGATCGCCCGGCTGACATAATTCGATTGATCTCGACAAACCTGGCTCAGCCGGATCACGTCATCATGGCGCACCGCTCGAAACGGTCGGAAGGGATGGCGTTCAAAGCCGGCTACCTCGTCTACAAATTGTTGTTCCGGTCCTTGACCGGCAAGAACATCGCATTCGGCAATTTCTCCTTGTTGCCGATCGCCGCCGTGCGGCGGCTGGTTCATGTGCCGGATCTGTGGAACAATCTGCCGGCAGCGATCATGCGCTCTCGCCTGCGCTTTCTCGAAGTCGGCACAATCCGGGGACGGCGCTACGCGGGGCAATCGCGTATGAACTACGCGTCGCTGGTGGTCCATGGTTTCAGTGCGATGTCGGTCTACGCGGATGTGGTTTTCGTTCGCATTTTGATGGCTACCTCCGCCGTTGTTGGACTGGTTCTGGCTGCAATGATCGCTGTGCTCGGCGTCCGGTTCGGCACTTCGCTGGCTATCCCCGGCTGGGCGACAACGGTGTTTGGCAACCTGGTGATCATCCTCGCCCAGGCCATGGTTATGATCGTCGCGACAACGCTGGTGGTGCTTGCCAACCGTAGCAGTCGCCCCCTTGTTCCAATTTGCGACTCCCCCGTGTTCATAGCTGAGCTCATATCATTCGCTGCCGACCGACCGAAGGCGGTCGCCACGGCCCAGGCACGATGAACTAATGGAATATGCCGGAAGCGAGCTGGAGCTGTTCTCGCACGCCAGGCATTGGAAATCGTATCTATCGCGGCAGCTCACGCCGTTTATCGGTGGCCGTGTCCTGGAGGTTGGGGCGGGCATCGGCAGCAATATCGATTATTTGATGACTGCCAATGTGCAGGATTGGCTCTCGCTTGAGCCTGACCCCAAACTGACCGAAGTGATCACCGAGCGCCAGCAGGCCGGTCGGCTTCCGCCGCGCTGCCGTGTGCAGACCGGCGTTGTGGACGATGTCGCCGAGTCTGGCTTCCACAGCATTTTGTACATTGATGTTCTCGAGCATATTGAGAACGATCGCACTGAAGTGGCTCAAGCAGCCCAACGTCTAGCCCCCGGCGGCCGGTTGGTGGTTCTGTCGCCGGCGCATCAATTTTTGTTTAGCCCGTTCGACGCTTCGATCGGTCATTTCCGCCGATACAGCGCGGGGGAATTGAAGGCGCTGACCCCCCACGGGTGCCGAGTACGACGCACGCGGCTGCTCGATTGCGCGGGGTTGTTTCTCTCGCTGGCCAATCGTCTGGTCTTGAGATCCGCCATGCCGACGCACAACCAAATAGCCCTGTGGGACAGCATCTTCGTTAGGATGTCCAGTCTGCTAGATCCGCTGCTCGGATTCCATGTCGGGAAATCCATCCTCATGGTTTGGCAGAAGGAAGACCAGTGGACGTGACGTCAATGTCCTCTTTCGACATGATCGGCCCCACTCTCGGCGCACGCGATCATCGGATGGTGAGGTTTCATCAAAGCTCACGCGCTAGAGGAGGCGATCAGAACGTGCTCTTTTAGTTGCTGCCTTGTCGACAGCGCCCCTCGCTGACACGACGACGCCGTAATCTCTGAGCGCCGTCTCGACCGAAATCACCTCATCCAGCACGTCATCCGCCACCTTGGCTGGATCGCGCTCCAGCGGGTTGCCGTAGCCACCGCCCGCCGGCCCGTAGCAGACGAAGCGGCCATCCTTGGCGATGTTCATGTGCGGCACCTTGGACGGCAGCGCGCGCGTCGTGCCGCCGGCCAGAAGATCGAGCTTGGCCGGCATGCCTTCGCTGCCGCCCAAGAAGCCCCACGGCCGGTAGCGATGGCCTTCGCCTTCGACCGACGCGCCGCCGTCGCTCAGGAACGTGAACTCGCGCACCGAGCCCAGGCCGCCGCGCCACTTGCCGGCACCGGCCACGTCCTCGCGCAATTCGTAGCGCAGCACGCGCAAGGGCAGGTGGGTCTCGATGTCCTCGATCGGGTTGTTGCGGGTGTTGGCGTAGAGCGTGTCGACGGCGTCCATGCCGTCCTTGCCCAGCCGGCCGCCATAGGAGCCCTCGAAGATCTCCATGTGCACCCAGTGTGTCTCGTCCTTGAGGCCCGAGAAGGCGATGACTTTCAGGTTGCCGATGCCGGCCGAGACATTCCCCGGCATGGCGTGCGACAGCGCCTTCATCACCGTATCGGCGAGCTGGTTGCCCGGGCAGAAGCGGGCGATGGTGGGTGCGGGGAAGGTCGGGTTGGCCAGGCAGCCCTTGGGCGCCACGATGGTGATCGGCCGGATCAGGCCGGCATTCACCGGGATGTGGCCGTGGATCTCGGTATCGAGCAGGACCGAGCGAATGGTGAGCCAGATCGCGATGTCGGCGGTGCCTTCCAATGGCATGTTGATCGGCCGGTCTGGCACCTGCGGCGCCGTGCCGGTGAGGTCGACCACCAGGGAGTCGTCCTTCTTGGTGATGGTGACGACGATCGGCAGCTCCTTCTTGGAGGGATCGTCGCTGTCGAGATAGCCGTCGATCGCGGTCTCGGCGCGATAGACGCCGTCCGGCAGCCTGGCGATCGCCTGGCGCATCAGCCGCTCGGCATGGTCCATCAGGGCGGTGCAGCCCATCTCGAAGGTTTCCAGCCCATAGCGCTCGACCAGCTCGGCCATGCGCTCGGCGCCGATGCGCGCGGCTGCCACCTGGGCGTCCATGTCGCCGACCACGAGGTCGGAGGCGCGTATATTGTCGCGCACGATCTGCCACACCATGTCGTTCTTGGTGCCGCGGTCGTAGACCTTGATGGCCTTGAACTGCAGGCCCTCGGCATAGGCGTCGATCGCCTCGACGATGCCGCACGAGCCCGGCGACAGCGCGCCGATATCGAGATGATGCGCCGTCGTGGCGGCAAAGCCGATCAGGCGGCCTTGCACGAACACCGGCACGATGAAGGCGACGTCGGGGCCGTGGCTGGCGCCGGAGTAGGCGTCGTTGTGCATGACGACGTCGCCCGGCCGGAACGTGTCGCCTCGCGCCGCCAGGGTTTTCAGCACGCCGCGCACATAGCCTGGGATCGGGCCCGATTGCAGCGGCGTCGACTGCGCCGATTCGGCGAGGCCACGGCCCTCGGCGTCGACAAGAGCCGCGCCAAAATCCTCCGACTCGCGGATGATCGAGGAGTAGCTCATGCGCATCAGCTTGTAGCCCATCTCGATGGCGATGTTCTCCAGCGCGCCCTGGATCACGCTGGTGGTGATCGGGTCGATGCGGTCGGGCTTGAGGGCCGGCTGGCGGCGGGGGGCGGTGCTCATGGTCTGGTTCCTCGGATTTCTTCGCGTAGCCTACCCTTCGAGACGGCGCTACGCGCCTCCTCAGGGTGAGGTTGTATTTTGGTCGCAACAAGTAACGCCTCACCCTGAGGAGCGGCTCGCAGGGCCGCGTCTCGAAGGGTGGGCACGAGACGCGCTCTACGCATCTTCTTTCCGCATGATCAGATTGCCCGCCGCATCGGCCTCGAAGCCATATTGCGGCGGCACGACGGTGGTCGAGTCCATTTGCAGGACGATCGCCGGGCCGGCGACATGCGCGCCGACCGGCAAGAGGTCGCGGCGATAGAAGGTCGTGGGATAGTCGGCGAGCGCGGCCCCGACGCGGAACGTGCAGGTCCCGCTGCGCACCTTCGCCGCCTCGAGCGACACGGCCGTGCCGACCGACGGCTTGGCGATGGTGGCGGCGCTGGCGGCGCCGACCAGCCGCAGGTTCACGATCTCGATCGCCGAATCGGCGAAATGATGACCGTATTCGCGGCGATGGATCTCGTGGAAGGCGTCGAACGCCTTGGCCAACGCCGCCTCGTCGATCGGGCCGTCGGGGAAGGGCACGCGGAGCTCGTAGCCCTGGCCGACATAGCGCAGGTCGCCGCGGCGCTCGAAGCTCACGCGACCGAGGTCGATGCCGTCGGCGGTGAAGCGGTCGGCCAGCTCCTTGGCCATCGCCGCGAAGTCGGCATTGATGCGCAAAAGGTCGGCCGCGCCCGAGACCTGGAACGAGGTGCGGATGGCGTCGTAGCGCAGGTCGCTGATCAAAAGCCCGACCGCCGAGGTGATGCCGGGATGCGGCGGCACGATCACTTTAGGCACGCCCAGCATGTCGGCCACTTCCGCACCGTGCAGCGGACCCGCGCCGCCGAAGGCCACCAGGGCGTAGTCGCGCGGGTCGATGCCCTTCTGGACGGTGCGCGAGCGGATGGCGTTGGCCATGTTGGCGTTGATCAGCGTGACCACGCCTTCCGCCGCCTCGCGGTCGGAGAGGCTGAGTTCGCGCGCCAGCTCGCCGATCACGCGCCGCGCGGCGACCTCGTCGAGCGACATGCCGCCGCCCAGGAAATTGCCGCCGTCGAGCCGGCCCAGCACGACATTGGCGTCGGTAACGGTGGCGCGCGTGCCGCCTAGGCCATAGGCGGCCGGTCCAGGCACGGCACCGGCCGAGCGCGGTCCGACCTTGAACGCGCCGGCCTGGTCGACGAAGGCGATCGAGCCGCCACCGGCGCCGATCGTGTGCACGTCGATCATCGGCACCATCACCGGGAAGCCCGCGATCCAGGTGTCGCGCGCCGTCGCCTCGCCGAAGCCGCCTTCGGTGACGATGCCGATATCGGCCGAGGTGCCGCCGACATCGAAGGTGATGAGGTTGCGCCGGCCCGACAGGCCGCCCGCCCAGTCGCCGCCGATCACGCCCGCCGCCGGCCCCGACAGCAGCGTGAGCACCGGCCGCTCCGCCACCATGGCGGGCGTCGCCACGCCGCCGTTGGACGCCATGATACGGAGGTCGGCCTTGAAGCCCGAAGCCTCGATCTCCGATTCGAGGCGCGTCACGTAGTTGCGCACCTTGGGCCCGACGAAGGCGTTCAGCGCCGTCGTGGTGAAGCGCTCGAACTCGCGAAACTGCGGCGACACCGACGAGGAGGTGGTGGCGAAGCAGTCGGGATATTCCTCGCGCACGATGGCGAGCGCGCGCGCCTCGTGCGCCGGATCGAGGTAGGAGAAAAGGAAGCAGATGGCGATGGCCTGCACGCCCGCTTCCTTGAGCTCGCGCACGGCCAGGCGGACACCTTGCTCGTCGAGCGGTTCCAGCACCTCGCCGCGCGGCGGCACCAGCCGTTCCGTCACCGTCTTGCGATGCCGGCGCTTGACCAGCGGCCGGCTCTGCCACGGGATGTCCTGCATGATCGAGTAGTGCTGCGGCCGCTGATGGCGGCCGATATGCAGGATGTCGCGGTAGCCGCCGGTGGTGATCATGCCGGTAACGGCGCCGTCGTGCTCGAGGATGGAATTGGTGGCGATGGTGGTGCCGTGGAACACGACGTCGATCGTCTCGCGCGGGATGGCGTACTTGTCGCAGAGCGCCATCAGCCCCTGCACGACGCCGCGCGAGGGGTCATCCGGCGTGGTCGAGATCTTGTGCACGGCGGTCGAGCCGGCCTCCGTGTCGGCATAGACCAGGTCCGTGAAAGTCCCACCCACATCGACGCCGATCAACCGCATCCGCTTCGCTCCCTCAACTGCCTGCCGGCGAGTGTCGCGCATATTCTCGCGCGATACATCCCACTCTATGCCTCCCCCGTCATACGGGGGAGGTGCCCCCGAAGGGGGCGGAGGGGGAAGGCCGCGGTCAGTTCGTCAGCCCATTTCAGATCATGATCGTTATCTTTGGGAAATCCCCTGTGAGGCTTTCCCCCTCCGGCCCTGCGGGCCACCTCCCCCGTGTGACGGGGGAGGCAAGAGATGCGGCATATCACAGGTACTTTTCCCTCAAGCTATTTTACAGTGCTGGCATGGGGCTTGCTTCCAGGCTTCCAGGGGGACCATGGCGACGAAGCCCGATATCGAACTGGTGGCCGTGACCAAGCGCTTCGGCGACGCCGTCGCGGTGGACAATGTCAGCCTGCGCATCCCGGCCGGCTCCTATTGCTGCCTGCTGGGCCCGAGTGGCTGCGGCAAGACCACGACCTTGCGCATGATCGCCGGCCACGAGGAGGCGACCGAGGGCGACATCATCCTGGGCAGCGAAAACATCACCAACCTGCCCCCGGCCGCCCGCGGCACGGCGATGATGTTCCAGAGCTACGCGCTGTTTCCACACCTCGATTGCACCGACAACGTGGCCTTCAGCCTGCGCATGCGCGGCGTCGACAAGGAGACCCGCCGGGCGCGCGCGCTCGACATGCTGAAGCGCGTGCAGATGGAGCCGTTCGCCGGCCGCCTGCCGGCGCAGCTCTCGGGCGGCCAGCAGCAGCGGGTGGCGCTGGCGCGCGCCCTGATCACCGACCCGCAGGTCCTGCTGCTCGACGAGCCATTGTCGGCGCTCGATCCCTTCCTGCGCGTCCGCATGCGCGAGGAATTGAAGAGCCTGCAGACGCGGCTCGGCATCAGTTTCATCCACGTAACGCACAGCCAGGACGAGGCGATGGCGCTGGCCGACCTTGTGGTGGTGATGGATCACGGCAAGATCGAGCAGGCCGCCACCGCACGCGAAGTCTTCAACAAGCCGGCGTCGGCCTTCGTGGCGCGCTTCATCGGCGGCCACAACGTGCTGCCGGCGGCGGTCGCCCGGGCGCGCGGCGAGGCGGCCTTCGTCGCCATTCGCGCCGACCGCATGAGCGTGGCCGCCGGCGAGGCGGTTGTCGGCGCCTCGTCGATCGCAGGCGTCGCGCGCTCGGTGGAGTATCTCGGTTCGACCGTGCAGGTCGGCATCGACGTGATCGGCCTCGACGCCCTGTCGGCCGTGGTGCCCGAGGAGCGCTTCGACGCCGCGCCCGTGCGGCCCGGCCAGCCGGTGATTCTGTCGTGGAAACCCGAGGACGTTCACGTTCTCGGACATTGAAGTCGCTAACTGAAGGAGGAACAGGAGATGGCTCGTAACTTAAAAGGCGGCGTCGGTCGCCGCAGGATGCTGAAAGGCGCGGCGGGCATCGCCGGCGCGGCCTTGGGAAGCGGCGCGGTCACCGGCTTCCCGACCCTGTGGGCCCAGAACAACAAGAACATTGTGCTGCGCCAGTGCGGCACCGGCGTGTCGGCGATCAACGAGATCGCCGAGAAGTGCAAGGCCGATCTCGGCATCACCCTGCAGATGACGGCGCTCGACTCCGATGCCGTCGTGCAGCGGGTGGTGACCCAGCCGAACTCGTTCGATATCGGCGATATCGAGTACTGGATGATCAAGAAGGTCTTCCCGGCCAACAACCTGCAGGCGATGGACGTCAAGAAGATCAAGTACTTCGACAAGATCGTGCCGATCTTCACCACCGGCAAGCTGAAGCCCGACAGCGTGATCGCCCAGGGCACCGCGCCCAACACGGTGAGCTTCGTCGAGGGCGCCGGCTCGACCAAGTTCGCCAAGGGCCAGACCCAGTGGTTCACCATCGTGCCGACGATCTACAACGCCGACACCTTGGGCATCCGGC
>Ga0308309_10000241_pt1 | contig 39155 bp, 47 predicted proteins | sample HubBroMetageWFT5_FD_192491 | JGI IMG/M metagenome (GOLD analysis project Ga0308309, IMG submission 192491) | Warmed and freeze-thawed soil microbial communities from the Hubbard Brook experimental Forest, New Hampshire - Hubbard Brook CCASE Soil... | ecosystem: Environmental > Terrestrial >...
CCAACGCAACCCGGTTGTTCAACGACGCCATTGCTCCCGCTCCGTATCGAATCGACCATCACACATACCTCACCCAGAGGAGGGCGCGCAGCGCCCGTCTCGAAGGGTGGAACCAGCCATGCGTGGACCATGCTTCGAGACGCCGCGCTTTGCGCGGCTCCTCAGCATGAGGTAGGTGTTCTTAACCCGCGCTCTCAGGAGGCCGCATTATGCCGCGACTTGGTTTTGGCGCCTTTCTCGCCCCCCATCATCCGATCGGCGAAAACCCGACTCTGCAGTTCCGCCGCGATCTGAAATTCGTCGAGCATCTCGACGAGCTCGGCTACGACGAATTCTGGTGTGGCGAGCACCATTCCAGCGGCTGGGAGATGATCGCCTCGCCGGAGATGTTCCTCGCCGCCGCCGGCGAGCGCACCAAGCGCATCAAGCTCGGCACCGGCGTGATCTCGCTGCCCTACCACCATCCCTACAACGTCGCCCAGCGCATGGTGCAGCTCGACCACATGACCGGCGGCCGGGCGATTTTCGGCTCCGGCCCGGGCGCGTTGCCGTCGGACGCCCATACGCTCGGCATCGATCCCATGGTCCAGCGCGACCGCCAGGACGACGCGATCGACGTCATCCGCCGCCTGTTCAGGGGCGAGCGGGTCACCAAGAAGACCGACTGGTACACCTTGCAGGATGCGGCCCTGCAACTGCTGCCGCTGCAGGAGGACATGCCGTTCGCCGTCGCCTCGCAGATCAGCCCCTCGGGCATGACGCTCGCGGGCAAGTACGGCATCGGCATCATTTCGCTGGGCTCGATGTCGGACCAGGGGCTGCTGTCGTTGCCGACGCAGTGGGGCTTCGCCGAGGCCGCCGCCAAGAAGCACGGCACCATTGTCGATCGCAAGAACTGGCGCGTACTCTTGAGCTGGCACGTCGCCGAGACGCGCGAGAAGGCGCGCGAGGAGGCCAAGCACGGGCTGCTGCGCTGGCACAACGAATACATCACCGGCACCCTGCAGCGGCCGGGCTCCGAGCCGTTCAATTCGCCCGACGAGGCCGTCGACAAGACGGCGTTCATGGACGGCGCCGCGTCGACCATCGGCACGCCCGACGATCTTGTGAAGATGATCAAGTCGGTCTACGACAAGAGCGGCGGTTTCGGCACGGTGGTCGGCTTCGTGCACGACTGGGCCAATCCCGAGAACACGATGCGCAGCTGGGACATGGTGGCGCGCTACGTCATCCCGGAGATCAATGGCTATGTCGCCAAATTGCGCGAGTCGCAGAAATTCCTGATCGAAAACCGCGCTGTCTTCGACCGCGCGGGCCAGGCGATCATGGCCAAGATCATGGAGAACAAGGACGCCGCCGAGGCGCTCAAGGTGACCGAGTCGCCCCGCTTCGCCGCGGCGTCGGCGTCGGTGCCGAAATTCGAGAAGGAAAAGACGCCGGCGAAGTGACCGGCGGGAACACGAGTCACTTCTTGACGATGAGCTCGACGCGGCAGCCGTCAGGATCGCTGACGAACAGCGATGCCCCGTCCCGCCGCTGCACCGGCCCCTTGGCGATCTCCACGCCGGCCTGACGGAGCGCGCCCACGAGGTCGTCGATCGTGGCGCTCTCGACCTCCAGACAGAAATGGTCGATGCCGGCCGGGTTGTCGCCGGGACGGCCCGGCGCGAAAGCCGGATCGGAGAACATGTTGATTTCCTGGACTCCGACCTTGAGGACCGCCGAGGCAAGGCCGGCGCCGCCTTTTGCCGACCGGCGCAGCAGCTCGAGCCCGAGGACCTCGCAATAGAAGCGCAAGCTCCGGTCCATGTCCTCCGACCTTGAGGACCGCCGAGGCAAGGCCGGCGCCGCCTTTTGCCGACCGGCGCAGCAGCTCGAGCCCGAGGACCTCGCAATAGAAGCGCAAGCTCCGGTCCATGTCCGTGACCGTTAGTCCGACATGATCGAGCGCCTTGGGTCGCAGCATGGTCCTGCCTCCAGGTGAGCCATCGAATGGCAAGCCGAACGATGGCCGGCTTTTCGGGTCATCCGAAGGCCAACCTCAGGCCGCGCGCATCCACACCGCGGTGTCGTGGAAGGCCGCGCCGCCGTTCGGCGGGACCGGATCGGCGCCGATCAGGACATTGATGCCGACGCGATCAAGATAGGCGTCGCTCGGCCAGTTGCCCTCGACGATGACGACGCCGGGTCGCGCGGTGAGCGCGGGCCGGGCGCGCAGCCTGACCTCGCCGCGCGCATTGCCGAGCCGCACCAGCGCGCCCTCGCAGAGGCCCAACCGGGCGGCGTCTTCCTCATGGATCAGCGCGCGCGGCTCGCCCTCGCGGGCGACCGAACCCGGCGTTTCGGTGAAGGTGGTGTTGAGGAAGCCGCGCGCCGGGGGCACGACGAGGCGGAACGGCAGCTCCCCGCTTTCGCGCTCGTAGTTCTCGAGATGATCGGGCAACGCCTTCATGGCGGCATGGTATGGCCCGACAGCCGCCCAGTCGGGTTTGAAATGGAAGCGGCCATCGGCCGAGGGGAAGCCGTCGAGGAAATGCGACGCCTCGAAGCTTTCGACGCAATCCACCCAGCCACGCGCCGCCGCCTCTTCCCAGGTTCCCTTGCCCGATGCGCGCAGAGTGGCGTCGAGCAGCTCCACGGCGCTCATCCGGAAGCTCGCCTGCCGGGCGCCCAGGCGTTGCGCGAGCTGGCAGATCAGCTCGTGGTTGGTGCGGCACTCCTCGTGGCGGTCGAGCACGCTTGGCCCGACCGTCAAATGGGTGTGGCCGAGGCCGTAATAGATATCGTCGTATTCGAGGAACATCGCGGCAGGCAAAAGGATGTCGGCGTACTTCGCCGTCGCTGTCATGAATTGCTCATGGACGCAGAGGAAGAGATCGTCGCGGCCAAGACCGCGCGCCACCGCGGCGCTGTCGGGCGCGACATTCGCCGAGTTGGCGTTCTGCATCAGCATCGCCGTCACCGGGGGGCCGCCGGCGAGCGCCTCCGGCTCGCCGCACAGCACCGGCCCGATGCGCGACTGGTCGAGCACCCGCGTCGCCGGGTTCAAGAGGTCGAGGCCGTGCGCCAGGGTAGTGTCGAGCCGCCAGTTGTCGAGATTGAGGAAGAACGCGCCGCCGCCCCGATGCAGCCACGCGCCGGTGATCGCCGGCAGGCAGGTCACGGCGTGCATCGCCGCCGAGCCGTTGCGCGAGCGCGTGAAGCCGAAGCCGATCCGGAGGAAGCTGCGCTGGGTGCCGCCGTATAGCCGTGCGAAGCCCTCGATCTCGGCGACCGGAAGCCCGGTGATGGCGGCGGCCCAATCCGGCGTCTTGTCGGCAAGGTGGGCCTCGACCTCGGGGCCGAAGTCGGTGTGACGCGCGAGGTAGTCGCGATCGGCGAACCCCTCCTTCAGCAGCAGGTGCATCATGGCCAGCGCCAGCGCGCCGTCGGTGCCGGGCCGCAGCACGAGACCGATATCGGCCGCCTCGACGGTGGGGGTGCGATAGACGTCGACGACCACCAGCTTGGCGCCGCGCTGCTTGCGCGCCTTGGCGATGTGGGTCATGGCGTTGACCTGGGTCGACACGGGATTGCCGCCCCACACGACGATGAGATCGGCCTCGGCCATCTCGCGCGGATCCGGCCCCAAAAGCTTGCCGACGCCGGCGCGCCAGCCCGATTCGGCGGGCGTCACGCAGATCGTGGTCTTCTGGCGCGAATAGCCGAAGGCGTGGCGCAGGCGGTCGATGCCCCAGCGCTGCACGACCCCCATGGTGCCGCCCGAGTGATAAGGCCAGACCGCCTCGGGCCCATGCATTCGTGTCGCGCGCGTAAAAGCTTCGGCCACTTCGTTCAGGGCATCGTCCCACGAGATCGGCCGGAACTCGCCCCTGCCCTTCTCGCCCACCCGCTGCAGCGGCTGCTTCAGCCGGTCGGGATGATGGACGCGCTCGGCATAGCGCGCGACCTTGGCGCAGACGACGCCGTCTGTGTATGTATTCGCCGCCGCGCCGCGCACGCGGCCGATGCGCGTCGACGACAGGCGTTCGACCTCCAGCGAGCAGGCGCTGGGGCAGTCGTGCGGACAGGCCGATTTCCAGAATTCCTTACCCATCGCAACTCCTGAACGACGCCACCATCATGGCGCTTCGTACGCCATATAGCGAGAGATCCGCCATTTCCCGTCCGCCTGGCGGCGGAACACGTCGAGGCCCGGCTCCTTGGTCTCGATCACCTGGGACGAACCGTCGCGAGAGACCCGCGAGGTCCAGACCAGGCGTACGATCGCCATGTCGCCCGAGACGATGATCTCCTTGATGTCGAACGAATAGCTGAGCGTCTTCGACCGGTCGCCAAGCGCGCGATGCAGTGCGCTGCACATGGCGTTGTAGTCGCGTTCCGGCATGCCGCGAAAATCGTACCGCAAGTCCGGCGCGAAAAGATCGCAGATGCGCGAGGCGTCACGCGCGTTGAAGTCCGCAGTCCATTTCGACAAGGCGTCGCGGACGGCCTTCTCGGCGCCGTCGTCCGATTGCGCGGCCACCGGCGACAGCAGGGCCAGAACGGCCGCCGCGGCGGCGACCCTAGACTTCGTCGACACCGAACGCCTGGCGCATGGCCTTCACGCCTTCCTGGTGCGGCGTCCACAGGCGGCCGCCGACCACGCCGCCATCGACCACCAGGTCGTGGCCGTTGATGAAGCTCGATTCGTCGGAGGCCAGGAAGACAGCAGCGTTGGCGATGTCGTCGACGCTGCCGGCACGCGGGATCGGCTGCAACTTGGCCATGAAGGTCTTCATGGTCTCGGCGAAGGCGTCGGCCTTGTCGGGCGGCAGGCCCAGCGCCTTGGCGAAGATGCCGGTGGCGATGCCGCCCGGCGAGATCGAGTTGCAGCGCACGCCCTTCTCGCCGAGCTGCATGGCGGCGCAGACGGTGAGATGGTTCACCGCGGCCTTGGCGGCGCCATAGATCATCGAGGTCGAGTAGCCGGCGCGGCGGCCGGCCACGCTGCCGTTGTTGATGATGCTGCCGAAACCCTGCTTCATCATGACCGGCGCCGCATGCTTCATGCCGAGCATGACCGAGCGCACCAGGGTCGCCATGGCCGCATCGAAGCCCTCGACCGGGATGGTCTCGATGCCGCCGACCGGGGCAGGGCCGCCGGCATTGTTGAACAGACAGTCGAGGCGCCCCCACTTCGACAGGCAGGCGTCGAACATCGCCTTGACATCGGATTCCTTGGTGGCGTCGGCCTTGACGAACAGGCACTTGTCCTTGCCGACCGAGGCCTCGAGCGAACCGCCCAGCTCCTCGCGCCGGCCGGTTGCCACGACCTTGGCGCCCTCGCGGGCGAAGATCTCGACGGTGCGCCGGCCGATGCCGCTGGTCGCGCCGGTGACGATGGTGATCTTGTCGTCGAGCCTGCCCATGGATGTCTCCGCTTTGTCATGTCATCGCCTCCCCCGTCATACGGGGGAGGTGGCCCGAAGGGCCGGAGGGGGAAAGCCGCAGTGGAGGCGGCTGCCCATTTCAGATCTGGAATTTTCAAAGATCGTCTGTGTGGCCTTCCCCCTCCGCCCCGTGAGACGGGGCACCTCCCCCGTATGACGGGGGAGGCAAAGGATATGATACACCAACGCCAACCGGGAGAAGCAGATGACGGTGTTGGGCATTCTGGGCGGTAGCGGCGTCTACGACATGGCTGGTCTCAAGGACGCGACGTGGCGCCGCATCGCCTCGCCGTTCGGCGAGACCTCCGACGACTTCCTGTTCGGCGTTCTGGACGGCCTCGATGTCGTGTTCGTTCCCCGCCATGGCCGCGGCCACCGTCATTCGCCGACCTCGATCAACTACCGTGCCAACATTGATGCCCTGAAGCGCATGGGCGTCACCGACATCCTGTCGCTCTCGGCCTGCGGGTCGCTGCGCGAGGATCTGCCGCCTGGGCATTTCGTGGTGATCGACCAGTTCATCGACCGCACCTTCGCGCGCGAGAAGAGCTTCTTCGACGAAGGACTTGTGGCGCACGTCTCGATGGCGCATCCGACCTGCAATCGACTGGCGCATGCCATGCATGACTGCGCCAAGACGGCGGGCTTTCCCGTCAAGTTCGGTGGCACCTACCTCGCGATGGAAGGGCCGCAATTCTCGAGCCTCGCCGAATCGCGCCTGTACCGCAGCTGGGGCTGCGACGTCATCGGCATGACCAACATGCCGGAGGCCAAGCTCGCCCGCGAGGCGGAGATTTGCTACGTGACCGTCGCCATGGTCACCGATTTCGACTGCTGGCACCCCGATCACGACCATGTGCAGGTCGCCGACATCGTGCGCGTGCTGGGCGAGAATGCCGAGAAAGCCAAGACGTTGGTCGCCATGATGGCCCCTCGCCTCAAGGACACCAGGCCCAACCCCTGCCCGGCCGGCTGCGACCGAGCGCTCGAATATGCCCTGATAACGGCGCCGGCCGTTCGATCGGCCGACATGATCGCCAAGCTCGATGCTGTCGCCGGGCGCGTGTTGAAGCCGTGAGTCAGATCACCGGCGCCAGCCGGTGGGCGACCTGCGAGGCGTAGCGCGCGGCGACCGGCAGGAAGGCGCGGAAATCGAGATGGCTCTCGGCACCGGCGAGGTCGCTGAGACAGCGCACGTTGACGACCGGAATGTCCTCGCCCCAGCGCTGCGCGACCTGCGCCACCGCCCCGCCCTCCATCTCGACGGCGTGCGCCCCGAACTGCTCGTGCAGGCGTCGCCTGAGGAACTCGGCGTTGACGAAGACGTCGCCCGTCAGGATGGCGCCGAAATGGACGGAAGGCAGGCGCCGGCCGGCACCAACCGCCTCCAGCAGCGGTTCCAGCTCCAGGCCCTTCAGCGCCTCGCACAAGCGTGCCAGCAGCGGCTCGGCTACTCGGTAACCGGGCGTCCAATCGCCGCCCAGCGACGGCCGGCTGCCGGGCTGGATGGTGCGGAAACTGTCTTCCTTCTGCGTGCCATAATCGTGCTGGGTGTGGCTGACGCTGACCACGACATCGCCGACGCCCAGCATCGGATCGAGGCCGCCGGCCACGCCGCACATCAGCAGTGCTCGGCAATCGAAGCGGTCCAGCAGGAGTGCGGTGGCGACGCCGGCATTGACCTTGCCGGCGCCCGATTCGACGAAGATCGCTTCGCGGCCGGCGATCTCGCCCCGCCAGAAGGCGAGCCCGCCGATTTCGCGCGCATCGCCCGACTGGTCGGAGAGATGGGCGAACTCCTCGGGCAAGGCCGATATGACGCCCAAAAGCCTGTTTGCCATGAATGAATGGGCTATAAGGTCGCCGCCTTCAACGCAATGGCTTCCGTGTCCAACCTGCCCTCCCATCAGACCCTGCGCCAGGCCTGCACAGATCTCGCCCGCGCGGCGGCGCGCGAGATCATGCGCATCTATGCCGGCGATCTCGGCGTGCGCGACAAGGCCGACAAGAGCCCGGTCACCGACGCCGACCACGCCGCCGAGGCGATCATCGTGGCCGGCCTGCGCACGCTCACGCCCGACACGCCGGTCGTGGCCGAGGAGGAGATGGCGGCGGGCCGCATCCCGGAGATCGGGCATGGTCCGTTCTGGCTGGTCGATCCGCTCGACGGCACCAAGGAGTTCATCAAGAGGAACGGCGAGTTCACCGTGAACATCGCCCTGATCGAGAACGGCCGGCCGACCCTGGGTATCGTGCTGGCGCCGGCCAGCGACACGCTGTGGCGCGGCACGGCCGGACTGGGCGCCGACAAGAGCGAGAACGGCGGCGCCTTCACACAGATCACCACGCGTCCTCAGCCGACCGACGGCCTCACCTGCTGCGCCAGCCGCAGCCATGCCGTCTACAGCGACCTCGACATCTGGTTCGACCGCGAAGGTCTCGCCGTCGCCGAGCGCGTGCAGGTCGGCTCGTCGCTGAAATTCTGCCTGATCGCCGAGGGCAAGGCCGACATCTATCCGCGCTTCGGGCCGACCAACGAATGGGATACCGCGGCCGGCCAGGGCGTACTGGAGGCGGCGGGCGGCGAGGTGGTGACGACCGACGGCAAGCCGCTGCTCTACGGCAAGCCGCGTTTCTCGAACCCGCACTTCATCGCCCGCAGCAAAGCGCTGCGATGAGCATCGCTGAGGCCGCGCGCCTCATTCTCGAGGGCGGGCTGGTCGCCTTCCCGACCGAGACCGTCTACGGCCTGGGCGGCGACGCGACCAACGAACGCGCCGTCGCCGCGATCTTCGAAGCCAAGGGACGGCCGCAGTTCAATCCCTTGATCAGTCACGTGCTCGGCCCGGACGAGGCCAAACGCCTCGTCCGCTGGAGCGACACCGCCGACAGGCTCGCCGCGCGCTTCTGGCCGGGACCGCTCACCCTGGTGTTGCCGCGCGCAAAGGAGTCGCCCATCGCGCTGCTGGCGACAGCCGGACTCGACACGGTCGCGGTGCGCGCCCCGGCGCACCCCATGGCGCAGGCGCTGATCCGCGCCGTCGGCCGGCCGCTCGCCGGGCCGTCGGCCAACCGCAGCGGCGCCGTCAGCCCGACCCGCGCCGAACACGTGGCCGAATCGCTGGGCGATCGGGTGAAGATGATCCTCGATGGCGGGCCGTGCGCGGTCGGACTCGAATCGACGGTGCTCGACCTCACGACCGCTGCTCCGACGCTGCTGCGTCCCGGCGGTGCGACACGCGAGGCGATCGAGGCGGTGATCGGTCCGATCGGGCTCAGCGACGCCATTCCCTCCGGCGATTCGGCGCGCAAATCGCCGGGCCAACTCGAGAGCCACTACGCGCCGGCGCGACCGGTGCGGCTCAATGCATCCACCGTCACCGCCGACGAAGGCCTGCTGGCGTTCGGGCCTGACGTGCCATCGGGCGCCCTGCTGACCCTCAATCTCAGTCCGCGCGGGGAGCTCGCTGAGGCGGCGGCCAACCTGTTCGTCATGCTGCGCGCGCTCGACCGGCCGGACATCGGCCGCATCGCGGTCATGCCCATTCCGCAAACGGGATTGGGCCTTGCGATCAACGACCGCCTGCGCCGCGCCGCGGCGGATGACGGCACGGACCGGCGGCGCTAGGCTGACGGCAAAAGAGAGGAAACAATGCCCGATACCGCCGTTCCCATTATTCCGACCGTGCCAGTGACGCCGGCCGTTCTCGATGGCTTGCGCGCCATCGTGGGCGACAAGGGCCTGATCCTGGACGATCAGGGCAAGCAGCCTTTCGTGACGGACTGGCGCGGTTCGCTGGTCGGCACCGCGGCCGTTGTCGTACGTCCGGCCAACACCGAAGAAGTCTCCAGAGTAGTGAAGCTCTGCTTCGACAACGGCATCGCCATCGTTCCCCAGGGCGGCAACACCGGGCTGATGGGCGGCGCCACGCCGTGGCCCACCCATAGCGGCATCGTGCTGTCGCTCGGCCGTATGAACAAGGTGATCGAGGTCGATCCGGTCGGCTATTCCATGACCGTCGAGGCGGGCTGCATCCTGCAGACCCTGCAGGAGACGGCAGCGAGCCACGACCGCTTCTTTCCGCTCAGCCTGGGTGCCCAGGGCTCCTGCATGATCGGCGGCAATCTCTCGACCAATGCCGGCGGCGTGCAGGTGCTGCGTTACGGCAATGCCCGCAACCTGGTTCTCGGCCTGGAAGTGGTGCTGCCCAACGGCGAGGTGTGGAACGGCCTGCGCGCGCTCAAGAAAGACAATACCGGCTATGACCTGAAACATCTGTTCATGGGCGCCGAGGGCACGCTCGGTGTCATCACCAAGGCGGTGCTGAAACTGTGGCCCGCGCCCAAGGACGTGGCGACGGCCTGGCTGGCCATTCGCGACCCGCAGGCCGCTATCGAAATCCTGTCGGAGGCCTATGCCGCGTCTGAGGACAATGTCGGCTCCTGCGAGTTGATGAGCCGCGCCGCCACCGACATGGTGCTGCGCCACATTCCCGGCGTGCAGGATCCGCTGAAGGCCGACACGCCGTGGTTCCTGCTGCTCGAATGGTCGTCATCGCGGCCCAGGGCGGACGGCGCCGAGGGCATGTCGGAGAAAATGGAGCAGTTCCTCGCCGACCAGATGGAGGCGGGCCGCGTGCTCGACGCGGTGATCGGCCAGAACGAGGCGCAGGCGCGCAACATGTGGCGCATCCGCGAAGCCGTCGCCGAAGCCACGCGCGCCGAGGGGCCAGGGCTCAGCTACGACATCTCGGTGTCGATCTCCAGGATCCCGGGCTTCATCGACAAGGGCATCAAGGCCGCCCTCGTCATCCTGCCCAGCATTCGTCCCTATCCGCTCGGGCATATCGGCGACGGCAACATCCATTTCTCGTTCATGGGGCCGCAGGGCATGGATCGTGAGACGCTGAACCAATATTCGCCGGCCATCACCCGTGCGGTGAACGACCTGGTGCGCGACATGGCGGGCTCGATTTCGGCCGAACACGGCATCGGCATCGACAAGATCGACGAGCTGGCGCACTACCGTTCCGGGATCGAGCTCGACACGATGCGCTCGCTGAAGCGCGCGCTCGACCCGAAGAACATCATGAACCCCGGGAAGATCCTTCGGCTGTGATCGCCGTCATCCCGAGCGAAGCCGCCCGAAGGGCGGCGCAGTCGAGGGACTTGTTCATGTCGACGCACCAACAGAACAGGTCCCTCCACTACGCCTCGCTTCGCTCGGCTTCGGTCGGGATGACGGGAGAGTTGAGATGACCGACTTCATCGACAAACTGCGCAACATCGTCGGCGAGCGCGGGCTCGTCACCGATGCGCAGGGGCAGCATCCCTACCTCACCGACTGGCGCGACAACTATCTCGGCACGGCGCTCGCCGTCGTGCGGCCGGCGACGACCGAGGAAGTGGCCGCTGTCGTGAAGCTCTGCGCCGCCGAGAAGATCGCGATCGTGCCGCAGGGCGGCAATACCGGGATGGTCGGCGGCGGCACGCCGCACGAGAACGGCCATGAGATCGTCCTGTCGCTCAATCGCATGAACCGCATCGTCGAAGTCGACGAGATCGGCTACTCGATGACCGTCGAGGCGGGCGTCGTGCTGAAAACCATCCAGGAAGCCGCCGCGCAGCATGACCGGCTCTTTCCGCTCTCGCTTGCCGCCGAAGGTAGCTGCACCATCGGCGGCAATCTCTCGACCAATGCCGGTGGCGTGCAGGTGCTGCATTACGGCAATGCCCGCCAGCTCGTGCTGGGGCTCGAGGTGGTGACGCCGCAGGGCGAGATCTGGAACGGCCTGCGCGCCCTCAAGAAGGACAACACCGGCTACGACCTGCGCGACCTCTATCTCGGCGCGGAAGGCACCTTGGGCATCGTCACCAAGGCGGTGCTGAAACTCTGGCCCAAACCGAGGGATGTGGCGACCGCGTGGATCGCCGTGCCATCACCCGAAGCCGCCGTGGCGCTCTTGAGCGGTGCCCATGCGGCGAGCGAGGACAACGTTACCTCTTGCGAACTGATGAGCCGCCAGGGTGTCGACCTGGTGCTGAAGCACATTCCTGGCGCCGCCGACCCCCTGGCCGAGCGCCACGACTGGTACGTGCTGCTCGAATGGTCGTCGACCCGGGCGCGCCGTGCCGGCGTCAACGAAACCGGGCTGTCCGAGAAGATGGAAGCCCATCTCAGCGAGGCGCTGGAGCAGGGTCTGGTGCTCGATGCGGCGCTGGCCCAGAACGAGACACAGGGCCGCGCCTTCTGGGGTTTGCGCGAAAACCATTCCGAGGCGCAGAAGCGCGAGGGCCCCTCGATCAAGCACGACGTCTCGGTGTCGGTGAGCAAGATCCCTGCCTTCATGAAGGAAGGGCTTTTAGCGATGAAGAAGGCACTGCCGGAGTGCCGGCCGGTTCCGTTCGGCCATGTCGGCGACGGCAATATTCACTTCAACTGCCAGGCACCGCCGGGCTGGGACAAGAAGCGCTTCATGGCCCACAGCGCGGCCATCAGCGGTGCCGTCTACGATATCGTCGTGGCCTTTGGCGGCTCGATCTCGGCCGAGCATGGCATCGGTCAGCTCAAGGTCGACGAGCTCGCCCACTACCGCAGCCGCATCGAGCTCGACACCATGCGCTCGATCAAGCGCGCCCTCGATCCGCAGAACATCATGAACCCGGGCAAGGTGATCCGGGTTTAGCGACTCTTTCTTTGTCGCCGCTCGCTTGAATTTTGTAGGAGGTCGTCATGCCCGATACGCACGCCCCGCAATTGGAACCCTGGCAGTGGAGCGAGGAGCACTGGCGCAAGCTGGTGGCCCAGGTACGCGCCGGCAAGCGCTACCGACCCAAGGCCTGGAAGGATGGCGCGCGCTGCGCCGTGGCGCTCTCCTTCGATTCCGATCACGAGACCAACGAGCTGCGCGATGGCGGCAAGTCGATCGGCCGCATGGCCTGGGGCCAGTCGGGCAACCGGGTCGGCGTGCCGCGCATCCGCAAGCTACTGGAGAAGCACGGTGTGAAAGCGACCTTCTACGTGCCCGCCGTGGCCGCCATGCTGCATCCCAAGGAGCAGCGCGCGTTGGTCGCCGAGGGCCACGAGATCGGCATCCATGGCTGGATCCATGAGCTCAACTCCGTACTGCCGCGCGAGGCTGAACGCGACCTGATGCTGCGGTCGGCCGATACGCTGGAGAAGATCACCGGCAAGCGCTCGGTGGGCATGCGCACCCCGTCCTGGGACTTCAGCCCCAACACGCTCGCCCTCGAGAAGGAGCTGGGCCTGCTCTACGACTCCTCGCTGATGGCCGACGAGGATTGCTACGAGCTGCTGCTGCACGGCGAGGAGACTGGAGTGATCGAGTTGCCCGTCGAATGGGTGCGCGACGATGCGGTCTATTTCGCCATGCACCGCTTCTCCTCGCTTCGCCCCTACACGCCGCCAACCGATGTCCTCGACATTTTCCGCCGCGAGCTCGACGCGGCGTGGGAGGATGGCGGCATCTTCCAGCTCACCATGCATCCGCACATCATCGGCTACCGCTCGCGCATCTGGATCGTCGACGAGCTGATCCGCCACGCCAAGTCCAAGGGCCAAGGGAAAGATGCAGTGTGGTTCGCCACCCACGCCGAAGTCGCTGCCTACGCCAAGGAGCACGCGGCGTGAGCAAGACCGCCATCGTCACCGGCGGCGCGCGGGGCATCGGCCGCGGCTGCGCCCTCGAACTGGCGACGCGCGGCTACGACATCGCGCTGGTCGACCTGCTCGAGCCCGAGATGAAGCGCACCGCGGGCGAGATCGAGGCGCTTGGCCGCAAGGCGCTCACCTACCAGGCCGATGTCGCCTCGTTCGCGCGCGCCCATGAGGTCGTGGCCGACGTCGCGCGGCAATGGAACGTGGTCGATTTCCTGCTGAACGATGCCGGTGCTTCCAATGCCAAAGGCATCCTGGAGATAAAGGAGGAGGAATTCGACCGAACCATCGCGGTCAATCTGAAAAGCTGCTTCAACTACATCCACGCCACAGCGCCGATCATGCTGAAGCAGGAGACCGGCGGGCGCATCGTCAGCATGTCGTCGCTCAACGCGCTGAGCGGCGGCGTGACCAGCGCTGTCAGCAAGCACGCCTACGCCGCCGCCAAGGCCGGCATCCTGGGCCTGACGCGGTCGTTGGCAAAGGAGCTCGGCCCCAGGATCGCCATCAATGCCATCTGTCCTGGTGTGATCGAGACCGAGCTGGGCAACAGCCTGACCAAGGCGCGCGGACCGGAGCTCACCAAGGGCATTGTGCTCAACCGCCTCGGTAAGCCCGCCGATGTTGCCCAGCTCGTTGCCTTCCTCGCCACCTCGGAGCCCTGCTACATCACCGGACAGCACTTCGTGATCGACGGCTTCCAGTGGTCGTGCTGACGCGGGCTTTCTGTCGTCCTGGCTTAGCGGTGCACGTCGTCGTTGCGCTTGTCGACGATCTCGTACTGCACGTCGATCACCTTGCGATCCTGACGCGCCGGCGGCTCGGCCGGCGGCGTCGGCGCAAAGAAGCCGCGGATCCACTGCCTGGCCTTGATGGCCAGGATGGCGATCACGATGACGGCGGCGACGCCTGCGATCACGGCGAAGCCCAGCACCGCCAGCACGATGAAGCCGATCAGACCCAGGATCGCCTGCAGCCAGACCCGCGCCGGCAGTCGTGCCAGCATCTCGAGGAATTGTTTGCCGTTCACTGCGCCCACTTCTTCTCGAAGTCCCACACCTCGGAGAATCCCATGAGCTCATGCATGCCACTGAATTGCGGCACGTTCATGCCGGTGCTGGTGCCCTTGTCCTTGAGATGCCCCCAAGCCTGGCGCATGGCCTCTGCAGCCACGCTGAAGCCCAAACCTGGGTAGATCGCGATGTCGAAGCCCCATGTCTTGAGGCGGTCCGCCTCGACCCGGGGCGTCTTGCCGAACTCGACCATGTTGGCAAGCAGCGGCTTGCTCACCTCCCGGCCAATGCGCTCGAGCTCGGCCTCGCTCTCGGGCGATTCGACAAAGATCACATCGGCGCCCGCCTCCTCGTAAAGCCTGGCGCGGCGCAGCGCCTCGTCGAGCCCGAGCGCGGTGCGCGCATCGGTGCGCGCCACGATCATCGTCTCGGGGTGCCGGCGCGCCTCGGCGGCGACCCTGATCTTGAGCACCATGTCTTCGGCCGGCACCACGCGGCGACCCGGCGTGTGGCCGCACTTCTTGGGCATTTCCTGATCCTCGATCTGGATCGCGGCGACGCCGGCGGCTTCGTAGCCGCGCACGGTACGCTGCACGTTCAACAGCCCGCCATAGCCCGTGTCGGCGTCGGCGATCAGCGGCGTCTCGGCGACCGAGCAGATCATCTCGGCGCGGCCCACCATGTCGGAGTAGGTCGCGAGGCCCGCATCCGGCAGGCCCAGCATCGACGCTGTGGCGCCGTAGCCCGTCATGTAGAGAGCGGGAAAGCCCATACGGTCGGCCACGCGCGCCGAAATGCCGTCGAAGATGCCGGGCGCCAGGATGAACTCGCCCTTCGCCAGCAGCCGGCGCAGCTCGGCCGCCTTGAGATTGCCCGCCATGTTCCGTCCTCGCGTTGGTTCGCCCGACTATATCAGGGTGGTTGGGCGCGTCATGGGCGCGTCAAGACGATCTGGCAGGTGCGGCCGCCGCCATTGGCCTCCGGCCCCGCCCCGCTGATGGTGGAGGCGCCGTCGAACTGTGCGTGCATCGTCGCGGTCAGCTGCGCGCCCGGCTGATTGGCCGGGGTGAAGACGCGCGAGACGACAACGTCTCGCCCGTTGACCCTGATGCTGATCGAGTGGACGCCCCCTGTATTGGGTCCCGAGCCGGGCCGGACCCAGGTGCCCGCACCGCCCGACACGTTGATCAACAGATGGAAAAGGAATTCACCGCCGTTCCTCGACGGCGTGCACTGGAGCGATCCGCGCCAGGTACCGTCGGGCCCGGATCGCGGGGTGGTCGCGGCCGCCGTGTTGGGCGCCGCCGGCGCCGGAGTCGGGGCCACGGCTGGCTGAGGCGGCGGCGCTCCCCTCGCGGCGGCTTCGGCCCTGGCCTTCTCCTCGTCCGCCCTCTTCCTCATCTCTTCGAGCTTCTTCTGCTCTTCGTCGAAGCGCGCGATGGCCGGCGCGGCGTCGCGCAACAGCGCCTGACTTTGCGCGCCCGTCAGGTAGCCGGTCGGCGGATCATTATGAACCTTCTGCCAGGCCGCGATCATCTCGCGCGTGCGTACCGCGAAATTGCCATCGGTGGCGGCGGTACGGAAGCCGAGCGCGGTCAACGCGACCTGCAGGTGCTGTCGGTCGAGCACCGGCAGCCTCAACGCATTCTCCGCCGCCTCGGCTGACTTCTTGCCATCCTCCTCGGCCTTGCGCAGGGCCGCAGCCTCGGCCTCTGCCCTCTGGCGGGCCTCGTCCTGTTGGCGCTGCCGGTCGGCCAGTTCGGCCTCGACCTTGCGTCGCGTCTCCTCTTCGATCTGGCGGCGCTGCGCGGCCTCCTGCTCGGCCTTCTTGCGGGCCGCGGCCTCGGTACGCAGCCTGGCGAGCTCCGCCTGGTCCTTCAGGCGCTGCGCCTCGGCCGCCAGCTGGGCATCCTGCGCGGCCTTGTCGACCGGCGAGGGGGCAGGCACCGCCGCCACCTGCGGCGTCACCCGCTTGCCGTCGACCAGCGCATAGTAGCCGCCGGCCAGCGCCACGATCACGGCAGCGGCGGCCCCGATCCAGAGTCCGATACCGCGCTTTCTCGCCGGTACCGTGGCCTTCTCCGCGGCCGCCGCGACGACGACCGGCGGCGGCACTGCCGAGGGCGGCGCGAGCACGACCGTGGCGTCGCCGGCGAGCGCGGCGGACTGCCCCAGGATCGGTCGCCAGCCGGCGATGGATTGCGGCCGGTCGCTGGCGCGAACCGCCAGCCCGGCATCGATGCCGGCCAGCAAGCCGCGGCCAAATTCCGGCAGCGCCTTCTTGCCAAGAGGCTCGTAGGTATCGTCGAGCATGCGGTCGAAGGCGCTGGGCGGCGTCTGGCCCGTGATGGCGTGATAGAGCGTGGCCGCGAGACCGTAGATGTCGGTCCATGGACCTTGCTTGGCCGAGGTCATCTGCTCCGCGGCGGCGTAGCCCGGTGTGAAGATCGCGGTCAGCGCCGTGCTGCGGCCGGCTATTGCCGCACGCGACGCGCCGAAATCGATCAGGGTCGGGTTGCCTGCGTCATCGAGCAGGATGTTGGCCGGCTTGATGTCGCGATGCAGGAAGCCCGCGTTATGGACCTGCTCCAGGCCATCGAGCATCGGCCACAGGATGCGGTCGATGTCGGCAGGCTTAAGCGGCCCGGTCCGCCTCAGCCGGCTGTCCAGGGTCTCGCCGTGCAGGAGCTGCATGACGATATAGGCCGTGCCGTTGGCCTCGAGAAAGTCGAACACCCGCACGATGGCGGGTGCGTCCTGCAGGCTGGCCAGCGTGCGGCCCTCGGCCACGAAGCGCTCGCGACCCCAGGTGAAATCCTCGGCGGCACCCGTCGAGCGCGGCAGCACGGTCGTGCCGTCCTGGCGCACGGCAAGCGCCAACGGCAGGTACTCCTTGATGGCGACCTCGCGGCCGAGCTGGCTGTCGCGCGCCCGATAGGTGATGCCGAACCCGCCCTGCCCCAGGACCGAGACGACCTCGTAGCGCCCGATCGTCCGTCCCGCCGACAGCGCGACGAAATCGACCGGCGACGGGACCCCCTGGGATTGGCTACTCGCGTCGCTCATGCACCCTCACCCGCGCGAGAGGCTGCCACGCGCCCTTCCGCAGGGCAACGGCCGGCAAGGTCTGGAGCCTTGCCGGCCGCCGGCTGTGGATCAGACCGAAACCGGCTTCAGATCGGATGAACCGGAGGCCTTGCAGAAGGTCGTCGTCTCGGTCGACGTCTGGCCGTTCTTGGTCGCCGTGAGTTCGATCGGCCGGCAGGTGCTGCCGTCGGCGCGGGTCGTCGGCGGCGCCACCGGCCTGGCGGCGACCACCGTGGCCGGTGTCGACGAGGGAGTCGTCGGCTCGACCGTGTAGGTCGTCGGCACATTGGTGTCGGCCACGAAGGCGCTTTGCGTCGCCTGCGCCAGGCGCGCGCGCTCCTGCTGATCGAGCGCTCGACCGACAAGGTTGCCGGCCAGCGCGCCGACCAGGGCGCCGCCGATGATGCCACCCGCCGACCCGAAGGCGAGGCCGCCCACCGCGCCGCCGACGGCCGCGCCCATGAAGGTGCCCATCGCCTGATTGGAAGGTCCACCACTGTCGCTGGTGGTGCAGGCGGTGACGAGGCCGAGAGCAGCGACCACACCGACCACTTGCATCGCAATCTTCCGGCCCACGGTGCGCAGGGTCGTCGTCTCGGCAATCAAGGCAGTCATTTGGTGCATCTCCGTTTGTATTCAAGAACAGTTACTCTACCCCATAGCGACTGTTTGCGGCCACGGGCATCGTCCTCCGCATCGGCGTAGGATCGGGGGGCGTCGCAGGATGCCAGGACCAGGCCGTTGCGTACCAGGGCCAGCGCGAGGTCGGTCCGGTCGGAATCCGGAATGTCGGCCAGCGGCTCCTTGGCGTTCAGCGGCGTGATCAGGCAGCGATAAAGCGGCGTGCCGTCGGTCAGGCGGTCGGTCTGCCGGCAGTGCAGGTTGCGCGGCTGGGCGGCGAGCGCGTCGACGGCGAGCTTGTGCAGCGCCGGGTCGTTCACGATATCCACACCCTGCAAACGAACCTCGTCCGGCCGATCCTTCAAGCCGATCATCATCAGCGTCTTGCCAAAATGGTCGAACGGCCCGGCCACGAACTCGACGGCCTTGCGCGCATCGTCGACCGCCTTGCGGCGGGCCTCGGCCTCCTCGTCGGCCTTGCGCTTGGCTTCCTCGTCGGCGCGTTGTTGCGCCGCGATCTCGGTCTCGATCTTGCGACGTGTCTCGTCTTCGAGCTGCTTCTTGGCGGCCGCTTCGGCCTCCTGCTGCTGCTTGAGCGCGGCGGCGGCCTGCTCGGCCTTCTGGCGCTGCTCGTTGTCGGCGCGCAGTTTCGCGGCCTCCTGCTCGGCCTTGAGCAGCTTGGCTTGGGACTCTTCCGCCGCGGCGCGCGCCTTGACCGTCTCGGGATCCGGCCCGCGCGACGCGATGGCGTAGTAACCGCCGCCGCCCAGCAGAGCGAGCAGCACGACGGCGATCCCGATCCACAGGGCCGGGCGGCCAGTCCCCGGGGCGGCCGGCGGCGGAAGGGTCGAAACGTGTCGCCCGACTGGCCGTACTTCGGGGGCCTTGCCCATGACGACCGTGGAGTCCGCCTCGGGCGCGGCCGACATGCCGAGGATCGGCCGCCAGCCGGCGATGGATTGCGGCCGGTCGCGCGCGGCCACGGCGAGGCCAGCATCGACGCCCGCCAACACGCCGCGGGCGAAGCCCGCCGGATTGAGCTGGGCGAGCGGTTGGTAGGCATCGTCGAGCATGCGGTCGAAGGCGCTGGGCGGCGTCTGACCGGCGATGGCGTGATAGAGCGTGGCCGACAGACCATAGATATCGGTCCATGGACCCTGCTTGGCCGAGGTCATCTGCTCTGCGGCGGCGTAGCCCGGCGTGAAGATGGCGGTGAGCGCCACGCTGCGGCCCGCCATCGCCGCCCGCGAGGCGCCGAAATCGATCAGCGTTGGATTGCCCGCATCATCGAGCAGGATGTTGGCCGGCTTGATGTCGCGATGCAGGAAGCCCGCGTTATGGACCTGCTCCAGCCCGTCGAGCAATGGCGACAGGATGCGATCGACGTCTTCCGGCCCGAGCTTGCCGAGCCGTGTTATGCGCGCCTCGAGCGTTTCGCCGTGCAACAGCTCCATAACGATGTAGGCGGTGCCGTTGGCCTCGAGGAAATCGAAGACCTGCACGATCGCCGGCACGCGGTGCAGGCTCGCCAGCGTACGGCCTTCGGTGACGAAACGCTCGCGCCCCCAGCCGAAATCTTCGGCCATCTTGGTGGTGCGCGGCAGCACTGTGGTGCCATCCTGGCGAACCGCCAGCGCCGTCGGCAGGTATTCCTTGATCGCCACCTCGCGGCCGAGCTGGACGTCGCGCGCGCGGTAGGTGATGCCGAAGCCGCCCTGGCCCAGCACCGACACGATCTCGTAGCGGCCGATCGGCTGGCCCGGTTGAAGCGCCACGTAGTCGACGTCCGGGATGGCGCCGGCAGGCGCCGAACCGGAAGGCGGCGTCCCGGGGGGCTGAAGCGTGGGATCGGACATGGATGTTCGCGTCCTAGAGCTGCCGTACAAGCAGGTCGACGTCGCCCAGCCGCAGCTTGTTGCCGGCGTGCAGCACCACCGGTTCGCCGGTGCGCAATGCCTTGCCGCCGACAGCCGTGCCGTTGGTCGAGCCGAGATCCTCGACCTGCAGCGCCTCGCCGGCGAGGCTGAGGCGGGCATGGCGGCGCGACACGGTGGCGTGCGCCACGACCAGGTCGCACTGGTCGGCGGCACGGCCGATCACCATGCCCTGGGCGCGGCCCATCAGCTTCTCGAGGGTGACCTCGAAGGCGTGCTTGGTGTTGGTCGAGTCGGTGCCTTCGAAGCGCAGCGTAATCTGCGGCACCATCCGCGTCGTCGTGCCGACGGTGACGGCCGCCTTGGCCGGCCGGACATGGAAGACCTGGACGGCGCGGCTCACATTCTTGACCTGATGCTCGCCGCCGTCGACGAAGGCGTATTCGACACGCAGCTCGACGAGATCGCGCACGGCGCGCGACACCGCGATGCCGCCGGGTTCGGCCAGCGCCTGGATGCGGGCGGCGAGGTTGACGCCGTCGCCAAAGATGTTCTGGTCCTCCTCGTCGACGATGACTTCGCCCAGGTGGACACCGACGCGGAACAGCATGCGCTGCTCGACGGCCAGCGCCTCGTTGAAGCGTGCCATGCGTTCCTGGATGTCGATGGCAGCCCCGACCGCGGTCACGGCCGAACCGAACTCGGCCAGCATGGCATCGCCCGCCGTGCCGACCAGCCGGCCGTTGCCGGCGTCGATGGCGGGACGCCAGACCTCGATCTGGGCCGATTTCAAGTGCCTGAACGTGCGCGTCTCGGCCCCCTCCATCATCCGGGTGAAGCCGGCGAGGTCGGCGTGGACGATCGCGGCAAGACGGCGCTGCATGACGGCTTCGGTCTAGCGGCCTTTGAAGGCGGGTGCCCGGCGCTCGCGCAGAGCGCTCAGGCCCTCGCGCAGGTCTTCCGAGGTCTGGCACTCGCGGATGCCTTCGCGAATCTTCGGGATGTCGGGCTCGGCCTGGGCGAACTGCTCGATGGCGCGCTTCATGTTCGACATGGACAGCGGGGCGAGGCCCGCGAGCTTGGCTGAGGTCTCCTCGACCTTGGCCTTGAACTGCGGGCGGTCGACCAGCCAGTCGAGATAGCCGACGCGCAGCAGATCCTCGTCGGTGAATTCCTCCGACAACAGGAATGCGCGCTTGGCGAAGCTCGGACTTACTTTCTGCGTGTAGCGGCGCAGGCCGCTCGGATAGTAATGCAGGCCAAAGCGCGCCGCCGGCATGAAGAAGCGCATGCCCTTGACGCCGAGTCGAAAGTCGCAGGCCAGCGCCATGTCGGTGGCGCCGCCATAGACGCCACCGTTGAGCGCGCAGAGGGTCGGCATGTGCATCGCCTCGAGGCGATCCATGACCTTCTCGAAGCTGTTCTCGCCGTCGGCAGGCCGGGCCGCCTTGCCTGACGGGATCGAGCCCAGATCGTAGCCCGAGCAGAAGGTCTTCTCGCCCGCGCCAGTGATCACCGTCACCCGCACGTCGGGGGCAGCGTCGGCCTTCTCGATCGCTCGCCGCAGCAGGCCGAGGCCGGCCGGATCGAGCCTGTTGTGCTTGGCCGGATCGTTGAGCGTGATGGTGGCCCGAGGGCCCTCGATGGAGAGCAGAACTGTGTCGGTCATATTGTCCTGAAAATACCCGAGCCGGTCGCCAAAAGCGACCGAGCGCGGCATATTGCAGACTGGAGGAAACCTATGACTTATACCGCCCCGCTGGCCGATATGCGCTTTGCGCTGCGCGAACTGGCCGGCCTGCAGCAGGTTGCCGCCCTGCCGGGCTACGAGCATGCGACCGACGATACGGTCGACGCGGTGCTCGAGGAGGCGGCCAAGCTCGCCGGCAACGGCCTGGCGCCGCTCAACCGCGAGGGCGACAAGGTGGGCGCCAAGCTGGAGAACGGCGTGGTGCGCACGGCGCCGGGCTTTGCCGCCATCTACAAGGAATTCGTCTCAGGCGGCTGGAATTCCCTGCCCTTCGACCCCGAGTTCGGTGGCCAGGGCATGCCGTGGCTGCTTGCTGCAACGGTGCAGGAAATGTGGCAGGCGGCCAACATGGGCTTCGGGCTGGTGCTGCTGCTGAACCAGGGGGCGATCGATGCCATCCATCACCATGGCTCGGCCGAGCAGAAGGCTGCTTACCTGCCCAAGATGATCTCCGGTGAATGGACCGGCACCATGAACCTCACCGAGCCGCAGGCGGGCTCGGATCTCGGCCAGCTCAAGAGCCGCGCCGTGAAAAATGGGGACCATTACCTGGTCACCGGCCAGAAGATCTTCATTACCTATGGCGAGCACGACCTCGCCGAGAACATCGTGCACCTGGTGCTGGCACGCACGCCCGACGCGCCGGCAGGCGTGCGCGGCATCTCGCTGTTCATCGTCCCCAAGTTCCTGGCCGGCGCCGACGGAAATCCCGGCAAGCGCAACGATCTCCACTGCGTGTCGCTCGAGCACAAGCTCGGCATCCATGCCAGCCCGACCTGCGTGATGTCGTTCGGCGACGATGGCGGCGCGGTCGGCTACCTGGTCGGCGAGGAAGGCCGCGGGCTTTCCTACATGTTCACCATGATGAACAACGCGCGCCTGTCGGTCGGCATCCAGGGCCTGGCCATCGCCGAACGCGCCTACCAGCAGGCCGCTTCCTTCGCCAAGACCCGCGTGCAGTCCAAGGACGACGGCAGCCCAAAGCCCGAGCCGGTCTCGATCATCCACCACGCCGATGTCCGGCGCATGCTGATGACCATGCGCGCCCAGATCGAGGCGATGCGCGCGCTGGGCTACTACACCGCGGCCGGCATCGACGGGGCGCTGAAACACCCCGACAAGGAGACGGCGCGCAAGACGCAGGACCGCGTCGACCTCCTGATCCCGATCGTCAAGGCATGGTTCACCGACCTCGGCAACGAAATCGCCTCGATCGGCGTGCAGGTCCATGGCGGCATGGGCTTCATCGAGGAGACCGGCGCCGCCCAGCACCTGCGCGATGCGCGCATCCTGCCGATCTACGAGGGCACCAACGGCATCCAGGCGCGCGACCTGGTGGGCCGCAAGGTCGCCAAGGATGGCGGCGAGACGATGCTGGCGCTGGTGGCCGAGATGCGGGCCCTGGCCGAGGAGATGACGGCGTCGCCCGGCGACGACCTGGCAGCGATCCGCATGTCCGTGCTCGCCTCGGCGGACGCGCTGGAGGACGCCACCACATGGGTGGCGCAGTCGGTCAAGGCCGACCTGGCGCGGGCCCTGGCGGGCTCCGTGCCGTTCCTGCGGCTGGCCGGAACGGCGCTGGGCGGCTGGCTGCTGGCTCGCGGCGCGCTTGTCGCCCAGACCAGGCTGGCAAGCCGCGACGGCGATCCCGCCTTCCTCGAGGCCAAGCTCATAACCGCGCGGTTCTATGCCGAGGTCGTCCTGCCGCCGGCGCTGGCCGAGCTTGGCCCCCTCAAGGCCGCTGGCCGCACCGTGTTCGCCCTGACGGAGGCTCAGCTCTGACTCGTGGCCTGATCGAATTGCCCGAGGACGAAGCACAAGCGTTCGCCCGACGGTTCGATCTGGCAGCGCTCGAGCCTGCCTTCCTCGCCGATCCCTTCCCCTACTATCACGCGCTGCGCCGCTTCGCGCCGCTGAAGCGCCTGCCCGACGGCAGTGTCTTCCTGTCGCGCTATGCCGATGTCGCGGTCTGTTATCGCGATCAGCGCATGACGTCCGACAAAAAGGCCGAGTTCGGCCCCAAGTTCGGCATCGGCACGCCGCTCTATCGCCACCACACGACCAGCCTGGTGTTCAACGACCCGCCGCTGCACACGCGGGTGCGGAAGCTGCTGGCGGCGGCCTTCACGCCACGTGCGCTGGCGACCTTGCAACCGCGCATCGAGACGGTGGTCGACGGGCTTTTGGCCCAGCACGCCGACAAGGGCCGCATGGACCTGGTCGAGGACTTCGCCTTCCGCCTGCCCGTCGAGGTGATCTGCGACATGCTGGGCGTGCCGCCGGGCGAGCGCGCGCCCTTCCGCCGCTATTCGCTCGCCATTTTAGGCGCGCTGGAGCCCGTCGCCGGACCTGAGCGCCAGGCCGCCGGCAACGCCGCCGTGGCCGAATTCTCGGCCTATCTCGACGGCCTCGTGGCCGAACGCCGCAAGCGCCCGGCCGACGACCGCGATGTGCTGGGCACGTTGATCCATGGCGAAGTCGACGGCGAGCGGTTGAGCCACGAGGAGCTGGTGCAGAACTGCATCTTCCTGCTGAATGCCGGCCATGAGACGACGACCAACTTGATCGGCAACACGGTCGACGCTCTTCTACGCTTTCCCGAAGAACTGCGACGTCTCAGCGAAAACCCTGGGCTGCTGAAGAGCTGCATCGAGGAAGGGCTGCGCTTCGAGAGCTCCAACCAGCTCGGCAACCGCCGCCTGTCGGCCGACATCGAGGTCGGCGGCGAGAGACTGGCGGCGGGTACCTACATCCATATCGGCATCGGTGCGGCCAATCGCGATCCCGTGCAGTTCGCCGAGCCCGACCGTTTCGATGCCGGCCGCGAGCCCAACCGCCACCTAGCCTTCGGCTCGGGCGTGCATATGTGCCTGGGCGCAGTGCTGGCGCGCCTGGAAGGCACGATCGCGATCGGTCGCCTGGTCTCCCGCTTCGATGGATTGGTCCGCGACGGCACGCCGGAGCGCGGCGGGCGCGCCCGTTTCCGCGGCTTCAACCGCTATCCCATCACCTGGGACGCCTAAAACACCTTCGCCATGTGGACGCGCATGTGGGCGTCCTTGCCGTGAGATGGCAGGCCGCGGCTTATGATCTCGAAGCCGTGCCGGCGATAGAGCCGGATGTTACCCTCCGCCATCTCGGCGGTCTCGAGCGACAGTCCCTTGAGTCCGCTCGACCGCGCGATTTCCTCGATGCGCACCAGCAGGAAGCTCCCGAGGCCGCTGCCCTGGCGTGCCGGATCGACGCCCAGCCGGTCGATGTAGATGTCGCTGTCGCGCCGCTCGGTCGCGGCGACGGCCACGATCTCCCGGCCGTCGTGCGCGAGGTAGACGTCGCCGCGCGCGATGGCGGCGGCGAGGAACGCGTAGTGGTGGGCCGTGATCTCGCGGCCGAGGTTGCGGACATACGGCGTGAAGGCCGTCCACAGGACGCGCCGGGCGTCATCGTGCTCCGACGGAACGGCCTTTCTGAACGTCAAAGCCATGTCGGAATCCTAGCAAAGAAAAACGCCCGCCAGCGGGGCCGACGGGCGTTGGTTCGGTGCGGCAAAGCGCCTTAGGCTGCGGCCTGTTCCTCGGCTGGCTCGGCCGACGGGCCCGAATCCTGGCCCTTGGCGGCGGTGTCGCGCTCGATGAACTCGATCACGGCCATCGGGGCGGCATCGCCGAAGCGATAGCCCGCCTTCAGGACGCGCAGGTAGCCGCCGTTGCGCTTGGCATAGCGCGGGCCGAGCGTGGTGAACAGCTTGTCGGCGACGTAGGGATCGCGCAGGAAGCCGATCGCCTGGCGGCGGGCGTGCAGGCCGCCCTTCTTGCCGAGCGTCACCAGCTTCTCGACGATCGGGCGCAGGTCCTTCGCCTTGGGCAGCGTGGTCGTGATCTGCTCGTGCTTGATGAGGGCACCGGCCAGATTCATGAACATCGCCTTGCGATGCTCGGCCGTACGGTGGAACTTCCGGCCGCGATTGTTGTGGCGCATGACTTGATTCCTTCTGTCGGCCTAGTACGGCTCTTCCAGCCGCTTGGCCATCTCCTCGATGTTGTCCGGCGGCCAGCCCGGGATTTCCATGCCCAGGTGGAGGCCCATGCCGGCCAGCACTTCCTTGATCTCGTTCAGCGACTTGCGGCCGAAGTTCGGTGTGCGCAGCATTTCCGCCTCGGTCTTCTGCACCAGGTCGCCGATGTAGATGATGTTGTCGTTCTTCAGGCAGTTGGCCGAACGGACCGACAATTCGAGCTCGTCGACCTTGCGCAGGAGGTTGCGGTTGAACGGGAAGTCGTCCTGTTGCTCCTCCTTGCGGACCTCGCGCGGCTCCTCGAAGTTGATGAAGAGCTGCAGCTGGTCCTGCAGGATGCGCGCGGCGAGCGCCACGGCGTCATCCGGGCGGGTCGTGCCGTTGGTCTCGACCGTCATCGACAGCCGGTCGTAGTCGGTGACCTGGCCGACGCGGCTGTTCTCGATCTTGTAGGAGACGCGCTTGACCGGGCTGAACACCGAATCGACCGGGATCAGGCCGATCTGGGCGTCCTCCGGCCGGTTGGCCGAGGCGGGCACGTAGCCCTTGCCGGTGGCGACCATCAGCTCCATCGAGATCGAGGCGCCGTCGTCGAGCGTGCAGATCAGGTGCTTGGCGTCCATGATCTGGACGTCGCCCGGCAGCTCGATCATGCCGGCGGTGACTTCGCCCGGGCCGACGGCGCGCAGGTAGAGACGCTGCGGGCGATCGCCCTGCATCTTCACCGCCATCGCCTTGATGTTCAGCACGATGTCGACCACGTCCTCGCGGACGCCGGGAATCGACGAGAACTCGTGCAGCACGTTGTCGATCTTGATCGACGTCACGGCGGCACCTTGCAGCGAGGACAGCAGCACGCGGCGCAGCGCATTGCCGAGCGTGAGGCCGAAGCCGCGCTCGAGCGGCTCGGCGACGATGGTCGCGGTGCGACCCGAATCGACGCCGGCCTCTGTCACAAGCTTCTCCGGCTTGATCAAGTCTTGCCAGTTCTTCTGAAGCACGGGGGCTACCTCTCTAAACCGATTGGTTCGGGCGAATCCTCAAAGGACTCGCGACAAAATTCTCACGAGCATGCGGCGCGGAGTGCGCCGCCTCCACTCGAACTCAGACTCGACGCCGTTTCGGCGGGCGGCAGCCGTTGTGCGGGATCGGCGTGACGTCACGGATGGCCGTGACGGCAAGACCGACCGCCTGCAGCGCGCGTAGCGCTGACTCACGGCCCGAACCCGGGCCGCGTACTTCGATCTCGAGCGTGCGCATGCCGTGCTCCATCGCCTTGCGGCCGGCGTTCTCGGCCGCCATCTGGGCGGCGAACGGCGTCGACTTGCGCGAGCCCTTGAAGCCCTGCTGCCCCGACGACGACCAGGCGATGGTGTTGCCCTGCGCGTCGGTGATCGTGACGATCGTGTTGTTGAACGAGGCGCTCACGTGAGCCACACCCGCGATGATGTTTTTGCGTTCCTTGCGGCGAGGACGCGCGGCGGTGGCGGCGGCGCCAGTAGCGGCGGCGGCAGGCTTGGCCATATGATGCGGTTCCCCTCAGGCTTACTTCGTGACTTTTTTCTTGCCGGCGATCGGCTTGGCCGGACCCTTGCGGGTGCGCGCATTGGTGTGCGTGCGCTGGCCATGGACCGGCAGCCCGCGGCGGTGCCGCAAGCCACGGTAGCAGGCGAGGTCCATCAATCGCTTGATGTTCATCGCCACTTCGCGCCGCAGATCGCCCTCGACCGTGTAGTCGCGGTCGATCGCCTCGCGGATGCGGATGACCTCATCGTCGGTCAGCGTGTTGACGCGCCGCGACTCATCGATCCCCACTTTCCCCAGAATCTCCTTGGCCTTCGCCAGGCCGATCCCGTGGATATATTGCAGCCCGATCACCGCCCGTTTGGCGGTCGGAATGTTCACACCGGCTATACGAGCCAAAGTTTCAACTCCTTCAAAGACTTACGGCGCGCTTGCGCGCGCCCGTCGAACGTTCCGCTGGCCCCGGAAAAGCGCGCGATTATAGGGAGAAGCGCCCCCGAGTCAACGGAACACAAAGCTTGTCAAGCCCCCGCCAAAAGCCCGGAAATTTGGCGGTGAACCTCATCCATGGACGCCATTCCGTCGACCTTCCTCAGCACCCCCCGGCCGCTGTAGTAGGGCAGCAGGGGCTCGGTCTGGGCCCGGTAGGCGGCCATGCGTGTCTTCATGGTCTCTGCATTATCATCCTTGCGGCGAATGAATTCCTTCGAACCGCAGACGTCGCAGACCCCTTCGACCTTGGGCCGCTTGAACTTTTCGTGGTAGCCCGTGCCGCAAACGGCACAGGTGTAACGGCCGACAATGCGCTCGGTCAGCGCCTTCTCGTCGACCTCCATTTCGATCACGCGGTCGAGCTTCTTGCCGGTCTCGGCCAGCATCTGGTCGAGCGCCTTGGCCTGGGCCTCGGTGCGCGGAAAGCCGTCCAGGATGAAACCCTTGGCGCAATCGGGCTGCGCGATACGGTCGCGGATCAGACCGACCATCAGCGCGTCAGGCACCAGCTCGCCCTTCTCCATGATGCCCTTGGCCTTCTTGCCGAGCTCGCTGCCCGAGGCCACTGCGGCGCGCAGCATGTCGCCGGTCGAGAGCTGGACCAGGCCGCGCTCGCGCTGCAGGAGCTGCGCCTGGGTGCCCTTGCCGGCGCCCGGCGGCCCGAGGAGGATGAGGTTCATCGAACCTTCCTCATCGGCCGCGGCCCCGCAACCGGGCCTTCTTAATCAGCCCCTCGTACTGATGGGCAAGCAGGTGGGCCTGGATCTGGGTCACCGTGTCGAGCGTGACCGAGACCACGATCAACAGGCTGGTGCCGCCGAAGTAGAACGGCACGCCGCCGCGGGCGATCAGCAGTTCCGGCAGGATGCAGACCGCCGACAGGTAGAGCGCGCCGATCACGGTCAGCCGATTCAGGATGTATTCTAGGTACTCGGCCGTGTTCTTGCCCGGCCGGATGCCCGGCACGAAGCCGCCGTTCTTCTTCAGATTGTCGGCCGTGTCGGTCGGGTTGAACACCACCGTGGTGTAGAAGAAGCAGAAGAAGACGATCAGGCCGATATAGGCCAGCAGGTACAGCGGCTGGCCGTGACCGAGATAAGTGGCGATCCACTGCACCCAGCCCGGCTCGCCGGCATTGCCCTGGAACGAGGCGATGGTCGCCGGGAAGAGCAGCAGCGAGGAGGCGAAGATCGGCGGGATCACGCCCGAGGTGTTGATCTTGAGCGGCAGGTGCGAGGCCTCGCCGCCATACATCTTGTTGCCGACCTGTCGCTTTGGATATTGCACCACGATTCGTCGCTGCGCCGTCTCGACAAAGACGACGACTGACACCACGAGCACCACGCCGACCGCGAGCGCGATGATGAAAAGCGCCGACAGGGCGCCGGTGCGACCCAGTTCCAGGGTCTGGATCAGGGCGTTGGGAAGGGCGGCCACGATGCCGGCGAAAATGATCAGCGAAACGCCGTTGCCGACGCCGCGCGCGGTGATCTGTTCGCCGAGCCACATCAGGAACAGCGTGCCGCCGACCAGGGTCACGACGGTCACGAAGCGGAAGAACAGGCCGGGATCGAGCACGACGGGGCCGGCCGACGCCGTCTGGCTCTCCAGGCCGACCGCGATGCCGTAGGCCTGGAAGGTCGCCAGGATCACCGTGCCGTAGCGCGTGTATTGGTTGATCTTCTTGCGGCCGGCCTCGCCCTCCTTCTTCAGCGCCTCGAGCGACGGCACCACCGTCGTCAGGATCTGCATGATGATGGAGGCCGAGATGTACGGCATGATGCTGAGCGCCAGCACCGACATGCGGCCGATCGAGCCGCCCGAGAACACGTCGAGCAGGCCGGCGATGCCGCCGGCGGTACGGGCGAAGATCTCGGCCAGGGCGTGGGGATCGACGCCGGGCACCGGGATATAGGCGCCGATGCGGAAGACGACCAGTGCGGCCACGGTGAACCACAGGCGCTTCTTGAGCTCGGTCGCCTTACCGATCGCGCCCCAGTTCAGGTTGGATGCAAGTTGCTCGGCGGCGGATGCCATGGAACCTCACGCGTGACGACAACGACACAAAGGAGGCTAAACGCCCCCAACTCACGCCGTCGGGCTTTAGGCCGCCTCGGCCACGGGCTTGGGCGGCAGCTCGACCTTGCCGCCGGCCTTCTCGACCGCGGCGATCGCCGACGCCGAGGCGCCCGCGACCTTCACTTCGATCTTGGTCTTGATCTCGCCTTTGCCAAGGAGGCGCACACCGTCTGACGGATTCTTGAACAGTCCGGCGGCCTGCATGGCGGCGGCATCGATCGGCTTGTCGGCGTCGAGCTTCTTGTCGTCGATCGCCTTCTGCAGCGACCCGAGATTGACCAACTGCCACACCTTCTGGTTCGGCGGCAGGAAGCCGCGCTTGGGGATGCGGCGATAAAGCGGCATCTGGCCGCCTTCGAAGCCCTTGATGGCGACGCCGGTGCGCGACTTCTGGCCCTTGACGCCGCGACCCGCGGTCTTGCCCTTGCCCGACCCGATGCCGCGGCCGACGCGCATGCGCGGCTTGCGGGCTCCCGGGTTGTCGGCGATTTGGTTGAGTTTCATCGTCAATTCCTCAAGTCGATTCCTCGTCGATGCGCACCAGGTGCTGCACCTTCCTGATCATGCCGCGAACCTCGGGCGTATCTGTGAGTTCGCGGCTGCGGTGGCGCTTGTTCAGCCCCAGTCCGATCAGCGTACCACGCTGGTCTTCCGTGCGGCCGATATGGCTGCCGGTCTGGGTGATCTTGATCTTCTTGCCGTCGGCCATAGCCTACTCCTTAAGCCGCCGCCTCGGCGGTCGTCTCATCGCGGCGGCCGAGCAGGTCACCGACCTTCTTGCCGCGGCGGGTGGCGACCATGCGCGGCGAATTGAGCTGCTGCAGCGCCTCGAACGTCGCCTTGATCATGTTGTGCGGGTTGGACGTGCCGACCGACTTGGCGACGATGTCCTTGATGCCGAGCGTCTCGAACACGGCGCGCATCGGGCCGCCGGCGATGATGCCGGTACCGGCCGGGGCCGCGCGCAGGGTCACCTTGCCGGCGCCGAAGCGGCCCTTGACGTCGTGATGCAACGTGCGGCCGTCGCGCAGCGGCACGCGGATCAGCCCGCGCTTGGCGGCTTCGGTCGCCTTGCGGATCGCCTCGGGCACCTCGCGCGCCTTGCCGGCGCCATGGCCGACGCGGCCGCGCTGGTCGCCGACGACGACGATCGCGGCGAAGGCGAAACGCCGGCCGCCCTTCACCACCTTCGCGACGCGATTGATGGTGACCAGCTTGTCGGTCAGTTCGTTGTCCTCGTCGCGGTCGCGTCCCCGATCGCGCGAGGAACGGCCGGAGCCGCCGGGTGAACGAGCCATGTGCTAACTCCCGATCAGAACGACAGGCCGCCCTCGCGGGCGGCATTGGCCAGCGCAGCGACGCGGCCGTGATACATGTAGCCGCCGCGGTCGAACACGACTTCCTTGACGCCGGCCGCGATCGCCCGCAGGGCAATCAGCTTGCCGACCTCGGCCGCCGCCGACTTGTCGGCGCCGGTCTTGAGCTTGCCCTTGACGTCCTCGTCGAGCGACGAGGCCGCGGCGAGCGTGGCCCCCTTACGGTCATCGATGACCTGGGCATAGATGTGCTTGCCCGAGCGGAAGACGCTGAGGCGTGGGCGGACGCCGGCGGCCTGGCGCAGCGCGAAGCGCGTGCGCCGCTGGCGGCGGCCGAAAAGGGCGTTGAGATCGGACATGTGTTTCGCCTCTACTTCTTCTTGCCTTCCTTGCGGCGGATCTTCTCGGTCGAATACTTGATGCCCTTGCCCTTGTAGGGCTCGGGCGGACGCAGGCTGCGGATCTCCGCCGCAAGCTGGCCGACCTTCTGGCGATCCGCGCCGGTGATCTCGACCTCGGTCGGCTTCACGGCTTTGATCTGGATGCCGGCCGGGATCGGGACCTCGACGTCATGGCTGTAGCCAAGCTGCAGCTTCAGCATCTTGGCATCGGCCTGGGCGCGGTAGCCAACGCCGTTGATCTCGAGGTTGACGGTGAAGCCGTCCGACACGCCGCGAACCACGTTGCTCGCGAGGTTGCGCGCCGTGCCCCACTGCATGCGGGCGCGGCGGCTGTCGGTGCGCGGCGCGAAGACGAGCTTATCGCCGTCGCGGGCGACCGAGATGTCGTCGTGCACCATGAGCTGCAGCTCGCCCCGCTTGCCCTTGGCCTTGAGATGCTGGCCCTTGAGCTCGATCGTGACTCCGGCGGGGATCGGAACCGGATTTTTGCCGACGCGCGACATGGTCAGAACACCCTGCAGATGACTTCGCCGCCGACATTGGCGGCACGCGCCTCGGCGTCGGACATGACGCCGCGCGGCGTGGACAGGATCGAGATGCCGAGGCCGTTGAAGTGGCGCGGCAGCTCGCGGATCTTCGAGTAGACGCGGCGGCCCGGGGTGGAGACGCGCTTGATCTCCTTGATGACCGGACGGCCGTTGTCGTACTTCAGCTCAACGCGAAGCTCCTTCACGCCCGGCCGCAGCTCTTCCTCGAACCAGCCGCGGATATAGCCCTCGCGCTGGAGCACATCGAGAACGTTCGACCGCAGGCGCGAGGCCGGCACGGTCACGCTCTCTAGGCGTGCCGACTGGCCGTTGCGGATGCGGGTCAGCAAATCGCCGACGGGATCTGTCATCATGGTCTACGGTCCCCCGTTACCAGCTCGACTTCACGACGCCGGGCAGGGCGCCCGACGACGCGAGCTCTCGCAAAGCAAGGCGCGAAAGCTTGAACTTGCGATAGACGGCCCGCGGACGGCCCGTGATCTCGCAGCGATTGCGGATGCGCGTCGGCGAAGAGTTGCGCGGCAGCTCGGCCAGCTTGATGCGCGCGTCGAAGCGCTCCTCAGGCGTCAGCTTGTTGTCGACCGCCATCGCCTTCAGCTTGGCGCGCTTCCCGGCATACTGCTTCGCCATCGCGATGCGCCGGTTGTTCTTCTTGACTGAACTCGTCTTGGCCATGTGTTTCTCCGGCCTCAGTTCACGAACGGGAAGTCGAAACCGCGAAGAAGCGCCCTTGCTTCCGCGTCCGTCTTCGCCGTCGTGCAGATGATGATGTCCATGCCGCGCACCTGGTCGACCTTGTCGTAGTCGATCTCGGGGAACACGATCTGCTCCTTCAGGCCCATGGCGAAGTTGCCATTGCCGTCGAACGACTTGCCGCTCAGCCCGCGGAAATCGCGGACGCGTGGCAGCGCGATGTTGATCAGGCGATCGATGAACTCGTACATGCGGTCGCGGCGCAGCGTGACCTTGGCGCCGATCGCCATGCCCTCGCGCAGCTTGAAGGTCGCGATCGACTTGCGCGACTTGGTGATGACCGGCTTCTGGCCGGTGATCGCCGTCAGGTCGGCAACGGCGCCATCGACGGCCTTGCGGTCGTTGACCGCCTCGCCGACGCCCATGTTGATCACGACCTTGTCGAGCTTCGGCACCTCGAAGGCGTTCTTGTAGGAGAACTCCTTGGTGAGCGCCTCTCGCACGGTCTTGGCGTAGTGTTCTTGCAGTCGCGCGGGCATGGCCCGTTCTCCTAGCGGTCGATGGTTTCGCCGGAGGCGCGCGCAAAGCGCACTTTCCGGCCGTCTTCGAGGAACTTGAAGCCGACCTTGGTCGGCTTGTCGGACTTGGGATCAAGCAAGGCCACGTTGGAGACGTGAATCGCGGCCTCGCGTTCGATGATTCCGCCGGCGTCGGTCCGGCCCGGCTTGGTGTGGCGCTTGATGACGTTCACGCCGGCAACGACCACGCGCTGCTCGGTCGGCAGCACGCGCAGCACGTCGCCCACCTTGCCCTTGCTGCGCCCGGCGATGACCTTCACCCGGTCGCCCTTCTTGATCTTGAGCTTGTTGGTCATGGTTTCTACAGGACCTCCGGCGCAAGCGAGATGATCTTCATGAACTTCTTGGCGCGCAGCTCGCGCGTCACCGGTCCGAAGATGCGGGTGCCGATCGGCTCGTCCTGCTTGCTGATGAGGACCGCGGCGTTGCGGTCGAAACGGATGGCGCTGCCGTCGGGCCGGCGCAGGGCGAACGAAGTGCGCACGACGACGGCGCGATGGACCTCGCCCTTCTTAACGCGCCCGCGCGGAATCGCCTCCTTGATGGAGACGACGATGACATCGCCGACGCTGGCATACTTGCGGCGCGAGCCGCCCAGCACCTTGATGCACTGAACCCGACGGGCGCCCGAATTGTCGGCGACCTCGAGATTGGTTCGCATCTGGATCATGACTTCTGCTCCGCTCCGCTAGGCCTTGGCGGCCGCGACCAGAACTTCCCAGCTCTTGGTCTTGGACAGCGGGCGGCACTCGCGGATGCGCACGTTCTCGCCGACCTTGCCCTTGAAGGCGTTGGTCTCGTCGTGCGCGTGATACTTCTTCGACCTACGGATGAACTTCTTGTAGATCGGATGCTGAACGCGCCGTTCGACCTTCACGACGATGGTCTTGTCCATCTTGTCGCTGACGACGACGCCTTCCAGAACTCGCTTCGGCATATCTTGCTCCTTACCCGGCGGCCTTCTCGCCCAGCACCGTCTTGATGCGGGCGATGTCGCGGCGCACCTGGCGCGCGCGGCCGGTCTTCTGCAGTTGGCCACCGGCCTTCTGGAAACGCAGGTTGAATGCTTCCTTGCGCAGATTGCCCAGCTCGTCCTTGAGCTGGTCGTTGGTCTTGGGACGCAGATCGGTGGCCTTCATGGCTTTCTCCCTCAACCCTCGGCGCTGACGCGGGCAACGAAGCGCGTCTTGATCGGCAGCTTGGCGGCGGCGAGCTCGAGCGCCTCGCGCGCCACCTGGACCGACACGCCGTCGAGCTCGAACAGCACGCGACCCGGCTTCACGCGCGCCGCCCAGAACTCGGGCGCACCCTTGCCCGAGCCCATGCGGACCTCGGCCGGCTTCTTCGACACCGGCACGTCGGGGAACACGCGGATCCACACGCGGCCGGCGCGCTTCATGTGGCGCGTGATGGCGCGACGGGCGGCCTCGATCTGGCGCGCGGTCAGACGATCCGGCTCCATCGCCTTCAGGCCATAGGCGCCGAAGTCGAGGTTGAAGCCGCCTTTCGCGGCGCCGCTGATGCGGCCCTTGAAGGCCTTGCGGTACTTGGTGCGCTTGGGCTGCAGCATGGTGTCTTACGCGTCCCTCTGGTCGGTGCGCTCGACGCGGGTCGGCGTACGCTGCGGCGCGGCTTCCTCGGCGCGCTTGTCGTGCGCCATCGGGTCGTGCGCCATGATCTCGCCCTTGAACACCCACACCTTGACGCCGCAGGTGCCGAAGGTGGTGAAGGCGGTGGCGATGCCGTAGTCGATGTCGGCGCGCAGCGTATGCAGCGGCACGCGGCCTTCGCGGTACCACTCCATGCGGGCGATTTCGGCGCCGCCCAGGCGGCCCGAGCAGTTGATGCGGATGCCCTGGGCGCCGAGCCGCATGGCCGACTGCACGGCGCGCTTCATGGCGCGGCGGAAGGCGACGCGGCGTTCGAGCTGCTGGGCGATGTTCTCGGCGATCAGCGTGGCATCGATCTCAGGCTTGCGGATCTCGACGATGTTCAGCGCTACCTCGCCCTTGGTCATCTTGGCGAGGTCGCCGCGCAGCTTCTCGATGTCGGCGCCCTTCTTGCCGATCACCACGCCCGGTCGGGCGGTGTGAATGGTGACGCGGGCGCGCTTGGCCGGACGCTCGATGACGATCTTGGCCACGCCCGCCTGGGAGAGCCGCTCGCGCAGCACCTTGCGGATATGGATGTCCTCATGGAGCATCTTGGCGTATTCGCCGCCTTCGGCGTACCACCGCGAATCCCAGGTCCGGTTGATGCCGAGCCGCAGGCCGATCGGATTGACCTTCTGACCCATTACTTGTCCTCCGCCTCGGCGCGCTCGCGCACCACGATCGTGAGATGGCTGAACGGCTTGATGATGCCGGCCGCGCGGCCGCGGCCACGCGTCTGGAAACGCTTCATGACGAGACCCTTGCCGACCGACGCCTCGGCCACGATCAGGCGGTCGACGTCGAGATTGTGGTTGTTCTCGGCATTGGCGATCGCCGAGTTCAACGCCTTCTTGACGTCCTGGGCGATGCGCTTCTTCGAGAAGGTCAGGTCGTTGACGGCCGACGAGGCCTTCTTGCCGCGGATCGTTGCGGCCACGAGGTCGAGCTTGCGCGGGCTGACGCGGATGGTGCGCAGCACCGCCTTGGCCTCGTTGTCCGCCTCGCGGCGGGGAGCGGATGGTTTGCTCATCGCGCGTTACTCCTTGGAGACCTTCTTGTCGCCCGAATGGCTGGTGAAGGTGCGGGTCGGCGAGAACTCGCCGAGCTTGTGTCCGACCATTTCCTCGGTGACGTTCACCGGGATGAACTTGCGGCCGTTGTAGACGCCGAACGTCAGGCCGACGAACTGCGGCAGAATCGTCGAGCGCCGCGACCATGTCTTGATCACTTCGCTGCGCACGGTCTGGCGCGACTTTTCGGCCTTCTTGATCAGGCTGCCCTCTACGAAGGGACCCTTCCAAACGGAACGTGCCACTGTCTATCTCCTCAGCGCGTCGCGCCACGGCGGCGGATGATGTACTTGTCCGTCGCCTTGTTCTTGCGAGTCTTCTTGCCCTTGGTCGGCTTGCCCCACGGCGTGACCGGGTGACGGCCGCCCGAGGTGCGGCCTTCGCCGCCGCCGTGCGGATGATCGACCGGGTTCATGGCGACGCCGCGAACCGTCGGACGGATGCCGAGCCAACGCTGGCGGCCGGCCTTGCCGATCACGATGTTCTGGTTGTCCGGGTTGGAGACCGCGCCGACGGTGGCCAGGCACTCGGCCGGCACCAGGCGCAGCTCGCCCGAGTTGAGCTTGATCTGGGCGTAGCCCGCGTCCTTGCCGACGAGCTGGGCGTAGGTGCCGGCGGAACGCGCCAACTGGCCGCCGCGGCCCTTCTTCAGCTCGACGTTATGCACGATGGTGCCGACCGGCATGTTGGCCAGCGGCATGGCGTTGCCCGGCTTGATGTCGACCCGCTCGCCCGACACGACTTCGTCGCCCGCCTTCACGCGCTGCGGCGCCAGGATATAGGCCAGCTCGCCGTCGGTGTACTTGATCAGCGCAATGAAGGCCGACCGGTTGGGATCGTACTCCAGGCGTTCGACCGTCGCCGCCATGCCGAACTTGCGGCGCTTGAAGTCGATCAGGCGCAGCCGGCGCTTGTGACCGCCGCCCATGTGGTTGCTGGTGATGTGGCCGTGGTTGTTGCGGCCGCCGGTGTTCGTCTTGCCGCGCGTCAGCGCCTTGACCGGCTTGCCCTTCCACAGGCCCGTCCGGTCGACGATGACCAGCTGCCGGAGCGACGGCGTGATCGGTTTGTAACTCTTCAGAGCCATTTGTCGTTCCCCCGTCCTACAAGCCTGTGGTCACGTCGATCTTGTGACCATCGACCAGCGAGACGATCGCCTTCTTCCAGTCGCTCCGCACGCCGGGCCGGCCGCGGAAAACCTTGCTCTTGCCCTTCACGGTGACGGTGTTGACCGCCTTCACCTTGACCTTGAACAGGCCTTCGACGGCCTGCTTGATCTCGGGCTTGGTGGCGTCCATCGAGACCCGGAAAGTCACCTGGCTGAACTCCGAGCCGTTGGTGGTCTTCTCCGTGATCAGCGGCGAACGGATCACCTCGTACATGCGGGCGCGCGACACCTTGATCGCGCTGGTCTTGGCCACGCTCATTGCAGGCGCTCCTCGAGATGCTTGACCGCGTCGCGGGTCAGCACGAGCGTGTCGCGGCGCAGGATGTCGTAGACGTTCGCACCCTGCTGCGGCAGCACATCGACATGGGCGATGTTGGCCGCGGCGCGGGCGAAGTTGGTGTCGACCTCGGCGCCGGCGATCACCAGGACGCTCGACAGGCCAAGCTTGCCGAGATGCCCCTTGAGCTGGGCCGTCTTGGGCTCGGCGAGCGTCGCCGCCTCGACCACGATCAGCTTGCCCTCGGCCGCCTTGGCCGACAGCGCCGAGCGCAGGGCAAGCTTGCGCACCTTCTTCGGCAGGTCCGACGCGTGGCTGCGCACGACCGGGCCGAACGCCTTGCCGCCGCCGCGGAACTGCGGCGCCGCCTCGTTGCCGTGGCGGGCGCGACCGGTGCCCTTCTGGGCATACATCTTCTTGGCCGTCGCCGTCACTTCGGCGCGACCCTTGGTCTTGTGCGTGCCCTGCTGGCGGTGCGACAGCTGCCACACCACGCAACGATGCAGGATGTCCTGGCGGACCGGGACGGCGAACACCGCATCGGCGAGATCGATCTCGCCGGCGCTGCCGCCCTCGATGGTTTTGACCGCGATTTTCATGGTTCTACCCTTGCCGCTTTCCTGGCCGCTCAGGCCGCCGGTCCGGCCGCATCAGCGGCAGGAGGAGCAGCCGCTTCAGCCGCCGGGGCGGCCGCTTCGGCAGCCTTGCGCAGGCCGGCCGGATACGGCGCATCCTTGGGACGGGCGCGCTTGGAGGCGTCCTTGACGATGATGTAGCCGCCGCGCGGACCGGGAATGGCGCCCGACACCAGCAGCAGGCCCTTTTCGTCGTCGGCGGCGACGATCTTGAGGTTCTGCGTGGTGACGCGCTCGTGGCCGTAGTGGCCGGCCATCTTCTTGCCGGGGAAGGTGCGGCCGGGATCCTGGCGGTTGCCGGTCGAGCCGTGGCTGCGATGCGAGACCGACACGCCGTGGCTGGCTTCGAGGCCGTGGAAGTTCCAGCGCACCATCGAGCCGGTGAAGCCGCGGCCGATCGTGGTGCCGACGACATCGACGAACTGGCCGGGCACGAAGTGGCTGGGCACCAGCTCGGCACCGACCTCGAGGACGGCGTCCTTGGCGACGCGGAATTCGACCAGCTTCTTCTTCGGCTCGACCTTGGCCTTGGCGAAGTGGCCGCGCATCGGCTGGGTGACGTTCTTCACCTTGGCCTTGCCGTAGCCGAGCTGGATTGCGGTGTACTTGTCCTTCTCTTCCGAGCGGACGGCGACAACCTGCAGCGTATCCACCTTCAGAACGGTGACAGGCACGTGCTCTCCCGCGTCGTTGAAGACGCGGGTCATGCCAACCTTCTGGGCGACGAGACCGCAACGCATGGTCTTGTTCCTTCTTCCCGTGCTTCTTCCCGGGCCCGCTTAGGCGCCGAGCTTGATTTCGACGTCCACGCCGGAGGCGAGGTCGAGCTTCATGAGCGCGTCCACCGTCTGCGGCGTCGGGTCGACGATATCGAGCACGCGCTTGTGGGTGCGGATCTCGAACTGTTCGCGCGACTTCTTGTCGATGTGCGGCGAGCGGTTGACCGTGAACTTCTCGATCCCGGTCGGCAGCGGAATTGGCCCGCGAACCTGCGCGCCCGTCCGCTTGGCCGTGCTGACGATCTCGCTGGTCGACGAATCGAGCACGCGATGATCGAAGGCCTTCAGCCGAATTCGGATGTTTGTGTTGTCCATGATCTTCTGCCCTGGCTTTCGTGCCGGTTGTCTACTTGACGACTTTGGTGACGACGCCGGCGCCGACGGTGCGGCCGCCCTCGCGGATGGCGAAGCGCAGGCCCTCGTCCATGGCGATCGGCTGGATCAGCTCGACCACCAGCCGCGCATTGTCGCCC
>Ga0308309_10000242_pt1 | contig 39084 bp, 37 predicted proteins | sample HubBroMetageWFT5_FD_192491 | JGI IMG/M metagenome (GOLD analysis project Ga0308309, IMG submission 192491) | Warmed and freeze-thawed soil microbial communities from the Hubbard Brook experimental Forest, New Hampshire - Hubbard Brook CCASE Soil... | ecosystem: Environmental > Terrestrial >...
CTATGCCGGCAACTGGCGGCCGCGGCCCGCCTACAAATTCTCCGTCGAGGATTCGATCTATATCGACAATTCAGCGGTCGGGCAGGGCGTCGGCAAGGCGCTCTTGCCCGTGCTGATCGAGCACTGCACCGCGCTCGGCAAGCGCCAGATGGTGGCGGTGATCGGCGATTCGGCGCAGACGCCCTCGATCCGGCTGCACGCCTCTTGCGGCTTCGAGATGGTCGGGACCTTGAAGAATATCGGCTTCAAGTTCGGCCGCTGGCTCGACAGCGTCCTGATGCAGCGGGCCTTGGCCAGCAGCGACGCGCCTCCGCCGGGAAGCGGTTGAGATGCGCCTGATCGACTGTTTCCACCGCGGCCCCGTCGGCAAAGTGCTGCAGAAAATCTTGCGCGAGCCCTACGGGGCCGGGCGCGAGCGCAAGATCTAGGGAAGCGGGATGCGCGACTGGCTGCGACGCTTGCCGCCCAATGTGCAGGGCGCGCTGTGGCTGGTGAGCGGCGGCTTCATCTTCACCTCGACGAGCGCGATGATCCGCCTGCTCTCGACTGAGATCGAGAGTGTGCAGACCGCCTTCTTCCGCGCCGCCCTCTCGGTGATCCTGCTGCTGCCCATGATCGCCACCGGACGGGTGAAGCCGTGGCACTCCAAGCGCATCGTCGGTCATTTCTGGCGCACGGCGATGGGTACCGGCTCGATGGTGCTGGGCTTCTATGCCGTGTCGATGCTGCCGCTCGCCGACGCCACGGCCATCGCCTTCTCGCAGCCCCTGTTCTCGGTCGTGGTCGCCGCCCTCGTCCTGGGCGAGAAGGTGCGCTGGCGGCGCTGGAGCGCCACCGTCATCGGCTTTGCCGGCGTGCTGGTCATGGTGCGGCCGGGCGAGGGCAGCCTGCAGCTCGGTGCGCTGGTGGCGCTGGCCAATGCCGCCGCCGTCTCGCTTTCGATCCTGCTGGTGCGGCGGCTGTCGGATTCCGAGACGCCGCTCATGATCCTGACCCAGTTCGCGATCTTCTCGACGATCCTGCTCACGGTGCCGGCCATTCTGGTGTGGCGCTGGCCCGATTTCTGGGGCTGGGTGCTGGCCATCGGTATCGCTTCGTCGGCCACGGTCGGCCAGTACTTCTGGGTGCAGGCCTTCAAGTCGGGCGAGATGTCGGCGGTGGCGCCGTTCGAATATATGCGCCTGCCTTTCGCGGTGTTCGTGGGCTGGCTGATCTGGGGCGAGATGCCGGTGATCTGGACCTACGTGGGCGCTTCGATCGTCATCGGCTCGGCGCTCTACATCGCCCATCGCGAGCACCAGCTCGCCCGCCAACGGCGGCGTGCCCTTGTCGCCTAGCGCCAACAGGAGGACGAACATGGCCCACGAACGCTTTCGCCGCTTCAACACGATGGGGCGCTGGCCGAATCAGGTGATTGACTACGACGTGTCGCTGATGGTCCGCGCGACCGGGCGCAGCCTCTTCATCGCCGGCCTGACCGGCTTCGACCTCGATGGGAAGTTCCACGGCAAGGGCGACTGTGCAGCGCAGGCGGATCAGGCGATGAAGAACTTGAAGATCCTCGTCGAGGAGGCGGGCGGGGCACTCGCGCACGTCTGCAAGGTGACGACGTATCTGTTGGACCGCGCGCACCGCGAACCGGTCTACAATACCGTCGCACGCCACCTGCACGGCGTCGCGCCCTGCGGCACCGGCCTCATCGTTGCCGGCCTTGCGATGGCGGACATGCTCGTTGAGTTCGACGTCGATGTGGTTATTCCAGCTTAGGTGCGCGATCGGCGGGTCGAGCTGGCATATGGCGGACGCGCGCCGGAAAGACAATTTGATTTCCGATGATCGGGTGGTAACGTAATTCACTTTCAATCTCGGATCGCAATAAGGAAATCTTGGGAAAGGGACATCGACAACGAACAACGAAATGTGAGGAGGAAACAATGAGAAGAAGCAAGTTGTTGGGAATCCTGGCGGCCGCTGTCTTCGCGCTCGTCGGCAAATCCGTCCTTGCGGCCGATACCCTCACGATTCTGTGGGCCGAATGGGACCCCGCCAACTATCTCCAGGAGTTGGTGAAAGACTACGAGAAGCAGAGCGGTGTGAAAGTCGTGGTCGAGACCGTTCCCTGGCCGGACTTTCAGACCAAGGCGTTCACCGAGTTCAACGCCAAGGGCGACGCTTATGATCTCGTGGTCGGTGACTCGCAATGGCTGGGCGCGGGATCGACCGGCGGCCACTACGTCGATCTCACGGATTTCTTCGCCAAGTACAACATCGCCAAGTCGATGGCGGCGGCCACCGTCACCGGCTACGCGGAATATCCACCCGGCAGCAAGAAATACTGGGCCGTCCCGCTCGAAGGTGACGCCAACGGCTGGGCCTATCGCAAGGACTGGTTCGAGGATGCCAAGGAGAAAGAGGCGTTCAAGGCCAAGTACCACTATGACCTCGCCGTACCGAAGGACTACACGCAGCTGCGCGACATCGCCGAGTTCTTCTACCGTCCCAACGAGAAGCGCTATGGTGTGGCGCTCTACACCGACAACACCTACGACGCGCTAGCGATGGGTGTCGAACAGACGATCTTCAGCTTCGGCGGTGAACTGGGCAACTACTCCACCTACAAGGTGCGCGACATCATCAATTCCAAGTCCAATGTCGAGGCGCTGAAGTGGTACAAGGACCTCTACAAGTTCGCGCCGCCCGGCTGGGGCAAGGCGTTTTTCCTGGAGGACAACCAGGCCATAACCGAAGGCGTGGCGGCGATGAGCATGAACTTCTTCGCCTTCTTCCCGGCGCTCGCCAATCCGGCGACGAACAAGAATGCCAAGGGCACGGGCTTCTTCGCCAATCCCGCCGGCCCGGGCGGCAAGCCGCGCTTTGCCGCACTGGGCGGGCAGGGCATCTCGGTCGTGAGCTATTCGAAGAAGCGTGAGCAGGCCTTGAAGTTCCTCGAATGGTTCGTCCGCGACGACGTCCAGCAACGCTGGGCCGAGTTGGGCGGCTACACCTGCAATGAGAAGGTGCTGAGCTCGGACAAGTTCCGCAACGCCACGCCTTACAACGAAGCCTTCTATCAGAGCATGTTGATGGTCAAGGACTTCTGGGCCACGCCCGAGTACGCGACGCTGTTGGAGCAGATGAACAAGCGCTTGTATCCCTTCATCGTGGGCGCCAAGGGCACCGCCGACGAAGCGCTCAACGGTCTGGCCGACGATTGGGAAAAAACCTTTAAGCAGAACAAGCGGTATTGAGTCATCGTCCGGGGCAGCGGGGAAGGCTCGCCTTCCCCGCGGGCTCGCGCAGGAGGAGGGCGTAGGTGCTCAGCAGACTCGATTCCCGCTCGCCGGCCGCGCGGCGGGGGCTCAGCGACCTCAGCATCCGCAATCTGTTCATCATCCCGACGATTGCGTTCCTGATCGTCTTCAACATCTTTCCGCTGATCTACTCGCTCGGCTACTCGTTCACCGATTTCAGTGCGTCGTCCAACGCGCCGGCGACCTTCGTCGGGCTGCAGAACTACCGCGACCTGCTCAACGACGACCATGTCTGGAACAACTTCAGCGTCACCGCCAGATACGTCCTCTTGTCGGTCGGCGGCCAGGTGTTGCTGGGCTTCGGCGTGGCCCTGCTGCTCAATCGCCGGATCCCCTTCAAGGGCCTGTTCACGACGCTGCTGCTGGTGCCCATGATGATGTCGCCGGTCGTGGTGGGTCTGTTTTGGGAGCTGCTCTACAGCCCGTCTTGGGGGATCATCAACTACGCCCTGGGGCTTGGTGATCTTGCCTGGCTCTCCGACCCCGACGTGGCGCTCTACGCAATCGCCATCACCGACATCTGGATGTGGTCGCCCTTCGTGATGCTGTTGTGCCTGGCCGGACTGTCGGCCATTCCGCAGCACCTGTACGAGGCGGCCGCGATCGACCGCGCCGGCCGCTGGTTCACCTTCACGCGGATCACGCTGCCGCTGGTGGCGCCCCTGCTGCTGATCGCCGTCATCTTCCGGACCATGGAGGCCTTCAAGACCTTCGACCTGGCCTTCATCATGAGCAGCCAGGAAACCACCGAGTTGATCGCGATCAAGCTCTATCGGCTGGCGTTCCAGGAATGGCAGACCGGCCCGTCCTGCGCGCTGGCCTACATGGTTCTGATCATGGTGCTGGCGATCACCAACATCTACGTGAAATACCTCAACCGCGCCCGGGATCGCTGACCGGCATGGCGGCCGTCCAGTCCAGTCGCCAGAAGGTCCTGAATCGCGCGGCGGTCGCGGTCGTCGTGCTGCTCACGCTGGTCTATCTGGTGCCGATCTACTGGATCACCTCGACGGCCTTCAAACCGCGCAGCCTGGCGACGACGGTGCCGCCGACCGTGTTGTTCCAGCCCGAAGTGACGGCCTTCATCAAGCTGTTCACCAAGCGCGTGCAGATGATCGGCAAGGCGAGCCCGGAGGTCTACGACAAGGCGCCGTGGTGGGAGAAGCGGATCTACGACCTGGGCGAGCGCATCATCAAGGACTCCAACGGCAACAGCGAACTCTCGGCCTACCCGAGTCGTTTCCTCAACAGCCTGATCGTTGCGGTGAGCAGTACGCTTCTGGCGGTCGCCATGGGCACATTGACGGCCTACGGGTTCTCGCGCTTTCGCATGCCGGGCGAGCAGGACTGGCTGTTCTTCATCCTCAGCACGAGGATGTTGCCGCCGGTGGTGGTGGCGATCCCGATGTTCCTCATGTACCGCGCCGTCGGACTGGTCGACACGCACGCGGGATTGATCATCCTCTACACTGCGTTCAATCTGTCGTTCTCGGTGTGGCTGATGAAGGGCTTCATCGACGAGATCCCCAAGGAATACGAAGAGGCCGCGCTGGTCGACGGCTACACCCGCATGGAAGCGTTCTTCAGGATCGTGCTGCCGCAGTCGGCGACCGGAATCGCCGCGACCGCCGTGTTCTGCTTCATAACCGCCTGGAACGAATACGCCTTCGCCTTGATGATGACCAACCGTCGCGCCCAGACCGCGCCGCCCTATATTCCGTCGCAGCTCGGCTCGGGGATCACCGACTGGACCGCGATCGCGGCCGGCACTTTGCTGTTCCTGCTGCCTGTCGCGATCTTCACCTTCTTGTTGCGCCGACACCTGCTGCGCGGAGTGACCTTCGGGGCGATCAGGAAGTGATGCGCCGGCCATGAAAAATGCCCTGGATCGACGAGTACACGAATGACATTTCGGCAACTGAGCGCCCGCTATCTGGAGCCCGGCAGCATATGGTTGATGGTGCTGGGCATCGTCTTCCTGTGCCAACCGTGGAGCCGCTTTCTCCACGTCTACGGTCTCAGCGTCACGCTCGTTGGACTGGTCGGGTTCTCGATCTTCTCCAAGATCAAGCCGCTGCCCGACGACGACCAGGAGCGCGCCTGAGGATGGCAATGCTCGCGCCCGCCGGGTCCCGTCGGTCCTGATGGCCAGCATCGTGCTCAGGGACGTCGAGAAGTATTTCGGCGACAACTACATCGTCCGCAAGCTCAACCTCGAAATCCGCCATCGCGAGTTTCTCGTGCTGCTGGGTCCATCCGGCTGCGGCAAGACCACGACGCTGCGGGCTATCGCCGGTCTGGAGGAAATCGACAGTGGCGAGATTCTGATCGACGGACAGGCCGTGCAGAACCGGCAGGCGGCCGACCGCGATATCGCCTTCGTGTTCCAGCTGTTCGCCCTCTATCCACATTTGACCGCCTACGGGAACATTGCTTTTCCGCTGCGCGCCACGAATGAGAACAGGAACGTCGTCGATCGGCGCGTGCGCGAGGTGGCCAAGGCGCTGCGCATCGATGGGCTGCTCGACAAACGGCCCTCGGCCCTGTCCGGCGGCGACATGCAACGCGTTGCCATCGGGCGGGCGCTCGTGCGCCGGCCCAAGGCCCTGCTGATGGACGAGCCGATGGGCGCACTCGATGCCAAGCTGCGCGAGGAGATGCGGGCCGAGCTCAAGCATATTCACATCGAGAACGAGGCCACCACCGTCTACGTCACCCACGACCAGGTCGAGGCGATGTCCATGGCCGACCGGATCGCCATCATGAACGACGGGGTGCTGCAGCAGGTCGGGCTGCCCGCCGACGTCTATCAATATCCCGTCAACCTGTTCGTGGCGCAATTCGTCGGCAGCCCGATCATGAATGTCGCGAACGGAGCGATCCGCCCCGGCGACGGTTGCACGAACGTGGTGCTGGGCGAGAACGATGCGGTTCAGCGCTTCCCCGTCGAGCTCTTCCACCAGGTGGCCGACCGGCGGCAAGGCCAGGACAAACTCGCCATCGGCGTTCGCCCGGAGGCGGTGCTGGTGGCGCGCCGGGCGACCGACGGCTACTTCCCGGCCGAGGCGCACATCATCGAGCGGCTGGGTCCCTACGATATCGTCGATCTCAAGTTCGGCACGCAGCTCTTTCGCTCACGCACCGCCAGCGGCTATGTGAAGAAGGCGGGGGACGCGGTGTGGGCTCGCCTCGACGAAAAGCAGACCCACTTCTTCGACCGGCGCACCGGCGAATCGCTACAGATCAGGCTGTGAGCGGACCATGGCCCACGTCGAGCTGCGCAACATCAACAAGAAGTTCCGCCGCCACACGGCGCTCGACGACCTCAGCCTGGACGTCGGCGACGGCGAATTCTTTGTCCTGCTGGGACCCACCGGCGCCGGCAAGACCACGACCCTGCGGCTGATCGCCGGCCTCGACGCGCCGGACTCGGGCTCGATCCTGATCGCAGGCGAGGATGTCGGGCAATGGAGCGCGGCGGAGCGCGACGTGGCACTCGTGTTCCAGTACTACTCCCTCTATCCGCACTACACGGTGCGGCAGAACCTGGAGTTTCCGCTCAAATCAAGGCATCGCCGCATCGGTGCCGAGGAAGTGGCGGCCCGCGTGGCACGGGCGGCGCAGACCTTGCGCATCGAGCACCTGCTGGAGCGCAAGACCGACCGGCTTTCCGGCGGCGAGATGCAGCGCGTCTCCCTCGGCCGCGCGATCGTGCGGCAGCCGCGGCTCTTCCTCATGGACGAGCCGCTGTCCAACCTGGACGCCAAATTGCGCGAGATCCTGCGCGCCGAGCTCAAGGATCTGCAGATGAAGTTCCGCGCCACCTTCCTCTACGTCACCCACGATCAGGTCGAGGCCATGAGCATGGGCGACAGGATCGGCGTGCTCAATCGCGGCCGCATCGTCCAGATCGGCACCCCGGATGAGATCTACAACAGCCCGCGCGATACCTTCGTGGCCACCTTTGTCGGCTCGCCGGCCATGAACCTGCTGTCCGGCGCCTTTCGCGACGGCAAGGTGACGGTGGCACCCGGCAAGCTCGAGATAGCGGTGCCGGCCGACGTCGCAAACCGGCTGCCCCCCGGCCTCGACCACCTGACGCTCGGCGTGCGCGCCGAGGACGTCGTGGTGGGGCCGGGCGGGGGGCTTGAAGGCCGGGTCTACGGGGTAGAGAATCATGGCGTGGAGAAGATCGTCACCCTGAAGGTGGATGAGCACTCCTTGAAGGCGACGGTGCCGGCGCGAATGGCGATCGAGGTCGACAGCGCGATCCCGTTTGCGATCGATCCGGGAAAGCTGAAATTTTTCGCAACGCAGACCGGGGTCAACCTGGTTTCGGTGAAGGAGGAGACAAACCATGGCTAAAGTCCTGTTCAGGAACGTCACCGTGCTCGATTGCACGGGTGCGCCGCCATTCACGGGCCAGGTGCTGGTCGAGGGCAACCGCATCAAGGCCGTTGCCCCGCAGGGCACACCGCTTGCCTCCGACGGAGCCCATGTGGTGGACGGCGGCGGCGCCACGTTGATGCCGGGGCTGGTCGAGGCCCACTCGCACCTGACCTTCCTCGACACCGCGGACCTCGAAAGCCTGGGCTTCGTGCCGCCTGAGGAGCACACGTTGCGCACGGCCAAGAACGCCAGGAAGCTCCTGGAACAGGGCTTCACCGCGTGCAACAGCGCGGCGTCGGCCAAAGCGCGCCTGGATGTCGTGATCCGCAACGCGATCGATGCCGGCGACATTCCGGGGCCCCGCACGCGGGCGGCGAGTCCCGAGCTGGCAACGACGGCCGGGCTGGGCGATGTGCGCCTGCGCCACATGCATCGGGAAACCTTCGCCATCGTCTGCGACGGCCCCGAGGAGTTCCGCAAGACGGCGCGCGAGATGGTCCGCGAGGGCGTCGATACGCTCAAGATCAACCCATCGGGTGATGAGTTCGTGCCGCATAGCCGGGCGCACCAGACGGTGATGACGGAAGCGGAGATCGAAGCTGTATGCGAAGTCGGGCGGATGCATGACAAGCGCGTGGCGGCCCACGCGCGCAGCGCCGAATCGGTGAAGCTCAGCCTCAAGCACGGCGTCGAAGTCATCTATCATGCCACGCTCGTCGACGACGAGGCCTGCGCTCAACTCGAGGCCGCCAAGGACCGTGTGTTTGTCGCGCCCACGCTCGGCATCAGCTACACGACGCTGAACGAAGCCGCCAAGTGGGGCATCACCACCGAGGTGGCGGAAAGCCTGGGTATGCGGCGGGAATTGGAAATCGCCATCGGCAACATGAAGGAGCTGAAGAAGCGCGGTGTCCGCGTCCTGCCGGGCGGCGACTATGGCTTCGCCTGGAACCCCAACGGCACCAACGCCCGCGACATCGAGCACTTCGTCAACCTGCTGGGATTCTCGCCGATGGACGCGATCCTTGCGGCCACCAAGCTGGGCGGCGAGATCATGATGATGGGCAAGGAACTCGGCCAGATCAGGCCTGGCTATCTCGCCGACATCCTGTTGGTCGACGGAAATCCGCTGGCCAACGTGAAGATCCTGCAGGATGCCGACAAGCTGCTCGCCATCATGAAGGATGGCCAGTTTCACAAGCAACCCGACATTGCAGGAGCGGCACAGCGCCAGGTCGCTTGACCCTCCGCGGCGCGCTGAATGGCGCGAAGATCCTTGACGACGCTGTGCGCGGGCGCCACGCGGCCTGCGCGCGCCGCGGCCGGCGTGTCGGGTTCGCGATCTGCGCGGACCTGGCGCAATGTCTTGCTTGGGTCCGTGATGCGCTCCAAGGCGGATATCGGCCAAGCGGTGCTCATGAATTTGGATTTATGAGTTACGCACCTAGGCCGCTGGAGACGCCTGCGCCTTGAGGAGCCAGGCACGCGCCTTCTCGCGGTGCGCCTCGGTGATGTGGACCCGGGCGGCGGTGAAGGCGGCGATCAGGATCGCGGCATCGTCGGTGTAGCCCAGGCCGACGATGAAGTCGGGAATGGCGTCGAACGGCATCACGAAATAGGCGAGCGCGCCGAACAAGGTGGCGCGGATGGGCAGCGGGGTTGCGGGATCGAGGGCGCAGTAGAAGGCGGCCACGGCATCCTCGGTGAACGGCACCTTGCCCAGCGTCTGCCGCGCCTTGCGCCAGAAACCGTCGCGCACGCGGGTCTCGTTTTCCAGCAGTCGGTCGGTGTCGCTCATGGCCTGAAAGGTGGGCACCCGGGCGCGCTTGGCAAGGGGTTGGGACCTGCTAAAAAGCGCCCCGAACCACGGAGGATACCAATGGACGTCAAGGGTCAGGCCGCCATCGTCACCGGCGGCGCATCGGGATTGGGCGGCGCCACCGCTGCCGCGCTGGCGGCGGCCGGCGCCAAGGTCGCGATCTTCGACCTGCAGGACGAGCTCGGCAGCGCCAAGGCCAAGGAACTGGGTGGCCTCTACGTCAAGACCAACGTCGCCGACGCCGCCAACACCGAAGCCTCGGTCAAGACCGTGGTCGAGAAGCTCGGCGCGCCGCGGGTCGTGGTGAACTGTGCCGGCATCGGCCGCGCCGCGCGCACCATCTCCAAATCGGGCCCGCACGATCTCGGCATGTTCTCCCAGGTGATCCAGGTCAACCTGATCGGTACCTTCAACGTCATCCGTCTCGCGAGCTGGGCGATCAGCCAGGCCGAGCCGATGGCGGACGGCGAGCGCGGCGTCATCATCAACACCGCCTCGGTGGCGGCGTTCGACGGCCAGATCGGCCAGGCCGCCTACTCGGCCTCCAAGGGCGGCGTGGTCGGCATGACCCTGCCGATCGCCCGCGATCTCGCGAGCCTCGGCATCCGCGTCTGCACCATCGCGCCCGGCCTCTTCCTGACGCCGATGATGATGGGTCTGTCGGCCGAAGCGCAGAAGAGCCTGGGCGCGCAGGTGCCGTTCCCGTCGCGGCTGGGCGATCCCAAGGAATACGCCCAGCTCGCCCTGCAGATCGTCGAGAACCATATGCTGAACGGCGAGACCATCCGCCTCGACGGCGCCATCCGCATGGCACCCCGCTAAAAGGCCGGCGCGCACGATGCGATGGGCGGAAATTCTGGCGGCCGTGGGAGTGCTCGCCGCGCTTGCCAGGCCGGCGATGGCGGAGCCGCGCTGGCTCGCCTGCAAGTACAACGACACCAACGGCAAGGCGCAAAGCTTCTTCATGGTGTTCGACGACCTGCGCAATACCGCCTCGCTGTTCGATGCCGGTTCGCTGGTCGAGGGCACCAGCACCGGCATCACCTTCCAGGCGCTGCGCACGCGCTTTCCGCAATTCGCCGTCACCTACAACAGGAACGACGGGGCGCTGGCCGTCACGCTGCTTACGGGCATCGGCGGCATCCTGACCGGCGAGTGCCGGCGCAGCCGGCCGCCGCCGGGCGCACCGCCGGGTACTTGAATCCGTCACAAAGTTGCGTAACGGCTCGCGCATCGCGTCGCGCCTTGCCGTTCCCGACCCGGCGGAGTATCGGAGTCATATCCCCTCGCAACCGCTGCCCTTTGCGCACGGGCGAGGATTTCCAAAGGCGCGTCACGTAGCCAGCCGTCCCCGGTTTGCGCGTGTTAGCCGGCCGGTCGGCTCGCGTCGTTTCACGGTGAGCGAGGCCAACATGAATGAGAATGCTCCTCGCTGGTATGAGCCGGTGTTTCCGCCGCCGCCAAGCTACTTCGCCTGGCCTTTCATTGCGTTTGCCGCTGCAGGCGAAGCGCTGGCGGCGCAGGCCAACGAAGTCGCCCGAGCGCTGAGCGCCGCGAGTGCTGAGGCCGGCCGATCACCCAAGTTCGCCTGGTCGGCGCCCAACCATGTCAGGCTCGATATGTCGACCATGGAGCTGCGCGACTTCTCGCGCGCTCCCGAAGGCGTGCCGACGCTGATCTGCGCGCCGTTCGCCCTGCACGACGCCACCATCGCCGACCTGGCGCCCGGCCACAGCCTGGTCGATGCGTTGGCGTGCAACGGTTGCCACCGGCTGTTCGTCACCGACTGGCGTCCGGCGAGTGCGGACATGCGGCTGCTCACCATCGACAGTTACCTGGCCGATCTGAATGTCGCCGTCGACGAGCTGGGTGCGCCGGTCGATCTGGTGGGACTCTGCCAGGGCGGCTGGATGGCGCTGGCCTATGCCGCGCGCTTCCCGGCCAAGGTGCGCAAGCTGGTGCTGGCCGGCGCGCCGATCGATACCGACGTCGGCGTCTCGCGCATCTCGACCGCCGCCCACAGCCTGCCGCTCAGCGTGTTCGACGAACTGGCGCGGCTCGGCGATGGCCGCGTGCTCGGCCACCGCGCGATCGACCTCTGGGAACCGGCGCTGCAGGCCAACGACGCTCTCGCGGCGCTGCAGGTCCAGCCCTGCGAGCAGTCCGGCAAGGAGCAGCTCCTGGAGCGCTTCCGCGCCTGGTCCGACTCGACCGTCGATCTGCCCGGCGCTTTCTTCCATCAGGTCGTGCTGTGGCTGTTCAAGGAGAATCGCCTCGCCCGAGGCCGCTTCACGGCACTCGGCCGCCAGATCGACCTTGTCGACGTGCGCCATCCTCTCTTCCTGCTGGTCGCTGAAGGCGACGCCGTGGTGCCGCCCGAGCAGCTGCTGGCGGTGCGGCGCCTGGTCGGTACCAGCCCCGCCGACATCGAGAGCGCGATCGAGCCGGGTGGCCATCTCAGCCTGTTTATCGGCGCCGATACGCTGCACGGCGCGTGGGCGCGGATCGCGCGTTGGCTCGCGCAACCTCATGGCCGCGACCTCGGCGACGGCATGATCGCCGCCACGCCGGTGCCCAGCAGCCGTCCGCCGTCAGAGGGAGTGGCACGGCCAGACGACGCTGCCAGTGGCTGAAGGTGGGCAGCCTCGGCCTCAACGGCTGATCCGGTCTCCACCCAACGAGCGCGTACCGATGGCTGTCCACCATCGGCGCACGGCGACCAACGCCCAGATCGCCTCGACCAGTCCGAACGGCCAGGCGCCCTGCGCGAAGCCATAGATCGATCCCAAGACGCACGCGCCAGCAAATCCCAGAATGAACCAGGGGCTGCGATGTTCCAGCGCGTAGAAGACCAGCATGGCCGTAACGGCCAGAAGTCCGAACAGGGTCAACGCGTCCATCGGAGAAGTATACACGGCGACGTCGCCGCTCCTGAAATTCCTAAAGCAGAGTCCGCCGGGCTTGATATTGGCAAAGTCCTTCCTGCCCATCGCGGATGCCGCGATGGGCAGGTGCCCGCGCAGTAGGTAGTCGGCGCCCAGGGTGCGGGCAGCTGTGGAAGCATCGGCCCTGTTCTTGCATGCTGCAGGGCGGCAGGCGCGGCCACGCGCGAACGAGACCCGACACGATGGCGACCTGACATATGGCGACCCGTCAATTCCATCTCTCCTGGTTCCTCTCGCAGGGTTACGGCCCGAAGACCTGGCGGGGGAATTGGCCCGGCAGCGACGTCGCGCGCTGGATGATGCCCGATCTGTTCCTCGACCTCGCCCGCGGACTGGAGCGTGCCTGCTTCGACTACGTCATCATCGAGGATTCGTCGATGGTGCCCTACACGTTCCGGGGCTCGCACGACACCTATCTGCGCTATGCCGCCAGCACGCCCAAACTCGATCCCGCCGTGCTCGTCTCCTATCTCGCCCAGGGCACCACGCATCTCGGCCTCATCCCGACCCTGTCGGTGACCGAGTACCCGCCCTTCCTGCTCGCCCGGCTGGTCAACTCGCTCGACCACGTGACCGAGGGGCGCATCGGGTGGAACTGTGTCACCAGCAGCAACGATGGCGCGGCGCAGAACTATGGCCACCTGCAACAGCCGCCGCACGACGAACGCTATGACCTGGCCGACGAATTCGCCGATCTCGTCACCAAGCTGTGGGACGCCTGGGAGCCCGACGCCGTCGTGCTCGACCGTGGCGCGCCGATGTTCGCCGACGGCAGCAAGGTCCGCGCGGTGAATCATGCGGGCAAATACTTCCGCTGCCGCGGCCCGCTCAACGCGCCACGCTCGCCGCAGGGTCGCCCGCCGATCTGCCAGGCCGGCGGCTCGCCGCGCGGACAGGAATTCGCCGCCCGTTGGGCCGATACGATCATTACCGATGCCGGCAGCGTCGAGGCCATGAAGGCATACCGCGCCGGCGTGCGCCGCCGCGCCGCCGCGGCCGGGCGCGACCCGGACACGATCAAGGTGCTGTTCCTGGCCTACCCGCTGGTCGACACGACGACGGAAGCGGCGCATGAGCGGCGGCGCCTGCTGCGCGAGGACGCCAACCGTCATCTCGACATGCAGCTTTCGACCATGTCGCGCCTGACCAACATCGACTTCTCGCAATTCGATCCGGACGAACCGCTGCCCGAGCTGTTCACCGAGGGCCATCAGTCGTCGCTTGCCAAGTGGATCGGCAAGACGCCGCGCGACGTCGCCGCGAGCCAGTCGGCCAAGATGGGCATCGACTTCACCGGCACGATCGACCACGTGGCGGGAATGATGCAGGAGGTCATGGAGGAAGTCGGCGGCGACGGCTTCCTGTTCTTCAACACCTACTTCGACCGGCGTTACATCATGGAGGTGTGCGACGGGCTGGTGCCCGAGCTCCAGCGCCGCGGATTGACACGGACGCGATATGCCCACAAGCGCCTCAAGGACAACCTCTTGGAATTTTAGCCCGCACGGGCAGCCGGAAGCGTGCCGGGTTTTCCGACTTGCCGGTCGAATTGGCGCCAGGGCGCCGACCCGAGCGTCATCCGCTTCCGCCGCGGCCTCGACGCGCGCTCGATCCCGGCCGAGCGGCAGGCCCGGCAGGTCGCCTAAGAGGTTGTTTCGAAAAGAGGCACTGACTCAGCTTGAATTCCTGCGCCGCGCCAAGACATACCCTAACGGCAACAGAATTAGGCCAATGATGGCGCTAAAGAGATCAAGGTAATGACCGGGGCTGTTAGGAAGGCCCCAGCCCATGCCGGGCAATAGGTGGAACGCTTCGGCGATATGCGTAAGTACGACCACGACCAAGCAAAACGACCCGAACAGCTGCATCAATCGCTATCCGGTCCTTTCCTTTGCAAACGAAGCAGCGGAGCCGAAAAAGAGCGCGCTCACCGGGATGCCAATAGCGACCACAACGATGTTCACTTGGTGAACTCCAAACAGGTCAAACTGAGGCAGTACCCGAATAAGAGTGGGGATTTGCCGATCCCTCCATCCTGGCCGCTGGCGCCCGCTATGTTGCTTTTCCTGTTTCGGTTGTAATGGTCCCCGGGCCGACCGGCGCCACGGGCCGCACGAAAATCTCGATGTCGTGAGCTCCCGCCAACGCCTCGATGGCGCGTTCTCGCTGCTCTTCGCTGGGGACCGAGCCGCTCACGAATACTCGTCCCATTTCTACCTCGATGGCGAGATTGTGCGCGTCCACGGAGACGGCTGCCAGACGCTCTACAAGCTTCTCGCGGATGGTCTTGTCGCGATCGTTCATTGGCTGACCTCCTGGCGCTGGACCAAACGCCTGAATGCGCAAATCGTTGCTCACCGGGCGACCGAAGGGGGCGGCAACAACCCGGGCTGGTGGGTCTAGCTTGATTTGTCGTCGTGGCGTTGGCGTTTCAGAACAGCTGCAAACTCACGAAGGTTCGAGGCATCAATGGCAGGCGCCTTCGGCAAGGACCGGTAGCGTGCGCACCCTTGGTCGGTGAGCACGATCCGCCCATCTCGTTGCTCGACCAGAAGCAGCTGGATAAGCCGCGTCACATCGCGCGGCCTTAGCTCGGACGCCGTCGCAAAGCCGATGGCGATCCGGCGCAGCGTGACTTCCTCGTTTGGGCTCAGTGGCGCCAATGCGCCACGCTCCATGGGCCCCCTCCATGAATATGCAAAATTTACCGCATTAGCGCCCAGGCGCAATACCGGGTGCCGCGTCCCGCCGGCAGATGCGAACTGGGCATGATCCCGAGGTTGATACGCTCCGGGCGCCACTGTGAACGGGCGGCGCAGGGGGCGGGCCGCGCCTGGCCGTTCCGGTATCGGACGGTCGTTAAATGCCCCCCCCTGTTGCAAGACTGCAACGCTCCCGAGAATAAAGCTCGGTGCCTGTGACCACTGGCAACCTTGGCGCAGGCTCTTTAATTCATTCGGCATCTTCGACTTCCGAAGGAGGAAGATTTCCAACAGAGGGGAGATACCATGAGCAAGAGACTGCTATTGGCGGCTGCTGCGTTCCTCGCCCTGCCGGCGTCGGCGAACGCCCAGTCGGATTGGTTTGCCGCCACCCAGCCGACCTATCAAGGCTTCTATGTCGGCGCCGAAGGCGGCCTTAATTGGCTGCTGAACAACCAAAGCTACATCATGGACACCGGCTGGGCCGTGGGCGGCAAGGTCGGCTATGACTTCGTCGGCCCCCGCGTGGAGTTGGAAGGGATGTACCATTCCAACACCGGCAACGCCGTGGTGGCCTTCCCGACCGGTTACGCAGTGGTGAGCGGCAGGATCGACCAAGTGTCGGTCATGGGCAACGTCCTCTACGATTTCTTTCCGGGAGCGATGATCACGCCCTATGTCGGCGCCGGCGCGGGCGTGGCCTTCGTTGATGCCAACATCCAGGGCTGCAAAATGTGCCTGACGATGTTCGCCTACCAAGGCATTCTGGGCGTTGGCTTCAACGCGACGCCGGCGCTGCGCATCGGCCTGGAAGGCCGCTACTACGGAACGACCAATCCGGGTGCCTACTTCAACAACAACATCATGGCGTTGCTGAGCGTCAGCTACAAGTTCGGCCAGCCCGAGGTGGCTCCGCCGCCGCCGCCGCCGCCCGCGGTCACCCCGCCCTCGTTCATGGTGTTCTTCGATTGGGATCGGTCGAACCTTTCCCAGCAGGCGCTGACCACGATCCAGCAGGCGGCGAATGCCTTCAAGGCGAAGGGCAGCGCCCGCATCACGGCAACCGGCCATACCGACACGACGGGTCCGGAGAGCTACAACATGGCGCTGTCGCTGCGTCGCGCCAACGCGGTCAAGGACGCGCTGGTGCGCGACGGCGTGCCGGCCCAGGCGATCACGGTCATCGGCAAGGGCAAGACCCAGCTGCTGGTGCCAACCGGCGACAACGTCCGCGAGCCGCAGAACCGCCGGGTCGAGATCGTCGTCCAATAACGACCTGGAGAACCGGCGAGAGCGGAAAGGCGGGCCGCCTTCCAAGTATGACTGGGCGAAGGTGCGCGGCTTCGACGAAGCGCTCACGACCCCAGGTCACAATCTTTACACGGAGCGGTCGCGTGGGTTGTCCGTTCGTAATTGCGCCGCACCCCGTGTGTGGGAGGGGACATAAGCCCCGCGGCAGGCTCCGCGTTGGCTTGTCCCCCATACCCGACGCGGAGCCACTTACTTTTGGCTGCGAGCCCACGACCTTCGTCCGGAGCCGCCTAGCGCCGCGGTTGGTGCCGCCGGATAGTGCGGCACAAGTGTGATGATAATGGACATGGCGTACGCGCTGGCGCTGCGGTAGGACGCACCTGATCGCGAGAGCGGCGTCGCTGCAGCGCCGCGCTCTGAGACGCCGCTCCGTTGATCCAACGGAAGACTTGTCGGCCCTGCTGGTCGCGAGTCCAAGCGCTATGAGCTGAGCTCGAAAGGACCCGGTTCGGAGAAGCCCTCGATCGATACGACCTTTGCGTAGTTCGCGGCGATGCTCTCGGGTGTCAGATGTGGATCGTAGAAGCCAGGTCCCATGACGATCGCGATACGCTGGATTGTTCCGCCTTCCAGGTTGTAGATGCTGTTCGTCTCCGCACAACCATCGCTTGCCAGCCAGACGATCGCGGGCGCAACAGCCTCAACCGGCATGGTGGCCTTTCCGTCTCTTTCAGGCATTCGGGATCCCGCGGCCGGGTGCATCCTCGTGTACCCGTTTGGGGAAATGGTGTTCACGAGAATCCCATGCTCCGCACCTTCCATTGCAAGAATGCGCATCAATCCGACGACTGCGCATTTGGCCGCCGCATAGGTGGCTTGGCCACGTATTCCGAACAGGCCGGCGACTGACGTCGTCAGGATGATCTTCCCGTAGCGCTGTGCGACCATATGCGGCCAGGCAGCCTTCACTGTGTTGACCGGCCCGCCGAGGTGCACGCGCCAATAGTGATCGAAATCGTCAAGGGTGGCGTGCTCGAATAGCTGGCTTCCGCAGATACCGGCGTTGTTCACGAGAAGGTCTATTCTTCCGAAATGTTCGATGGTCGTCGCGATCAGGTCGCTGCCACCTTCAGCGGTGGAAATGTCGCTCTCATTCGCGATTGCCGCGCCTCCGCGTGACCGAATGAGGTCGGCCACCTGTTGCGCTATCGTGGAGTCCTTCCCGAATCCCGATACGTCGGTTCCCAGGTCGTTCACCACGACCCGGGCTCCGCGTTCAGCGAGAAGTTCGACGTATGCCCGCCCGAGTCCGCGGCCTGCCCCAGTCACAACCGCGACCTTTCCCTCCAATGAAATTCGTTCAGTCATCTCGCTATCCTCCTCCGACGGGGTGTCCGGTGCAGGGCCAGTTGCCGGCGCGAGTCGCTTCGACGATCGAAACTGATCACGGAACGCCTTTAAGACGGTGTTCCTGACACCTTCTGTCAGCAGTCTGAGGCTGCGATCCGGATATGGGACCATCAGATCATTGATTGCTTCTGTCGCGTGGCAGATATCTCGTTAAGTCCGTGGCTTGGACAATGGGATGGCCAGTGCCGTTGCCGAAGAACAGCCGCATTGTCAGCCTCGTCGCTAAGAGGTGAAGCTTTCCGGTGATGGAGGTTTTGGGAACGTGTCCTAATTCCGAGCGGGCCTCTTCTTTGCGGCCACGCGGCTTCTCAGTGACGCAGGTAAGCCAACAGTCCGAATGTGGACAGGTGACTCGCCGCCGATTTGCGCACAAGGTTTCCAATCTGACGTGAGCTTGAGAGGGGCAAGCCATAATGATGGCCGCTTCGTTGCCCCTTCGCCTTTGGCGTGGGCGTCGAGCGCCACAATCATCGGTACCGGCAGACTAACGGCTATGAGCGGTAGCTACCGCTAACGAGCAACAGGTTGGACAACCTGATCCACGTAGGTCCCGTCAGGGTAGAATGTGCGCTGCACCACCGGCGCTGGGGCGGGAGCCGGCGCCGTCCTCGTCGTGCTGGAGAAGGACATGCAGCCTGAACCGAACGCGACGGCGGCCAGGACAATTCCCAGAGATAAGAACTTCATCATGCAGGTCCCCTCAGCGAAGGCCTAGGAGCGCTTCGGTGGAGCTGTTGTCATCACGGCCTGCCAGTACGTGCTCTTGGGCTATCGTCGACGCCCCCGCCCCGGCCGCTCACAACTGAAGCTCGCTGACACGCTCAGCAAGCGAGGGCCGAGCGCTATGCGAACTCAATCAGCTCGCGATGGATAAATGCAGCAGCACGCCAAAGGTTGCCGCCCAACCCCCAACCTCATGGAGCGCGGGCGAGATGCTCTGAGCGCTGGGCGGCGCTAAAGAAAAAGCCCCGCGCAACCGCGGGGCTTAAATTATTTGGTAGAACTGATGAAAGGACGGACTGGCTTAGGGCCCGTCCCGCAATGCTTGTCTCAAATTTTGGCACGGATCGCAACGCGTGGCGCGGGCACCAATGGATGAAGGCAACCGCTCACTTGACCGTGGCCATCCTCTGTCAGAGCGACCCAAAGCTGAACGCGGATTAGTCCCCAAGTCGGCTAGCATCCCGATTTGACTCGCCTTGACTACAGCAGACTGGCTGGTCGCGGCGTGGGCCCTCCGTTTTCATCCGCGTGCGCGTGCGCGGCGTCTTCCCGCGCACCGGCTCGCAGCAGTTCATCGACGGCCAGCGAGTCGACGAGGCCGTCGCGCGCCCGCTGGTCGAGGATCCGACGGCGCCCCTGATCATGGGCGTCGATATCGCCCGCCAGGGCGCCGACCAGAGCGTCATCCGCTTCCGCCGCGGCCTTGACGCGCGCTCGATCCCGGCCGTGAAGTTCCGCATCCCCAACCTGATGCAGATCGCCAGCCGGGTCATGGAGCAGGCCAACAGCCACAACCCCGATGCCGTGTTCGTCGACGGCACCGATCGGTTGGGGCGTGCACGACCGGCTGAACCAGCTCGGCTGCCCCAACCTCGTGGGCGTGGATTTCGGCGCCCGAGCCGACCGCACCGACGCCCGCGACGCCGCGGCGCGCTACGCCAACAAGCGCGCCGAAATGTGGGGCTTCATGAAGGAATGGCTGAAGGTGGGCAGCCTGCCCGACGACAACGAGCTCGCCGCCGACCTGAAGGCGGTCGATTACGGCTACGACGCGTCCGATGCCATCCTGCTCGAGCGCAAGGACGACATGCGCCGGCGCGGGCTTGCGTCGCCTGACGACGGCGACGCGCTGGCACTTTCCTGTCGCCAAGCGCGGCTGGGCCGAGGAGCGCCGGTTCGAGGAAGGGCTGCAGAGGCTGAAGAGGTGGATCAGATCGGCGCGCCGCCGTTCACCTGGTTACGCGATATTCCGGTGATCCTCTTTGCGGCGCTGCGCTGATCAACGCACTTAGATTGGTTTATTTCGCGGGCCGCTGTGATTGAGGCCAAGCGCTGGCCAGATGCGGCTGCGAGTTGATCTCGATATGGCTTTGCCGGCGGCATGGCGGCAAAGCCGAGCGCTGCCCGCGCGATCGGAGTCGGCGCAAATGAGGGTAGTGGAGCGCAGGACGGGGACGGGTTCTAGTAAAGCGAACGCGGTTCGCGCCTTGCGCTGCTCGGCTGACAGGTCGTCGCCTGCCTTCCCAGGCGGCTGCGAACGCGCTAGCCTCTTAGCCGTCAGTTGCCGGAGATCCAAGAATGCTTGGTAGATGCAAGGGCTTCGCAGCATCCCTTGTAATGCTGGTGCTGGTGGCTCCCCTTCCTTCCTTGGCCGGACCCTACGAGGACGGCGATTCCGCTTTCCGCCGCAAGGACTACGCCATCGCGATGAAGCACTGGCAGCCGCTCGCTGGTGGGCAGGATGCGCGCGCACAAGCGGGCATCGCCGCCATGTACCTGGGCGGCCTTGGCGTGCCGCCGGACTACCCGTTGGCGTTGGCCCTGAGCGAAAGCGCTGCAAGCCAGGGGGAGCCGAAGGCCCAGTATCTCCTGGGTTCGATGTACCGGGACGGCAAGGGGGTGCAGAAGGATCTGGCCCACGCCGCGATCTTGTTTCGCCAGGCCGCCGACCAGGATCTGCACTGGGCGCAGTACACTCTCGGGCTGATGTACCTGCTTGGAGAAGGCGTTCCGTCCAACCATCTGGAAGCCTATCATTGGTTCATGCTCGCATCAGTTGTACGCGACGACGATGATGCAGAAGTGCATGAAACCGCCGTCTTTTTGCTTGAGAAAGTCTCCGCCAAGCTGACGCCGGATCAGATCAGCCAGGCCAAGCAACGACTGAGCGCATGGAAGCCCGTGCCGTGGCATCGCGACAAATGACCCGCGTTGCGAAGACCATCCGAACGACCGCGGCCTTCAGCAAAGCTTGACGGCATAGTTGTTGCCGGAGGCACGTCTCACGAGCGTGTGTAGCCCTTGGCCTCCATGCACGAATTGAAGACGGAAATTTCCACGGTGGAGCGGTTGGTTTCCTCGCGCTGCTGTGCTGCAATCATTCCGCCGACGGCGGAAGGGCCATAGTTGAAGCCACGAGGATACCGGCGCACCGCTTCGCGCTCGGCAGCGGCTTGGCAGTCAGACGTATCCTTCGTCAGGGTCGCGTGATCGACGCCCGGCTTCTGCCAGGTCGGCGGTGCCGTGCACATAGCCAAGAAGAGCGGCATCAGCAATGCGAAGCGTTTGCCCATGGGCAACCTCCGGCCGTCAATGCGGCGCCAAATTCGGCATGAAGAAAAACGTCAAGCCAAGCACCACGTACACGGCGAGCAGCTGGACTCCTTTCAACCAGTCCGATCGCCCGTCCGCCGCGACCTGGCCGCTGATCAGCACGGCCAGGAGGACGATCAGCACCAGCCCGGCTGGAAACGCCAGGTCCATCGGTCGTGGTCCGATGACCAGACTGAGAAGGACCAACACCGGCGCCACGAACAGCGCGACTTGGATGCTTGAACCGATGGCGATCGAAAGCGCCAGATCCATGCGGTCCTTCAGGGCCACCGTGACCGCCGTGGCGTGCTCGGCCGCGTTGCCCAGGATGGCGACGATGAAAACACCGACGAACACGCTGCCCAGTCCCAGCGACTGCGCCGCCGGCTGAATCGAGCCAACGAGAATTTCGCTCATCCAGGCGATCACGGCCGTGCTGGCCGCCAGCACGGCAGCCGCCCGACCAGCGGGCGAGGGGGAAGACGGCTCGTCCCGCGGGTCGTGCGAACCCGAGAACAGCGCGGAATGCGTCACCAGGCTGAAGGCGAGATAGAGCGCATAAACGACGAGAAGCACGATTGAGATCGAGACACTGAGCGGCACCAATCCCTGCATCGCCTCCTTTCCCAGAGCCGCCTGGTAGGCGGCCGGCAGGACCAGGGTAATGGCCGCCAGGGTCATCATCGTCGCCTGGGCGCGCGCGCCTTGCGGATTGAACGTCTGCTCGCGATGACGCATTCCGCCCATCGTCATCGCCGCGCCCAGCACGAGCAGGATATTGCCGACGATCGAACCGGCAATCGACGCCTTCACAACGTCGTACAGGCCCTCGCGCAAGGCGGCGAGCGCGATGATGAGCTCGGCGGCATTGCCGAAGGTGGCGTTCAGAAGCCCGCCAACCCCTTCACCCATGCGTTCGGCAAGCTGCTCGGTCGCGCGTCCCATCCAGGCGGCAAGCGGGAGTATGGCAAGGCCCGAACTGACGAAGATCAACAGATGACGCTCCGGCGCCAGATGCTCCAGAGCGATCGTGACCGGTACGAAAAGAAGCAACCAGTTCATCGCCGCGCCTCCCGCATCAGCCGCGCCGATCTTCCCAATCGACCCAGTCGACATTGTATGTCTTGAGATAGGCATCGACGGCTTCGCCGATGGTCGGAAAGAAGAACTTCTCGCCGAAGCGTTCATAGAGACCAAAGCGCTTCAGCTTGTCCTTGACCGGATCCTTGAGCTCGGCAAAACACATCTCGATGCCGGCCGCATCCAGCTTGTCGTCCAGTTCGGCCAACGCGTCGGCCGACGTCACGTCGACGCTGGTGACCGGCTCGGCGGCGATCACCACGCGGCGCACCGTGGGCGAAGCGGCCGCCGCCTGAAGGACCCTGTCCTGGAAAAACTCGGCATTGGCGAAAAACAGGGGCGCATCCCAGCGGAACAGCACCAGGCCGGGGATCAGGCGCGCGTTGGGATAGCGGGTGATGTCGTGATAACCCTTGACGCCGTCGGCACGACCAAGGACGGCGGAGTGCGGCCGCCAGCCATCCCACAGGAACTCGATGACGGCGATCACGATCGCCAGGCCAATTCCGGGGATAGGGCCCAGCACCGCCACGCCGACGAAACACACGATCGACAACCAGAACTCCCAGCGCTGTATGCGATAGATCCGGCGGAGGTCGGCCACTTCAATCAGGCCGATCGCCGAGGCGATGACGACGGCGGCGAGCGCGGGAGTCGGCAAATGGCGCAGAAGGTCGGGAGCTGCCACCAGCAGCCCGGCTACGCCCAAGGCGCCGATGATGCCTGTCACCTGGGTCTTGGCGCCGGCCGCTTCCGCCACCGGGGTGCGGGACGAGCTGCTGCTGATCGGAAAGCCCTGGAAGAATCCGGCGGCAAGATTGGCGGCACCCAGTCCCACCATCTCCTGATTGGGATCCACATAGTGGCCAAGGCGCGCGGCGTAAGCGCGGGAGAGAACGCTGGTATCGGCAAACGACACCAATGCCACCGCGGCACCGCCGATCAGTACCGGCCCGAGGTCGCCATAGCCGATCCACGGTATGCTGAACGCAGGCAGGCCTTCCGGCAGCGAACCGAGCACGGCGACACCCGCCTTCCCCGACAGATCAAGCACGCCGACGACGAGGGTGGCGCCGACCACCGCGATCAGAACGCCGGGCAGGCGCTTGCTTCCCTTCAGCAGCAGGATGGTCGCCAGCGTGGCGGCACCCAGCAGAAACGCCGTCCAGTTGGTGCTTCCGTTCCACACCGCCTCGCCAATGGCCCACAAGTTGCGCAACGGGCCGTCCGTCTTCACGGAGAAACCGAGCAGCTTGGGCAGCTGGCTGATCAGCACCGTGAGCGCGATGCCGTTCATGTAGCCATAGCGGATGGGCTTGGACAAAAGTTCGGTGATGAAGCCCAGCCGTATGACACCGGCCAGAATGCAGACAAGCCCGGAGACGATCGCCATGGCACCGGCGAGGGCGACGGCGCGCATCGGATCGCCGGCCGAGAGCGGCAGGACGACGGCGAGGATGATCGGCGCGAGAGAGGAATCCGGTCCCAACACGAGAAGGCGGCTGGGTCCGAACAGGGCGTACACCAGCAACGGGACGATGGTCGCGTACAGCCCGTAAACGCCAGGCAGCCCGGATGCGACCGCGTACGCGATCCCGACCGGCACGAGCATAGTGATCAGGACCAGCCCGGCCACGAGGTCGTGGCGCAACCAGGCCGGTTCGTAGCCGCGCAGCGTGACCAGGCCCGGCAGCCAGCGCATCACCCCCGCCCCTTGCTCCTGCCGCCGAGGCACCGCACCGCGCTTTTCCTGCTCGGGCGAAGGGGCCGGGTTTGCCATCAGATCGCCATGAGCCGCTCTCGCTTTGCCCGTCCAGTCAAGGCGCGTCGGTTCATGGCGGCGTACCTCCCGATGGTGGTAGTCAGGTCAATCTACACCACACGCGCCAAGGCGCCAGGCGTACGCACAGTCGACGAGCGGCTCTCCTTCAGCGCCAGCTCAGGAAGATGCCGACATCGCCCGGCATGCCGCCCGGATAGTCGATGATCTCGAAGCGCATGTGATAGCCGCGCGGCTTGAGCTGGCGCTGCCAGAAGTCGTAGATCTCCTTGGGAACGCCGGTCAGTGTCTTCTCCCAGCCGTCCTCGACCTGGTTGATGGCGCGTCCGTTGTCGGTGCAGACATGATTGGGAAAGCGGAACACCTGGACGGACGTCATGCCGTTCTCGACCGCGCGGTTGACGATGATTGCCGCCTTTTCCATGACCTCGTCGTCCGACAGGCCGGAGGGCCGGGACAGCCGGTCGAGCAGCTCCTGCTTCTCGGCCTCCGCCGCTTCATGCGCCTTCATCGCCTTGGACGCTTTCTCGCCCTCCACCTTGGCGATCTTCGCCATCAATTCCTTGGCGCTGAGTATGTTCGTCATGATGCCTCTCCGTGGATAACGGCAATCCCTGGCGCGTTCAAAGGGCCAGCGTCTGGCTGGCGTAGCGGGCGATCATGCGTTCCTCGTCCGTCGGTACGACCCAGACGGCGACCGACGTGCCGGGGGCGCTGATCCGGCCATCGCCCAGCCTATTGCGCGCAGTGTCGAGCTTCAATCCCAGCCAGCCGCAGCCGGCGGCGACCTCTGCCCGGGTCTCCAGATCGTGTTCGCCAATGCCCGCGGTGAAGACCAGGCCGTCGAGGCCGCCCAGGGCGGCGGCGAGCGAGCCGATCTCGCGCACGATGCGATAGACGAAAAGGGCGATCGCCTGGGCCGCCTCCGGCGCTTTCGATTGCCGCAGGGTGCGCATGTCCGACGAGATGCCGGAAACGCCGAGCAGCCCGGACCGGCGGTAGATCAGGTCCTCGATGGCCTTGGCGTCGAGCCCGCTTTCCTGCATCAGGTAGAGCAGCACCCCGGGATCGAGCGCGCCCGAGCGCGTGCCCATCATCAGGCCGTCGACGGCGGTGAAGCCCATGGTGCTGGCCACGCTGCGGCCTTGGGCGACGGCGCACAGGCTGGCGCCGTTACCGAGATGGGCGATGACCAGCCGGGACTTCGCCAGGGCAGGATCGATCTCGCCCAGCCGCGACACGATGAAATCGTAGGACAGGCCATGGAAGCCGTAACGGCGCACGCCGGCCGCCGTGAGGTCGCGCGGCAGGGCGAATTCCTGCGCCAGGGCTGCCTGGGAACGATGGAACGCGGTGTCGAAGCAGGCGATCTGCGGGATGTCGGGCGCCGCCGCGGCGATGAACTCGATGGGCGCGAGATTGTGCGGCTGGTGCAGCGGGGCCAGCGGCACCAGTTTTTCGAGTGCGGCCATGACGCTCGCATCGACGCGGACCGGCGACGCGAATTCAATGCCGCCGTGGACGACGCGATGGCCGAACGCGAGCACGGGACGGCCGGCCACGAGCTCGCGTCCGAGCTTCAGGATCTCGGCGGTGGCGCCGTGGTGATCGAGCTCACCCTGGCCCCAGCGGCGCTCAGCGACGGTCGCGCCCGAAGCGTCGGTTGCCGCAAGATGTGCGGCGAGTCCGATGTTCTCGACCTGGCCGCGAAACAGCAGCGCGCCGTCGCGGCCCGCCTCGTAGAGCGCGAACTTGATGCTCGACGAGCCGGCATTGAGCACGGCGACGCAGCCGGTCATGGCGCGCTGCCTCTCAGGCGATGATATTGGCGCCGCCGTCGACATAGACGGTGCCGCCGGTGATGCGTTGGGCGAACGGCGTTGCCAGGTAGGCGCAGGTATAGCCCACGTCCATGATGTCGACGAGTTCGCCCAATGGCGCCTTCTGCGCCGCCTCGTTCAGCAGCAGCTCGAAATCCTTGAGGCCCGAGGCCGCGCGCGTCTTGAGCGGGCCGGGCGAGATGGCGTGCACGCGGATGCCGCGCGGCCCCAGCTCGAAGGCGAGGTAGCGGCAGGCGGCTTCGAGGGCGGCCTTGACCGGCCCCATGACGTTGTAGTTCGGCACCACGCGGTTGGCGCCGTGGTAGCTCATGGCGAACATCGTGCCGCCGTCGGTCATCAGCGGCGCCGCGAGCCGGGCCATGCGGATAAAGGAATGGCAGGAAATGTCCATCGCCTTGGCGAAGCCCTCGGCCGAGCAGTCGAGCAGGCCGCCGCGCAGGTCCTCGAGCGGGGCGAAGGCGATCGAATGGACCAGGATGTCGAGCTTGCCCCAGCGCCGGCCGATCTCGTCGAACACTGCCTCGAGCTGGCCCGCCACGGCAACGTCCAGCGGAGCGGTGATGGCGGCCTCCAGCGCGCGCGCCAGCGGCTCGACATGGGGGTGCGCCTTGTCGTTCAGCCAGGTGACGGCGAGATCGGCGCCGACGGTGCGGAACGCCTTGGCGCAGCCATAGGCGATCGACTGGTCGTTGGCGATGCCGACCACCAGCGCCTTGCGGCCAGTCAGGACCGGGCGGAGGTTCTCGTTCATGTTCGTCCTCAGGGGATGGCGGCGGCGGCATTGGCGCGCCGTGCGGCGGCCACCAGCACCGCGACCGCGCAGGAGGCCAGCCGCGTGAGCAGCGAATCGGCGCGGCTGGTCAGGATGATGGGCACCCGCGCGCCCAGCACGATACCCGCGGCATCGGCGCCGGCGAGAAAGGACAGGCTCTTGGCCAGCATGTTGCCCGCTTCGAGGTCGGGCACGATCAGCACGTTGGCCCGCCCGGCGACCGGCGAGACAATGTGCTTGATGGCCGCGGCATCGAGACTGATGGCATTGTCGAGCGCCAGCGGGCCGTCGAGCACCGCGCCGGTGATCTGCCCACGGTCCGCCATCTTGCAGAGCGCCGCCGCCTCGACCGTGGACGGCACCTTGGGATTGACCTGCTCCATGGCGCTCAGGATGGCCACGCGCACGTCCGCGACGCCCATGGCGCGGGCGAGGTCGATCGCGTTCTGCACGATATCGACCTTGTCCTCGAGCGTGGGGGCGATGTTCACGGCGGCATCGCTGATGATCAGCGCATCGGGATGGCTGGGCACGTCCATCACGAAGCAGTGGCTGATGCGGCGCGCCGTGCGGATGCCGGCATCACGCGCCACCACGGCGCCCATCAGCTCGTCGGTGTGAAGGCTGCCCTTCATCAGGGCTTCGGCGCGGCCTGCCTTGACGAGCTCGACCGCCTTGGCGGCCGAGTCGTGGCTGTGCTGGGAATCGACGATCTCGAAGGAGCCGATATCGAGCGAGGCGCGGCCGGCGACGTCGCACAGCCGCGCCGCCGGACCGACCAGGATGGGCTTCAGCAGGCCGAGCCGCGCCGCCTCGACGGCGCTCTCCAGGGAGACGGCATCGCAGGGGTGCACGACGGCCGTCGCCATCGCCGGCTGTTTACCGGCGACCTCGATCAGCCGGTCGTACTTGGCATGCGGCCGGGCGGCGGCCGTCGCCGCTGCATCAGGCATGGGCGACTTTCAGCGGCTGCGGCCCAGCCTCGACACCGAACAGCGCTTCGATGCGTCCCAGGCGTCGCAGCCCTTCCTCGGGCAAGGCGCCGCGTGCGCCGAGCACCTGCAGCAGGGCGTCGAGCGCGGCCCGGCGGGCTTGCTCGCTGTCGGGCAGCAGCCGGGGAATGGCGCGCACGGCGCGTTCCTCGTCGAGGCGGACGAGGAGATACTGCTCCTTCAGGCAGGCCTTCAGCTCGGCCATGCTCATGCGGTCGTTGACAGGTTGCATGGCGCGGATCGCCTGCAGCGCGGCGAAGCCGCGCTCGTCGACGCTGCGTTCGGGCATGCGCACATAGATCAGGGCGCGCAGCACTGCCTGCGGCAGGCCGCCGACCTCGAAGCGCCGCTCGAGCTCGACCCGCATCTTGGCCTCGTCGGCCTCGTGCACCAGCTCGCGGTCGATCCGGCGCTCGGTCGGCGCATGCTGGGTGCCCAGCCCGACCATGGCCTGCAGCAGCGGCGAGCCGTAGACGCCGAGGAACATCGCCTCGGTCATCGCGTCACGCGCCTGCTGGTAGCCTTCCCACCAGGTCGTGATCCAGGTCGAGGCGACCTGCTCGAGCGAGAGCAGGGGATTGTCGGGGGCGACCGGCTTGCGCGTCTCGCGCACCGACTGGGCCAAGGCCTTGACCGGCTGCATCATCGGGTTCTTGTCGGAGAACATGGTGAAGCGCAGGCGGTTGGGATGGGTCTGCCGCATCATCTCGGCCGATTGCTCGGTCGTCATCGCCCGCACCGCCGGCTGGACGAGCGTGCGGTAGAGGCCGTGGTTGACCTCCGACAGGCGGGCGACGGCGGCGAAGCGCTGGTTGTCCTCGTCGCTGTTGGCGCCGAGCGCGCGAATATCGTCCAGGCTGCGCGCCTCCAGGCGGAAGAGATATTTGCCGTGGATGAGGTCGCGATGCTCGGTGGTCTTGTCGACCTCGTCGATCACCGCCTCGTAGAGGCCGGGTGGCATCAGGTCGATCATCTCCATGCAGGAGGCGAACTCGGCATGTTCCTTGGTCGCCACCTTGCCCGAAACGAAGATTCCGAGGTGGCCGATCGTCTGGTGCAACGTGTAGACGATGGTCTGGCCGTTGGCGACGATCTCGTCCTCGTGGCCGTAGAGGTCAGTGATCCAGCCCAGCGCCTGCTGCGGCGGCGTGATGTTGTCGCCCCACGAGCACAGCACGATGATCGGCGACTTGATGTTGCGCAGGTCGACGCGGATGCCGGAGGAGGTGTGGATCTCGCCTGCGGTGAGCTTGTTGCCGACGAAGAGATTGTCGGCGATCCACTGCATCTCGCCGGCATTGAGCAGGACCGGGCTGCCCCACCAGGTCTCGAAATCGAGAAAACGGTGGGCCTCGGTGTCGACCTTGGAATAGACGTTGTAGACCTTGCCCCAGTAGGTGTTGGCCGGATTGAGCGATTCGAAATTGGCCACGAGATTGGCGCCGTCGAAGATGCCGTTGCCCATGTCGCCGGTGAGCGCGGTCAGCCAGGTGCCGCCCAGCGTGCCGCCGAGATAGCGCATCGGGTTGCGGCCGCGCACACCCGCCCAATAGGAGAGCGGCGAGCCCGCCAGCAGGATCGGACCGACGAGATCGGGCCGGATCGCCGCCATCATCATGATCTGCCAACCGGCCTGGCAGTTGCCGACGATGACGGGCTTGCCCTCGGCCTCGGGATGGCGCGCCGCGACCTCGGCGACGAACGCCGCTTCGGCCGCGCACACGTCCTCGATCGTCTGTCCGGGCATGGGCTGCGGCAGGAAGCCGACGAAGTAGCAGGGATGGCCGGCCGCCATCGCAACGCCGATCTCGCTGTCCTGCTTCATGCCGCCGATGCCGGGCCCATGGCCGGCGCGCGGGTCGACGACGATGAAGGGCGGCTTGGCCGGATCGACCAGGTTGTCGTCGAGCGGCACGATGTGCACCAGCACGTAGTTCACCGGCTTGGGTAGGGTGCGACCGTCGAGGACGGGCTCGAACTTGAAGCTGAGCACGTTGGGCGCGTTCTGGGTGCTGCGCTCCAGAGCCGTGTTGCCGCGCTCGCGCAGCATATCGAGGGTGAGGATCGAACGCTGCCAGGCGTCGATCCAGTATTCAGTGGCGAAGTTGAGGTTCGGGCTGGGTGACATGTGCACTCCTGTCGACGGGAGGGTTGACTAGCGATCGAGAGGCACGTCGGTATTGATGCTGCTCAAGGATAGCGCGCGGCGCAGGCCTGCCGCGTGAAGATTGCGTGGCAACTGCCTTCAGCCCGGCCCGTTGGCCGGTCGATAGTCCATCTGCGTTCCGGCGCCGATCGGGGTCGCGGTGATGGTCGAGCCGCGCCGTTGATCGCGGAATACCCTGACCGGCGGCGTACCCGGACGATCCTCGACCGGTTCGCCATGGATGCCCTGAAGCAAGTTGCTGACCAGCGCGAAGTCGGCATTGGAGAACCGCACGACGGTTTCAGTCAGCTTGCCGGCGGCATCGAAGCTGAAGGAGACGGATGCCGGCATCCCCAGCATCTGGGTCGATTCAACGAACAGCCTCGGCTGGTTGCCATTCGGCGTCGTGGCACAGACCGGCGCATCCTGCCGGCACGGCACGGCCTGCCCGCTGCTCGCCGTCATGATCTGCGATTCGTTCAATCCCCACTGGGCATAGGACCACCAGGCGTTTGCAGGACCGGCCAGCAGTAACGCAAACGCGGCGGCAGCGAGATGGAAAATAGCACGCATGGCAGCGCTCCCGTTTGCCTGCGGATGTCGCCCGACGCGTGGCCCGCCTCCTTGACCTGGATCAATTCGGCGACGGCGGGAGAAGTACAGGACATCGATATTGATGCGAAAGCTTTCCGATGTCACCATGGAGCCGCGCCCGCTCTCGATGAGCGAGACGGCCACGGCCTGCAACCCCATGCGAGAACTCGAACAAGCATGCAGCGAAGACATGTATTGAGTTTGCTTGCGCTGGGCCTGGGGGCCGGGCCGATCGCGGCATGCGGTGATTCATCGCGTTTGCCATCGTTGCCAGACAAACTGCGCGCGCGTGCGCCCTTCAAAGGCCTGCCCGAAGATACTCGCATCGTTCTTGATGGCAGGGATGAGGATGTCCTGGCCGGGATCGCACGAAATGCGTTGGTCCGGGAAATCGGCTTCCTCCAGTCTCAAGGCCGATCGCAACTCGGGACTGCCAACTATCTGGCCATCTCGGGAGGAGGCGAGAATGGTGCGTTCGGCGCAGGTCTTTTGACAGCTTGGTCCGCGCTCGGCACCAGACCGGAATTCAAGGTTGTCACGGGCATCAGTACCGGCGCACTGATTGCGCCAAGTGCCTTTCTGGGACCCGCCTACGACAAGGACCTGGAGTCCTTCTACACGACGACATCGGCGGAAGACGTCATGACGTCACGCGGATTGCTGACCGGCTTGCTGAGTGACTCGCTCTACGACTCCCGGCCGCTTCTGCGCACCATCCGAAAGTTCCTCACGCCTGCGCTCCTGGCGGCGATCGCCTACGAGTACAATACGAAGGGGCGCCTCCTGTTCGTGGCCACGACCAATCTCGACGCGCCCGTAGGGGTGATGTGGAACATGGGCGCCATCGCCGCGAGCAGCCATCCTCGCGCGGCCGAGCTCTTCGCCAGGATTCTGCTGGCTTCAGCATCGATCCCCGGCATCTTCCCGCCTGTGATGATCGATATCGAGGTCGGCAACGAACGCTTCGAGGAAATGCACGTCGATGGCGGGACGGTAGCACAGGTCGTCCTCTATCCCCCTTCCTTCGGGGGTGCGGACACCAGCCGCGTCCTGGCGGACGCAGACCGGAAGGTCATCGAGGCTTTGATCAAGCGTCCGCGCCGACTCTTCGTCATCCGCAATTCTCGGCCGGGCACCGATCATTCCACGATCGACCGCAGTACGCTCAAGATTATGGAACGAGCACTGGCGACCTTGATCAATACTCAAGGCATCGGCGATCTCTACCAGCTCTACCTGCTCAGCCTTCGCGACAAGATGGATTTCAACCTCGCCTACATCCCCCAGAGCTTTACCGACAGGCTCGAGCAGCCGTTCGAAAAAGCCTACATGGCGAAGCTCTACGAAGTGGGCCGACAGGAGATGATGACTGGCCGCGCTTGGCACAAGGCCCCGCCCGGCTACGATTCCACGCCGATCCACTTGCCGACGGGATAAGTCGACTTCGCTGAGGACAACGTCCTACCGCCGCCGCGATCGCCCGTAGATTTTTCGCACGGCCACCCACGCGGGTTGTCTCGTGGCCTGCTAAAGTAGATGCTGCCGTAAGGCGCAGTGCCCGTCTGAGCGGAGGAAAGCGATGCGAGGGCTAGCCAGGTGCACGGCGTTCCTGATTTTGGCGGGAACCATGGCCGCGTCCGCGGTCGGGGCGCAGCAGGGGACGACGCCCCTGGCCGTTCTGGTGCAGCCGGCCGAAATGCAGCCCATCGCCAGCCAGCGCGAATTCATCGGCCGGGCGCAGGCCGTCGACAAGGTCGACCTGCGCGCCCGCGTTCAGGGCTTCCTCGGGCCACGCAAGTTCGCCGACGGCGATCTGGTGAAAGAGGGCCAACTGCTGTTCGTGATCGAACCGGAGCCCTATCAGGCGGCGGTCGAGCAGCGGGAGGGGCAACGGGCGGCGGCGGCCGCGACCGTCGTCAATGCCGAGCTGCAATACAAACGGGCAGACGAACTGGCGCGAACCAAAGTCGGTACCGAGGCGGTGCGCGACGCCAGACTGGCAGACCTCGAGCAGGCCAAGGGCGCATTGACAGAAACAAACGCTGCCCTGCGCGACGCCAGGATCAAGCTCTCCTACACCGAAGTCCGTTCACCGATCGGCGGCCGGGTCGGACGGGCGGCCGCCTCGCCCGGCAATCTGGTCGGGCCGGAAACCGGTATCCTGACCACCGTGGTGGCTGAGCAGCCCATGCGCGTACTCTTTTCGGTGACCCAGCGCGAGCTGCTGGAAGCGCGGCGCGGCGGCTCCTCGGGAGGGTCGCTGAAGGCGAAGATCCGGTTGGCCGACGACAGTCTCTACGATGAGGAAGGGACCCTCGATTTCATCGACGTGCAGGTCGATCCCAAGACCGACGGCCAAATCCTGCGCGCGACATTCGCCAACGCGAAGCGGGCGTTGACCGAAGGCCAGACGGTGCGGGTCGTGCTCGAGGATAAAGCGCCGGCGGAGTATGTCGTCGTGCCGCAATCGGTGATCGCGAACGACCAGACAGGTCCTTATCTTTTCGTGGTCGGCGCCGACAACAAGGCCGAGCAGCGACGGGTCAAGCTCGGCATCGAGCGCGACGGCATGGTCGTCGTCGAAGATGGCCTCAAGCCGGGCGAGAAGATGATCGTCCAGGGCCAGCAGCGGGTGCGGCCGGGCATGGTGGTGACGCCGCAGCTCGCCCCGGGCGGCGTGCCGTCCACGCAGCCGTCACGGTGAGCCGATGACCATCTCCTCGGTCTTCATCCAACGTCCGCGGCTCGCCTTCGTGATCTCCGCGGTCATCACGATCGCGGGCCTGATCGCAATCCAGGCCCTGCCGGTGGCGCAGTTCCCCGACATCGTGCCGCCGCAGGTCAAGGTCACGGCGACCTATACCGGTGCGTCGGCGACGGTGGTCGAATCCACGGTGGCGCAGGTCATCGAGGCCGAGGTCAACGGCGTCGAGCGCATGATCTACATGAAGTCGACCTCGGGCGGCGACGGCAGCTACGCGCTGACCGTGAGCTTCGCCGTCGGCTCCGATCCGGACCTCAACACCGTCAACGTCACCAACCGCGTCAACCAGGCGCTCGCCCGGTTGCCGCCGGAAGTCCAGCGCAACGGGGTGATCGTCAAGAAGCAGTCGTCGGCGCTGTTGCAGCTCATCGCCGTCCACTCGCCCAAGGGCAGCCGCGACGGCCAGTTCCTGTCCAACTACGCCACCATCGAGATGCTGGACAATCTGCGGCGCGTACCCGGCGTCGGCGATGCGGTGCTGTTCGGTCCGCTCGACTACGCTATGCGCGCGTGGGTGTCGTTGGACCGGATGGCCAGCCTCGACATCTCGACCGACGACATCATCAAGGCCATCCAGTCGCAGAACATCCAGGCCGCTGCGGGCCGCGTCGGCGCCGCGCCGCTGATGGGACCGGTCGAACTCGAGCTCAACATCACCACGCAAGGCCGGCTGGCGAGCGTCAAGGAGTTCGAGAACATCGTCGTGCGCACCAACGCCCAGGGCACCGTGGTGCGGCTGAAGGACGTGGCGCGCCTCGAGCTCGGCTCCAAGACCAGCGATTCGGTCGGGCGCTACAACGGCAAGCCTGCCGCCGGCATCCAGATCTACCAGCTGCCCGGCGCCAATGCGCTGGCGACGGCCAGAGGCGTGCGCGAGGTGCTGAAGGAGCTCGATCCGCTGCTGCCCGAGGATGTCGCCTATGACGTCATGTACGACACGACGGTGTTCGTCGAGGCAACCATAGAGAGTGTCATCCACACGCTGATCGAAGCCTTCGTGCTGGTCGGCATCGTCGTCTTCATCTTCCTCGGCAACCTGCGGGCCACGCTGATTCCCATCATTGCCGTGCCTGTCGCCTTGGTTGGCACCTTCGCGGTCATGCTGGCACTGGGCTTTTCCGCCAATACCGTCTCCCTGCTGGCGCTGGTTCTCGCCATCGGCATCGTGGTCGACGACGCCATCGTCGTGGTCGAGGCCGTCGAGCACATCCTGGAAACCGAGCCAGACCTCACGCCGGCCCAGGCCACCGAGAAGGCTATGGGGCAGGTCACCGGGCCGATCATCGCCATCACCCTGGTGTTGCTCTCGGTCTTCATCCCGACCGCGTTCATCCCGGGCATCGCCGGCCAGATGTATCAGCAGTTCGCCGTGGCGGTCTCGGCGTCGATGGTGATCTCGGCCCTGAACGCACTGTCGCTTTCGCCGGCGCTGTGCTCGCTGATCCTGCGCCGGCGCACCAAGAGGGGCGGCCTGATCGCGCGCTTGCACAAGGGCATCGATCGGACTCGCGACGGCTATGTGCGGCTGGCGACGCCGCTGGCAAGGCGGTCGGTCGTTGCAGGCCTGCTCGCCGTGGGCTTCATCGTCGCCACCGGGGGCATGGCGCGGATCGTGCCGACCGGGTTCCTGCCCAATGAGGACCAGGGCGCCTTCATGGGCGAGATCCAGCTGCCGGATGCGGCTTCCACCAACCGCACGCTGGCGGTCGTCGAGCAGGTCGAAGGCATCATCGAGGGCAAGCCGTGGCTGCAGAACCTGTTCACCGTCAGCGGCTACAGCATGCTGGACGGCCTGAACCTGCCCAACCGCGCCTTCTTCGTGGCGGCCATGAAGCCGTTCGACGAGCGCAAGTCAGCCGACATGTCGGTCTTCGCGGCACTCCGGCAGCTCAACGAGGATTTCCGACGGATCGCCGCCGCGACCATCATTCCCTTCAATCTGCCGCCCATCATCGGTCTCAGCACGTCGGCGGGCTTCGAGTTCCAGCTTGTCAGCCGCACCGGCGCCTCGCCAGCCGACCTGGCTGCGACGGCCCGCGGCCTGGTCGTGGCGGCACAAAACGAGCCCATGCTGGCGGGCGTCTACACGACCTACGGCGCCTCCACTCCACAGATCTACCTCGACCTCGACCGCGAGCGCGCGCAGATCCTGGGTGTCGAGATCGCCGAGGTGTTCAACGCACTGCAGACGGCCATGGGCGGCTACTACGCCAACGACTTCAACCTGTTCGGCCGCACCTGGCAGGTCAAGATCCAGGCCGAAGCGGCGGACCGGCGTTTCGCGCGCGACATCTATCGCGTGCGCATCCGGACACAGGATGGCGAGCTCCTTCCGCTGCGCGCCGTGGCGGAAATCCGGCTGGTGACGGCGCCCGCTCAGATCATCCGCTACAACAACCTTCGTTCCGTGACGATCATCGGCGGTCCGGCGGCCGGCTATTCGTCAGGCCAGGCAATGCAGGCGATGGAGGCTCTCGCCAAGCGCGTCCTGCCGGCGGGTTATGGCTATCAATGGACCGGGACTGCCTTCCAGGAGCGGGCGGCGGCGGGCCAGACCGGCGCCATCCTGGTGCTGGCGCTGGCCTTCGCCTACCTGTTCCTGGTCGGCCTCTATGAAAGCACGGCCATTCCCCTGGCGGCGCTGCTGTCGATCTCGGCCGGCCTGTTCGGCGCCATGGCCGGCCTGCTGGTGAGCGGCCTCGACAACAACCTGTTCGCCCAGATCGGCATCGTCGTGCTGATCGCGCTGGCGGCCAAGAACGCCATCCTGATCGTCGAGTTCGCCATGGAGCAGCGACGCCAGGGCAAGGACATCGTCGCAGCCGCGACCGAAGCCGCGGCGCTGCGCTTCCGCGCCGTGATGATGACGTCGTTCGCCTTCATCTTCGGCCTCGTGCCGCTGGTGATCGCGACAGGCGCTGGCGCCGCAACGCAGCGCGCTGTCGGCACCGCCGTGTTCGGCGGCATGCTGGCGGCGAGCTGCCTCGGCATTTTCGTCATCCCCGGACTGTATGTCCTGTTCCAGACCCTGCGTGAAAGGCTCAAGGAGCTGCCGGAACGGCTGGCGGCGCGCAAGCGGGCGAAGGTCTGATCACCGGCTGCATCAGTCGAAGATCAAGCGACACCCGCTGTTCGAGCCATTCCGTTATGGGCAGTATTTGCCCCAGCCGCGTTGCTTCTCCAGTTCAGGCTGCGTCTCGCAGCTCAGTACCGCCAGCCTTAATCTTGTCGATCACGGGCTGCGCCGTTCGTGGATGGAGCGATGGGGGCCGAGGAGCTAGCCGCGGGAAGCAGCTAAAAGGCTCTCACATGCTTGTAATGGAGACCGCGTCATGACCGCATTCTTGAAAACGACGATTGTGGGCGGCGTATTGTTCCTCCTGCCGCTCGCCATTGTCCTCATCCTTCTGGGTTACGCGTTTCGCCTGGCCTCAATGGTGGCTCAGCCGATTTCCGATAGACTGCAGTTGCAGTGGAGCGACGTGGCCGGCGTAGGGCTTGTCACAATTCTCTCGGCTCTGGTGCTGGTCATCGTTTCGTTCGGCGCCGGCGTTACCGCTCGCACCTACCTGGGCAAGCGCATGACTCGCTGGTTCGAGAATTCTCTGCTCGGCCGTTTGCCTCAGTACCAGATGGTGAAGAGCATGGCCGAAGGCCTCGCCCAGCTCGAAAACGCCAGCGGTATAAAGCCGGTACTGATTAGCATCGAGGGCGGTTGGCAGATCGGCTACCTGCTCGAGCCGCTCGAGAATGGCTGGTTAAGTGTGTTCCTGCCGCAGGCGCCGACGCCGATGTCCGGAAATGTAATGTATTTTCCGGCCGACCGCGTACGGCCCCTAAGCATCACCATGGTCGAAGCCATGTCGATCATAAAGCGCATCGGAGTCGGATCTGGCCAGGCGCTTCGTGGTACCGACTTGAAATTGCCAATCGGCCAATGATCGGTAGCCGAGCTGTACTGCTCGACTGTGCCGTTTCGTGAGGCAATGGTTTCCCACCTGGGAAGAAAGGCGAGCTGTTGCGCGGGTCGAGGCCGCCAGCGCTAGGAGAGCGCGATCGGTGCGCTTCCCTTCAGTCGGGGATCGCGTATCGGCGCTCCCAACCCCTGCAGATCCGAAGTGCGCGCCAGCGCAAGATCGTCCGGCAGAAGATCCAGGCGCTCGAGTGCGCGGTCCAGAAGCTCGAGCTCCTTCAACAAGGCGGCGTGGCGCGCCTCAAAAAGGCTAAGCACGAGGTTGTCGAGCATCGCCCTGAGGCGCCGCGCCACCTGATAATTTTCGGCTCCGTACAGCCGGATCTCCCGGCAGGACAGCTGGACGAAGTCGTCCCAGCCGGGCGTCCTGAAAATGACCCTGGGCTTGCCCGAGCTGTCCATGATCACGTCATCGTGGAGATGGCGGCGGCCCGCGACGCGGAGCAGGCGGTGCAGCTGGTCGAGCGCAACGACTGCTGTGCTGGGATCGTTGATTGCCTTCGACAGCGCCTTGATGGCGATGTCCACGATGACCCGGAACGCGAAAGTCGCGTCCTGCTCGATGGTGCGCTCCGGGCCAGTCGCAACCGCCCCGTGCAGTACGCGATCGTCCGCCTCGGCGGCCCCGCCGTACAACAGGAACAACGGCTCCCCCACCGCAAGGAAATCGCCGATCTGGCGGCTGAACTCGATGATGCCGTTCGTGCGCTCGGCCTCGAGCCGAAGCGTCTCGAGATCGAGTGCCAGGATGATTGCGGACACGCCATGATGCACGACGATCCGGTCCGGCGCTCCCAGCGGCGGGTTCGGCTTGGACGGTATGTGCCTTCCTTTGATCTTCGAAGGATAGACCTCCTCGATGACCGACAATCCCTGTTCGCCCAGCCGCCACACGATGCTGACCGGCCGCAGCAGCCGCGCCGCGTAGTCGATCAGGTAAATGAAGGCGACTGTCGACGTGCCGGCCAGAACCACCGCACAGCTGAGGAGCAGATACTGAATGTGCGCCTGGGATCTTGCCAGCGTGCCCAGGCCAAAGCTCAGGGTCAGCACGAAAAGCGCGACGACGAGCCGGATGGTGTTGTCGCGCAGCAGGGTCGTGGCGATGATTCGCGGACTCAACTGCGCGCTGGCGACCTGGATCGCGACCAGCAGAGAGCTGAAGGCAAAAACGATGAACGAGATCGTTGCAGCAACCAGCCCTTGCAACACGGACTGAACCGTGGCGACTTCCATTTTCCATTGCCAGGACCATTCGAGCCAGTCATCCAGAAAGCCGACGATGCGTATGGCGATGAATGACGTCACGTAGGCGAGTACCGGTACGACCCACAACGCCGATCGAAGGTAACTGCGCAGAGAATACTTTAGGTTCCACTCCATCCTGTCCCCCTCTCTTTGCGCACGCCCAACAACAAACTCCACGGCGCACGGGAGGGCAAGTCCAGTCGATATTTGCGATAGCCAGGCCCGCATTCTGCCGGCCGGCAGGACGTCAGCCGGTGAACCTGTCGAGTGAATCCTTGTTGAGCAGCTCAAACGACCGTGTGATCGGATCGTAGACGTGCACGTCGCCGGTGGCGATGTCGAACCACCAGCCGGCCAGGGACAATGTCTTGTGCGCCAGTCGCTGGCGCACAGCCGGATAGGTGGACAGGTGCTCCAGTTGCAGCAGGACATTGCTCTGCGAGACCCTGTCCTGCAGCGGGCGATCGCTCGTTGCCCCGGACTGTTGTTGCGCCATGGCGAGCGCGGGTCGCGCGTGATCGAGCCATTTCTTCAGATTGGGTGCGTCGTCGAGGGCGGCGCCGGTTACAACGGCGCGCAGGGCGCCGCAATTCGAATGGCCGCACACGACGATGTTTTTCACCGCGAGGACAGAAACGGCATATTCGATGGCACTGGCCTCGGACAGGTCGCCCGACGACGTGCCGTCTGCCTTTGCCGGCGGGATGAGATTGCCGACATTGCGCATGGTAAAAAGCTCGCCCGGTTCGGCC
>Ga0308309_10000243_pt1 | contig 39068 bp, 35 predicted proteins | sample HubBroMetageWFT5_FD_192491 | JGI IMG/M metagenome (GOLD analysis project Ga0308309, IMG submission 192491) | Warmed and freeze-thawed soil microbial communities from the Hubbard Brook experimental Forest, New Hampshire - Hubbard Brook CCASE Soil... | ecosystem: Environmental > Terrestrial >...
TCAACCATCGGGTTCTGGCCGAGTCGTTCCTGCGCAAGGGCGAACGGCTAGACGAAGTTCATTTCTTCACCGCCGTGCTGCGCTGGGACCATGCGAAGCAGAAACGTCACGTCAACTATCTGGCTGCACTTCGCGCGGTTGACGTGCGCGTGCATGAATCACGATTCACAAAAATAGACCGAAAGTGTCGGGCGTTCGGCAACACCTGTGCCTTCCATGAGAAGAAACAGACGGACGTTGGCATAGCGGTGAAGATGGTCACTGATGCTCTCTTGGGAAAGGTCGATCGACTGGTATTGCTCACCGCTGATAGTGATCAAATTCCGACTGCCAAGTTCCTTAATACGCTGCCCAACATAGCGTTGACGCTGATCTATCCGCCCAACCGTGGACCGCTGGCTCGCCATCTGGGAAAGGAGATACAGGACAGACACGAATTGACGGCCGGTCGTTTGCAAACCTGCGTGTTCCCGCGCACCGTTAAGGACGGGAATGGCAAAGCCGTAGCCTTCCGGCCCGCTCTTTACGAAGCCAGCCCCTAGTACCACCCACCAGAGTCAAAATCTGACTCGCCAGAGCGTTTTAGCCGGTCGGGAGTCACCCACCTACTAGCCGAGGGCTAAATCGATTCCACGGGCAGAAAAACGGCCCTGGCGGTGATGCTGGGTGTAGGCTTCCTGGCTGGCACCTCGACGGCAAACTGACCGTACGGTCTCAACTTTTCGACCGCAAGCTGCCCGAAGCGCGCACCAGTTGGTGCAAGCAACGCAGGAGCGAATGTCATGACTTTACCCAACGCAAAAATCTTGGAAACCACTGTAGTGCCCAGTGCTGACGGCTTCGTCGTTCGGCTTCAAATCTCTGACGGATCGCTCGATCCCGCATCTGGTACCATCCGTCTAACTCTCTCCGTTCCCCTTCCGGCATCTCGTTTGCCGATGTTGGCGGAAATTGAACGAGACGCGATAGACCTTGCTCATAGTGTTCTCGCTGCACTTCTTCGGCAAAAGAAGGACGAGATGGGTTCGGGGCGCCGATAGGGTTCATGCGCTTTTCTCTGTGCTATAAGGAACGTCCGCCATCAGGTCTCCTCGGCATTTACTCGACAGGCGATGCGGGCCAAACTCACGCGGGCGCGTCCTGTTGGGCCGGGGGTGCGGGCACGGCCTGAATAGCGGCCTGAATGGCAGGAGCCAGCAGGGCGACACGCCGGTGTTGCTGGAACCCCGGTCACTCACTACATAGCCCTTTCATGAACAGATATTCGCGCCGCGCTGCTGCCTTGGTTGGCCCCACGTTCATGCACTGGGCCTTTGGTCTGGTTGGCTTCGTACTGGCGGAATGGTTGCTGTGGTCGTCATGGCATGGCGGTGGCATGCCGCCCGCGTCCCATGCGGAGCAATTTTGGGCCGGTCTGATCGGAGCTGCTGCGTTCGGCTGGGGATGGGAGTGCATCACGCGGCTATTTCCCCTGCTCAAGGGCCGTGTGCCCAGCAAGCCCTCCGAACACGGGGCCGGGGAGTAGAGCCTTCGACGGGTTGCGATAGCGCGCGAGCAAAAGCTGTCGCGTGACTGGATTGTTCATCCCTGCATCAAAGACATACGGCAGAGAAGCGCCGGCTGCGGCGGTGACTGCCTGAGAAGGCGTAAGCGCCCCGAAGTGATGCGCGGCAGCGATCGAGCCGAATACTCCAGTCGCCGCATGGCGTGAGGCGGTGCCGCTGTTGGGCACCTTGTCGCCAACCATTGCCGCGCCGTACTGGCCCAGGCGTTCAAGATCCGGGTTGCCCTTCGTCTCGGCCGCAAAGCGCGCGGTCGGGATGTTGCCGAGTGCGGTGCTGGGGTTGTTCGCGCTGCCCACGGCGTTCTTGATCGCCATGAGGTTCCGGTACTGGCGCCGAACCTCTCTGAAATCACCAGCAACATCTTTCGGCAATGAGCGCTCTGCCATGCCGTCGAGCGCGTTGATCATGCCGCCGATCGCCTGCTTGTCGGTGCCGCTGGCGCCGTCGAGCATCTTGCTTAGCTTGCTGCGGATATTCTGATAGGTGCGCCCGTTGATCTCAACGGTATTGGGCTGCGGGTTAGGCTTTGGCTGCTCGCCAAGATACGGCCCGACATCGGTCGAAGGATATTTGTCGGCCGAGGGAGCGCCGGGCCGTGGGGGCGCCGCGGACTTTAGCGCATCGGCGGCCGAAGCCAATTCGTCGAGCTGCGCCCTGATGTCCTTCGGCATCTGCGATTCTAGCTGATCGCTGAAATTGGCCTTAGCCTCGCGCAAGTCGGCTCCAAATTGCTGGTCAACCTTCAGTGTGTTGTCCCTGGTCAGGTTTTCGAAACGAGCGCCCAAGCGATTGGTCGCCGCCTCGGTCACGTTCGGGGTCGCCGCCGTCTCGCCATAGACGCCAGCCGACTCCAAAGCCTTGCGCTGATAGGCGTTGCGGTTCGCCGCTTCGGTCTTGGCTGCACGCTGGCCCAGGAACGGGATGGGCGCCTTGTCCATCGCGCTCTCGAACGTCTGCAGCTTGTTACTGCCAGTTATCTTGCCAGCCGTGTTCTTGCCGCCGATGTCATTGCCGTACTGCAGCAGGGCACGGCGTTCCAGCTCTTGCGTCGTGTCGGCAGCGGCAGAGCTTAGAGCTCGCTGGCCCATGTGAACCAAGCCGCCCAAGGCGAAGGGTACGGCCATGCCGACGTATTTGTTGCCGGTTTCATCGCCTGCGACGTTGCCAGCGGCAGACAAGGCCGTCTGGGTGAGAGGTTGAGTAGTAGCGCCCTCGCGTATCGCGGTTCCGGTGCGGCCCGCGAGATTGCCGAAGCGTTGGGCGATGGTGGGCGCAGCTCGCGGGATCTGGGAAGCCACGGCAGCAGCCCGAGCGGGGCCGCTGAAAGGAATGGCGAGCGCGGCAGTATCGCCGGCAGCGGTGCCGATGTGGCCCGCGATGCGCTCGGCGCGATTCTCCGGAGGCGAATAGCCCGGCGTCTGTCCGCTCGGCCGAACAATCTCACTCGGGAGCGGCGTGCCTTCAGGAACGAGACCGGCAAACTTTGCCACTCGCCCGGAGAGATCCGGCAATGCCATCGCGCCCCGGTAAAGCGCTTCGTTGGCGCCCTGCCCGAATTGGCCGACAAGGCGTCCTGCGCGATCGGGTAGCGAGCGATCGACATAATCCGGCAGTGCGCTCCAATCGCCGCCCTGGTCGGGATGGTCCGGGAAAATATCCCATTGGCTCGGCTGGCGATCGGCGGCGGGTGGTGCGGCAGGCGAGGCCATTCGCGGATCGCGTTCCACTGCCAGGCGCCCCGCTGCGGCGGAAGTCGGATCGGCCGCCGCCTCTCGTGCATCCCAATGGGCCGCCAGCGTCGGCGCGAGCTGCCGAATCTCGCCCAACATGTCATCGGGGATTTTGGCGGGGTCATAGCCAGCCGTTACCAGCGCCCTGTAGTGCTGGTCACTGAGGCCGGTTAGATCGATCTCGTGGTTGGGTGCGTCGCTCATGGCCGCACCTTTGTTCGACCATCCGGAGTCCTAAAGACTGTGCCACTCGGCAATTTCATCGCTTCGGCTGGAGTCGTGGGCTGCGGCAGCTGTGACTGTTGCGGCGCCCCCTGCTGCGAAGCTGGGCCAGGTGCGGGCGCCGATGCCTGCCGGCCCAATTCGTCGAGCGCGTCTCGCGCCTCGGGCTGTACGTAGGTCCGCCACGTCCTTTCCGGAATGTGGTGGCGTGCACTCGCCTGGTACTGCAGGAAGCTGGTGCGGGCCGACAGAGCCTTCGCCCATTCATTCAGAACACCGATGTTCTGCGCGTCCGACTGCTGAGTGCCGATCTTCGATAGCGCGGACTCGACGGTGGATTCGCCCAAGGCGCCAGCGCCGTGCACCGCGCGGGCAACCTCGGTCGCCAAGAACTCCTGCATCGCCTTGGCGCTGGTGATTTCCGGGTGGCCGAGGTGTTCCGCGATGTAGTTGTGCACTTCGCTGATAAGCTGCGTATTGCCGTTCTGAACGCCCTGCATGAGTTTCCGGTACTGCAGCATGTGTTGAGGGGCGACGTTGAGCGACGACAACATCTGCAGGCCCTGCCCGTGAGACAGGTTTTCCTCGAATGCCTTCCGCGAAGGGCCGTTGGTCGTGCTGAAATCCGGGTCGACGCGCTTCGCCAACGCCAGCAGATCCATGCGGCTGCCGGCGGCGGCGGCGCGCTGCGGCAAGTCTTGAATGCTGATCGAGCCGTCGAGCAGCCCGGACAAGATTGATTGTTCCGATGGCGGCAGCTTTTCCATCAGCGCAGGGCCGCGGAGCTTTAGCAGCTCGATCGGGATTCCGCCCGTTGCCTTGTCGAGTAGTTCGCCGGCTTCCTTCGTATCACCACGGCCAACGGCCGAGTTGAACGCCGCTTGCGTCTGCTTCGGCAGCGTCCGCACAAATTCCTGAATGTCGGGCTCTTTGTAGGGCGCGGTGGACTCGGCGTAGTGCTTTTCAGCGTCGGTCTTGGCGCCGGCAGCAGCCACGACCGACTGATTGATAGAGCCGTCCGGGTTAATCGGGGATACCGCCTGCTCGCGCTGTTCCTTCGTGCCTGCCAGTTGCGCGTTGTAGATCTTCATGGCGGCGTCGAATTGCGCCTGTTCGCCCTTCGATAACATCTCCGCGCTCTTGGCGAACGGGCCGCCCAACATGGTCAGGCCCATGAACTTTGCGGGGTTCGGCGGGTTGATCGGAAGACGCGGCAGCGCGACCGGCTGCGGCGGTTGCTGCGGAGTGCCAGGCTGCGGACCGGCCTGCGCGAGCTGCACGGGCTGTCCCTGCGGCGGTGCGGCCTGCGGGTCTCCGGCCATGGGAGGACCGCCGTTGCCTTGCGCGACGTTGCCCGGATAGCCCTGCGCCAGTGCGGACGAATACAGGAGACGGTTCTGATAGCCGTTACCAGCGGTCGGATTGGCGGGCGTATATCCGGCCGGCCGGAAGAAGTGCATCATGGCCGTGGTCGCGTCTGCCGGCGTCTTGGCCGTCTGCAGTTGCGCAAAGGCGCGCTGCGCGCCCATGTCGCCGCCTTTCATCTCGGTCATCACATAGTCGAGCTGCGTCTGTGGATCAGTTGGCGGCTTGCCTTGTGCGTCCGCGAACTTGGTGAGGCCCGCGTAACGCTCGGGGTCCCACTGCGCCATCCCTGTGGATTTTCCGCCGTCGCCCTTGGCCGCCGGATTGAATTTCGACTCCTGATAAAGACCACCCACCACACCCGACGCCGCAACGGGCGTAAGGCCGTACTTCTTCACCAAATAATCGACCTGCGGCTGCCCAGCCGTCTGCAGGTCAGGCGCTGGCGGTGTAGCCGTGCCGTCCTGCGGCGCCGGTGTCGCCTGCTGCGGAGGCTGCCCAGGGCCGTAGGGATTATATGCGCCGCCGCCGGCAGCCTTCCGCATCAGCCTTACGGCTTCGGGGTAAGCCTCTGCCTGCGCCTGCAGCATCCGCATCTGAGCGGCCTGCGTGCCAAGCTTCATGTAACGATCGGCCGAGCCCTGTACGCCCTGAGCTGCGCCCCCGGCCAGCGAGCCGAACATCGTTCCGATATTGGTTGGCGTGGTCGAGGGAGCGGAAGCGGCAATCAGGCTAAGGCCGGCATTGGTCAAAGCATCGTAGGCGGCATGGCGGCGAAACTCGGGGTCATTCAGCAGCGACGTGGGCGAGAACATGCCCCAGGCGCCGCCTTGCGGTGCATAAACGGACTGTGGCGCGTAAGCCTGCGGAGCGCCGTTCTGTGCCGCGTTGGCATCCCATGTGCCGCTGTCGGTCGTATCGAAGGGCCACGGCATTTAGTGAACCCTTTCGCTAGGCATCGGCAGCGGCGGCGTCTTCTCGATCACTCGCCAGTAAGTCGTGATGGGTTTTCCGAGTAGCGGATGCATCCCAGGAGGCCCGATCACAACAAAGGTCGTGGCGCCCAGATCTTCGCCCCATTCCTCGATCGTCACGGCGAGCTGCGGTGACCAGTTAGCGGCGTAGTCTGTGATGAGGAATTGAATCGCCAGGCCACGCGGGGGCGCCTGCATGACTGCTTCCGAAATCGCAGCGCCAACAATTTTGCCGTTCTGTCGGGCAGTCCACAGTTGGATGCGGGCGCCCTCACACAAGCGCCGGCACTCGTCGAGAGTCATGGGAAAGTATTCGTCGAGAGCACGCCCAAGGTCGGGCGCAATCTCGGCCCATACGGTGCCGATTAGGGACGGCTCGACGCAAGCAACGTCGATCGAACCCAGAGCTGGCGCGGAAGCGGCATCAGTAGTTGTGAAAGCCATCGGACGGTTGCGAGTTAAACGGGGCCATCAAATCGGGTCTTGTTCCCGCTTGATGCCTCCGGATTCGCCGGAGGTCGTAAACCCGTCTTGTCGCCCGGTCTCGGCGTGTGGAGATATTGGCACAGGTTGGGCGATTGCCGCAACAACCATCCTCGGCCGTCGAGCTGCGCCAGCCTCGCGGCGGCGCAATTCATCCTCTGCGCGGAGCGCTCGTGACTTCCACTTGTTCACCATGGCGTGAAACTTTGGATAAGGGACGTACCCGGGCGGCGGTGGATTGCGTGGCGGGTTCATTCGGCCGCCTCGATCGAGAGCCACATCGAAGGCGCATAGGCCGCAGCGCAGCCGTGAGGCTGTACCAGCACGAGCGCACCATGCTCGACGCGAAAGCCACGCGCCTCGATCGTCCGGACTGTGTTGTCGGCCATCGTGATGCGCCAGCGCTTGATCGCGGGCAGTTCTGCGGTGTCGGTCATCGCAGCTCCCCGCGTTTCCGCATGTTCTGGAGCTGGCCAAGGCGCGAGCGCTGTTCTTTCAGCAGCAGGGCGCCCAAGTGTTGCGCAAGCCCTTCGGGAACTTGTTCGCCCTTGTGCAGATGTCGGGCAATCTTCCGCTGGATGTTGGCAACGTGCTTGCCGTGTTGGGACTTGCTCACGACAGGCCCTCAAATGACCTATCGATTCCGATAGGTAATCCTTTATCACCTCTCCCCCTCTCATACGGGGAGATAGGCGAGCCTAGATTCCAGCGGTAGAGCGCGGGAACGCCCTTGCGGGGAAACCGCACGCACTTGATGGCGCCCATGTCCAAAAGCGCCCTACGAGCCTTGGGGACGAAGCGTTGCGGCCATCCCCTTGCCGGCCCCAGGCCATCGGCCACCATGAATTCGGCGTTGGGGCCATTCTCGGTCGCCAAGTATGAGAACAGCGCCCACACTTCGACGTTGGCTATCAGCCTTTTGTAAAGCGGCGATTCGACGATGTGGCGCATGACCTGCTTTCTGCCGCCTTGGAATTTGAAAACGCTGTTCGCGGTTTTCACAATTTCAGCTTCCGGCATCGGCTCGACGCATTTGCTGTCAGACCAGGTGCGCGCGGCGTCTATGAGCTGGTCGAGGTCATCGCAGTAGCCAACAATCTGCCGGCAATAACGAAAGAGCTGCGCATTGCGCTGGCCGATCGGCACGCGCGGCCCCGCCGGCACCCGTTCGACATCTCGAGGTTTTTGGATAGCGCCCCTACGGATCTTCGGCAGGTTCGGGATGACTGGTAAACCACCCCGCAGCCACGCATATCCGCCGCCTGCCGGCTTTGTCGAGGGAGGGGCGATGCACAAGCCGCCGCCCAGCTCGTCGATCGGGTGCCTTTCGTCGGGCTTGATTTCGCGGCCCTCGCCATCGTGGCGGTAGTACAGATGCCGCCCACCGCTCGGCGTCTGTACGATGGCGCCCGTGTCGCCATATTTCGTAAGCGCGTGCTGCAGCTCGGCGTCTGCCGGGCTGTCGATGTCGATCACGGTCAAGCCGTTGAGCGCGCCGCACAGGAAGCCCAGGTTGGCGGCGGCAAACCGTGGCTTGGCGGCGAGACTCATTGCTGCTGGTCGCCTGAATGTCTCGGGCCGTTTGACCATCGTTTTTTTGCCGTCCGGATAGACCGGCAACGGCACGATGCCGGCAGCAGCCCAGGCGGGCGCCGCGTCTGCGAAGGCGGCCATCATCCTACCCCTCGCTTGACGATGGTCGGTCGTGCCGTTGGATGGGCTGGAGCTGGCAGGGCTAGACGTGGTTCGCGTTCCTGCTGCTGCCGTTCAGTCGGGGTTTCCGCTTGGATATCGGCAATGATTTCGCGGCCGATCTTGGCAGCGTCGAGGATGGCGGCGGCCATGCGTTCGGCCGAGTCGATCGGCACGACAACAACCTGGTCGTCGTCGGACATGCTGTCCTCTTGCTTTAGGACCACATCGCCCCTGTCATTCGGATAGCACGCAATGTCGCCGTAGGAGTGCGCCACGATGGACGCCCGGTTGTCGCGCCACCAATCGTATTTGCAGCTCATTGGCCGCCCCCAACTCGGGAGACGTTGGAGTGCAAAAGGTACCTTGCGTGATGTCCGGAGAATTCGCCGCCGTGCAGTTCCGTGATGGTCTCAATGTTGAGGCCGTACACGGTGCGCAGTTTCCAGACGTAGTGCGACCATCTCGGGCCGATTTGTTCAAGCGGCGTGCAGCCCTCGGGGCCAGCAGCGATCAATTCAGACAATGCCCAGGCATCGCGGCCACGCACAACGATGGTGCGAACGTCCTCCCCGTCGAGGACAGTGAAGGTAGTAGGCTTGCCGCGCGTGCGGGGCGTCGTCGAGCTGGGCGACCGTGCCGGGGCCGTGAAAAGGTCCGGGGTCATCGCCGCGCCTCCGCAAGAGAGGCGGCTATCAACTCGGCAACAGCGAGTGCCAGGGCGGCGGTCGTGGTGTATTTCCGTTCGATCTGGCGAGCTGCCAGCATCAGGGCGGAATGGTCAGGCAGCCGACTGGCTGCAGGCGCCCTATTGCGAGTGCTATGGTCATTCGGTAGATTGATCACGTGCTCGGTTTCCTTTGGTCGGGAGATTTGGGCAGGTCATTCGGAGCGGCGGCGCGGGCATGCGTCGCCGTTTCGCGTTTCAGGCAGCCGCCTTCACGTCCGGCAAGCTGTCGAAGTAGGCGCGGGCCGCCTCGGCGGTGATGATCATTTTCGCGCCGCGGCGCTTGGCCTTCAGGTTGCCTGCCCTGATTTCGGCATAGACGGTCGTGCGTCCCATATCGGCACGCTCGGCAAAGCCGTTGATGCTGTAGGCCAGTCGATCGGCTTCAGGCTTTGCAGTGGTGGCGTTGTCCTGCATCGGCTGTAGGGTCCTTTGTGCTCTGTGCTGCGGTGTGCAGCGGTGCACGAAAGGTAGAACCCAAGCCTCGGGCGGCCTTCATTCTGGCTCTTGGCCTAACTTGGCCCGGCCAGATTGAGCCAAGAAAATTTCAGCGGGTTAGTCGGTCGCGCTGGGCTTTCTGCCTCGTTCGCAGCTCGGCGGCCTTTCGCCCCCGGCTGCCGCCCTGCTTCCAATTCCAAGGCGCTTCGGCGGCGCGCGCCTCCCGCACCAGCGGGTTTAGGCCGCCCATCTTGAAGTATTTCCGCGCGGCCTTCTGGTCATCTTCGCGGGACGGTGGCGGCTTCTGCGCATCATGCTTTTCCACCCGCTCCAGCCGATACCACTCCCGCATGCATTCAAGGTCGGGCTTCTTGGGCTCGGCCTTCGGTGCTTCGGCTGCTCGCTCCGCTGGTGATGCCAGCGGCGGCGCAGCCCCCGGCGCCCATACTCGCATGACTTCGGCGCTCGGCACCCTCAACTTGCTCCACCAGCGGCCGCTATCGTCTGCTGGATAAGCACACCATGAACCGCGTAGTTCACTGTACTTTAGTGTGCAGCCAAGGTTCCAGGCGGAAGGCGGGATCTGCGCTGGTGCGCCCTTGTCGTACAGAAGCCCGAACACAGTAAGGGCGGCACGTTCAAAAAGCCCCGGCAGCGCTTCGCACACATCGAGCCGCGTCGGCAGCTCAGCTTGATTGATGGCGAACCACAACGCCACATGCGCCCCGTAGGCGTCGCTCAAAAACAGGGTGGCGTCTAAGTGATGCGCGCCCTCCAGCTCATAGTCTGCGCCCTTCTGACCATAGTCGCTGCTTAGGGCATCAACCGCCGCATGGTGTCGCGTCGTCGCCCAAATGCAGACTTCGGGAATGGTCCAAAGCCCTTTGGGGCCACGCTGAACGGGTAACGGCCTACTATCTTCGGGCGCAGCATCGTCGGCAGCCCGCGGATGGTAGGAGGGCCGGCGTGGCTTTGCGTCAGGGTCGTTCATGGGCACGTCCGCAATCGGCATCCGCAATGAAGAAGAGTTGACGCGGCGGACCTGCTTGCGGTCAGGCTTTCGGGCCGTCGCCCTAGCCGCGCCAATTCGGATTCAACGCCAGTCATCGGCGGCCCGCAACTCGCGCCCGCTTGCCGATCGGCACAACCTTTGCGCCCGGTGGCGTGCAGAGGAACCGCGCCCACTGGTCCATCATGGCGCGTCGTTTCTGCAGCAGCTCGCCGCGCCTGTAAGCCGCTTCAACCTTGTCGTCGATGGTGTGGGCCAGGGCCATTTCTGACACTTCGCCCGGAAACGATGTCCGCTCGCTCGCCCAATCCTTGAACGTACTGCGGGCCGTGCCGTGCACCGTGGCGTTGCCGCCGCCGGCCGCTCGCAGCGCCTTGGTCATCGATGTCAACGAGATAGGCCGCCCTGCCCGGCCGCCGGGAAAAATGTAGCCGTTGCGATGTGTCCGCAGCTCAGCCAGGTCGTCGAGGATGCTCAGAGCCTCGGCGCACAACGGCGCGCGATGGTCCTTCTCAGCCTTCATCCGTGCCGCTGGCACGGTCCACAGGGTGCCCTGCCGGTCTATCTCGGGCCATCGGGCGTGGCTGCCCTCGCTGGGGCGAGCTGCAGTCAGGAAGACATAGCGGGCCGCCTTGGCGCCCATTCCGTCCGATGCCTTCAGCCGAGCATAGACGGCCGGAAGGTTGTCGATCGGCACGGCCGGATGGTGGCGGACCTTGCGAACCTTGGTCTTGCTCGGGAACACCTTGTCGAGATGCCCCCGCCAGCGGGCCGGATTCTCGCCCGTGCGATAGCCCCGGACCTTTGACCAATCTAGGACGCGCTCGATCCTGCCGCGCACCCTGGAGGCCGTCTCGGGCTTCTCATGCCAGATGGGATCTAGAACCTTGGTCACTTCGGGCGTATCGATCGCCGCCACGGACAGGCCGCCCATGACCGGGCTGGCATAGGTCGTCAGCGTGTTCCGCCACTGCTGCCGATGCTTGGGGTTACGCCACGTCTTTTCGTGCGCCGTGAGGAACTGTTCAACGGCCTGGTCCCAGGTCACGCCACGGGCTTCCCGTAGCCGCTGGGCGGCCCTGTCAGCGTCACGGGCCGCTATGGGGTCCTGCCCGGCTGCCACCAGCGCCCGCGCGTCTGTGGCCGCCCTACGGGCCGCTGCCAGCGTGACGGCAGGATACGGCCCTAGACCCATCTCCCGGCGCCGCCCGCTCAGCGCAAAGCGATAAACCCAGCTACGGGCGCCCGCGTCGGTGATCTGCAGATAGAGCCCGCCGCCATCGTGAAGGTAGCCCGGCGCCTTCGCGCGGGTGATGGCTCGGGCTGAGAGTTGTTGAAGGGCTCGCCGCAAGCGTACCCACCTTCCTACCCAGCATCGATGCCCCACCATGGGCGCACACTGGCGAACAGGCAAGACCAAAAGAGCTAGGCAGGATGGGGAATTTTAGAGATGCGGCGTTCAACGGCGAACAGGCCTGGACGGCGGTTCGGCGGACACCCCATCCGCCATTCTGCTTCGCGCTGCGCGCTACGCAGAACAAGCCCCGCAAATCGGTAGCGCGAAGCAGAATGCATACGCCACAACATTGCTCAGTTCTGTCAAGAGCCAGGCGTCATCGCCGAGCAGAATAATACTTGCGTACCGGCATGGAGGGCGCGGGAGAGCGTGCAGCGTCGACGCTCGCCCGCGATGCCAGCAAAATGCTGTCACCCTTTGCGGCGCCCGAGTCGCAGGTCGCCACCCACGTACAAACGTATTGTCGCCGGGCAGCGCACGGGCTAGCCCAATAACCATGAAGTTCGGCATTCACCATCCCTCCTGGGTCGACGGTCTCGATCCGGCCGAGGCGTTCGAGGCGGCGAAGGCGAAGGCGCAGTGGGCGGAAAATCACGGCTTCGTCTGGTTCTCGGTCCAGGACCACATGATCCAGACCCCCCTCGTGGGCGCGCCTGACGAGCCGCTCCTGGAAGGCTGGGTCGTCCTGGCGGGGCTGGCTGCTGTCACGAGCCGCATCCGTCTGGCAACCCTGGTCACGGCGGTCGGTTATCGCAATCCTGCGCATCTCGCCAAGATCGCGGCGAGCGTCGATTTGATCAGCCGGGGACGACTGACGCTCGGCATCGGCGCCGGCTTTTTCGAGGATGAATACAAGCAATATGGCTGGGCGTTCCCACCGCGGCCGGCGACGCGAATCCGGCAGATGGAGGAAGCGATCCAGTTGATCCTGAAGCTGTGGACCGAGCCGCGGACGACTTTCCACGGCCGGTATTTCCATGTCGAGGACGCGATCCTCGAGCCGAAGCCAGTACAAAAGCCGCGTCCGCCGGTGATGATCGCCGGCGGTGGCGAACAAATGACGCTGCGCGCGGTCGCTCGCCTGGCCGACGCCTGCAATCTGGTCCGTGGCGACATCGCGGAGGCACGAAACAAGCTGGCCGTGCTGCGCAGCCATTGCGACGCGGTGGGTCGCGACTATGACGCGATCGAAAAGACCCATGTCCAGCGCTGGCTCCTTGCCCGCGACGCGGCCGCGGTGGCGGCGAAGCGCGAGCGGCAGGCGGCCCTCGCACCGTTGAGCGGCTTTGCCGGCACCGTGTCCGAGGCCATCGATCTGATGGGGCAATACCGGGACGCCGGCGTCGACCTGCTGATCCAGAGCGACGGTCGGAACGACGTCGAGACTCGCGAACTCTTCGTCTCGGATGTCATGCCTCACTTTGCCTGACCGAGGATGAAGGATGGTTGCCAGCGACAGCTTTGCCGAGTTCCTGCGCGAACAGCTCGCGCCGCTCGGCCGCGTCACGATGCGGCGCATGTTCGGCAAGACCGGCGTGTTCTGCGACGGGCTGATGTTCGGGATGGTGACTGACAACATGCTCTATCTCCGGGTTGATGACCACAACCGGGAGGCCTTCAAGGAAGCCCAGTCCTCTCCGCCCCTCAGCTACGAGAAGAAGGGCTCCGCCATAGACCTCTCCTTTTGGCGTGCGCCGGAGCGGCTGTTCGACGAACCCGATGAGCTTGCCACGTGGGCGCGATTAGCGCTGGCGGCGGCGCGTCGGGTCGCGGCGAAGAGAAAACGGACGGCGCCAAAGCGCACCCCATCCGCCAGAAGGTTCAAATAGGGAGCCACATAGACCAAGTCGGTTTGCCTGGGCTCAAGAGACAACGGCGGGACCCGAAGGCCCCGCCGTCGTCTCGAAGTGCTTGTGCCGCTGCTGCTAGCGGACGACCGTGACCTTGATGGCGGTTTGGATACTGAACACCGTCGTCACGGGGTCACCGGGGGCAAGGGTCAATCGCCGTTCTGCATAGCAAGCTTGATACTTGAAATGCGAGGCAGTCGCGATTCGACGCGACGGTATTCGGGAGGCGAAAACGATCCCGCTTCAAGCCTACGGCTTCTGAGTCGCGCTGAATCGCTTGTAGAGGAGCTCGGTGATGGCCATCAGGGCGTCGTTCGCCTTCGGCCCGCTGATATTGGTCATCGTCACCACGCCGAGTTCCTGCTTGGGCTGCAGCACGATGTAGGCGAGGTTCTTGTTGTTCGAGCCGCCGTGGAACACCAGCGGCTCCGGCGCAAACGGCAAGGAAACCGTTCCCCATCCCAGGCCATAGCCGCCCGACGACGGCGTGCCGACCGGCGCGTCCGGTTTCGGCGGCATGTCGACCACCTTAGTCTGCAGCTTGGCTATCGTCTCGGGCTTGGCGAGCGGCGGCCCGTAGCGGCCCTCGGCGGCATTCCATGCCGCCCATGTCGCGAAGTCGAGGACGGACATGTGCGCCAGACCGGCGGGCCCGATCACCAGCGGATTGTCGCCCCACGGACCGGCCAGGAAAGCCTGTAGCTTGCCGTCCTTGTCGGGCGCATGACCGAGCGGCGCATCGACCCTGCCGAGCGACGACTGCGCCCCGAAGCCGGCCGAGCTGAGCTTCAAGGGATCGAATATCCGGGCGACGACCAGCTCTTCCCAGGTTTTGCCCGTGACCCTCTCCATCATCGCGCCGGCCAGCGTGTAGCCCAGGTTGGAATATTCGAAACGCTCGCCGGGCTGGGCGTGCAGCGCCAGAGGCAGCAGGCGCGTGACGAGCGTGTAGCGCATGCCGTCGAGGTTGACGGCCTCGTCGGTCACCGAGGAGGAGATCAGCGGAACATGCTCCATGCTGTCGCCGGCAATGCCGCTGGTGTGCGACAGCAGCTGCTCGAGCGTGATGTCCTTCACGCCCTTGCTCATCTTGTCGACCAGTTCCGGGTAGATCTCGCCCACGGTCGTGGTCCAGCGCAGCTTGCCCTCCTCGACCAGAATGCCCGCCAGCAGCGATGTCATCGCCTTGGTGTCGGAGCCGATGTGGAACCTGTCGTTGATCGTGACCGGCGTGTCGGTGCCGAGCCGCCGCGTGCCGACCGCGCCGGCCGCGATGATCTTGCCGTTCTTCGCCACAGCCGCGGCGACGGCCGGCAATTCAAAGCGAAGGAGATAGGGAAGAAGGTCGCTATCCAGGGAGACGGTGTTGGCTGGAGCCTGTGCCATCGATGGCGCCGCCCACAGTACCGCCGACGCCGCCACCATGGCGGCGAGAGACCAGGCGCGCGCAGCGCCCGTGAGGAAGCCCGCTTCCATCCGACTTGCGCCCATCGCCGATACTCCGCGTAAAACGCCTCCCCGGACAACGCCGCCTCTTACCACGCCGGCGCGGCGCCTAGGAAACCAAGACGTACCAGCCTTCCACGAAGAGGCTGTCGCCACCGGTTCCTGCCTTGACGCGGATCTTCTTGCCGGAAACGTCGACCGAGGTACCTGGGCTCACCTGGATCGTCCGCTTGGCGCCGTCGACCTCAACGATCATTGCGTTGCCGGGTTCTTCTGCATCGGCCGGGATGCCGTTGTAGAGGCGATAGAGGCTGGGCTTGTCCCGGCCCTCGAAGATCGTCTGCCAATGGCTTCGGCTGGCGCCGATGCGCCCAACCGGCACCTGGATGCCGACGGCATCGCCGGGAACGCGCATCGCCGGTCGCGCGCTGCGGAATCTTTGCCCTTGCTTTGCCACGCCCGCCTTCATCGGTGAATGGCAAGTAGTTGCATGGAAGCTATCGACGACGCCAGCTTGAACTCTTCACTTCGATTGCTTTTTCAGATTTCCCGCAGCGACGCAAAACGAATAGGCTTGGCCATGCAAACTCTCACCACCGCCCAAGCCGTCGTCTCGATGCTGGAAGTGAACGGCATCGACACGATCTTCTGCCTGCCCGGCGTCCAGAACGATCCGTTCTTCGACGCCCTCTACGACCGCACCAACGCCATCCGGCCGATCCATGCCCGGCACGAGCAGGCCTGCGCCTACATGGCGCTGGGCTACGCCATGGCGAGCGGCGCGCCGTCGGCCTACGTCGTGGTACCGGGTCCGGGCTTCCTCAACACCACGGCGGCGCTGTCGACGGCCTACGCGGTGAACGCGCCGGTGCTGGCACTTACCGGCCAGATCCAGCAGGCCATGATCGGCCGCAATGTCGGGCTGCTGCACGAGCTGCCCGACCAGCTCGCGATCATGCGCGGCCTCACCAAGTGGGCCGATCGCATCCATGCGCCGGCCGAGGCGCCCGGCCTTTTAAACGAAGCGTTCCGCCGCCTGCTGTCGGGCCGCCGCCGCCCGGTCGGGCTGGAATGCGCCATGGATACCTGGGCGCGCAAGGCGCCGGTCGAGATGATCAGCACACCGGCCGAGGCCGATCCCTGCCCGGTCGACGAAGACGCCGTCGAACGCGCCGCCAAGCTTTTGGGCGGCGCGCACCGTCCGCTGATCGTGGTCGGTGGCGGCGCGCAAGGCGCGGGCGAGCATGTGCAGGCGATCGCCGAGATGCTCGACGCGCCGGTCCTGACGGGCCGCATGGGTCAGGGCGTTTTGGACGGCCGGCACAAGCTCTCGGTCACCATGCCGGCCGGCTACCGCTTCTGGGGCGAGGCCGACGTCGTGTTGGCCGTCGGCACGCGCCTGCAGCCGCAGCAGCAGAACTGGGGCATGGACGATGCGCTGAAGATCATCCGCATCGACGTCGACAGCGAGGAGCTCGACCGCCAGCGCCGGCCGGAAATCGGCATCGTGGGCGACGCGACCGCGACCCTCAGGGCACTGGCCGCCAGACTCGGCAAGCACGCCGCCAAGCGCAACGGGCGCGCCGAGGAAGTGGCCGAGACCAAGGCGGCGGCGATGAAGATCGTGCGCGATAAGCTCGCTCCGCAAATCACCTATCTCGATGCCATCCGCAAGGCGCTGCCCGAGGATGGCATCCTGGTCGATGAGCTGACGCAGATGGGCTACGTCGCCCGCCTCGCCTATCCGACCTACAAGCCGCGCACCTTCCTGTCGCCGGGCTACCAGGGCACCTTGGGCTGGGGCTACGCCACGTCGCTCGGCGTAAAAGTCGCCAAGCCCGACAGGCCGGTGGTGTCGATCAGTGGCGACGGCGGCTTCCTGTTCACCGCCATGGAGATGGCGACGGCGGCGCAGCACGGCATCGGCGTCGTCGCGGTCGTGTTCAGCGACGGCGCCTACGGCAACGTCAAGCGCATCCAACAGCAAGCCTTCAACAACCGCACCATCGCCAGCGACCTGCGCAATCCGGATTTCGTCAAGCTGGCCGAGAGCTTCGGCATCGCGGCGGAACGGGTGAAGTCGCCGGCGGAACTCGGCGCCGCAATCTCGCGCAGCATCGCGCGGGGTGGCCCGATGCTGATCGACTGCCCGGTCGGCGAGCTTCCCGACCCATGGTCGATCGTCCAGGTGCCGAGAAACAGACCGCGCAAGGCTTGATCGTGTCTTGCCGGACCGCGGGCCTCCAGGCCCGCCTCATGATTCATGAGCGGGCCTGGAGGCCCGCGGTCCGGCAAGACGCCTAAGCCAAGTAAGTCCTGATCACGTCCGGATCGGGATCGCGGCCCAGGCCTGGACCGGTCGGCACCACGAACTTGCCCTTCACCGGCGTCACCAACTCGCCGTAGAGGCTCGCTTCGAGGTCCATGTGATAGCGCTCGATCATGCCATCCGGCGAGCCGCGCGCCGCCATCAGTTGCAGGGTGGCGAGAAAGCCCGGGCCGAAATACGGCGAGTGTGGCATCAAGCTGACGCCGGCGGCATCGGCCAGGGTCGCGACCTTCAGAAATTCCGTGACGCCGCCCAGCTTGGTGACGCTGGGTTGGGCATAATCGACGGCTTGGGCGGCGAACATGTCGCGAAACTGGAAGGACGTGCAGTTGTTCTCGCCCGCCGCCATCGGCACGCCCGTGCCGGCGCGCAGCCGGGCGATCGCGGCAAAATCCTCGGGCGGGAAGATCGGTTCCTCGAGCCAATGGAGATTGTACGGGCGAAGCTTCAGGGTCATGTGGCGCGCCTGCTCGGGCGTCCACGGGCAGTTGGTGTCGACCATGATCGCCACGCCGTCGCCCACCGCGAGCCGCGCCGCACGCACCTCGGCCTCCTCGGTCTCGTGCAGCTTGATGTGACGATAGCCCTGGTCGAGCGCCTGCTTGGCCCGCGCCGCCACTTTCTCGGGGTCGCGGTATTTCAGCAGGCTGGCATAGGCCGGCAGGCTGTCGCGGCCGGCGCCGCCCAGCAGGCGGTGCAGCGGCAGGTTGGCCGCCTTGCCGGCGATGTCCCATAGCGCGATATCGAGCCCCGACAGGGCGAAGATCGTGATGCCGTAGCGGCCGAACAGGTGCAGCTTCTGCTGCAGGTCGTAACTGAGCTCCGCGATGTCGCGCGCATCCTGGCCGATCGCGATTGGTGCGACCATGTTGTGCAGGGCCGCGCGCACGGCATCGGTGCAGGCATAGCAGAACGCTTCGCCCCAGCCGACGATGCCCGTCTCCGTCTCGACCCGCACCAGCAGGATGTTGTTTGTCGTCCAGGTGCGCAGGCCCTCGCCCTGGTGACTGCCGCCGAAGGTGTACGGCACCTTGATCGAATGGCTGTCGATGCGCGCGATCTTCACTCGATCTTTCCCTTCTTGCGGATGTCGGCCAGCAGGCTCTCGGCGTGCGTCCGGTTGGCGAGGCGCTTGGAGGTGAAGCGCAGATCGCCAGCCGGCGCCAACGCCAGTAAGTGCCCGGCCAATGGCGGCGGCAATGGCGGCGGCGTCCTGTCGCCTTCCGGCATCTCGACTTCGGCCTGGGCAAAGTAGGTGCGGCCCTCGTCGGTCTTGAAGAAGTCGACATCCCAGTGAAACCGGCCGTCGGGCCAGGAGTAGCGCGCCTTCTGCAGCGTCTCGCGCCGTTGCGACCACAAGCGCTCGAAATCCGCCACGCTGATGTCGGTCTCGATCTCGACCACCTGGCCATCGACTTCGCGCTTGTAGGTGAAGACGTGGCGCTTCGTGCCATCGCCCTCGATGGCGCGGATGCGCAGCCCCGACACGTCGAGGTAGGCCTGTCGCAGCAGGCTCCTGGTCACGCCGGGCGCTTGCGCGAGCTGCTGCTCGAGCTTGCCGTCGTCCAGAAGCACAAACTTGCGTTCGTTTTCGATCGGCATGCTAGAATCGCCACCATGTCCGCCCAGACAATCGACGATCTGCCGACGCCCGTCCTCATTCTCGACCGGGCCATTCTCAATCGCAACCTCAAGCGCATGAGCGACCGCCTGCGCGACGCCGGAGTCATGCTGCGGCCGCACCTCAAGACGGCCAAGTCGATCGAGATCGGCCGCCGGGCGGTCGAAGGCCATGACGGCCGCATTACCGTCTCGACCCTGGCCGAGGCCCGTTATTTCGCCGATGGCGGCTTCAAGGACATCCTCTATGGCGTGGGCGTCGTGCCCGCGAAGCTGGTGGCGATCAGCGAGCTGCGCCGCCGCGGCGTCAACCTGCGGGTCGTGACGGACAATCTGGCGGTCGCCAACGCGATCGCTGCCGCGGCGGCGAATGGTGACACCTTCTCGGTGCTGATCGAGATCGACAGCGGCGGCGGACGCGCCGGGCTGCCTTACCCGGAGCTGCCCGGCCTGATCGACATTGCGCGCGTGCTGCATAAGGCGCCTTGTGTCGAGCTGGCGGGCGTCATGACCCATGCCGGCCATTCGTATCATGAGAGCACGCCCGACGGCATCGCCGCCGTCGCCGAGCAGGAGCGGCAGGCGATCGTCGGCGCCGCCGAGAAGCTGCGGGCCAACGGCATCCCCTGCTCCATCGTCTCGGCCGGCTCGACACCGACGGCGATGCACTCGCGCGACTTCACCGGCATCACCGAGATGCGACCCGGCGTCTATGTCTTCAACGACCTCGACCAGGCGTTCATCGGTTCGTGCGGCGCGGGCGATCTCGCACTCTCGGTGCTCGCCTCGGTGATCGGCCACTATCCCCATCGCAATCAGGTGCTGGTCGATGCCGGCGCCCTGGCGCTCTCCAAGGATATCAGCGCCCAGGAATTCAAGCCGCAGGTCGGCTACGGCACCATCGTCGATGCGCCGGCCCAGGACATGGCGGTGATCGCCTGCTCGCAGGAGCATGGCTTCGTCGGCGCCGAGGGGCCGATCCCCTTCGGCAACCTGCCGGTCGGCTCGCGGGTCCGCATTCTGCCCAACCACGCCTGCATCACTGCGGCCGCCTACGACCGTTACTACGTGGTCGACAGCGAGCTCGACGGTGGCAGGTCGGTCGTCGATGTGTATGACCGCATCAATGGTTGGTGACCTGTGGCGTTAAAGGTCCCTCGGGCTTCGCCCTCGGGATGACAGGGTGTGTTGACCCAAAGCACCTGTCATCCCGAGTCGCGCGGATCAGATCCGCGCTGAAGCGAGGGACCTTTCGTTGGTGACGCGTCCTACAGCGAACTCACCGTGTGCCCGCCATCGACGGTGAGCACGCTGCCGGTCATGAAGGTGCCCGCCTCCGACGTGAGCAGCAGCAGCGCGCCGTCGAGATGCTCGGGCTGGCCGATGCGGCGCTGCGGAATGCGCTCGATCAGGCGCTGGCCTCCGGTAGTCTTCCAGAAATCGCGGTTCATCTCCGTCTCGATGTAGCCGGGGCAGATCGCGTTCACGCGGATGCTATGGCGCGCCCATTCCATGGCGAGCGCGCGCGTGAGATGGATGAGGCCCGCCTTCGAGGCATTGTACGGGGCGACCTGGCCGATCGTGCGCAGGCCCAGGATCGAGGCGATGTTGACGATGACGCCCGGACGCTTGGCCGCCACCCAGCGCTTGGCCGCCGTCTGGGCCACCAGCCAGGCGCCGCGCAGGTTGGTGTCGACGACGGCGTCCCAGTCCTCTTCCGGCATGTCGAGCGCAGGCTTCACGATGGAAATGCCGGCGTTGTTCACTACGATGTCAATCGCGCCCAGCATCTTCTCGGCGGCATCGAACGCCGCATTCACCGACTTGCCCGATTGCACGTCGAGTTCGACCGCGGCGGCTTTGACGCCCGCCTCTAAAAGTTCCGCCTGCAGAGACGCGAGTCGATCGGCGCGACGCGCGGCAATGGCGACCGATGCGCCGGCCGCCGCGAGCGTACGGGCGAAGTGAACGCCAAGACCCGAGGAGGCGCCGGTGACCAGCGCCACCTTGCCTGAAAGGTCGAATCGCTTGGACATCGCCGCGGCTCCCCTGTTTGATGCCCCGCCTTATAGGCGGGCGACGCATTCGGAGGAAACATGGACCGCGGTCTCAAGGACAAGGTGACGTACTGAACCGGGCATTACGCACGCCGTGGGAGCTTGTCGGCCTGCTGGTCGCGGCCGGCATCGTGGCCGCCTTCCATGTCGGCAAGGTGCCGCCGTCGATCCCGTCGATCCGCGACGAGCTGGGCGCCAGCCTGGGCCAGGCCGGCTGGCTGCTGTCGATGGTCAACCTGATCGCGGCGCTGGGCGGCATGGCGATCGCATTAACCGCCGACCGTTTCGGCCACCGCCGGCTGGTGCTGCTCGGCACGGCGCTCTCGGTCGCCGCGAGCGGGCTCGGCGCTTTCGCCGGCAGCGTCGACGCCTTGCTGGTCGGGCGGTTCTTCGAGGGGCTGGGCTTCATTGCCGTCGTGGTCGCCATCCCGACTCTCGTGCTGCGCATCGCCCGGCCGACCGACCAGCGCCTGGCCATGACGCTTTGGTCCGTCTACATGCCGGCCGGCGCCGGCTCGATGATGCTGGTCGCGGCGGTGGTCCTGCCCGGCACGTCGTGGCGCATCGCCTGGCTGGTCGCGGCGGTTGCCTCCGCCCTCATGCTCACGGCATTGCTGCTGCGCGCGCTGCCGCGCCACGAGCTCGATCCCCTGCCGGTCAGGCGAAGACCGGTGCTGCATGAAATGGCCGAAGTCGCGAGCACGGCGGACCGCTCGCCATTGCGCTCTGCTTCGGCGCCTACTCGTGCTGCTGGTATACCGTCATCGGCTTCCTGCCGACCTTGCAGGTCGACCATCTCGGCTTCTCGACCTCGACGGCCGCCATCGTCACGGCCGCCGTCACCGTCGTGAATGTCGGCGGCAACCTCGTGGCCGGCTGGCTGATGCGGCACGGCTTGCCGAGGGTCGTCCTGATCGTGGGTGCGGCGGCCTCGATGGCGATTTGCGCCGCCGGGATCTTCGTCGACGGCGTGCCCGATCTGCTGCGGCTGGTCCTGGCGGGCGTCTACTCGGCCGTCATCGGCGTCGTGCCCGCCGCCCTGTTCACGGCGCTTCCCGTCCACGCGCCGCGACCCGAACTGGTCGGTGCTTCGACGGGCCTGTTGATGCAGGTCTCCAACGTCGGCAGCCTGCTCGGGCCGCCCATCACCGGCGCACTGGTCGTCGCCGGCGGCTGGCCGGCCGCCGCATGGCTGACATCCGTCGCCTTGGGGATCGCCGCCGCGGCCGGTCCCTTCCTGCACTGGCGCGAAAGGCGTAGGGTCGGCGCATGATTTACGTCGACATCGTTTCCGACACGATCTGTCCCTGGTGCTACATCGGCAAGCGGCGCTTCGAGCGCGCCCTGGCCCAGAGCGGCCGCACCGACATAGCCGTGGCGTGGCGGCCCTTCCAGCTCAATCCCGACATGCCGGCCGAGGGCATGACGCGCGACGATTATGTGCGCGCCAAGTTCGGCGGCGGCGACCGGCCGCGCCAGATCTACCAGGCGATCGCCGAAAGCGGCCGCGAGGCCGGCATTGAGTTCCAGTTCGCGCGGATCCGGCGCACGCCCAATACTGTGCTGTCGCATCGGCTGGTCCATTGGAGCGCCAAAAACGACCTCCAGGACGAGGTCGTGGCTGAATTGTTCAAGGCCTATTTCGAGCAGGGGCTCGACATCGGTGACCTCGAGATCCTGGTCGAATGCGCCCGCCGCGCCGGCATCGACGAGCTGCGCGCCCGCCGCTACCTGATGAGCGACGAGGGCCGCCAGGAGGTCGTGGCCTCCGACGTCTACGCGCGACGCCTCGGCATCAACGGCGTGCCGTGCTTCATCGTCAACCGCAAGTACGCCGTCTCCGGCGCCCAGCCGCCCTCGGCCTTCGTCGAGGTGTTCAATTTAGCCGAACGCGACGCCGCGACGAGCGCGGCGCAATCGACGGCCTGAACCTTCAGCGGACGATAAAGCGTTGACCTCACCCTGAGGAGGCGCGAAGCGCCGTCTCGAAGGGTGGGCACCAGTCGCGACGTTGCCCACCCTTCGAGACGCCGCGCTACGCGCGGCTCCTCAGGGTGAGGTTTTGTTTTCGAGTTCTGCCGCCAGGACGACGGTTTATATGTCTATTGTCATATGATATGATTATTATCACATAATGCCCCCGAACCCCGCCCGAAAGGCCCGCACCCGCGCCGAAATCCTCGCTCATGCCGCCCGGCTGTTCCGGCTGCGCGGCCATGCCGGCACCAACATCGACGACATCATGCTGGCGGCCGGCCTGACGCGCGGCGCGTTCTATGCGCATTTCACCTCGAAGGACGATCTGTTCGCGGAAGCCATCCGCGCCGGCCACGGGCTGCTGGGCCGGCTGCGGGCCGGCGACCCGCCGGCCGTGCTGAAAGCCTATCTCGACAAGGCGGATCTCGCGGCCACCGTCCAGGGCTGCATCCTGGCGGCGCTGCCCGGCGACGTCGCCCGGGCGCCGCTCGCCGCCCGGCTGGCCTACGCCAACGTCCTCTACGCAACGATCGCCGAGTTGGCGCGAAGCAAGAAGCGCAAGCTCGATGCCGATGCCACGGTGGCGGCGATCCTGGCGGTGGGCGGCGTGACCCTGGCGCGCGCCTCGGGCGACACGCGGCTTAGCAACTGGCTGCTGCGGTGCGCGCAGCGAGCCGCGGCGCCCCTGCTCAAGCCGCGAGCTTCGCCAGCGAAGAGACGATCGAGGTCACGCCGGAAAGCCGCTGGCGCTCGTCGGGCCAAACCCGCTGCACGATCACGCGGTGGTCGGGCCTGAGGCGGACCAGCGGCGCGTTCTTCTGCAGCCAGTCGATCAGCCGTTCAGGCCGGGCGAACTTGTTGTCGTGCAGCGACACCACGACGGCCTTTTCGCCGGCGTCGATGCGGTCCACGCCGGCGGCGCGACACAGCAGTTTCAGCGCCACCGTGTTCAGCAGGAACTCCGCCTCGGCCGGCATCTTGCCGAAGCGGTCGACAAGCTCGGCGGCGAAGGAATCGATCTCGCCCTGGTTGGCGAGCGCGCCGATGCGGCGATAGAGCCCCATGCGCACCGACAGGTCGGCGACGTACTCCTCCGGGATCAGCACGGGAATGCCGAGATTGAGCTGCGGTGACCAGTCGGACTGTTCCGCCTCGTGCGCCCGGCCGCGCGCCGCCGCGACCGCCTCCTCGAGGAGCTGCTGGTAGAGCTCGATGCCGACTTCGCGGATATGGCCCGACTGCTCTTCGCCTAACAGGTTGCCGGCGCCGCGGATGTCGAGGTCGTGGCTGGCGAGCTGGAAACCGGCGCCCAGCGTATCGAGCGTCTGCATGACTTCTAGCCGCTTGGACGCCGCCTCGTTCAAGGCGCGGCCCGGCGGCACGGTGAGATAGGCATAGGCCCGCGTCTTGCCGCGGCCGATGCGGCCCCTGAGCTGGTAGAGCTGGGCCAGGCCGAACATGTCGGCGCGGTGGATCACCATGGTGTTGGCATTGCTGATGTCGAGCCCCGATTCGACGATATTGGTCGACAGCAGCACGTCGAACTTGCCGTCGACAAAATCCTGCATGGTGTTCTCGATCGCCGTCGGCGCCAGTCGGCCATGCGCCATGGCCATGCGGATCTCGGGCACCAGCTCGCGCAGCTCGACCGCGACCTGGGCCAGGTCCTCGATGCGCGGGCAGACATAGAAGGTCTGGCCGCCGCGATATTGTTCGCGCAGCAAGGCCTCGCGTATCGTGACGCCGTCGAACGGCGTGACGAAGGTGCGCACGGCCAGGCGATCGACCGGCGGCGTGGCGATCAGGCTCATGTCGCGCACGCCGGTCAGGGCGAGCTGCAGGGTGCGCGGGATCGGCGTGGCGGTGAGCGTCAGCACATGGACGTCGGCGCGCAGCTCCTTCAGCCGCTCCTTGTGGGCGACGCCGAAATGCTGCTCCTCGTCGACGATCAGCAGGCCGAGATCCTTGAACTCGACGCTCTTGGCCAGGAGCGCGTGGGTCCCGATCACAATATCGAGCGTGCCCTCCTTCATCGCCTGCCGGGTGGCCCTGGCTTCCTTGGCGCCGACCAGACGCGACAGGCGGCCGATGCGGACCGGCAGGCCCTGGAAGCGCTCGATGAAGGTACGGTGATGCTGGCGGGCCAGCAGGGTCGTGGGGCCGATCACCGCCACCTGCTTGCCCGAGAGGGCGGCGACGAAGGCCGCGCGCAACGCCACCTCGGTCTTGCCGAAGCCGACATCGCCGCAGATCAGGCGGTCCATCGGCTTGCCCGACGACATGTCCTCCAGGACGTCGGAGATCGCCTGCAGCTGGTCGTCGGTCTCGGCATAGGGGAAGCGGGCGCAGAACTCCTCGTAGAGGCCGTCGGGCGGGCTCATCATCTCGCCGCGGCGGATGGCGCGCTCGGCGGCGATCTTGATCAGCCGGTCGGCCATGTCGGCGATGCGCTGCTTCAGCCGGGCCTTGCGCGACTGCCAGGCGACGCCGCCCAGGCGGTCGAGCTGGGCCGCCTCGTCGCCCGCGCCATAGCGACTGAGCACGTCGATGTTCTCGACCGGCACGAAGAGCTTGTCGCCGCCTTCGTAGGTGAGGCGCAGGCAGTCGTGGCGCGCGTTCTGGATTTCGAGCGTTATAAGGCCCTCGTAACGGCCCACGCCATGCTCGCGATGCACGACCAGGTCGCCGTCGCTGAGTGCCGAGGCCTCGGCGATGAAGCGCTCGGAGGGGCGGCGTTTCCTTGCGGGACGCGACAGGCGGTCACCTAGAATGTCTTCCTCGCCGATGACTTCGAGTCCAGCCAGCACGAAGCCATGCTCGAGCGACCACACCGCGACACCGACCGCGCCGGGCGGCAGGCCGAGCGTGGTCGCGTGGTCGGGCACCGGGACCGGCGTCGTGGCGCCATGCTCCTGCAGGAGGTGCTGCAGGCGGCTCGCCGAGCCCTCGGTGTAACCTGCGATCACGACCCGGCGGCCGGCCGCATTGGCGGCCTTCACATGCTCGGCGACCTTGTCGAACAGATTCACGCCCTGTGCCATGCGCGCCTGGGCGAACCCCTCGTGACGGCGACCCTGGAGGTCGATCGTGTTCGGCGCATCGGGGGCGCCATCGAAGGTGGTGAATTGTGCGGCCGTGTGACCCGCCAGAAGCCGCTCCCACTCCGACGGCTTGAGGTAGAGGCGTTCGGGCGGCACCGGCTTGTAGTCGGCGCCGCCGCTCATGCCGCCCTTGCCGCCGGTCTTGCGGCGGGCGTCGTAGTAGTCGGTGATCAGCTCGTGGCGCGCCTGGAAGGCCTCGGCGATCTGGTGGTCGGCCGTCACGATCGCTTCCGGGCAATAGTCGAGCAGCGTTTCGAGGTGCTCGTGAAACAGCGGCAGCCAGTGCTCCATGCCGACATGGCGCTGACCGGCCGACACGGCCTCGTAGAGGATGTCGTCGCCTGCGACATTGCCGAACAGCTCGCGATAGCCGCCGCGGAAGCGCGCGATGCTGTCCTTCGTCAGCAGCACCTCGCTCACCGGCAGCACGACGACCTCGTCGCGCGTGCCGGTCGAGCGCTGGCTCATGGCATCGAACGAGCGGATCGCCTCCAGGGTGTCGCCGAACAGGTCGAGACGCAGCGGCTCGGCTGTGCCGGGCGGAAAAAGATCGACCAGGCCGCCGCGGACAGCGAACTCGCCCGGCTCCATCACGGTCTCCGACCGGCCGTAGCCGTTCTCGCCCAGGAATTTGGTCAGCCAGGCGACGTCGAGGGTCTGTCCCTTGCGCAGCACGACCGCCGCCTCGGCATAGAGGCTGCGCGGCGGCACCCGCTGCAGGGCAGCCCCTGCCGACGCCAGCACGATGCGAGCGGGCGTGCCGGGCTTCTTGGGAGCAGCCAGCCGGGCCAGGGTCTCGAGCCGCTCGGCCACGATGTCGGGATGCGGCGACAGGCGGTCGTAGGGCAGGCAATCCCAGGCCGGGAAGACCAGCACCTCGCGCTCGGGTGCGAAGAAGCGCAGCCCGTCCTGCAGGCGCTCCAGGCGCTGGCCGTCGCGCGCCACGTGCAGGATGTCCTGCCCGCCGGTGGTGCGCGCCAGCTCGGCCAGCGCCAGCGAATCGGCGCCCTCCGGCAGCCCGGCGACGGTCCACCGGCCGGGCTTGCGGGCGATCTGGGAAAGGGTGTCTGAAAGCGACTTCATGGCTGGGGGCGCGCGACTCCAGTCGCGCGTCTTTGATGGTTCCAAGGAAGACCGCGCCACTGGAATGGCGCGCCCCCAGCAAACAGTGCGGCCAATGAAGACATGTGCCCTAAAACCTCACGCGAAACGCCAAGAGCCTGCGCAGCACCGGCGTATCGGCCTCGGGGGGGATTGCGGCCTGGCCCGAGACCCAGTCGAAGATGTCGTTGTCGCCCGCCGCGAGCAGGCGCTCGTACTGATCGAGCTCGGCGGCATCGAACGTGGCGATTTCCGCGCGCGCGAATTGGCCAAGGAGGATGTCGTTCTCCTTGTTGCCGCGGTAGACGCTGCGATAGAGCAAACGCTTGCGCCTTGTCTCGAGATCCGCCTCGCCTGCCATGTTTTCCCCAGGTCCGGCCCGAAAAGGGGCGTAGCATATAGGCGGCGGCGATGGCGAAGTCACGCGGCCCGAAAGCCTAGCATCCATGCGTCCGCAGAGCCTCACGCCCCTGTTCGCCCAAGTGACGTCGCTGCCCGGAATCGGGCCGCGTTGGGGCAAACTCGTCGAGAAGCTCGCCGGCCCCCTGGTCGTCGACCTGCTCTGGCACCTGCCCTTCGCCGTGGTCGACCGCCGCAATGCCCCCGAGGTCGCCAAAGCCAAGGCGGGCGAGATCGCCACCCTCACCGTCACCGTCGACGAGCACCTGGTGCCGCGCAATCCGCGCCAGCCCTATCGCGTCTGGTGCAGCGACGAGACCGGGAGGCTTTGCCTCACCTACTTCAACGGCCGCGAGGATTACCTGAAGAAGCTGCTGCCCGTGGGCGAGGTCCGGGTGGTGAGCGGCAAGGTCGATCTCTACCAGGGCGAGGTGCAGATGACGCACCCCGACCACGTCGTACCAATCGACCAGCGCGACTCGATCCTGCGGGTCGAGCCGGTCTATGGGCTGACCACCGGCCTCACCCAGCGGCCGATGCAGAAGGCGATCGCCGCGGCCGTCGAGCGCGCGCCGGCGCTAGCCGAATGGCAGGACGCGGCGTATCTCGCGCGCAATCGCTGGGCCGACTGGAAATCCTCGCTCGCCCGGGCGCATGCGCCGGCCGAAGAGGCCGACCTCTCGCCGATGCATCCGGCACGCGCACGCCTCGCCTTCGACGAATTGCTGGCAAGCCAGCTCGCAATCGCCCTCGTGCGTCATCACAACCGCACCGTGGCGGGACATGCCACCAGGGGCGACGGCCATCTGCGCAAAGCGACGCTGGCGGCGTTGCCGTTCGAGCTGACGCCCAGCCAAAAGATCGCGGTCGGCGAGATCGAGGCCGACCTGGCCAGGCCCGAGCGCATGATCCGGTTGCTGCAGGGCGATGTTGGCAGCGGCAAGACCGTGGTCGCCTTCCTCGCCATGCTGATCGGCGTCGAGGCGGGCGCCCAGGCGGCTCTCATGGCGCCGACCGAGCTTTTGGCCCGTCAGCATCATGCCACCATCGCGCCGCTCGCCGAGGCGGCCGGCGTGCGCCTGGCGCTGCTCACCGGCCGCGACAGCCAGAAGCAGAAGAAGGAGACGCTCAAAGGCCTGGCCGACGGCTCGGTCCATCTGGTGGTCGGCACGCATGCGCTGGTCCAGGAGGAGGTCGAGTTCGCCGACCTCGCATTAGCCGTGGTCGACGAGCAGCATCGCTTCGGCGTGCACCAACGCATGGCGCTGTCATCCAAGGGCCATGCCGTCGATCTTTTGGTGATGACCGCCACGCCGATCCCGCGCACGCTCATGCTCGCGGCCTACGGCGACCTCGATGTCTCCAAGCTCACCGAGAAACCGGCCGGCCGGCAGCCCATCGACACCCGCACCATCCCCTTGGAGCGCATCGGCGAAGTCGTCGACGGTGTCGGCCGCCAGATCGCGGCGGGCGGGCGCGTCTACTGGGTATGCCCGCTGATCGAGGAATCGGAGGAAGTCGACCTCGCCAATGTCGAGGAACGCTTCGGTCAGATGAGCGCGCGCTTCCCCGGCAAGGTCGGCCTGCTGCATGGCCGGCTGAAGGGCGCCGAACGCGAGGCGACGATGGCGGCGTTCGCCGACGGGCGCCTGTCGGTCCTGGTCGCCACGACGGTGATCGAGGTCGGCGTCGACGTGCCGGCCGCCACGGTCATGATCGTCGAGCATGCCGAGCGCTTCGGGCTGGCGCAGCTTCACCAGCTGCGTGGCCGGGTCGGCCGCGGTGCCAAAAAGTCGACCTGTGTGCTGCTCTACGCCCAACCGCTCGGCGAGACCGCCAAGGCCCGGCTCGCCATCATGCGCGAGACGGAGGACGGCTTTCGCATCGCCGAGGAGGATCTCCGCCTGCGCGGCGCCGGCGAGCTTTTGGGCACGCGCCAGAGCGGCCTGCCCGACATGCGGCTGGCCGACCTCGCCGCCCATGCCGAGCTGCTGCAAGCCGCCCGCGATGATGCGCGGCTGGTGATCGATCGCGATCCGGATCTGCAGTCGGAGCGCGGCGCGGCGCTCCGCGCCCTGCTCTACCTCTTCCGCCGCGACGATGCGGTGAGGACGTTACGGGCGGGGTGACTTTCATACGGGACCGCGGGCCTCCAGGCCCGCTCCCGGCAAAGACAAAGCTCATGCTCCTCTCCCCCAAGGGGGAGAGGAACATGACTCAGGAGCGGGCCTGGAGGCCCGCGGTCCGGCAAGACGCCTACCCCAGCTGCACCACGTAGCTCCGCAGCGTCTCACGCGCGGCCGCGACATCTTTTTCAGCGTCGGCCCGGCGCTTGGCGATCGCTTCGAGCTCGGTCTCCTGCTTGTCGAGCGTGGCCAGATAACGCCGCTGCAGATCGCTGTTGGCCGGCACGCGGGCGAGGTTGTCGCGCAGGCGCGCCTGCTCCTGGACGATCTGCTGCCGTTCGGCGTCGGCTTGCGCCACCTTGCGCTGGGCGTCGGTGACGACGCTTTGGAGCTGCAACACCTTGGTGAGCGAGTCCCGTGTCTTGGCGTCGAACTCGCGCGCCTGGGCGTAGACCCGGATCTGGTCGGCCGCGCCGTCGACCAGGCGCAGCTCCTGCTGCTGCGTCTGCTCCTGCACGACCTCGAAGGTCTGGGTCTGGTCGCCGCCGGGCAGCTGGAACGGGATGCGGTAGTTGCCCTCGCTCAGCTCCACGGTCTTGACGTCGGGCTTGACCAGCGTCCAGCCCGGCAGCCGGCGTTGTACGACGATGAGCTGGCGCGGCTCCTTGGCCGGGCCGCGCACGCGATAGGTCATGGTCTGGCGGATGACGCGTGACAGGCGGAGTGCGCCTTGCGCGATCGTGCCGCTGGCGATGCGGTCGGTCTGGGCGGCGTCGCGCTCGATCGTGATCTTCTCGTCGAGCGCATAGGCCAAGAGCCGCGATTCGCCGACCGGGAAGCCCGACAGCCGGGCATCGCCGATATAGGCCACGTAGCCCGCCTTGTCGCGCTCGTAGAGGGTGATGATGCCGGGCGGCAGGCCGCTGTCGCCGTCGTTGGTGAGCCGGATGGCCGCCAGCGGATTGCGCGCCGCCGTCTCGGCCTGGTAGAGCGCCAGCCGCGCAGCCGGCACCTGGCGGTCGATGATCGGGATCGAGAGCGTGCGGCCGTTGTCGACGCTCACGGCGCGCGGATACTTGAAGACGACCTGCGTCGCGGCATCGGTAGCCTCGACCTGATCGGCAGCGACGGCGGTGGAAGACGGCGGAGCAGTCGTCGCCGCCAGACTGCGTTCCTGCTGGGGCCGGGGCGCCCCGGCCGGCGCTGGCGGCGGCGGTGCCGCCTTGGCGCGCTCGGCCTCCACGCCGCCGCGATCGACGCCGGGCATCAGCCGCCCGGCGACTTCGACGGGAATCTCGGGACGCTGGACGTAGTAGGCCTCGTAGAGCGCCTGATGGAAGGCCACAGGGCGGCCCGACACCAGGGTGAGCTCGATGTCCTTCCAGTCCTGGCCGCTCAGATTCTCGACCGTCGCCCAGCCCTGCAGGGCGGCCCGCGGCGCCGTGGGATCGCCCGGCAGGGTCAGGCGGTACGACGCCTTCCACACCGGCACCTCGACAATATAGGCGACGCGCACCGTGCGCTGGCCCTGGCCGCGCGTCGACAGTTCGAGGGTGCGCGCGTCCTTGGCGTGGTTGGTCTGGATGGCGAGCAAGGCCTGGGCGACCTTGTCGCGCAAGGCGGCGTCGGCGAACTGCAGGTTCTCGGCGTCCTCGAGAATGAACTGCTGCAGGCCGCGATCGGTGAGCAGCGTAATCCGCGTGCGCTTGGTCGTGGCCTTGCCGTCAGCCAGGGTGACGGTCTCGTCCTGGACCGACACGATGCGCCCGGTGATGGCGCGGCTGCCGCCGACCGTGATCTCCGCGCCCTTCAGCGTGGCCAAAAGATCGGCGGGAGAGCCGAGCGAATCCTGGTCGAACGGCAGATCCTTGAAGGCCTGGGCGAGCGGTTCGCGCCCCGGCAGGCTGAGACCGCCCACGCCGCCCTTGTCGTCGTAGACCACCAGGCTCTTCAACACGTCGTCGACCTGCTGCAGCGACACGGTGAGCTTGAGCGTGGCGTCGCCCTCGACCGTGGCTTCGTATTCGAAATATCCCAGCCCGCCCGACGACAGCATCACGCGCTTGAGCACGAGATCCTGCGCGGCGGCGAGGGTCGGCGCCACGAAAAGGCCGAGCAAGGCGACGATGGAAAAGAAAAGGTGGTGCATGAGCTCTCCCGGTCAATGCACGCGCACCGTGAGCTTCGACTGTGACACAACCGGGGCGCTGCGGCGACGAAACTGGGAGCGCTTCTCATGCTCATTCGGACCGCGAGCGTCCCGCTCGCTCATGATCATGAGCGAGCGGGACGCTCGCGGTCCGGAAGACTACGAGAGCGCCTCGGCCAGGGCTTCGAATGGCAGCAGAACGCATTCCTGCCGCGACTTGTGCGACTTCACCGGCGTGAAGGCCGCGAACGGCTCGGCGGCCTCGCCTTGTTCACGGCCGATCGCCCGTTCGGCGTCGTGGCGGATGGTTTCGATGCCGGCCTTGTCGCGGCCGACCGCGATCGACGACAGAGCCGAAGCCGACGCCTGGCAGAGCAGGCAGCCGCGCACCTGATGGGCGATCTCGGCGATGTGGCCTTTGTCGTCGAGCCTGACGTCGATGGTGACCCGATCGCCGCACAGCGGATTGTCGCGCCGCGCCGATTTGGTGGGCGCCGCCAACTTGCCCGCCCCTGTCTTGGCCTTGGCAAGCGCCACGATACGGTCCTGGTAGAGCTGATCGCTCATCGCAAGGTGCGCGCCGCATGCTGGACGCCGCCGAGCAGCGCGTCGATGTCGGTGTTGTCGTTGTAGGGCGCCATCGAGACGCGCGTCGTGCCGTCGATATCGAAGCGATCCATCAACGGCTGGCAGCAGTGATGCCCGGCGCGCACCGCGACGCCGAACGAATCGAGGGTCTGCGCCACGTCGTGCGGATGAACGCCGTCCAGCATGAAGGAAACGACGGGATAGCGGCTCTGCAGGCTGGCCGGACCGAGGATCTGCGTGCCGTCGATCTTCTGCAGCCCGTCCATCAGCCGCTGCACCAGCGCCATCTCGTGGGCATGGGCCGCGGTCCAGTCGAGCCCGCGCATCCACTTGCAGGCGGCACCCAGGCCGATCGCCTGCCCGATCGGCGGCGTGCCGGCCTCGAAGCGGCGCGGCGGCGGCGCAAAGGTCGTCTCGGCGAAGGTGACGCGGCCGATCATCGAGCCGCCGCCGTGGAAGGGCGGCATCGCCTCGAGCAGCTCGGCCTTGGCCCACAGCACGCCGACGCCGTTGGGACCGTAGGCCTTGTGGCCGGCAAAGGCATAGAAATCGACGCCGAGGGCGGGCAGGTCGAGCGGCCCGTGCGGCGCGCGCTGGGCGCCGTCGAGCATCACCTTGGCGCCGATCGTCTTCGCCAGGGCGACCACGGCGCGGATGTCGAGCAGCGCGCCGGTGACGTTGGAGACATGGGCGAGCGAGATCAGCCTGGTGCGGGGCGTCAGCAGGCGCGGCAGCGCATCGAGGTCGATGCGGCCCTCGACCGTCACCGGGATCATGTCGAGCTCGATGCCGGTGCGCGAACGCAGGAGTTGCCACGGCACGATGTTGGAATGGTGCTCCAGCTCGGACAGCAGGATGCGATCGCCCGGCTTAAGCAGTGCGCCGTAGGAATAGGCGACGAGGTTGATCGCCGCCGTGCAGCCGCCGGTGAACACGACCTCCAGCGGCGCCACGCCGAGGAACGTCGCCACCTCGATGCGCGCATTCTCGTAGGCCTCGGTCGCCCGCTCGGCCAGGCGATGCACGCCGCGCAGCACGTTGGCGCGGCCGGTCGTTTCGTAGGCGCGCACCGCGTCGAGCACCACATCGGGCGTCTGCGCCGAGGCGCCGTTGTCGAGATAGTGGACCGGCTGGCCGTCGATGATCTCGGACAGGATGGGAAACTGCCAGCGGACAGCGGCGACGTTGAAACTCATGCGGGACTCCGCGCCCGCCAGGCAGCCAGCGCCTCGGGCGTGTCGATGTCGGTGACGGCCGCCTCGCCCGCCATCTCGACCTCGCAGACGAGGTCGCCATGTTCGCCGATCAGGTGCTTGGCGCCGGCGTCGCCGGCGAGCTTGGACATTTCCGCAAAGAAGCGGCGCGCCCACAGCACGGGATTGCCGCGTTTGCCAACCACCGTCGGCACGCAGATCGAGCGGCCCTCGACCGGACTGAAGGCCGCCATCAGGCGATCGAGCAGACCGGCATTGACCCCGGGCATGTCGCCCAGCTGCACGATGGCCGCGTCGACGTTGGCGCTGAGCGCGCCGATGCCGGTGCGTACCGAGGTGCTGAGGCCTTCGGCAAAATCCGGGTTTGTCACGAAGCGCAGGCGCGACTTGGCGGGCACGGCCTTCTCGATGGCGGCGCGGACTTCGTCGGCCATGTGCCCCAGCACGACCACGACCTCGACCGCCTGCGAGGCAAGTGCCGCCTTCACCGCATGGACGACCAGCGGCTGGCCATTGGCGTCGGCCAGCATCTTGTTCGGGCCGCCCATGCGGGTCGAGCGGCCGGCGGCCAGCACCAGCACGGCCACGCGCGGGGCCTGCTGTGGTCCTGCGTCTTCCGACGCATCGTCGTCGCGCGGCTGGGGGCGGCTTGGAATCTCGGCCAGAAGGCCGCCCGCGCCCATGCGCACGATCTCGGCGCGGCCGATCGGCAGGCCGGCGGCCAGCCGCTCCAGCACCATGTCAAAGCCGTTGTACTTGGGCGACTTGGCGCAGCCCGGCAGGCCCAGCACCGGTTTGCCGTCGAGCTCGGCTGTGAGCAGCAGGTTGCCGGGATCGACCGGCATGCCGAAATGCGTGACCTTGCCGCCCGCCTCCTCGATGCCGGCCGGCACCACGTCGTGGCGGTCGACGATCGCCGAGGCGCCGGCGATCAGGAAGATATCGCAACCCTCCGACGTGAGTTCCCGGAGTGCCCCCGCGATGGCCCGGGCGTCGTGCGTCACGCGGCGTTCGCCGACAAGGGCGCTGCCCAGCGAGGTGAGCCGCTTGCCGGTCGTGCCGACCGCCTTGTCCAAAACCTTGTCGCGCGTGCCGGGCAGCCTGGTCTGCACCAGGCCGGCGCGCATGGACTTGAACGGCGCCACCGAGACCAGCGGCTGGTTGGCCGACTTCGCCACCTCGATGGCCCGCGCCACCGCCGTGCGCGGCGCGGCGTAGGGAATGATCTTGACGGTGGCCACCATCTGCCGCGGCTCGACGCGCGCGAAGGGCGGCAGGGTCGCCACGGTGACCGATTCGTCGAGCTCGTTCAGCGCATCGATGCGCTCGTGATCGACGACCGCCAGGCCGGCTTCCTTGGCGAAATGGTTGCACCGTCCGGTGAATGCCGCGGTGATCTCGATGCCTTCGCCGGCCAGCGCCTTGGCGACCGCCGCCGCCGCCTCGTCCTCGTGCACGTCGTCGGGATCGAGGCGCGCCGCGACCACGGTCGAGGCGCCGGCAGCCTTGAGCTTGGCGACATCGTCGGCCGACAGCCGCCGGCCCTTGGAGAAGTTCACGCCGCTCGCGCGCCAGCTATGGGCCAGGATGGCGCCGGTCGCCTCGTCGATGGGCGTCTCGCCGAATCTCACGCCGCGACCACCTTGGGGCCGGCCATCGCCTCGAGGCGGTGCGCCCGCGCCTCGATGATCTGGCCGAGGATGGACACCGCGATCTCGGCCGGCGACTTGGCACCGATATTGAGGCCGACCGGGCCATGCACGCGGGCAAACTGTTCCTCGGTGATGCCGGCTTCGGCCAGCCGGTCCTTGCGCTTGGCATGGGTGCGCCGGCTGCCCAGCGCGCCGACATAGAAGACGTCCGACTTCAGTGCAGCCTCCAGCGCGGGATCGTCGAGCTTGGGATCGTGCGTCAGCGTCACCACGGCGGTCGACACGTCGAGTCCCATCGTCTCGAAGGCCTCGTCGGCCCAGTCCTGCACCACCTTCACGCCGGGAAAGCGGTTGGTCGTGGCCCAGGCGCCGCGCGGATCGACAACGGTGACGTCGAAATCGAGCATGGCCGCCATCGGCGCCAGCGACTGGGCGATATGCACGGCGCCGACGATGATCAGGCGCGCCGGCGGCACGTAGACGTTCAGGAAGATCTTTTCGCCGCCGAGGTCGATCGTCTCGCTGCGGCCGATCGCCATGGCGCGGCGGGCGGCCGACAGCAGGGCCGGGTCGGAGGCGAGCACGCCGTCCGCCTTGTCCGGATAGACCAGGGTCTCGGCGGCATCGCTCAGCCGGGTGGCGAGGGTCACGGCGCGGCGCTTGGTGCGGGCGTCCTGCAGGGCGGCGACGGTTTCGGCCTTCATGGGATCAGTTCACCTTCTCGACGAAGACCTGGACCTTGCCGCCGCAGGCGAGACCGACGTCCCAGGCCTGCTCGTCGGTGACGCCGAAATCCAGCAGCCGCGGCTTGCCGTCGGCGATCGAGGCCAGCGCCTCCTTGACCACGGCGCCTTCGATACAGCCGCCCGACACGGAGCCCACCATGGCGCCGGTATCATCGACCCCAAGCTGGCTGCCGACGGGCCGCGGCGAGGATCCCCAGGTGGTGATCACCGTGGCAACCGCCACGCCTTTACCGGAGGCCTTCCATTTGCCGACCTGGTCTAAAACATCGAGTGCATCGCTCATGGTTTACTCCTTGCGCAGTTCCGTCTGCCAACCCGCCAGCCGCTTATCGGTGCTCGACGGCGTGGCGCCCAGCGCCGCGATCAGGCCAGCCAGGCTTTCCAGATTGTGCACCGGCCGGAATTCATCGACATGGGGCAACATCGCCCGGTTGCCCTGAGATTTGGGCTCGTAGGCGCCATACCGCAAGAGCGGGTTGAGCCAGATCAGTCGGGCGCAGGATTTGTGCAGCCGCTCCATCTCCTCGGCCAGCCCCGACGCGCCTTCGCGGTCGAGCCCGTCGGTGATCAGCAGCACGACGGCGCCCTGCCCCAGCATCCGGCGCGACCATTTGTTGTTGAATTCGTGCAGGGTCTGACCGATGCGCGTGCCACCCGACCAGTCCTCGACCTGAGCCGACGCCTTCTGCAGGGCGACGTCGACGTCCTTGTTGCGCAGCGAGCGGGTCACGTTGCTGAGCCGGGTGCCGAAGGTGAAGCAGTAGACGCGGTCGCGGTCGTTGGTGATGGCGTGCATGAAATGCAGGAACATGCGCGTGTAGCGGGCCATCGATCCTGAGATGTCGCACAGGATGACGAGCGGCGGCGGCCGGCGGCGCGGTTCGCGCTTGCGCAGTTCAGTCAGCCCTTCGGGCCTGAGCGCCCGGCGCAGCGAGGCGCGGAAATCGACCCGCGGGCCGCGGCGCGCCGACCGATAGCGGCGGGTGCGCCGCTCGGGCACCGGCAAACGCAGCCGCGAGATGGCGCGCAATGCATCGTCGATCTCGGCCTGCGACATCTGCTCGAAGTCGCGATGCTGGAGCACCTCGCGGTCGGAGACGGTGAAGGTCGCCTCGACCTCGACTTCCGGCGGCTCGTCCTTGTCTTCCGGCGCTTCGCCACTGCCCGGCTGCAGCGCCTCCTGCAGGCGCCGGCTGAGCTGCTTGCTCTGGTCCGGATCGGCCGGCACGCCGACCTGCGGCAGCAGCATCTCCATCATCTTTTCCAGCAGGCGCGGGTTGCGCCAGTAGACGTGGAACGCCTGGTCGAAGATCTCGCGCTGGTCGCGGCGGTTCACGAACACCGAGTGCAGGGTCCAGTAGAAATCGTCGCGCTTCCTGAGACCAGCCGCTTCCACCGCCTCGATGGCGCGCAGCACCTGTCCCGGCCCGACCCTGAGGCCCGCCGTGCGCAGGGTCCGCGCGAAGTGCACGATATTGGTGGCGAGCTTGCCGCGCGGCCCCTCTTGTGGCCTGGGCGCGGCCGGGATGTCTGGCAGCGCGTCCATCATCCCACCGTCATCCCGACCGGAGCCGAGCGCAGCGAGGCGTAGCGGAGGGACCTGTTCTTCATGGCGCTGCTGACAAGAACAGGTCCCTCGACTGCGCCGCCCTTCGGGCGGCTTCGCTCGGGATGACGGGGCGTTGGCATCCCTTACCCCAGCGGCTGGGCGGCGATGTCGGACTTCACCTTGCGCAGGATCTCGGCCGCCTCTGAGCCCTGCAGGCGCTGGATATCGTCCTGGTATTTCAGCAGCACGCCCAGCGTGTCGTTGATGGTCTTGGGATCGAGGTCGAGCGCGTTCAGCTCCGACAGCGCCGTCGCCCAGTCGATCGACTCGGCCACGCCCGGCGACTTGAAGAGGTCGAGCTTGCGCAGCTCCTGGACGAAGCCCACGACTTGGCGCGACAGGCGTTCGCTGACGCCCGGCGCCTTGACCTTGAGGATCTCCAGCTCGCGCTGGAGGTCGGGATAGTCGACCCAGTGGTAGAAGCAGCGACGCTTCAGCGCGTCGTGAATCTCGCGCGTGCGGTTCGACGTGATGATCACGATCGGCGTCTGGGCCGCCTTGATCGTGCCGAGTTCCGGGATCGTCACCTGAAAGTCGGAAAGCACCTCAAGCAGATAGGCCTCGAACGGCTCGTCGGTGCGATCGAGTTCGTCGATCAGCAGGATGGGCGCTCCCAAGGGATGCGGGCTGAGCGCTTCCAGGAGCGGCCGGCGGATGAGGAAACGTTCGTCGAAGATGTCGGCGGCAAGCTCGCCGCGGTCATGCACGCCCTGCGCCTCGGCGAGCCGGATCTCGATCATCTGGCGGGCATAGTTCCATTCATAGACCGCCGAGGCCACGTCGAGGCCCTCGTAGCACTGCAGTCGGATCAGTGGCCGTTTGAGGGCGGATGCCAGCACCTTGGCGATCTCGGTCTTGCCGACACCTGCCTCGCCTTCGCAGAACAGCGGCCGCCCGAGCTTGAGGGCGAGATAGAGAACGGTGGCAAGGCTGCGGTCGGCGATATAGTCGCCGCTCTTCAGAAGCTCGAGGGTGGCGTCGATGGATGCCGGCGGGGCGGAGGACATGAAACTCCCGGGAAACGAGGGGCAGTGTAGCGGATGGGGGAACGGCTCGATATGGTAGGAATCAGCAGATAATTCAAGGATTTGGGAGGCAGCTATGCAGGCGGACTTGTTCAAGGATCGGACTGCCATCGTGACGGGCGGCGCGCGCGGGATCGGGCTCGCCTGCGCCGCCAAGATCACCGACGGCGGCGGGCGCGTCGCCCTGTGGGATCGCGACATGGACCGCGCCAAACAGTCTGCGGCCTCCCTGAAGGATGCCATCGCCGTCGAAGTCGATGTCACGAACGAGGCGTCCGTCGCCAAGGCGCTGGCCGCCACCGAGGACCAGCTGGCGCCGCCCGACATCCTGGTGGCCAGCGCCGGCATCACCGGGCCCAACACGACGGTCGTGAGCTATCCGGTCGACGCCTGGAAGCAGGTCATCGATATCAACCTGACCGGAGTCTTCCTGTGCAATCGCGCCGTGGCTGGCGGCATGGCCATGCGCGGCCGCGGTCGCATCGTCAACATCGCCTCGGTCGCCGGCAAGGAAGGCAACCCCAATGCCTCCGCCTACTCGGCCTCCAAGGCCGGCGTGATCGGCCTCACCAAGTCG